>Ga0164313_10000159_pt1 | contig 46683 bp, 36 predicted proteins | sample GuaBasSedimGuay4_FD_113735 | JGI IMG/M metagenome (GOLD analysis project Ga0164313, IMG submission 113735) | Subseafloor sediment microbial communities from Guaymas Basin, Gulf of California, Mexico - Guay4, Core 4569-4, 0-3 cm | ecosystem: Environmental > Aquatic > Marine > Hydrothermal vents...
GGCATCATCGCTAAGGGTGATGTCCGCCACCTTGATGGCAACGCTGGTATCGGTGTCCTCGGCCAAGGTCGCCGTGAGATTACTTAAGCTGACCGTCGGCGCTTCATTGACATCGGTGATGCTCACCGTGATCGTCTGCATCGCGGTGCCACCCTGCTGGTCGTCCACCTGCACCTGCACCTCGTAATCGTTGTTCAGGCCGACATCACCAGGGTTCTCATAGTCCGGCGCGGCGATAAAACTCAGGTTGCCGCTGGCATCGATACTGAACAGCGCACTGTCGGCGCCGCCGATGATGCTGTACAGGATTGTGTCCGCCGGTACATCGGCATCGGTGTAAGTCACCGTGGTCACGGCGGTCTGGTTCTCAGCAGCGTTGATAGCTGCGGTCGCCCCGCCACCATCGGAGGTAATCACCGGTGCATCGTTGACAGGTGTTACCGTGACGAATACCTGCCCGTCACTGGATACATTGCCATTGGTATCTTTGATGGTGTATGAAAAACTATCGTCTGTGGTCTCGGAGCCATCATGTGTATAGGTGACAGTGCCATCTCCATTGATGGCGACAATAATACCGCTGGCAGGAGCAGATGTTATTACGATACTGGTCAGATCAAGGGAATTTTCGTTATCTGTATCGTTAGCTGCCAGATCGATAGTGACGGCATTACCTTCAGCCACAGTGGCATAATCATCGCCGGCGCGAGGTGGCATGTCTGATACTATCTCAATAACCCTGGTATCAACGATACTGGTGTCGGTGCCGTCAAACACGGAAAAATGCACAAGCAGGATACCTTGTGCCGGCTGTGCTGTATTTATATCTTCGTACTGCACGGAGCGAAGGGCGGTTTCATACTGAGCAACGATTGCTGTACCTGTAAGCGTCAGAGTCCCGTTCTTATTATTGTACGTACCAGTAATACCCGACTGGTCAACAAAGCGAAGCCTGTCGTGACCTTTCTTGAAACCGTTTCCGAACTGTACCTGTGCAGATTCCAGCATCGTATCATCGACGTCAGTGATCGTAAGAATCGGGTCTATGTCCAGTGTGCCGGTGAGATAGTATATCGGTGCATCATCTACCGAGAGTAACGGTGCATCATTGACATTCGCAATCGGTCCAACACCGGCACTTGGTACGGATTCTGCAGTACCCGGTACATCGGTGTAGCTGGCAACCACGGTAATGATGGTGCCAACATCAGCATCACCCAATGTGTATGTACTATTGGTAGCACCGCCGATATCCAAACCATCGCGCTGCCACTGGTATGAAATGATACCCAGGCCATCGGCATCGGCCAGGGTATTCGATGCAGTCAGCATCTGATCTTCGGTTGGCGTTCCACTAATAGTGACAGAACCTGTCGGTGCATCATTGACTGCAGTTCCGGTCATCACCTTGGTGCCGGTAATCGCTGCGGCCACACTGTCATCGACGCTGGTTAAGATATTGAAGTTGCTGTTGTAGTTTGCTGTCGGCGTAAAGGTCACACCGGCCAGCAGTGTATTTACATCATCTTTCGCACCACTGGCAGTCCAAACGCCAGCTACAAAAGTGGATGTCACTGCATTGGAAGTTCCAGTACTTAATGAGCCGGCACCAACATCCGAAAGTGTTAATGTCACAGTAACGTTGGCACTGTCGACATCACTGACCACGATATCGGCCAGGTTCAGCGCGGTATCTTCGGTATAGGTCTCAGATGCTGACAGGTTGGTTGCAGTCGGTGCATCGTTAACACCGATAACCGTAATCGTAACAGTAGCTACATTTGAATCGCTGTTACCGTCATTGGCCATATATGTAAATGTGTCGGTACCAACAAAATCGGCATTCGGTGTATATGTGAAAGAACCTTCTGCATTCAGTGCGAGTAGTCCATTGAAAGGTCCACTTACCAGAACGGCAGAAAGCACATCATTCTCTACATCTGTATCATTGGCAATCAGGCCCGTAAAATACAAAGCACTAATTTCCGCAGCTGAAAGTGCACGATCATAAATACCAACTTCATCAACCATGCCGTCAAACAGCCGGGTTGCTGATCCAGCCTGTCCTATCAATAAATCAGAATCCCACTTCGATCTGTCTGTTTGGTTGCCGGTATCGCTGCCTTCTAGTACTCCATCTACATATAAATCAGCCTGCAGTGTGCCAAAGCCCAGGTCTGTGACAACGACAACAGCCTGGTGCCAGCCACTTGTGTCGGTAAAGTTGCTAGAAGTTATGTCGATTGAGTTTGCATCATTTGTATCGTAGCCCATGAAAAACGTTATATTGTCATCGGCATCATAACGACCAACTGTCAGGTTCATTTCTGAAGATGTCGGTGTGTTATCAGAGGGCGACCCCCAACCATTTTGGGTACTGACGCCCTGCCACAGGATATGATGCTGACCAGCCGTTGTATCTGTCTGGAACCAGGCAGAGAGGGTGAAATTTGTTGCTGTTGACAGGTCAAGCGTTGTACCAGTGGTTTCCACGTAGTCATTTGCACCGTCAAATGACAGAGCCGCATCACCGGTTCTGCTCGATGTAGTCCATGTGGCACCATTTATCGTGCCATCGTTGCCATTACCAGTTGTATCAATTGTTGTTGCTTCAGCACCTTCCTCAAATTGCCAGGCTGCTTCGAGATCAGTTGCAGTGGTATTAACAGTTAATGCATTAATAATCAGCGTCTGATCCTCACTAACACTGTAGTTGTCATTATTTGCTACCGGCGCATCATTGACCGCGGTCACATCCACAGTCTGGGTATACGTACCGGCGCTGTCAGTGGTGCCATCATTCACACTAAAGCCAAAGCTGTCATAGCCTGTACCATTAGCATCAGCCACGGGTACAAACTTAAGATTACCGGCATCAATATCGGCTTTAGTGATCACCTGGTTCAAGGTGACGTCTACGCCGAACAGTTGTAATGCACCAACGGCTTCCAAGGTAGTGATCTTAATACTGGCCAGGGTATCGCCATCAATATCGCTGAAATTAAATTCTGATGCACTAAATGTATATGTCGCGTCTTCATTAGTCGTGACGGTATTATTACTTGCGGTTGGTGCGTTGTTATCCGGGACGACTTCACTTACGATAAAATAGATATCCTTGCCTCCTACCGCGTTTCCACCCTCATCTACTTGTTCATGAACACTACCAGCATAATTATCTGACTCGTCCGTAGCGTAATAGACCTCGCCTGATGTGGTATCACTGGTAATGCGTATATAATAGGTAGCTCCATCGGTCAAACTGACATCTGCAAAATCGAAGTTGTAAGTGGCATAACTGCCGGTAAGGCTGTCAGATGAAATTGTGGCACTGCCCAGATCCGCACCATTCCAGGTACTGCGCAGGGATACTGTGATAGTTTGTGAAGAGGCACCATCATTATACAATTGTAAACTGATCCGATTGACGTTATAGCTTCCGCTTCCACTGGTATGACTAAAAGACTGCCCCGTGGGGTTATCCGATTTTATTTCATTACCAGCGTCTACATTAGTGTTTGATTCGTAAATGGTTTCTGCCAGTAGTGAATTCCAGCTTTGTTGTGTGTCGGCAGAAATGGCCACTGTAGATTCAATCGAACCGGTGATGAACTCGAGGTCCCAGTCACCGCCTAATTTTTCCTGTCCGGTTAAGTCATCGGATGCAGCAACGTCAGCACCTGTTAACTGTGCCAGCTGATTAACAAAACTTTCACCGCTTGCACTCTCTGCCAGCTTACATCCGTATATCAATATATCGGCACTTTCATCGAGTGAATTCGCCCAGGTACTAATACTGTCGCTATACTCAGCAAGGTTACTGTCACTCAACCATGTGTTACCTAATTTAACTGAACCATCATTACCATGAGAAAAAATATGTACTGCATCAACATCAGCAAACATTGCAAATGTTTCACTGATCTGCTCTAAACCATTACGATCGCCATCAAGTAAAACAACTTCAAAATTTATTGAACCATCATTATTGTTATTAATGTCATCAATAAATGCCTGGTAGTCATCTACTGACTCATCAACAAATACTATTTCCAGGCGTTGTTCTTCTACTATGCCAGCCTCTTGTTCTGCTTCCTGGGAATTGATAATAGCGTCCGCTTCCGCTTCCTGTTCTTCTGCCAGTAATACCGCTTCTGACTCAGCCACTAATGCAGCTTCCTGCTGTTCTTCGGCAACAGCCTGTTGCTGACTGACAGCCAGTGCGTCGGCATTTAACGTGCCCTGCCAGTTATCCTTTATGTCATCAGTAAACGCTATGCTGGTTTCTATATCACCGGTCTGGTACTCAAGGTCCCAGTCACCGCCAAGAATAGTGTTACCGGTTACATCATCACTGGCAGCAACATCTGCACCGGTTAAACCACTAAGTGAATTAACCAGGTCTGTGCCGCTTGATGTGCCGGCAAGATTACAACCATAGATAAGTAGATCACCACCATCTGTGAATACCTGTTTCCACTTATTAATCTCTTCGTTATGTTGTTTAAGGTTCTGGTTGTTTAATTGCGTGGTGCCTAACTGTAGTTGTCCTTCTTTACCATGCGAAACAATATGCACTGCATCGAGTTTATGATATTTACTTAAGGCTTCTGAAATCTGTTCGATGCCATCACGGTGTACATCAAGAATAACAACATTAATATCACGGCCCTGTTGCTGTGCTTTGATGACGTCATTATGTAGTTGTTGAAAGTTAGGTGCGCGTGAATCAATAATAACCAGTTCACTTCGGCTATCAGTTTGGACTTTATTATGGATGACTGTCGATGACTGCTCAGTTTGATGCTGAACAATAATGATGTTTTCGTTTTCACCATGAACAAGTGTTTGTAATGTTGCAACACTGGATTCTGTTAAAACACCAAGCCCGTCGGCTGATAATAACAATCTTGGTTCCAGCTCCTCGAAAACAAGATTAGCCTTGTTAATGTTTGTCTTATTTTTCAAAAAAGACACTCCCAAACAGTGATTAAAATTCGAATTATCGCGAATTATTCGAACACAGTGATTTGGTAGCATTTAGATGCCCGGCCTGATTATTCCAGCCGCACATAGTAAATATAGAACAATAAAATCAATTTGCCCGGTTTAACAACCACCGCTTATCGGTAATTAATGACCGTTAGATGTAATTATTTGCGCTCTGTTTACCGAATTGTCGGGCAAACAGCTTATTTTTTTAGAGCGTAGGGTGGGCACTGCCCACCGAAAGGCAAGCAATATTTACAGTGGAGGCGGGCAATGCCCGCCCTACGAATCTACTATAAAGAAACAGTCCGGTCATCCTGAGCGATAGTCGAAGGATCTTGCCAGATCAAAAGTATCCACCAGGCATAAGATCCTTCGACTATCGCTCAGGATGACATAGGTTGGTCAGGTTTTTTTATCTTTAACTGCGATTATGTCCAGGGATGGACGGTATTTCGCATAGAGCCAGGATGGCGGTACGATCATGCACAGGGATTCATTTTTCTACTTCTCCAACAAGCTCAGTTTGATGGTATTGCTACATGCTGCCCTGTTACTTCCCGGTACTATTACATTCAGCATTTCAGTCGATTGTGGCAGGTAAGTAACATCAGCCCAATATCTATTCACCGGTATATCCCTGGGCTTTACCATAACTTCGTATCTTTTTTTCTTTAACTCTGCGAGTCTATTATTTGCCGAGGCCTGCTGGCTAAATAAGCCGAAAGAAATGTGATTCTTTCCTTCTATCTTAGTTATCGCTATATCTTTTATTCCTGATGCTGACATTCGCTTGATACTATCGGAAGCTTCCCTGGCACTCGAGAACTCTTTACTGAGAACTCCGTAGACTGTTTTTACTTCTGTATGCGTACGAATATTTTTCTGCTTTAAATCTGCACCCAGTTCATCCAGCACTTTAGTCAGTGTCGCCCTGTTTTTATAAGGCCCGATACTTGAACAAATCAAAGCTTCATCTGCAACCAGCTTTTTACTTTTTGCAGCAAGCGACGTCATTTCTTCTTTAGCAGTTAGCTTGCTTGCTGAAGTGTCATTACCAGAAGCACCGCTGTCTACATCAATATCACTATCTACATCACTATCTGCATCATTTCCGGGCATAGGCAGGTCAGGCACAATTTTAGCTGCTGCAACCTTTGTGTCAGCCACAGGTTCTGCCTTTACTGTTTCTTCGATAAAACTTACCCGGCATTTTAAGCCGCCCGGTATGGCATGGTCCTTGTTAGCCAGTTCCAGTCTGACACCAAAAGTACCACTTGCAGCATCAATGACTTTATCAACGACAACGACTTCTGCAACAAGGTTGTTATATTTACCAAATTCCGGGGTAATTATTGCGTGCATACCTTTAACAATTTTTCCGTAATTGGAAACCGGCGAGACAACCTCAATTTTCAATGGATCAAGTTGTGCCAACTGAAGTATTGGCCTGGTTTCAACAAACTCACCGGGCATGGCATAACGTTTAACAACAACACCATCAATTGGACTTTTTATCTGCCTTAAATTGAGATTTGCTTTTGCCTGTTGCAATTCCAGTTCATATAATTTTTTTTCGTTTTCTGACTTGTCCTTTTCACTCAAGGTAATGACTTTATCACGATAGAGCTCAACTGAACGTTTATGCTCGAGATCACTTAATTTAAGACGCTCTACACTGGTTTTAACGTTGACTGCTTCAACTTCAGATTTCAAGGTTGCGACTAACTGACCTTTTTTTATTTCATCACTTTTATCAACGGTTAAAGTGTCTAAAACACCAGCGACAGGGCTACTAAGCTCCACCACAACATTCGGTTCAATCATACAGTCAATAACCGGTATATTTCCTGCCCGGGCCGATACAGCGAACATCAATGTGCCGGTAACAAGCAACAAAGTAAATTTATTTTTTTTAAACATAATTAATCCAGTTATTCAGATTCGCCGGTAAACGACAACATTGATTCCCGATTTTCATCTATTTTCATCATAGATTTACGAATTTGACGATGGTAATTCTCTATTATTCTTTGTGGCAAATATATTAAGGTCCTGGCCAGCCAGTAAGGCCTGACAACCGCACCCATAGGTAACTGCCGCTTTATTCTATAGCGCATTAACAACCGGCTAATGCTGGTAAAATATTTGAGCACGGCATCATCTTCAATTGAGCAAATCACTTTATAACTGCCAGGATCTCCCTGTCGCGCACTACGCCCGATTAACTGGCGATCAATTCTTCTTGAATCATTTTTTTCGCAGCAAATCACATGCAGGCCACCCGCTGCTTCTGCGGCCGCATCCAGTTTGATATCCGTACCACGACCAGCCATATTTGTTGCCACGGTTATACAACCTGCCCTGCCGGCTGCCTCAACAATTTCAGCCTCTGCTTTATTAAACCTGGCGTTCAGTACCTGGTGTTCACTCTTGTTTATTTTGAGTAAATCACTAATGTATTCAGAATCTTTTAAGGTGCGGGTACCAATTAATACCGGCCTGTTGAGCGCTTGCTGAGCTACCGCTTCATCAACCACTGCCTGGCACTTTTCCTCATAAGTATAGTAGATGAATGTTTTATCGTATCGGCGCTGCAACGCTTTATGTGTCGGCACCTGGCACATAGACAAACCATAGGTGCTCCATAATTCACCGGATACTTCCACTGCGGTGCCCGTCATTCCAGATAATTTTAAATACCGTGAAAAAAACTTCTGGTAACTAATCCTGGCTATGGTCTGATTTTGACCCGTCTGTTCACAGCCTTCTTTTTCTTCAATCATTTGATGCAAACCTGCTTCCCACGAACGGTCCGGCATCGAGCGCCCGGTATTCTCATCAATGATTTGAACTTGCCCTTCTTCTACAAAGTAATTTACATCTTTCTCATAACAATGCAGCGCTGACAAGGCCTGTTGAACTAACATCTTACTTCTGCGTTCACCGGACCATAAGCCTTGCATGGTAGCAGTGAGCTCCTGCAAATAATTTTCACCCTGTTCTGTCAAGCTTACCTGTTTTGCTCTCGACTCTATCAAATAATAAATTTCATTATCCAACTGCCTTGCTAACCAGATAGCCTCACGGTGCAAGTCTTCCTGCTGACTATTCTCAGACTTAGATGACAATATTAATGGCGTCCGGGCCTCATCAATAAAGACACTATCGACTTCATCGACTACGGCAAATGACAAACCACGTAAAAACAATTTATCCTGTACCGGTATTCTGCTATACAAAGATGATATTTTTAAATCCAGCTCAGTGGTAAATTTTTTTAAGGTTAAACGATCACGCAAATAATCAAACACCAGCTGCTTACTTGTGCAATAGGTAATATTACATTGGTAAGCTTGCTGACGTTGTTCGTCACTCATGCCGTCAGTGATACAGCCGACGGTTAATCCTAAACGCTCATATACCGGTCGCATTAACTCGGCATCACGCTCTACCAGGTAATCATTAACGGTAACCACATGAACCGGCATATTTGCCATCGCACCACAACCTGCTGCCAGCGTCGCAGTCAGCGTTTTACCTTCACCTGTTTGCATTTCGGCAATTTTGCCCTGCATCATAATCCAGCCACCCGTAAGCTGACTGTCATAGTGCGGCATATTTAATTCACGCTTTGCCACTTCTTTGATGATGGCAAATGCCCGGCAAATCAGTTCATCTTTTAGACCTTTGCGATGTAACTGACCTTTAATATCGACAATCCACTTATCTAATGTTGCATCATTCAGTGTCTCAATGATTTTATGGACTGCATGCACACGGCTAAGCATTTTCCTGTGTATTTTTTCTTGCGGCTTGAAAACAGTTGAAGACAATTTATTTATACGTTGCATTGCCGTTTCTACGGTGCCGGATTTTTTTTGTTTCTTTACCGGGTACTGACCATAAAAAATATTTGGATGTGGCGCTAATAATGATTCAGCCTGTCTGGAAAATAAACCATTAAAAACAGAAGACCTGGCTGACATAAGACTTATACCTTGCCTAACTCATTAAGAAACAGTTCTTCAAACGCTCTATACCATTGTAATGCCAATGTCTCAGTACCATGCGAAAATTTAACATAAACTCTTTGACCAACCTGGTTTACTGTTATGTTTTCAGGCATCGCCACTTCAAACTGAAAATACTGGTCTTTGGTTTTTACCCCTTCGCTATCGAAAGGGTCAGTTTTTATAGTGCCACCGCCCTCTTGAGCCAATACCTTACTCGGTAACCTGTATGTGGCAGCAGGAATTTCTCTGGCAATAGTCGCCTTATAAGCTTGCTTCATCCGCCCAACGAAACGAACTTCAACCTGTTCAACATTTTGCCTGACAAGGCCAATCGCATTCTGTGGCACAACCACGCGTATATTTACTTCATCATAATTAATTACATAAGCAACAGGGTCACCCTGTTTTACAAAATATCCCTGCATTTCGTTCTCATTTGACATGACAAAGACACCATCTTCAGCGCTCACCATTACAAGTTCAGCTATCTGTTTTTCTATAAAGTCTATCTTTCCCTGCAATAGATTCATCTCATCTGAAGTGATTTGTGCCTGCACAATATCTTCATTTACCAGGGCAACATATTTAACTTCGAGCTCACGATATTGTGCTTTAAATAGTTTAAGTTCATCTTTAACAAGTGGATCACTGGTAACAATTAGCTGACTCCCCTGTGTTACCATCTCACCCGGCTTTACTAATACTGAATCAATAAAACCGTCAGCCTTGGCCCTGATATGTGATTTTTCAGGCAGCCAGACAACACCTTCTGTCGTGGTATTAAGTGGCACAGGAATCAAAAATATAAGAACTGACATACAAACAAGAAAAGCGGTGGTTACAGCAATTGCCCACTCACGCCGCTGCATTAATACAGGGCTGGTAAATAAGTGCTTAAACCATTTAAATACCGGCATCACAGCCTGCATAAAGAGTGCCCAGATTGCCAGGCCAACACCAATAAAGAAATACTGGTTGGCAACAAATAATGTAATGGCCACCATCAAAAACAATCGATAGACGAATGCTGATACCGCATAGATAATAAACCAGAGTGATTCACCACGTGCCATTATTGGTGACTCTAAACTTCGCACATTGAAAATATATCTTTGTATTAAGTAACCATAATACTTGTTAGCGCGGGGACCCAGACCGGGAATTTCCACTGCGTCAGCTAACACGAAATAGCCATCAAACTTGAGTAGCGGGTTACCATTGAACAGTAATGTTGATACCCCCCCTATCAACATTACATTAAATAAAATCTCACTCACTAAACCTTGCTGAATATTTAACCAGATTATTAACGCTATCGCCGCTAACAACAACTCAACAAAAATTCCGGCGGCACCAACAAGCATGCGTTTATATTTTGAACGAAAGGATGAAGCCGCTGAAGCATCTACATAAGGAACGGGCATAAGCACTAACAACATTAGACCCATTTCGTGCACTTCCCCACCCCATCGTTTTACTGCAAAACCATGACCTAGTTCATGAACTGTTTTTATCAGCGGATAAACCAGCCACATTAAAAACAGGTTATATGGAGACATGGTATTTTCTACTGCATAATTACTCAATAAATCCCAGTTACGCACCATCTGAAATACTGCGAACATGATAATAAATAAAGCAATAACACCCGCCATGCGGCTGAACAGTGGTGCCACATAGGGCAGATATTTAGATAGAAAAGCATCCGGATCCAGCAATGGGAATCGTAAGGCCAGGGGGTTACCAAACCTGGTTTTAAATAATTGTTTACGTTCCTTATTACGCCTCTCAATAAGCTGTTCAATATCAGTAGTGAGGTTGGTGTTAAGAAAATTCGCAAAGTGTAAGGTGCCAAGCAGACGGATTACATCATCTTGCGTTGGCCCGTCATCACCTAATTCTTCATTCAGCGCCTGCCAAATGTCATTGATGGTCCGACAGCCATCGATTTGACGAATAAAGTTATAGGCGGCCTGGTTAAAACGGTGGTGTTTACCCGTGGTATCATCCCGCAGTACATACCATACCGTTTTTCGGTAACTATGTTGATTAATGCGAACATGACTGGGGAGTGATAATTTTACTTCAGCAATTCGATACCAATGTGCATTGAGCAGTTGATCTGACATAGACTCACCACCACGACCATAGCTTTAGCCTTACCCAGTCGACCGCTTTATGAGTCAATACCCAGAATAACTGGCGCTCACCTATATTAATCTTAGCTATACCTTGCATGCCGGGTCGTAAAAAATCAGGCGTAGCGGCTAATGATGCTTCAACCTGGAAATAGTTAATACCATTTTCAGCCGTTGATACCGGGGTAATTTTTACAACTTCCATCTCAAATGTCTCTTCAGCTGCTGCTGACAGGGTTAATTCACCTTTCTGACCTAGTTTTATTTCAGGAACATCAGACTCATCTACCTGTAAAACAATACGGTAGTTTTCCAATGGTGATACTTTATATAATACTTGCCCGCGTTCTACCGGTGCGCCCAATGCATGGGTAAAGTCACCACTAACAATGACTGCAGATATTGGTGAGGCAATAACAATACGACTCAACTTATGCTCGAGTATTTGCAGTTGCGCTTCAGCCTGGCCTATCTGAGAACGTAAAATACCTATTTGTGATTGTTCGTGGGTCGCTAATGCCTCACGATATTCTTTAGAAATCTGTTTAAGCTTGCTGCTCCATTTTAATTTTTCCAGCTGCAGATCACGATCATCCAGTGTAGCCAGGGTTGAGCCAGCCTCCACTATATCGCCTGGTCTGACAGGTGCTTCCTTAAGGTAACCTGCTTCAGGTGCTGTGATAACTCTTTCTATTTCACCTTCAAGGATTGCATTAGCCGATATTCTGTAATCCCAGGGCATAAAATACGTGGTAACTAAAACGCCAGCAATAATCGAGGTAATTAATTTTGTGCCCAGGTATCCGAGACCAAATATATTTGAAAACAAACCACTGCTTGACTCTTTAAGCTTTTCAATAATAGATCTATCGTTTAAGCGGCGGTAATGCAGGATAGGCGCAAACAATGACGCTAACTGTTCACATAATTCTTTTGTTTCATCATTGAACTCGCCCACCAGGCCCTGGCGCTCAAACATTACTGCACCCATCACAACATCATTGACCACTAGCGGCACGGTACAAATATACTCACCCATATGCTGCCTTATTAAGACATCATGTTCCTGTGTACTGTAATAACTATCTGGCCGTGGTGGAAACAGCAGGGTTTCCTTTTGATCAATGGCTTCCAACATGGCAGCTTCAATACATTTAACAAGGTTCCGCTGAGTTACATGCTGCGTACTGTTTGACATTGTATGTAATCGAACATCGTTGTTTTCAACAAGGCCGATACTCACCCTTTCACACTGGAGCCTGCCAGCAAGTTCAGAAGCAACCGCCATAGATGCTTCTGAAGACTGAGTCTGGGACAAAGCCATGGCGATTACTTTTAAAGCAGACTCCGCATCTTTAGAACCCGATGCAGATGGCAACTCATCTATACAGCTTAACCAGGCAATAGAGGATTCAACTCTTGCTAAATAATTAGGCAACTGCGATTTCGCGGTATGCTTGAATTCAAAACTGACAATGCCGACAAGCTGTTTATTTAAAATTAACGGCGCAGTGACCAGCAGGTTTTTACTATGGATATCAACCACTGATGCGACAGCTGCAGCTGATGAGCTTGATTTCTGCTTAGATGCCTGCTGAGTGACAACAGCTTTTCGCCGGCTTATTACCGCCTGAACGCTTTCATGAACATATTTAGACTGACTGAACTCTTCTGAAGTCGTTTCAGCCAGTAAAAATGATTTTTTAGACTCATCACTTAAAAACAAACACGAATGCGCAATGCCTGTCATCTGCTGGCATGCATATGAAAACCAAATCTGAACTAAATGATGAGACACTCTTCCCCAACCCCAAAAAAACCATTAACGCATTTATCCTTTCCAAAAATAAACGACATTTAAGATCGAGTATAGGCAAATTTTTCCATTTTTCAGCGATTCAAATTAAACTTTTATATTAAAGAAGCTCTGAAAAATTCTATGATGTCTCTGCGTGGCTTAAGAAAATACTTGAGTTTGAATTTCTTTACTTATGCCAGGCCAAATTTTCAGGTTTTTACCGGTCATTCGAAAATAGTTGCTTAAATATTTAAACCTGTCTGGATTGCAGACATACTGTCGATTTACCCGGTTATTTAATCAAAAATATAATATATACACTATACTTTTTATCACTACTGCCTGGTTAACTGCTAGAGGCAATGACTTTTTATATTAATTTTATTTATTTTCAATAGAGAAATAACATGGCACATATAATATGGACTGATGAACTAAACACCAATATACAGATTATCGATAATCAGCATCGCCGTATAGTTGAGTATATAAATGCGCTTGATGATATTAGTGAAAGCCATGATAGAGACCAGGTTGAAAAAGTATTAGGTGAGCTGATTGATTACACCCTTTCTCACTTCACCTTTGAAGAAAGTCTGATGGAAGAAGCTGAATACTGCTTTATTAAGGGTCATAAACAGGTTCATAACCTCTTTGTAAAAAGAGTCGGCGATTTTCAGCAACGTTTTAAAATGGGCGAAGATATTACCGATGAATTATTAACCACGCTAAAATCATGGCTGGTTAACCACATTAAAAGTGATGACAATGATTATGTCGACGTAGTACGTTCTAAGATGCAGAACTTTACAGAAACCGAAAGTAAAGGCTGGCTTTCACGCTCAATTAAGAATTTCTTTCATTAAAAAATCATGACACCAATTCATAACCTCAATAAATAATATAATAGTCATTCATCTGGAGTATAACTATGACCTACATTGTGTGGACTGATGATTTTTCCACCGGTATTGATGTAATTGATGGACAACATAAACGTATTATCCATTATATTAATCAGCTTGCCGATGCACAAAATACCAAAGACCCCGGATCAACCAGTGAAGTTTTGATTAACCTCATTGACTATACTTTCTCCCATTTTGCATTCGAAGAATCACTAATGGATGAGGCCGGATATATTGCCGCCGATGTACACAAGAAAACACATGAAGGTTTTCGTGAAAAGATAACATATTTTCAGCAAAAACATAATGATGGCGTAGATGTAACTAATGATTTAACGGAATTACTGAACATCTGGTTAATAAATCATATTGCTGACGACGACAGTAGTTATGCACCTGTTGTCAAAGAAAATATTCAAGGTATTAATAAAATTGAAAACCAGGGCTGGCTCAAAAACATGAGTCAAAAGTTTTTTAACTAATGTGTCACTGCTGTCCCGTTAACTCTGCTGTTTGTCTAGATCCCCCTCTTAAACTGCCTGATTGAGGCTATATTTATACTATCCGAGACTAATGCCGCTTACTTAAGATGAGCTTCATTAAAATCTCGTCATTCCGGCATGCTTTTAGCCGGAATCTAGCCTTTAAAACTATGGATTCCGGCTAAAAACATGCCGGAATGACGACAGTGGAATATTTTGTTTTTCTTAAGTAAGCGACATTACTATCCGAGACTAACGGGACAGCGACTTTCTATAAAGCTTAATCAGATTGGCCCTAGGACGGTAAGAATTCAATAGGATATGTAACAATCACCTGCTCTACCTTCAGGGCGCCAAAACTGAATAACTTAATGCGCTTAACAAGACGAGATTCAAGCCTGGAATCGTTTAATTCACTAGAGACGACTTTTATCTTGATTACTTTACCAGCAGGTGAAATAGTAATTTCTAATACAATTTTACCTTTCAAGTTCGGATTAGTACGGCGTGCACGATTATAAATTGAATATAACTTGCTCTTGTTTTGATCAAAAACAATCGTAATATCTTCTTCCGTTCTAATACCAGCAGTACGTGATTTATTAGCCTGAGTGCTGGAGGCCTTAGATTGTACCTCTGATGAAAATTGTGACTGCTTAACTTGCGTTATTTCACGCTGCGTTAATTGCGTTCGTCCAACAGCTGCAGTGTATTCTACCGCATCAACACCACTGCTACCCTGGCTTGCTCCTGCCATTAATAATGTTTTGTTCTGACTTGTCACCGCTGCGGATGATACTGAGCCGGTTTTGATATTTCCACCGAGCATGGCATTAACATCAGAAGTATCCATTAAGTCAGACAGTTCATTACTCAAGGCTAATAAGCCACTTCCAGCGGCTTTCTCGCGGGCTTTCTTTTGTGTTTTTGTTAGTGGTTTCTGAGCTTTTGCTTTAGCTCGCTTTTTAACTTCTGGCTTCGGCCTGGTTTTGGCTTTGAGCTTTGCTTTAGGTTTGGGTTTGGGTTTGGGTTTGGCTTTAGCTTTTACTTTTTTCGGCTCTGTCTTTTTTTTTTCAATTAAGAAATTTGCAATACGTTCGGGCACCACACTGCGCGCTACTCTACTCTCACCCGGCACAGTAATTGATGAGATAACGATACCCGCAAGCAACATCACAAAAACGACGGTAAGGACAATTGCATTAAACTGCCTGTTATCATTATTTGCCGGGCTCCAGTCTAGAGCCAGTTGTTCGTAACAAACGGGAGTCACTATAAGTTTTCTCTAGACTTAGCCTGCTGCATTGCTGCAAAAGCTATTTGCGTATAGTTAGCCTGGCGGCAGGTTGCCAGTATTTTTCGTAACAGGCCGTACTGAATATTTTCGTCACCCATAATAGTAACCGCTCTAGCCTTCGCTTTACTGTCCGTAGTCGTCAGCACACTGCTTTTTGATGCCTGGAATAACAGTTCTTTTTCCAGACCAATGATTAGTGGCTCAGCGTTGCTGATTACCTGCTGTATAATGGCTACTTCTTTACCCTGTACCAAAATATTTTTTTGTGTCACTGAAATAATGAGCGTTTCCTTTGGCGCTTTTGTTGCCACAGATGTCGGCAGGTGTATATCTTTTTTCTTTGGTAACTGTTGAACATTCGATGAACTAACCAGTAAAAAAAACACCAGGATGGTAAAAACATCCATTAAAGAAACCAGGTTAAGTGCCGGTTGTTTGTTTCGCTTATGGTTTCTTTCCATTCGTCTCGCACGACGCGACATTTCCATCATTTGGATATCGCCTCTTTTGTACTGGCATCTTTTATACTGGAAGCACCGGAAACTGGCTTTGCTGATACCTCTTCGAGGACGGGTGCGTCACCAATGGAAACATTTGGGAACAGCTCTACCGTTTCAACTTCGGTAAATTGCACTACATCTGCCGAGCGCACACGGTCCATTGCCTGAATTAGTGTTTTGTAATCAACTTCAGGTTCAAGCAATAAGGTGATACTTTTTTCTTCTGGAAAACGTGTTTTAATTTCAATAAGAATGTCAGTAAAAACTTTCCAGTTAGTGTCTTTTTCGTTACGTTTTATATATTTAATGCGGCCGAGACTGGCATCTCTAATTTCAAAACTGTTCTGCCTTATTACCAGCTCAAGTTGTAACTTAATCTTTTCTTGCTGTTTGGCAATCGCATCTTTTGAGGGCAAGTTTAGTTCGAGTACCGTTATACGAGAAAAAACGGCGGTAACTAACAAAAATGGCACAAGTATCACCATTAAATTAAGAAAGGCAGTAATGTTTAGTTCAACCGTTTCCTGTATATGTTTACGTCTGACCAGCTTCATGCAATGTCCCTTAATTTTGCTACTTAATGGTTAGTGACTAATCGTTAGCAATCAGGTTTAAACACTTCACTGCGGCCATTTCGATGTTATCGATTAAACGGGCCGTTTTAGTTACCAGGTAAGAGTGAATCAATATAAGCGGAATAGCGACAATCAGACCAAATGCGGTTGTATTCATGGCAACGGAAATACTGGCGGATAACAAGTCTGCTTTTTCAGCAGGGTCTGCACCTGCAACCGCGGTAAAAGCCTGGATCAGGCCAATAATGGTACCCAATAGACCCAGTAGAGTAGCAATGTTGGCGAATGTAGCCAGGTAATGTGTGCGTTGCTCAAGTACCGGCATCACTTCCATCATGCCTTCTTCCATTGCAGATTCGATACTATGGCGTGCTGCATTTGCATTTTTTCGCGCAAAACCGTAATTCAGCATAGTGGCTAATGGCGTTTTCACTGACTCGGCTAGCTGAGTGGCACGCGTGAAATCCTGGGCTTTTAACATAGGAACCAACTGCCCCCAGATTTTGTTTGTGCTACCCTGAGTTTTAGTAATATAAAGAAAACGTTCAACGGCAATAGCCAGACCAAAGGCAAATACCAGTAAGATAGGGTACATAAATGGCCCACCTGTTTGAAAAAATTTAACTAACTCCATGAAACATCCCCTTTTAACGAAAATTCAGCTGATTTTATAGAACTATAAAGCATCAGCAAACTATTTGTTTTTTAATATTTTTATCTTGCAGTCTCAAAATAACACTAAGGAAACTCTGGTTCATTATCACTGCTGTCCCGTTAGCAGCTAGAGATATGAGTCGTTAACTACTTTCTGAGACCGTCACCCGCAAGGATGCGGGTGCGAGCCCCATGGATGGGTTCACGCGTGTCTCAGCAAGTAGTTAACGATTCATGTCTCGGTTTGTATAATCATTAGCTAATGCCTACTATATCGCCATTTGCATATAATAATATATTTTTTAACGGGACAGCAGTGATTAATTATCATAGCTGCCTTAAGAGAATGCTATGAAATCAGCTCTCAATATCGTTACCTTTAAACAGGGTAAATATATTCATCGATAGTGATGACTGTTCAGCTTCATCTACCTGTAAATCATCTGATATATGAGCATTAAACTCCTGATCTATATTATCCAGTATGACTTTTCTCTGACTGCGATATTCTTCAAAATCAATATAGTTCTGGTAATACTTTTTAGACAAACTACGTAACATCGTTGAATAGTTATTGTAGTGACTCATAAGTCTGCTCTCAGCTCACGCAACACTCTGAAACCCGTTGCCCTGTCGGCTGATCCCTTATGTTGATTTAGTGTAGTAATGTTACAGTTTTCCATCGATTGTTTATAAGAACCACCAACTGCCACCAGTTTACGGCCCTGGTCATAAACCCATTCCTGTACATTGCCCACATAATTAACCAAACCCCAGCTATTCTGCTTGCCTATATTGGCTTTAATCAACTCTTCACCCTTTTCTATACCTCGGGTACTAAGTTTACAGTTTCTATTTGCATCGAGACTTTGACGTCTTGACTTAGCCGCATAAACCCACTGGTTTTTTGTCGGTAGCCGATATTTCTGTCCAGACATTTTGCTTAGCCATTTTATATACTTTTTAACCAGGCTGAAATTTATTTCAGATACCGGTAGTTCGCCATCAGAATTTTTTACCGTTTCACAAGATGATGACGTTTTACAGAATTTATTTAATTCATTTATCGATAGCTCATACTTTCCAATAGCAAACGCTTTCATTTTACTGTTACCCGGAATAACCACCAGCACAGGCCCTGTGCCATTGTTTTTAATTTTATCTTTACACACTGTCCGTTTACCACGAGCGCCTAAACCTGCCAGTGACCTGTCGCAAGGATCCCTGGCCTCAATTTTAATCTTAAGCAATACCCTGTTAGATGCAAATATCCGTAAACTATGTTTTTTAGCCTGCAGCGCTCTTTCAGGGAAGGCCTTGCCCATTTGTGTTATACAGGCTGCCAGAGAATTCACTATATTCGTTTGCAGCGCTTTATATCGAGATTCATCAAGCTCTCGCAGTTTACTGATCGCGGTTTCAAAATTTCTCATATTGAGGCGATTTTGACACTCAAGCTGATCATTTACGTTAGCCAGCGCTATATCAAAACGTTTTACTCTCTCCTGTTTTTGAGATTGTTGCTGGCTTTTAAGCTGTTGTTTGGATCGCTGCAGCCGTATATTTTCCTGCTGCCTGCGATCAGCTGCCTTTCTTGATTTATCAGATTCTATTGCCGCTAAAAGCTTTCTTGACTGGACATCAAGTTCGGCAGTGTCATCTGTGTAGCGTTTAGCATTTTCAATAAATCCTTTAGCTATTGTATATCTATAGCTTTTAATTGTTGCTGCTATCTTATTCAAATACAGTTTATAGATGACCTGCTTTTTCTCATCAAGCCAGCTATCTTTGCCTTTTGTCAGGATAGCCAGGTCAGATACGTTTTTCCATATCGACTTCTGCCAGCGGTCAGTAAAACCAGCTTCTTTAATTAAAGATTCAAGATTTTTTTTATAGAAATCAATTTTTATTTTTAACTCTAGCTCGTTGCGTATATCAAATTCGGAATATGGATCAGGCTCTTTTTCCTGAAAAAAAACAAAGTAACTGCTAATCACAACGGACAATAATAAAGCAAGTGAAGTTGCTATCCAGTTTGAAGCTTTTGATTTTGGCAATAAACATTCAACAAACTCATCAACCGTAGCGACACGATCTTCACGTCTAAAAGCAATTGCTTTTTCAATAGCTTTCCATTGGGTCTTTTTAATATTAGTTATTCGTTTAGGTTTTAAACCCTGAGACTCAGCTTCATCTGCCGGAATCTTGTTATAGGGATGTTGACCAGTAAACAATTCATATGCCACACAGCCCAGCGCATAAATATCGTCACGAATATCAGGTTCCTTACCTTCCAGCATTTCCAGGCTTGCATAGGCAGGTGTTAATGCACCTAAGTTACCCGCATCAAAAATCGTTCTATCTTCAGGGTTGTCATCCAGGTGCCCGGCTTTGGCAACTGCGCGAGCGATACCAAAGTCAAAAACTTTTGTTATACCTTTTTTTGTAACAAATACATTACCCGGTTTAAAGTCGGAATGAATGATTTTTTCAGCATGGGCATATGATAATGCAGACGCCATGCCTTTAATGATTTTAAATGCATCATCAGTGGGCAGGCCCGTTGATTTATATTGCCTTATCAACTGGTCCAGCGGGCTGCCATCGAGAAATTCCATGGTCATAAAAACCGTAGTATTATCTCGATCGAAATCGTATACGTTTACAATATTAGGATGCGCGATGCGTTGCGATTTTCGTGACTCACGTTGCAACGAAATAAAAGCTTCCGGATGTGTTTTAAACTCATCATTTAATACTTTAATAGCAACGTAAGGATCACTATCCTGCGCTTCTACTTTTAGCGTGTCTTTTGCTTTATAGACAATACCCATACCGCCAACGCCTAAAACTTCTTCCAGGATAAAGCGGTTTTTTAATATGCCATGCTCAGCCTCTTCAACTTGCAGCGACTGCACCTCAGGACCATCCGGAATTTCATTAACGATGGCATCCCGATTATTGTCTGATACCACGGAAGCTGCTTTAAACCGGGTCCCCTCAGATGTAATTTCGTTGGGGTTGGAGCTGGGCCTGGTTTTATATTTTCTCGCGTTAACGGCTATTCTTGTTTTGTCATCAGCTGGCTGTTGTTGTTGCGAAGGCCCGGTTATACGCGATTCATCCTGGTTCGGTAATACCGTGGTTTTTTTATTTTTAGCCGGGATTACAGCTGTTGCATCCTCTTCTTCTGCAGACTTGTTTACAGGGGGGATTACTCTGGTTTTTTCATCGCCACTGTCACTCATGTTATATCACTGGCTTTTGTGGTGCTCAAATTGTGGTCTGACTGGACAATATGCCGCTAATTTCCCATTAACCAATATGACGGATACGTTATCATTCGCACCATTATCTAGCGCTTTTTGCATTAACACAGCCACTGCTTGAGCAATTGGCAGGATGGCGATGGTGTTGCTTATTTCTTCTTCCGAAAGCATATTATAAAGACCATCACTGCACAGTAAAAATGTATCACCAAGTTGCACACTAAATACATTTATATCCAGGTAGAGTTTAGAAGTAGCCCCAACTGCACGGGTAATGACATTTGAATCAGGATGTTCTTTTGCTTCTTCAGCTGAAATAAAACCTTGTGAAAGCAACTCCTCTACCTGGCTATGGTCACGGGTCAATTGCGTAAGCTGATTCTTTCGATAGCGATACAAACGCGAGTCACCCGCCCATTGACAAATTCCGCTATGGCCTTTTATTAGCAGCGTGACAACAGTGCTGCCGAGTGTGCGACCATCAAGCATGATGTCAGCATACTCAAGTATACTGTGATTAACATCAAGCAAACTGTCTTCGACACAATCTACCATTTCACTCAGGGATGGTTTACTAGATATAGAACTCAATGATTTAACGATCATATCACTGGCCACATTACCCGCCTCATAACCACCCATACCATCAGCTACTGCCCAAAGTTGAACATCAGGTAATGACAATATTGAATCTTCATTTATTTTTCTAACCATGCCCACATGAGTATCTTGCGCAGAGTTCCAGCATAATGGGCGCTTAACTGTTATATCATTCATAACATACTGTCAAAACAAAACCAGATAAATTACTAAACAGCATTTTAGCTTGCATAAGGAATTTTCCAGTTACGCTGCTGCCATTGACCATCCAACATGGCAGCAACACTACCAATAGGCGGTAAACCCTGACAACTAAACAAAACAGGACTGACCATGTCTGAACCCACAGTGTGCCACAGGCTATAACTGTTTAAATCCGTCGCTAGTGCAGCACTTAACATGTAAGGCATGACACTATTAAGCTGCTCTTCATCAGCGGATGGTAAGCCAAATAACATCGGGCCCGGTTCGCCTAAATGATGACTCGGTTGATAATCTTGTTGCGCTAAGACTTCAACTTCTGTAACAACTGAAATCAATGTATCGACGTCAATATTTCCATTGAGCGCCGCCAGGCAATGTCGTTCCAGCTCATTAAACCAGTCTTTCTGCTTCAACATAAAGTTAACCGGGTTAATGTTTGAGGTGAATGGCTTAACTATACTAATCGGGAAATAACGGCCCACGCGATCGACACTTGGCATCATCAAACCTGCCCACATGTTATTATCAATAACACCCGGCGATAACACAAAATGCCAGATCGGACTGGTTAAATAAATATTTAACCAGTCTTCACCAATTTGCTCCTGTGAACCAGAAATAAAATGCTGCAACCATTCATCCCATGGAGTGATGAAAGCAGAATTTAAATTACGGAAAATAAAATCGCCGTAAGCAGGTAACTTGCCGTATAAACCCGCCTGTAACTCAATACTCACTTATAGTGACCCCGGACACTTAAATGCGCTAAGTAAATTCTGACCAAACGGGTTATTAACACTCCTGGCTTTAATCAAATATTTTATTTTATGATTTATTTTTGTCTCATTCTCTTCACCTTCAGACACGCTATAAGTCACCAGGTAAACATTGGATTTTTTTGTCTTCGATAACTTTGCGCTATCCTGTAATTTAAACCAGGCCCAGGGACCATCAAATGATTTATCATGGCGCTTTTCATCAAGATTTTCAAACATAATTCGCACACGGGCACTGTCATCTTCACCCGACCATGACACGTCTTTCCAGAACTTTGGCCCATGGTTGTAGGTAATACGTTGCTCGCCTATTTCCAGCTGAAAACGTGAATCTATCTTGTTCAGATTATACGGTTTCATCTGAAAAGAAATGCTCGGTACTTCAGGGTTTTTTCGAAAGAAAACATTTTTAATGGTTTGCGCTCGCTTAATTTGTTTTAGCGACGCCGAATTCAAACCCAGGGAGCGATTATCAACCACTCGATTACTCCAGCCCTTTCGAGTATTAATAAAAGGTTTTATGAAACCAGCATAAAATGTATCCATTTTTCCTTTAGGCTTAAAAAACTCACTAAAGTCATACAGAGCAAGTTCATCCCTGGATGAACGTTTCAATGGATAACGTCCGGCAAGTGCTTCTTTATAAGCACTGTACACCTGGTTCTTCCATTCTGTATTTATATGTTGCCTGGCTGATAACAATACTGTTTTCCAGGTTTCATCCGAAATAGAAATTAACCAGCGTTTAACCGGTTCCGGGGTATTTTTAGAAAATGCACGTAGTGAGGTAATTGCATTTCCTGAGCCTCTGGAATAACGAGCCTTAACAAGCTCAAATGCTTTTTTATCCGGGTCTGGAGAGACAGAAATTTCGCCTAAAAAATCCTGCAATTTCTGTATTTTCTCTACAATAGAGGTAACAGGTGCAGGTTTCCTGGCGGTTTCTCTAAGCAGCACATTCAAGTCTCTGAACTGCTGGTCAACTTTTGTGCCCCTGAAGTTATCAGCAAGTAGACCAGTCACCGCCGCCGCTTTACCTTCGCCATGATCATCGTTCAGGTTTTGTATAAGTGCTGATGATAACTGTGTATTGGCAGCGCCAACCTGAAGAATAGAAAGTAACGGTGAATAGACCGGATCTGTAAAACTAGCCAGCACCTCAGCCGCGTGTTTAACATTTTTAAATTCAGCCACACTTAAGGCCTTAAATATTTTTTTCCAATGCGCACTGTAATCAGCCATGTAAAGGTCCTTGACCTTCTCACTAATTTCACCCAGGTCATCTTTAACAAAGTCGACTTTGGCATTTTTGTCGTCGCTTAAAACCCAGCGGTCATTAATAATTTCTGCAACCACGGGGGAGTCTGCAGAAATATCTATATTTTCATAACCTTCTTTGGTATACATGTATGGCACCTGCAGAACTTCTTCTATAGCAGGTGTAATGATGTAAGTCTGCCGTACCGTTTCACCAAAAAGATTGAGCAGATCAACCTTCTGATTAAACTCCGGCCGGGTTCGAATACGGCTGTATATACGTTGATGCACAGGAACACGAAGCAGCAATCTACGCGTCTGTTTAACAAGGTTGGCATTTAATTGATACGGTTCCAGCTCAAGTTCGAGTAATGCCTTCAGATGCAACTCAAGCTCTTTACGTCTTGACGCTTCACCCTGCATATTTAATTTCCAGTCAGTTGTAAACCAGTCACTAAGCAATTGTTTATCGGCATATTCAAGCTTATTAAACATTAAATAGCTTCTAAAACTATTATATAAATCACCGCCCTGATGACCTTTTTGAATTTGCTTTTCCAGGTAGCTAATAAGCCTTGGTAAAAACAGCTGTTTAAGCTGCGCTGCATACGCCTCGTCGGCAGCAGCATCAACACTGCCATCATAAAGTCCCAGGCCGGACATCCAGGGGTGCTCATCCTGATCATAAACAATGCTTGCTTTTGCCAGTGGATTTAACGCTGGCAATGTCACTCTCAGGTCTTTATTCCATGAATTAAGCCGTTTATTCTCCGCATTAAATTCAGCAATATAAGATTCAACTTCTGACATAAACATATTATGTTTAGTAACACTACCTGCCCACACTGTTAACAGACCTATGCCCGATAATGCAATCGCAACATAAGCAGAGCGCTGCGCCCATTTAATAAATATTTCATATTTACGATTAGAGCCGACCAGTTCTGCTTCGGGAAAAATAATTTCTCGAAACAAGTTGCCGAGGAAAAAACTCTTGCCCTGTCCCTGTTGCGAATAAACATTATCTCGCGCAAAACCAAAATTAGCTGACACAGCTGTCATCATACGATCAATAGGTGTGCCATCCTGAGTACCGCTAGTGAAATAGATGCCACGCAGATAAGGCTGGTAACGATAGCGGTTTTTTACAAACGTTTGTTTTACAAAACTATTAATAACAGATTTAAGATTTTCGAATTGCTGAGGAAAACCCTGTATCGCAGCACGGCGAACTACGTCACGCTCTGCGTGTATACGAGCTACCTCTCTTGAATAAAGCCTTTCAAGCAATTTTTGATATTCAAGCTCAAGATAATCGAAGTCTGGCGTTTGACCGGGTTTAGGTGCATCAGGCAAAGACACGCCCCAAACCTGTTCACGATCTTCTCTAGCTAAATCTTCAAAATATTCTGTAAAGCCGGAAACCAGGTCAACCTTGGTGAACATTAAATAAATAGGAAAACGAATTTCCAGTTTATCCATTAACTCATCGATGCGAGTCCTGATAGTCCTGGCATGCTGAATACGTTCTTCCTCTGTTTGCAACAATAGATCATGAATACTGATTGTAACAATGGCGCCATTTATAGGGCGACGACGACGATTTTTTTTAAGCAATTGAAGAAAACCTTGCCAGGCTTTGCTGTCGACTACTTTATGACTGTCCTGCGTGGTATATCGACCCGCTGTGTCGATCAGTACCGCTTCGTTAGTAAACCACCAGTCACAATTACGGGTACCGCCAATACCTTGCAAAGCCGCTTTGCCAAACTGCTCCGCCAGTGGGAAATCAAGACTGGAGTTAACCAATGCGGTTGTTTTACCAGAACCCGGTGGCCCGATAATGATATACCAGGGCAACTCATATAAAGCTTTTTCGTTTCCGCTACCTTTAAACTTCAACTTTTTCAAAGTCGACATAGCCTCAGCAAACCGCTGGTTTATCTGCTGCATTTCTTCAGCAGATTGCTCAGATGTCATATCAGCAGCCATTACTTCCTGATTACCTTCAAGATCAGTAAGTAAGTTTTCGTTACGCTTTTTATTCGTCAGTTGAATACGTAAATTATTCAGTCCCCACAGTGCAACCAGAATAAGAATAACGATTAGACGGGCAGTTGTACTTTCTAATGGTGCAGCATTATCTTCGCCAAATTTAATCACCGGTCCTGCAAACCAGACCAAAAGAGAAAGAGCCATAAGCCCAATAAATGAAATTACGATTTTGTTTTTAAAAAATTCGATAACAGTTTTCATTGACGGTTTGAATTAATAATTATTATTTTAAGAGTGTCTCAGGGAATCACTGATTCAACTTGTTTTATTCTGTACTTTTATTGCCTGACGTTTTACCTGCGATTGTGCGCATATCGACAATTTCATCCAGTTGTCCTGCTACAGGCGTTGAAGAGTCATATAGCCAGATTCGAAAACCCGAGTAACTAAAAAACAGCACCGAAGCTACTAAGCTGGCAACGACCCATAAAGGAATATATTGCCGCAGTGATTTTCTGCTTCTGCCCAGACCCTGCCAGCGTGGTGACAACGAGCGTTCATATTCGCCTCGTTGGCGACGAATGATGCTATACAAATCATCACGTATCTGTTCAATTTTGTCTCGACCGCGATTAACCACCCGGTATTTCCCTTCAAAACCCAAACTTAAAAAAATATACATCAACTCCAGGATATATAGATTTTCACCAGGCTGCTGTTTCATCCGATCAAGGATCAGGAAAAATTTTTCACCACCTGAGGTCTCATTATGAAAAACACTTAATAATGTCCTCTGTGGCCATGCACTGTCTGCACCCCAGGGGGTATTAAGTACCGCCTCATCTAATGCCACACAGACTGCATAACGCGCAGATAAAATAATTTCAGGCTTAATATTCGTTTCTTTAGCTTTGTTTTCAAATACTTTAACTTCTCTAACCAGGCGTTGGTGTAAACCGCCAACATCCGGGTGAGATAGTGCCTGTCGGGTTTTTTCAAATACCGCAATTAAGGTAGAAGCGGTATTAACTAATGGGTTTAATCCACTATAAGTGCTGAAGTAATCACTCGATGAGCCGGCAACGGCTTGCGCCTGCTGCTGTTGTACTTGCTGATGCTGCGGGGGAACGACTGGCTGATGCACCTGTGGCGGCGGCTGTACTGGCGGTTGCTGGACGTTTGTATTACGACCACCCGGCATGGGCCTGATGACGGTACGATCAGCATCAACTGATGGTTGCTTAAATACTGTTTTATCAGAATCATCAGATGACATAATTAACTCCGTAAAAAGTTCTAGCAGGAGGCTGACCGAGAATAGCCTCCTGATTAGATTTTCTATTGTCGAATTGCCCAGAATTCAAGTTCAAGACCTGGAAAATCGCCACCCACATGCAAAGCAAATCCACCAGAGTTTTTCAATTCATTCCAGAATTCACTCTGTGGATCAAGTTGGAAATAAGTATGACCGGAATGAAAAGGAATTTGTCGAGGCGCAACAGGCAAAGGCTTTAAAGCTATACCCGGCATTGCCGCGTTAACTAATTGCCTGATACGCTCAACAGGACCTATTTTAATTTGCGCTGGCAAGTGGATACGCAAAGCGTCTTCCGGCACATCAGCACGAACAGAAAGCACAAACATTGCACTGCCGATAAGTGATTTGTCGGCAAGTTCTGCAACCCGAATGCCATATTTTTTCTCAACAAGCTGAAGTGCAACAGCGGTTTGCTCATACACCATGCTCAGGCAATTTCTCAGTGCTGCAAAAACAGGAGTGAAGCTTGCCTGCAAGTCATCATGTAAATAAGCTGAAAAAGCCGGCGCACGTTTATCCTTTGCGACAAAGGTCGATAGCTCGCCAACCATTTGCACCGCTTCAGCAAAAAGATTGACTGGGTGCAAACCATTCATATTCGCCAGATGATTTGACATTGGTTCCAGCCGGTTAATCAGCTGCAGCATCATATAATCCGCAATTTCAGCCGTGCCACCACGGTTAGTATCTGCCAGCCTGCCTGCGATTGCCTCTCCCCTGTGATGCAATAAGCCGGTTAACTCTGTTAAGTAACCGGCAAGCTTTGCTGACTTTTTGCAATCAAGGCAGCTGGCAATATAATCATCATCTAACAATACATTTTTATCATCGCGTGATTCGGCTATACGTATTAAACCGATACAGACATAAGCACTTAAATCATCCGTCTCTAGCATTAAGCGAAAACGTAATTTGCCGACGTCCATTGAAACATTGTCAGCAGAATCACTGGCAACGTCGCGTGTTTCCTGTTCAAAACTATAATAGCGGGCAAGTCCCTGTGTATTCTCATCCGCAATAACATCCATCGCTCCGGGACGTTTCACCGGTACACATAAATAAACAATATTATTATGCGTATTTTCCGGCACTTCAAATACTGGTGGCGGGGCATCAACATCAGGGAAACTAAACGGTGTTCCGTCAGGAAAGACTCCTTTACCTTTAATCACCGAAACCTTACCAAGAGTCAGTAATTGCTGATCAACTTCAAACTCGTGCATGCCCCAGCCATAAGCACCAAAGGCAGAACATCGGCCATCAAGCAAGCGCTCGAAATAACGTTCTTGCTGCTGGAAATGCTGTGGATTCAGAAACATACCTTCTGACCAGACAACTTTACTATCTAATGACATTTTTTATTCGCCGGTTATTTTCTGTTGCCAGGTTTATTAATTTGTTAGAAAAACTCATTTGTTTTATCGATTTTAGTTTTTTTCCTTAGCGGCATCTTATTTTACACTGCCCGCTTCATCTACTTCTTCATCAAAGATTAATTCGTTACCCGAAACACGTATGGCAACAGAGTCCCTGAATACATTGTTCGCTACCACAGGGATAATCAGTTTGTATTTTGATTCTTTATACTCAAGAAACTCAGCATAAAGCGCTACATAATTCGTTTTCTTATCCAGTACAAAATGTTCAGTACGATTTTCACCCGGTTTTAACCGTTTTAATTTATGTACTGCAATCATGTCTGCACCCAGCACGTCTTTATCACGTTCATAAATTTCGATAAAGTCTGCTCTTTTCATCATTTTATTTGACGACAGTTCATACATCCGAATAAATAAAGGTGAGGCAACACCCAATTCGTCAGGGTTTATATCAGCATCAACCAGAAGCTCAATCTGTATATCGGTGTCCAGGTCAAAATAGCCTCCGACAGAAGAGTTTACTGTCTGGCAGGCCGTTAATACACTTAAAAAAATAGCAATAAATACCAGGCTGAAAAATTGATAGCGTTTCATAAAATATCCCGTTTATTAAATATCCTGTTTATTTTAGGCCTTTAGAATTTTTTGACTTTCTGGCAATAGCAAGCCGCTGTAACTGATCTTCATATGCTCGCACAAAATCATCACCGAAAAGGAACTGGAATGTATTGTCTATATCACCAACCAGCTCATTGTAATATTCAAGATATAAATCCCAGTTTTTTGCCTTATGGCTACCGGGAATCAAATTACTTTTATTCTGCCTGGAAAATTTTGCATCAAGAATAGCCGGATCAAAACGTTCAATAACCCCTTTAAAGGCTGACCTTATACCCGCCAGGATTGCCACCTGGTGTTCTGCAATGCCATCAAAACCTTCGCGCACCGCTTCTAATGGTTTCTTATAAGCATTCCCTTCCTTAATAAACATATTTTCCAGTGCATCATCCACATTAGCTGAAAACTTTAGCGGGTTATTTTCAACCGGCTGAATAGTGGTGACATTCATACGAAACTCATTTTTAATAGCACTGCGAGAGCCTAACACCTGCATCAGCCCACTAACCATCTCTCGAAAAACTTCACCAGCCAGTTCATTAATTTGCGTAATCTGGGCATCAACTAATTGATGTTTTTGAAAACCCATTGCGTCTACTATAGAGGTATCAACCGTTATCTCGGTTTTTACAGCGCGCTGCTGCTGTGCTTTTAGTTGTTGCTTAAGTATATTCAGCTCTGCCTGAAGAATTGCATTGGCTTTCTGCAGTGTCTGGTTCTCAATCGCTAATACTTCACTTTCAGTGGTACCAGGCTGTCCGCTGTCTTGAGTACCGGCCTGCTTACCTGCTGTTTTCGCTGCTGTCGATTGCCCCGGCTCAGGTACAACAGGTGGCTCTGTTAAGGGCATGGAAGGCGGCACTGCTACCGCCGGCTCTACCGCAGGTGATACAGCTTGAGATGGAGCAGAGCTCAGGTCTTCATCCCAGTCATCCGGTATACCGCTGCCGCTGCTGCTGTTTGAAGCTTGCTCTGAGATTACATCAGGTACTGCATCTGGCCATGAAAGCTGTTGATTAAGAGCATCGCTCTGGTCTGAATACGACGGACTGGCAAACGGATCAGCATTGCTATCGAAACCACCAGCTACGCCAATCGCAGGATTCATATTATTTTCGCCACTAGCCTGCGCCTTATCCAGTGCAGCTAATGGATCAGTTTCTTCCGAACGGCTACTAAATAATGACTCTGAACCAGGGCCATGAACATCGGCAAAAGGATCAGCAATAAATCCATCCTCAGCAAAATCACTATTATTCGAATTCGAATTGGCAAATATATCCTCTGCTGCCGATTCTGCTGCCGATAAAGACTCCATACTACCGCCAAAAGGATCCGCTAATGATACAGAATCCGATACACTTATCGAAAACACATAATCACCTAATGCAAAAGTGTCTCCGTCATTAACAGGTAATTTTGAACCTTTACCAATAGGCTCTGGCGAGCCCTTATAAAAGGTGCCATTGGTACTTAAGTCAGTAATATAGAACTGATTATCTTCACAGCTAAACTGGCAATGATTAGACGACAAAAAACGCTCCGGGTCATCAATAACCCAGGCATTATCTTTACCGCGTCCAATTGACCCGCCGTTATTATCGAAAGTTTTACTCGATTCAACAATAGCAACAGAATCTGGTGCTTTTATAATGGTAATTAACAACGACATTCAATACATCATCCTGACAATTATCTATAACGGCCTTTATCTAAAGGAACCTCAAGTTGTGAATAAACGGCTTGAGCCCAGGCTTAACCAGATGTTCCCTGATCACTTTTATAAGCAGCAGGCTTAAGCAAACCTGGTACTGCCTAACGCGGACACTCTATGGTAATACACCTGGAAAACGCTAGAGTTTTAACCATATATTGTTAAAATTCCACACCCATGGCAGTATATCGCCATAATTTACCTAATAAAACTCATAAAGTGCTTCGCTTCTTTGACATAAGCACCGCTATATCTTATAAATATAAAGCTGCTGGTTTTAAATCATATTATATTATAGCGATGATGTTTAGAAGTGCCAATAAAGTCAAAACATGCGACTAAGCTAAATTAAATGTATATATAACATTAAGGAAAATCACAATGACGTCAGTAGAGATTATACCGATAGATAGACTGCTACAACCGATATCTGAAGATAATGCAGTCGGTGACGACATTCGTGAAGATCCATCCCCCACATCACTCTATTACAGCATTAAAGATGCACGTAATGCTGCTCGCGCAGCAGAACGCAGCAACATGTTTGATAGTAACAGTAATGAAGCAGATGAGCATTGGCGAAAAATACTGGAACTTGCACCCGATATTTTACAGAACCAGAGCAAAGATCTTGAAATTGCCAGCTGGTTTACTGAAGCATTAATCCGCCGTTATGGTTTTCAGGGTTTACGTGATGGCTTTAAATTGATACAGGGTTTAATTGAACAATATTGGGACAAGCTCTATCCACTTCCGGATGAAGATGGTTTAGAAACACGTGTTGCATCACTTAGTGGCTTAAATGGTGAAGGTGCCGAAGGCGTTTTAATACCCCCCATTCGTAATGTCGAAATAACGCAAGGTAAAGAACCCGGCCCTTTCAGCTACTGGAAATACCAGCAGGCGCTTGAAGTTGAAAAAATAATCGATGAAGAAGCAAAAGCTGATAAAGCGGCAAAACTCGGTTTTACTCATAATGATGTAGAGCAAGCCGTCTCCGATTCCAGCGAAACTTTTTTCATCAATATCCGTGATGATGTCAGCGAAGCAATTACTACTTACCGTGAAATAGGCCGCATGTTAGACGAGCATTGCGGCATTAATGATTCACCTCCGTCCAGCAATATTATCAATATACTTGAAGACTGCCTGGGCACGATTAATCACATTGGCAAACACAAAATGCCTGCAGAAGATTTAGCAGAGAATACAGAAGCAAATATTACCAACAATTCATCTGCACCATCAGCAACGGTTTCATCTACGCAAACCACCGGTCCCGTTACATCACGCGCCGAAGCCTTTAAAAAATTAACAGAAATTTCTGAGTTTTTTCGTAAAACAGAACCCCACTCACCAATTTCATATATACTCGAGCGGGCAGTCAAATGGGGCGATATGTCGCTAAATGACTTAATTAAAGAACTAATCCCGGACTCTTCAGCCCGGGACACCTATGGTTCCTTAACCGGTATCAAAACAGACGACGATTATTAATTCATAATAAAAAGAGGAAAAGCCATGGCTGAGAGCATTCATGACAAATTAAAGAGAGTAAGGAAACCCCGCGTTCACATTACTTATGATGTAGAAACCAATGGCGCGGTACAGGAAAAAGAAATTCCCTTCGTGATGGGTGTAATGGGTGATTACTCAGGTGATAATACTGAAAGCAAAAAAGCCTTAAAAGACCGCAAGTTTTCCCAGATTGACCGTGACAACTTCAATGAGGTAATGACTAACATCTCGCCTCAATTAAACCTGAAAGTTGAGAACACACTGGAAAGTGATGGCAGTGAAATGTCAGTTAATCTTGAGTTTAACAATATGGAAGACTTTGAACCACAAAACATTGTAGAAAAAGTTGACCCGCTAAAAAAATTAATGGAAACGCGCAATAAACTACGCGACCTGCTAACCAAAGCGGACCGCTCAGATGAGCTGGAATCTCTTTTAGAAGAGGTTTTAAGTAGCACAGATGCCCTTGCCAGGTTAAATGGCGAACTGGGTTCAGATGAAGAAGGTGATAAATAATGGCTAAAAAAGAACAACAATCGCAGGAAGCAGAAGCCCTTGAAGAAGTTAGTTTTCTTGAACAGGCAATTTCCGCTACCAAGCAAACCTCGCGTAATGAAACTGAAGCATTACTGAAAACACTCACCAGTGAGGCCATGGACGGGACCGTTAAATGGGACAGAAACCTGACCGTCACAATTAACAACGCCATTGCAGCCATTGACCAGGTAATGTCCACACAGTTATCAGCCATTATGCAAAATGCAAAATTCCAGAAACTGGAAGGCTCATGGCGCGGACTGAATCACCTGCTGTCAAATTCCGAAACCAGTACCGATTTAAAAATTCGCATGCTGAATATCAGTAAAAAAGAACTCAGCAAAGATCTTGAGAAAGCCGTTGAGTTTGATCAAAGCCAAATCTTCAAGAAAATTTATGAAAGTGAATTTGGCACCGCCGGTGGTGAACCTTACGCTGCATTAATCGGCGATTATGAATTCTCCGGGCACCCTGAGGATCTGGATATGCTGACCAGTATGTCCAATGTCGCAGCCGCGGGTTTCTGCCCTTTTATCTCGGCAGCTGACCCTAAAATGTTTGGTTTTGACAGCTTTACAGAATTATCAAAACCCCGTGACCTGGAAAAAATATTTGACTCAGCAGAGTATGTTAAGTGGCGTAGTTTCCGTGACAGCGAAGATTCACGATTTGTCACCTTAACCATGCCCCGCGTACTGGCTCGACTACCTTACGGACAAGACACCAAAGCCGTCGAAGCCTTTAACTTTGAAGAAGCCTCGTTAGATTCATCCGGGCGTCAGTTAGAAAGCGGTCATGATGACTACTGCTGGATGAACGCAGCCTATGCAATGGGCACAACACTTACTCAATCTTATGCAGAGTTTGGCTGGTGCACCAGTATCCGCGGTGCCGAGGGTGGCGGAAAAGTGGAAGGTTTACCCAGCCACACTTTTGTTAGCGATGACGGTGATATCGACCAAAAATGCCCGACTGAAATTGGCATTACAGACCGACGCGAAGCAGAACTAAGCAAACTTGGCTTCCTGCCATTGTGCCACTATAAAAACACAGACTATGCCGTGTTCTTCGGTGCACAAACCACACAAAAACCAAAGAAATTCGATGACCCTGCTGCTACTGCTAATGCAGAAATTTCAGCACGCCTGCCTTATATTATGGCCACTTCACGCATTGCCCACTTCCTGAAAATAATGGCACGTGACAAGATCGGTTCATTTATGGAAGCCAGTGACGCTGAAGAATGGCTTAACCGCTGGATTGCAGGTTATGTTAATGCCAGCCCCGGCGCAAGCGCAGAAATGAAGGCGCGTTTTCCACTTGCTGAAGCTAACATCGAAGTTAAAGAAGTACCTGGTCAACCCGGTGTATACAGTGCTGTTGCCTGGTTGCGCCCCTGGTTACAAATGGAAGAACTCAGTGCTTCAATGCGCATGGTAGCAAACATCCCTAAAGCAGGTTAATCTCAACTAAAGTCTACAATCACAAAAACCGTACCTGCTCCAGGGTGCGGTTTTTGTTCCTGACAAGGGCAACGATCAAAGCTGAAGGCATACGGTAACAATGTTAAGGGAAAGTCCAGCAGGCATCAGCATAGACAAAGATAAGCTCTACTCAAGATCAGCTTACATCATCAGTATTGATCAATTTTTAAATGAAACCGATCATTTAAAAGCGCTGCATTACTGGCTTACTGAATTTATACCTGCTGCCAGTCTTAAAAGCCCTGAAGATATTATTGATGCAATACAACGCTCAATTGCCGATATTGATCACCTGGTTAACGATCAGCTTAACGCCATCATTCATCATAAAGAATTTCAAAAAATCGAAGCCTCCTGGCGCGGACTCTGGTCTTTAACCGTTGAGGCAGATGCTGCCAAAAATATAAAAATAAAAGTACTTGATATCAACTGGAGTGAAATCTCACGTGACATTTCCAGGGCACTTGAATTCGATCAAAGCAACCTGTTTCAAAAAATTTACAGTGAAGAATATGGCACCCCCGGAGGTGAACCTTACGGTGTTTTGATTGGTGATTATGAAATCAGTCACAAACCATCACAAAGTCATAAACATGATGATATAGCGACATTAGAAGGTTTATCTCAAATTGCAGCCGCAGCTTTTTCCCCCTTTATAGCAGGCGCTTCGCCTGAACTCTTTGGCCTGGATGATTTTTCAACGCTGGCCCACCCGCTCAATTTACGCAGTATTTTTGCACAAAAAGAATACATAAAGTGGCGCGCATTAAGAGACAAGCCGGATTCACAGTTTGTTGGCTTAACCCTGCCACATATACTCATGCGCCTGCCCTATCGAAAAACACCCGGCAGTTATAAAGGCCTGTTTTTCTATGAACAAAGCGCTACCAATGGAAGAGAAAATTACTGCTGGGGTAGCGCGGCTTACGCCTTTGCAGCAATCTTAATAAGAGAATTTATTAATGTCGGCTGGTTTGGACATATACGCGGCGTACCGCGTAACCAGCTTGGCGGCGGCTTACTCACCAGTCTGCCGTGTGACTCATTTGAAACTGAAGCAAACGACGTCGCCATCAAACCGGTAACCGACGTCATTATTAGCGATGTCAGAGAGCGTGAACTTAGCGACCTGGGACTCGTGCCCTTTTGTCAATGTTACGATACACCCTTTGCCGCGTTTTATAGCAACCAGTCAGTACACAAACCAGGCCGACAAACAAATCGAGAAGGTGAAGTAAATGCACGGCTTTCTGCCATGCTACAACATGTTTTGTGTGGAGCACGTATCGCGCATTACATTAAAGTTATCATTCGCGACAAAGTAGGCGCATTTATTACCGCTGAAGAATGTGAAGACTATTTGCGTAACTGGTTATTTAAGTACACCACCGGACGTGAAGATTTAGAATGGGAAGAACAGGCGAGATATCCACTGCGTGAGGCAGCCGTTAAAGTTAGAGAACACCCGGCAAAACCAGGTGATTTCATCTGCGTCATCCATCTGCGGCCGCACTACCAGCTGGACAACATGGTTTCTGAACTGGAACTGGTTACTGAACTGGCGCAGTCTGCATAGTGTCCATGGCTGGCTAAAGCGGGAGAATCAGAAATAATGACATCCATCGATAAAAAGAAAAAACTTCGCCCGTCCATACTTGACCGTTTAATTGATAACGATCCAGGCAGTAACGTTGAAAAGGATCCGGATCAGCAGCAGAAACTTAAACAGCTTCGCAATAGTGTACGTCGCGATTTAGAAAACCTGCTCAACACACGCTTCCGCATGCTTGAACCTGCAGACGAATACACGGAACTTAAAAAATCGTTATTAAATTATGGGCTACCCGACCTGGCCACAGTCAATATTTCAGATACAATCAAACAAAAAGAATTTGTTGATCACCTGCAATCAATACTTGTCGATTTTGAACCCCGGTTTAAATCAGTAAAAGTAAATTATGTAAAAAACGCCAATGCACTCGATCGCAGTTTACGATTTAGAATAGATGCCACATTATATGCTGAGCCATCACCAGAAATAGTTGTTTTTGACTCAATTATAGAACCCGTAACACGCACAATAAACGTAGAAGAGACCAGCCATGGCCGATGAATTACTGCCCTATTATGAGAAAGAGCTGGCCTTCATTCGACAAATGGGGGCTGAGTTTGCCAGCGAGAACCCAAAAATTGCAGGCCGACTGGGCATCAATGCGGAAACCATTGAAGACCCCCACGTCTCTCGCTTAATTGAAGGCTTCGCCTATTTAAATGCACGTATACAGCACAAGCTGGATGATGACTTCCCGGAACTGAGTGACGCTTTGTTAGGCGTATTATTTCCACATTATCAGCGCCCCATCCCTGCAATGAGTATTGTGCAATTTGTCGCGGACGAAGAAAAACTGGAAGCCAGTTATCACCTGGCCAGGAACACACTTCTCGAAACGCAGCAGTTCCAGGGTGAAAGCTGTCGTTTTACCGCTATTTATGAAACCCAGCTACATCCCTTCAAACTGACCGAGGCCTGCATATTGGGGCAGCCCTTTAGCACACCGGGTTCAAAAAATGTAAAAGGTGCTGGCAGTGTATTAAAATTATCATTAAAAACATTTAATACAGAAATTACTTTTGCCGATATAAAACCAGAACGTTTACGTTTTTATCTTAAAGGACAGCCACAGCACATAAACCCGCTTTATGAATTATTATTAAATAATTGCCAGTCGATATACATGGCAACATCAGAAAGTGATGCAAACCCTGTACGCCTGGCAAGCAGCATTATTAAACCCGTAGGTTTTGACATTGATGACGGCCTTTTACCCTATCCTGATTCATCATTTATGGGTTATAGATTACTAACAGAATACTTTACCTTTCCCGAAAAATTCATGTTTATCGATCTACAGGGTTTTGCCGATAAAATAACGGCAAGCAGCGGAGACACACTGGAATTTTATATCTATTTTGCTGAATCTAACGTTGAACTTGAACACAACATATCAGCACAAACATTTCAGATGGGTTGCTCACCAGCAATAAATTTATTTTCACACCGAGCAGATCCAATAAAACTGGACCATAGCTCAACAGAATATCAAATCATCGCCGATGCCAGGCGCCCGACAGGCTATGAGGTCTATTCGGTGGACAAAGTTACCGCTTCAACCTCAGCGGGTGACAAAGAAAACTACTTGCCACTGTATGGCATCAACCATGAAAACCAGGACCTGGAAAACCATGTTTACTGGCTGAGCACTCGCAGAGATGCAAAAATGGGGACTTATTTACGCGATGACGGAAGCGATGTTTTCCTCAGCCTGGTTGATTTACACTTCAACCCGAACAACCCGGATGACCGCACGCTATCACTTGAGACTACCTGCAGTAACCGGGACCAGCCCGCCAAATTACCTTTTTCAGCAGAGCAACCTAAATTACAATGTGTTGATATCGCACCACCCTGCGAACGCATTCGCTGCCTGACTCAAGCCACTGTGACGGTACGTCCATCCATGCGTAACGATGCACGCTGGCGTTTAATTTCGCATTTAAGCCTTAATCATCTGTCATTAACTGGAAGGGATAACGCGACAACAGCACTAAAAGAAATATTACGTTTGTATGATTTTAAAGAGTCATCCATAAACCGGGCGCAAATTGAAGCCATAAGCAAGGTAACTACGCGACCGATAAGCGCACCACTCACCATTGATGGCCGTGCAACACTGTGTCGTGGTATAGAAATAGAAATAGAACTGGATGATTCACAATTAAGCGGCAGCAGCAGCTATTTATTTGCTACTGTGTTAGAACATTTTTTTGCGCTATATTGTTCATTAAATTCATTTACCAGGGTTCTGGTTAAACTAAAAAGCAGAGAAGGTTATCTAAAAAAATGTCCACCAAGGGCTGGCGAAAAAACACTTCTATAACGCGAAAGCTAACTGAAGCACCGTATGAATATCAATTTCTGCAGGCAGTACGCTTGCTGGAACGCTCTGCCGTATTTGAAAAAGAAAACACACAGTCAGCTATAAGCAGTAATCCTGTTGCCAAATTCACCCCACCGGGCAGTGAATCCTTACGCTTCAAAATAAATCAGTCATTAGCCTTTCCTTCATCTGAAATCAAAAGCATAAATCGTATTGATAAAAAATCAGCTGTCTCGCAGTGGCAAATGGTAGTGAACTTAATGGGTCTCACCGGTTCCATGGGCGTATTACCTTTCCACTACACAGAGCTTATTCTAAAACGTCAAAAACAAAAAGATAACAGCATGGAACATTTCTTTGATTTATTTAATCACCGAATACTTTCATTGTTTTTTCAGGCATCTGTTAAATACAATCTGCCTCTACAATACGAACGTCATCGTTTACACAATTCAACTAAAAGACCACAGGAACAGCAAACTCGTGTTTTGCTATCACTCATTGGCATGGGAACCGAAGGTTTGGCAAACCGTCTATACACAAAAGATGAATCACTGGTTTATTACAGTGGTTTACTTAGCCAACAAGTCAGGACCTCTACCGGGCTAAAACAAATTTTACGTTCTCACTTTGGCATCCCTGTAGAAATCGATCAGTTTATTGGCCAATGGAAAAATCTAATTAATGATGTACGAACACGGCTAGCTGACTTCAACCATCCGTCTGGCTGCAACGCCTGCTTAGGCCGCTCAGCCATGATTGGCAGGAAAGCCTGGTTTGCTCAAGGTAAAATACGCATTATTCTTGGGCCTTTAAACAGGCAGCAGCTTAACCAGTTCGCACCCGGTACTTATACACTTAAAGCCTTAAACGAACTGGTGAGGATGTACCTGGGCATGGAAAACGATTATGAGTTTATTATTCGCACAAAAAAAAGCGAAATACCTGAACACATACAGTTAAGCAAAAACACACCGCCCATTATCGGCTGGAACACATGGTTATCAAACAAACCCGGGGACGTTGCAGAGCAGGATAAAACGCTGGACATTTCTGTCTCCGCAAGCCGTGTAAGGTAAAAAGTCTGCTCAATTAAAACCTTCCCGGCAAACAACTGCAGTAAGCTGCATACATTTTTACGATTGAAAACAACTAAAAGGAAAACGATATGATTACAATCGATTTAAAATCACTGGTCGGAAAACTCAATGAATCATGCCGGACGGCGCTGGAAGGAGCGGCTGGATTATGCCTTGCACGCACCCATTACAATGTAGAAATCGAGCACTGGTTATTAAAGCTGCTCGAATTACCTGATAGCGATATAACCGCTTTACTGGAAAAATTTGAGATCAACCCCGGCAAACTAACTGCCGATTTAAACCGCGAACTGGATAAAATTAAAGCCGGTAATACACGGGCCCCAGCTCTCTCTCCCAGCATTGTTGATTTAGCCAAAAACGCATGGATGCTGGCGTCAGTTGAGTATGGCCACAAACAGGCAACATCGGCGCACGTATTAGCTGCACTCCTGTTAGATGACAGTTTACGACGAACCACCGACGTTACTTCAGGCGAACTAAAAAAAATCGCAGCAGAATCATTACGTGCAGTATTACCCAGCATCGTTGGCAGCACCGCTGAATCAATCAGCGCCGGTGTTGGTGATACCTCGTTGTCAAATGATGCAACACCTGCAGGCCCAAGCAGTACGCCGGCTTTAGATAAGTTCACTATTAACCTGACTGAAGATGCTAAACACGGCAAGATTGATGCGGTACTTGGTCGCGATGAAGAAATTCGACAAATCATCGACATTTTGCTTCGTCGCCGACAAAACAATCCCATTCTTACCGGCGAAGCCGGTGTCGGTAAAACCGCAGTGGTAGAAGGCTTTGCCATACGCATAGCATCCGGTGACGTACCTGAACCATTAAAAAGCGTTACCGTACGCAGCCTTGATCTTGGTTTATTGCAGGCCGGTGCAAGCGTTAAAGGTGAATTTGAAAATCGCCTGAAATCCGTTATTGCCGAAGTTAAAGCCTCACCCACGCCCATTATTATGTTTATCGATGAAGCACACACACTAATTGGTGCGGGTGGTAAAGAAGGCCAGGGAGATGCCGCCAACTTATTAAAACCGGCACTGGCTCGTGGTGAACTACGTACCATAGCCGCAACAACCTGGGCTGAGTACAAAAAATACTTCGAACGCGACCCTGCCCTGACCCGCCGCTTCCAGGTGGTTAAAATAGAAGAACCTGACGAAGCTAAAGCCATCAACATGATGCGCGCTATTTCCATAATGCTGGCCAGTCATCATGGTGTACGCATTATGGATGAAGCTATCGTTGATTCAGTAAGATTATCCAGCCGTTATATCACCTCACGTCAACTGCCGGACAAATCGGTAAGTTTATTAGACACTGCCTGCGCAAAAGTATCACTGAGTCAAAGCGCAACACCCGCTGCGGTCGAAGATACTCGTCGAAATATTTCTCAATGTGAAGTCAATATCACATCACTGGAACGTGAAAACGCTACCCTTGGAAATTGTGATGCTCGCATCGCTGAATTAAGTGATGAAAAAGCACAGCTCGAAAGTGAATTAGAAATTCAACATACACAGTGGCAAAAAGAAAAAGAAAAAGTTAAACAAATTCATCAACTGCAAAGAAAAATTGAAGACGATTTCCATGCGCAAAAATTAACCGCAAAAGAAGCTGAGCAGAAACAGCTTGAAAAAAAGCAGCGACCACAAAAACTGGATGATGCGGAACGTGAATCAATAAAAGCTGAGCTTCACCAGCACATGGAAGAACTCACTGAGCTACAGGGCGAATCACCTTTAATCCAGGTGAATGTCGATGGCCAGGCAATCGCCGAAGTGGTTGCTAACTGGACGGGCATTCCAGTCGGTAAAATGGTCGCAGATGAAATCAACACCGTGCTGGATCTGACCAGCATACTCGGTCAGCGCATCATCGGGCAGAAACACGCCCTGGATGCCATTGCCCAGGCAATTCGCACATCACGTGCCGGCCTTACCGACCCACGCAAACCGGTAGGTGTCTTCTTTCTGGTCGGCCCCAGTGGTGTTGGTAAAACTGAAACCGCCCTCGCCCTTGCCGACTTACTTTATGGTGGTGAGCAAAACATCACCACCATTAACATGTCGGAATTTAAAGAAGAGCACAAAGTATCCATGCTGCTGGGGTCACCTCCAGGTTACGTCGGTTTTGGTGAAGGCGGCGTACTAACAGAAGCGGTACGCAGAAAACCCTATAGCGTCATACTATTAGATGAAATGGAAAAAGCCCACAGCGGCGTGCAGGACATCTTCTATAACCTGCTGGATAAAGGCACCATTAAAGATGGCGAAGGTCGGGATATAGACTTCCGCAACACCGTTATCATCATGACCTCAAATGCCGGTGAAGAACATATCAGAGCTATGTGTGCCGCAGAAGAAGAACTACCCGAAGCTGATGTTCTACTCGACAACTTCCGCCCGCAACTACTGCAACATTTCAAACCCGCATTCCTTGGCAGAACCACTGTCATACCCTATTACCCGCTAAGCGATGACGATCTAATGAAAATCTGCAAAATCAATATGAATCGCATCAACAAACGTATCAAAGAACATTACGCTGCAGAATTCAGCTACGACGAAGACCTCATCTTGCACATAGTCGCCAGAAGTCAGGAAGTAGATACCGGCGCCAGAAACATCGAAAACATCCTCACCCGCACCATGCTGCCAGAAATGGCTTCAGAGTGTTTATCTAGAATGGCGAATAACGAAGCGATTACGAAAATTCATGTTTCAGTAGATGATGCAGGAAAATTCGGTTACCAGATAAGTTAGTTAACGCAACGACTATGGACTGAATGTCCATAACTTGTTTTATATATGAAGGTAACTTGATTTTTTTTCAGCGTATCGCTACGGCTTCTTTTCGTCCAGAATAAAGTGCTCATGCAAAAAAGAGCATCGCACCTCCTGATTTTATAAGATAGGGGCAGTAAATTGACTTGCTAGGGAATTACAACTATTATGTACGGGGTTACAGTACGTTAAATAGGTAAGCGAAATGGATAGTATTAGTGTAAATAAGTTTAGAGATAACCTTAAAACCTTTGTAGAACAGGTGGTTACACAGCATTTGCCTCTTAAAGTTACACGCAGAAGTGGTGATGACTTTATCGTTTTAAGTGCGGATGATTGGGAGCGTGAGCAAGAAACGCTATATGTTTTACAAAACAATGACTTAATGAAGCAGATTGCAGCCTCCGCTTCTACAAATGCGAAAAACAAGGGATACAAACCGACAGCCGGAGAACTAGATGAGATCACTGGTATTTGAAGGTAACACCTGGGCTGCAGATCAAGAACTTAGACTAAAAGACAAGAAGCTACACAAGGCGCTTTGTCGTATATTGAAAGAAATGCTACGTGATGACCCAGGCGCTGGCACCGGAAAACCTGAACCATTAAAACATAACCTCTCTAGTTTGTGGTCTCGTCGTATTAGCCAAAAAGACCGTGTCATTTATAAGTACGATAAAGACTACATTTATATTTTTGCCATTGGTGGACATTACGATCAATTTTAAATTGCCCTAACGCTTGAGCTAACTTGACCGGTGCGTTTTATGCGCCGGTCAAGTTAAGCGATTTGCTATCTGTTATACACTAAATTGCTACAACTTTGTTTGCGCAAGGTCCTTTCTGGCCTTGGCCTACTTCAAATTCCACCGCTTGGCCGTCATTTAGAGTTGCGTAATCTCCACCACTTTGAATTTCTGAATGATGAACGAAAAGATCTTTACTACCATCTTCGGGAGTAATAAAACCAAAACCTTTAGCTGCATCGAACCACTTTACTGTACCTTTACTCATAATATATTCTCTAAATAATTGGTGAATTTTTAAACTTCACACATTCGAATTCACCGGGTCGAATATGGAAATGAAGTTGTTATACGAAAACACATAACGATTCAGCTAACCGACGCGATGTTTTTTCGTGTCCGTGTTTAGCGCCTTGTTGCAAGTAGAATACTATATCCTCATAAGTGTAACATGCATCCTACCAGCTCTTTAATGAGGGTTCTCTAACGCTATGCTAACTTGCCATTATATACAGAGCAGAGCGGCGTATAAAATGGCCAACATTGAGCTAATTGTTAGAATTTGTTTAAGATTGCCACTGCATTTTAAGTTTACGGTGAGTCATTGCGCAATCACGTAAATATAAATTAATTAGTGTCTGGTATGGAATACCTGACTCTTCTGATAAAGACTTAAAGTAATCTACAGAGTCACAATCAAGACGCATGGTTACAGGCTGCTTAAGGTATTTAATGTAAGGGTTCTTTCTACCCTTCATTTTTGAAAAGTCATAATGATCTTTCATTTTCTTTCACTCCAATATACCTGTTGTTCATCTTTATCTGCTTTTCTTGCAGAAATAATCCGTACCTCTGTTTCTTTCTCTCTAAAGCAGTGACAAACAACCAGGGTTTTAGATTTAAAGCTTGTGCCGAGCAAAAGAAAGCGATCTTCATCTTCAGAGTGCTCGGGATCAAAGAATCGAATTGCATGCTCATCAAAAAAGACTGTTTGAGCATCTTCGAAGGTAACACCATGTTTTTTGGTGTTTGCTCTATTCTTCTTTTTATCCCACTCGAACTTAAGCTTATTCATACGTACATTGTACTTACGCATATCGAGATGTCAATGTTATTGGTTTTTTGAATTCTAACGTTTGAAATAACGCGACGCGCTTTTTGCAGTCACCGTTAATTGACTTGCTATGTGCTTTATACCACAATTAGGTATATATTGGTACAAGAGGGGTGCGTTATGGCTAAAAACACGAGTATTACATTGGGTGACCACTTTGATAGCTTCATAACTGGCCAGGTTAGTAGTGGTCGTTTTGGCTCTGCAAGTGAGGTTATTAGAGCTGCGCTTAGGTTGCTTGAAAATACGGAAACACGACTTGAGACCTTGAGGCAAATGCTTAACGAAGGCGAACAGAGCGGTATTGCAGATTATGACTTTGATGCTTTTATGGCAGAGCTTGATAGTGAAAATGATAAATGAAGTCATTTGAGCTAACTAAGGAAGCTAAAGAAGACCTGAGAATAATTGCTAGATTTACCGAGAAACGGTGGGGGCGAGACCAGCGTTTTTTGTATATTAAACAGTTTGATGATGTTTTTCATTTACTGGCAAAGACGCCATCCGTTGGAAAGAAATGCGACTATATTAAAAATGGATATAGGAAATTCCCCCAAAGTAGCCATATTATTTTTTATTTAGAAAGCGCGAGTGGCAAGATTATTGTTATACGCATACTTCATAAAAGTATGGATACTGAATCTAAGTTTTTATACACATAACGCTTGAACTCAGTTGACCTGCAATGCGACGTGTAGCGAAGCGAAACGGCGTATTGCAGGGTCCGCTTTAGCTAATCGTTATGTGTTTTTAAATCTATCATATAAACAAAAAGCCCCGCAAACATGCAGGGCTTTGTCAGTAATACTTTTTCTTTATTGCTCTTTACGCCTAGCAAGGCCCACTAAACCTAAAAGCCCTGAGCCAAAGAGCCACACTGCTGATGGAATAGGAACAGTAGTTATAGGTACATTAGTTGCCGCCCAACTACTAACTGCTGATTCTAGCGGTGCATTCGAATCCCCTCGCAGAACAACGCTAGGATTAGTTTTATTATTTGCATCAGACTCCGTTGAATAGGCATTGCGAAGTTGATGACATGTTTGCTCTGAGTACGCGACAGCTGCCCCATTATTACGTGCAAAAGAACCAGTATTGTTGAAATCGGGGCACCCTAATGCAAGTTGAGTATAATTTAACGCACCACCAAAATATCCATTAATTCGATCTGCAGCACTAGATGCTGACTTGCTATCTAAGTCACCATATAGGTCGAGTACTGGCAAAGAAGAAATTAACCCCAAATTACTAACAGTATCAAATATATTTATGTCGCTAGGAGTCGTTGGTGCTGTGTCACCAAGCGTGGTTCGTGTACTTAAACTTAACAACCCGGCAAGAGTAACATTAGGATTAATATTGATTAGTCCTTGTTCGCTTGCCGCTGCAGTAGCTAGTGCAAAGCGAGAGCCTAAACTCCAACCGCCAACGATTATTGTGTCAATGTTGCTGTTACTTGCTACAAGTGAATCAACAGCTGCATTGAAATAAGAATATACCCGAGTTTCAATCGTACTTTCATTAGCTTTATAGTTAGCGCTACTAGTCCCGCCCACAGGTATAGGGTTATCTATACTTAATGTTGTATAACCATCTGTATTAAGACTTTTACGAAGGTGGCGAACTACATCACCGTTGCGATCTGATCCTCGACCATGAAATAAGATTACACCTACATTTGGATTGTTGCTTCCCGCTAGTAGCTCCCCCATAAACGTATCAGTACCAGTACTTAAAGTGATAGTACTCGCTTGAGATATACCTGTGGTACAACATAATACTATTGCACTTAGTAAAAATAGCTTGCTCAAAGTAATTACTCCATTTTAGTTTCTACAATGTATTTTACATTAGCATTATTCATGCCAGTACTAAGTACCCCAATAGAAACAACATGATAAAAAATAAGGGTTAAAATTGATGTCTAATAGTGTAAATAAATCGTACATAATTTTAAAATTTTTTACACATAACGTTCGAATTAACTTGCCGTTTTTATACAGAGCAACTCGGCGTGTAAAAACTGTCAATGTTGAATGAATTGTTGAACGAAGCCGCGAAGCGGCAGAAATGACCTGGTCAACCTTTTTATTACAGCCCAGTTAAGCCGCTTTTTTCATTTCAGTTAGTTGTTTCTCATAATTATTTGGACTCAGATAATCCAGCGTTGAGTGCAAACGGATTGAATTATAAAACATAGAGATATAATTTAATATGTCCTGCTGTGCTTCATATCGAGTTTGATAATTTCGCCAATGTACCCGTTCCTGTTTTAGGCTACCGAAGAAACTTTCAGCAACAGCGTTATCCCAGCAGTCACCTTTTGCACTCATACTACCGCTAATACCATGCACTTTTAGCAACTTCCTAAAAGCCTTACTGGCATACTGTGAACCACGATCCGAATGATGAATAAGTCCTGCCTTTGGCTTACGTTGCCATATAGCCATCGTCAATGCGTCACAGACTAATTGCGCCTTCATACGAGACCCCATGCTCCAGCCAACCACCTTTCTTGAAAACAGGTCGATGACTACTGCCAGATATAACCAGCCTTCCTGTGTCCAGATATACGTAATATCCGCAACGTAGACTTGATCGGGTTCCGGTACGTCAAACTGTCGCTTCACCAGATTATCAAATACAGGCTGCTTATGATTGCTGTTCGTTGTTACTTTGTATTTCTTTCGGTGTCGTACCTGCACCTCAGCCTCTTTCATCAACTTTCGAGCCTTGTTACGACTGACTGGAAAACCAGAAAGAACTGGACACCCATAAAAAAAGAAAGAACTGGACACCCATAAAATAAATTGACATCAGCTTACCAAGTTTGTAATCTGATGGAAAGAATTTGCTAAGGACAGCACTATGCCAAAACCAAGGAAGACATTGGTATCCCTGGATGCCACCCCCTATTATCATTGTGTTTCTCGTTGCGTACGCCGCGCTTTCCTGTGTGGTGAAGAC
>Ga0164313_10000160_pt1 | contig 46666 bp, 32 predicted proteins | sample GuaBasSedimGuay4_FD_113735 | JGI IMG/M metagenome (GOLD analysis project Ga0164313, IMG submission 113735) | Subseafloor sediment microbial communities from Guaymas Basin, Gulf of California, Mexico - Guay4, Core 4569-4, 0-3 cm | ecosystem: Environmental > Aquatic > Marine > Hydrothermal vents...
AACGAGTGTGGCAAAACTGTGGCAGTACCCTTTCTATGATCCAGGCAACGTCGGGTGTGACTGTTAAGTACTTGAGAAATTGAGAAATAATTGGTCGGGGTGAGAAGATTTGAACTTCCGGCCATTGCCTCCCGAAGACACAGACACTCTCGTTCATGATCAAGAGGTTACAGAGTAACACCAAATAGATCATTCACATAAGATGTATTTTGATAACGATTGATGACGTCACGTCACGTTTGATAACATATTTACTGTGACAAATTTGTGACAGTCGCCTTAGCTCGAATGAGTTCCGCAACGGACACGTCCTAAATTGGAATTCGCCACAGGCAAGTTGCTGCCGACGGCAGTGGTTTTGGGCGAGATGGCGGATACCGGAATAGGCGATTCAGTATGAACTGGTAAACGCTCGCCGGAGACGGTCGCCAAACAGGGTAATAAATTATAGATTGTAATGGTCAGTTGCATTAGATCAGGAATTTTCGTAGGCTCAATCTCATGACTGGAGTGATTTGCCGTATTTGCATGTGTTGCTGCGCTTGTATGCGTCGCGGCTTGCCGTGCGGTGGTGTCTCCGGTATCTGATCCAGTAACTCGACAGAAATCCCAACACAAAATCCGCAACGGCGAGGCCGGAGCGGATTTTTTTGTGCTCCGGTTGTTCGCCCAACAACTATAGGAGAGCACAGCAATGCACGCAAAGACAGATAGATTATGGCTTGAACAGTACGATGGGTCGGAGTCGGATCAGGATACGGCCGTCCCGGGCGTGGCAGAGAACCGCAGGAAAAAGGTATACGACAGCATTGTTGGCCTGCTTCCCGGGCCGGACAATCCCACGCCACTGGTCAGAGTAAGTGACCGGTTTAATCCCGAGCCCGGTTACGACCTGTTGGTAAAGCTAGAGGGACTGAACCCGTTCGGGTCAGTCAAAGATCGCGCAGCCTATTACATGCTGCAGGGAACGCAATTGAGTCCCGACCAGACTCTGGTGGAGCCTACCGCAGGCAATACTGGAATCGCGCTGGCCGCACTTGCTAATGCGCAGGGCACGCCGATCGAAATCGCAGTTCCAGATGGTACTCCCGAGGAGAAGAAATCGTTGTTGCGGTTTCTCGGCGTGGAGTTATTGGAAATCGAGGACGAACTCTGCCCGCTGTTCCCGACAGAAGGTGCGCGCGGTGTGGTTAAAAGCATGGTAGAGAGCGAGGCCTACAACGGCCTTTACGTCAGCCCAAATCAGTACGAGAGCGAGTTCAACGTCGAGGCGCATTACTGCACCACTGGGCCTGAAATCTGGCGGCAGACTGAGGGCAGGGTTCGCTATTTTTTTGCCGGTATAGGTACTGGTGGGACAATCACCGGCGTGGGTCGCTACCTGAAGGAGCAGAACAGCGATATTCAAATAATCGGGATCGAGCCGGCGACCCGACAGCACCAATTGTCGGGACTCAAACGGATAACCGGGCTTGCGGACGAGCATTTTCCAAAGCTGGTGGATCTCTCCGTCATTGACGACATCATATCGGTGACAGATGAAGATGCTTTCAAAGCCGGGATTCGTCTGGCGCGGACCGATGGCATCATGGTCGGGCCGACCACAGGCGCTGCACTTCACGCTGCACTCCAGAATGGATCGGACACCAGCGGAGTTGCTGTTGTTATATCGCCGGATGATGCTGTCAGGTACGGCAGTGCGTATGCACGATTCCTGGCTAATAGTGGATAACCAGGTTGTGCAAGAGTTGAAGGACGCGAGAACTCCACCGGTGTTGTCAGGCTGCCTATGGGTACACATGATGCAGCCACCAAGAACTGGTCTCGAATCGAGATGGGTGGCTGGTTTCCTCGATATACCCCAGACATTGGACATGGTGTTCTCTGGTCAGGGCTTCGATGGGCACTGACAAATTAACTTCTGGGCTCGTGCAATTTTCCATTCATGCTCGATTTATGAGGCCGCCACATATTTCCAAGACGCAATGGCGCGTTGTCGGAATTATCGATAGTTTTTGGCCGATATCAAATGCCGCCCCAGATTGAATAGATTTTAAACAGCCGTGTGAGCGCTCAGAAACCGTTGGGCCTGATAAGTGGATTTGAACCGCCGAACGCCTCGCTCTCTAACCCTGGTCGGTTGATGTGAAAGCTCGGCTCGATTGTTGGCACATTGAGAGTTGTCATGGATTGTATCCGCTATGAGTTCGCGGTGAGCGACACCGTAACTTGTCAGCTTGTCGGTGACGATTCGTCTGGGTTCACTGCGACTCGCCCGTAGTAGGCGTTTGAAGAAGCGCTTTGCTGCCGTTTCGTCCCTGCGGGGCTGTAGAAATACATCCACAGCGTCACCGTCTTGGTCAACTGCCCGCCAAAGATAGCGCTGCTTCCCTTGAATCTTGACGAAGATTTTGTCGATAAAGAAAGTATCACCGTAACCCTGGCGTCGGCGACGAAGTCGCTTCGCATACTTCGGGCTAAATTTGATAAACCACAATCGGATTGACTCTTAGCTGATTGCGATTCCGCGCTCGGCCATGAGATCCTTGATGTCTCGACCGCTCAGATTGAAGCGTTGATGTAGCCAGACAACATATTGAATGATCTCGGGCGGGAATTGGCGGCGTTTGTACAGCGATGAACGACTTTTCATGCCACATTGTCACTTAGTTGCTGTTAAGTTGTCAGCACCAAGAAAAGTTGTCGGCGCTAATGCAGGGAAGGGCACGTTCAAACTCTTCATGATTCTTTTCGGTAGGTCGGTTTCTTCGGCACAATGCGATTACAAGTTGTTGCCCGTTCGAGATGATGCTGGAATCTACAAGTCGATCAATCATGATCCTCGGCCCCTCGCAGCGCGATAACTATCCTGGTCCACCAACCGCCCGGTCCGAACAATGCATTCTTTGTCCCCGATATATAAGCACCAGTTTGCGGATCAAATATCAAGGCGTTCCCCCAAGCTCCATACTTAGCCCAGACATCCATTCCATTCTGGACATTGAACCTCGAAAGACCCAAACCGACACCACGATGTTCGGCATCCATCCCCGGAATGATCTGCCAGTCAATCATTTTTTCGAGAGTCTCAGGCTCCTTGAACAATTTTCCTTCAAGCAATGCAGCCAGGAACAGGTTTGATTCCGCGGCGGTCGTAACTACACCTCCACCGCCCCAGTCGAACGACATATTGATTCCTGCGCTAACTGCAGGAATGCCGGCCAGGTCAAAATCCGACAGGTTCTGTTCCCATTTGGACGCGTCCGGACTAACGCCATAAGCGAGATAGCTCTTATGCATGCCCAAGGGGTCGAAAATCCGCTCGCGCAGCAACGCGTGAAGACTTTGACCGCCCGTTTTCTCAGCAATAAGTCCGAGTATTACGTATCCCACGTCGCTGTAGTGGTAACAACTTCCAGGAGCGCAAACACCGGCATGACCCATTCTGTTGATATAAAAATTGAGCATTCCGGCGAACGAGTCCTCAGGGTGTTCCGGGTCCCAGTGGGCCCATGTCTTCCTTGTTATCAAGTCGCTGCCGTCACAAGCAGGGTCTTGCAGGCACTCCATGTGGGAGGGCATGTCACGTTGCATTAGGAACATTAGTCCGCCCGGCGCAGGTTCGCCGTCGTAATCTTCGCCGGTGCCGTTTGCGTCGTCACCGAATTGATCCTTCAGTCCGCTGCTGTGCAAAAGCAGCTGTCGAACTGTGATTTCCGGGCCGTAACTCACGTTGTCAACAACGTGCAGCCGCTCCAGGGTATCGGCGTCGAACACGCCGACTTCTCTAAGATTCGCATCCAGTCCGTTTGGCCCGAGAAGACCGTCTTCCGACAGTTGCAATATCAATGTAGCGGTGAACGTCTTGCCGATGCTTGCCGTGTGGAACTGGTGGTCCATCGTCATGGGTCCTTCGGTCCAGGCCAGCGCCTGACCGTAGGCGAAGCTGTATTCGAATTCCTCATCAGGTATAAGAATGTTAATTACCGGGTTTTGCAGACCATCGCCTCCCTGGTCTATCGATAGCACCGTCTTATTCATCAATTGATCGAGGCGTTGAGTCGTTGCAGATTTGTCGAATCCAGACCGTCCACAGGCCGCGAGCATTGCTAGACAGAACGCCGCCAGGACGGCGATACGTTGATTCCGATTGAACGAACTGATTCCAAATACGAACATGCTTATGCTCCTGCCGCTTCAATGGTCTCGCTGCGACCGATGGCGTTCGACGGTCCACGATAGCCTAGCTGGCTGCCGGTGAATGCGACAACGGTGATCGCGATCGCTATCTTAAGCAAGTCATGAATTGAGAAAATCAGGAATACTGTGTCGTAGCCAAGTGTGCCGCCCAGGTAGTTACTGGCGCCATGGATCATGATTGCCGGAAGAATGCTGCCACCAGCCTTGTTAACTGCCCATCCGATGATAATTGTAAGCGTTACCGCGCCCATGAAAAAGTTGATCTGGTCGAGAAAAAACTCGTCAAAAGGCGCGCCACCGGCCAGCATCACGACCTCGCGTGGCAGGTGCCACGTGCCCCATAATAAGCCCAGGAAGATGGCTGCCCGCAGCGGTGTACTCATCACCTTTTGTAAGAGTGGCCAGGCGAAACCTCGCCAACCGAGTTCTTCGAGAATCGCGCCGTGCGCAGTAAAGCTGCCAACGAGAAGCAACAGCAGAGCGACAAGCGGTGCATCCAGTCTCAGGGCCTCAAACTTGCTTGCAATGTCACCATCCGCGGATATTCCCGAAAGTGTAGCGAACACCAATGAGTAAACAACAATGGCAAGAAAAAGCACGCCGAGGAATTTAAGTCCCTGCGCCGCTGACACACCTTCTTGAGCAGTGCTGAAGCATCTAAACAGGGACTTTACGCCGGTGCCGCGAGAGAAATGCCAGACGATCAGTATTGCGGCGATCGACGGTGCGGCCGGGAATAGATAGGACAGAATCATGTACCAGTGCTCGGCGGTCATGGCAAGCGACGCCAGGATACTGTCGGACGGCAGTCCCAGATCAGTTTCAGTTTGCTGCATTAGCATGCCGACAAAGGTATAGGGATCGGGCAACATAGGCTCGCCGTGCAGCGCTTCGTAGATCATGCCGTTGCCGAATGCGATCCAGCACATGCCCAGTATCGCGACCATGACAGCGAGCAGATAATAGAACCAGAAGTCCTTCATTTCGAAATTATGGGATGTCATTAATCGTCTCCTGTCGTTTCATTAGCAGTATACTGATTAGATAGTCACATGACGACATAGTCATATCTTGAGGAATCGAATAATGCAAGACGGGGACTGAGATATGGATGTTTTCGAACTGGGGTTCAGGATTATTGTGCCAATCGGTCTGATCCTTGTCATGTTCGGAATGGGCCTGGGGCTGGGTGCAGACGATTTTCATCGAGTGATTCAGAACCCGGCAGCGGCAACCGCCGGCATTGCAGGGCAGTTGATATTGTTGCCGATACTGGCCTTCGCAATAACGGCGATCGTTCCGATGCAGCCTGAGATTGCGGTGGGCCTGATCGTTATTGCGGCTTGTCCTGGAGGTGTTGCATCGAACGCAATCGTGTTTGCTGCGAAAGCGGATGTGGCGTTGTCGGTTTCGTTAACCGCGATCAACTCTCTTGTGACTGTGTTTACAATTCCATTCGTCGTTTCACTGGGTGTCTCGATGCACTTTGGGTCTTCCGATGCGATTCTCGACCTGCCAGTGTTGGATACGATTCTGCAGCTATTTTCGATAACAGTATTTCCCATTAGCCTGGGCATGTTCGTTCGCTGGCGATCTCGGATTCTTGCAAACGCGCTTCTAGATCCGGCGAGAGTAGGATCTATGATTATCCTGACATTGATTGTGATCGGCGTCATCGCCTTGCAGGTTGAGTCATTCCTCGCGAACGTCGCGTATGCCGGTTTCTCGGTGCTATTGCTGAATCTCGCAGCAATGGCAGCGGGATACTCGCTGGCTTATGTCGTTCGGCTTAATGCAGCACAGAAAACGACGGTTGCAATCGAAATCGGGCTGCAGAATGGAACGCTGGCTGTTCTTGTGGCCCTAAATTTGCTGCAGATGAAAGAAGTTGCGATCGTTCCCAGTGTCTATGCTGCCGTAATGCTAGTCACCGGCGGGTTGTTCGCTGTTCTCATGCGCCGGCAGCAGGCCAGGCTATTGACCGACTGAAATATTCAGCGGAAATCCAAACAATTAAACTGTCCGGCCGATAATCTCACGCATGATCTCGGAGGTACCGCCGTAGATTCTTTGCACTCTGGCATCGGCATACATTCGGCCAATGGGATATTCTTGCATGTAACCGTAGCCACCAAACAATTGCAGGCATTCATCCACTACGTCGCCCTGCAATTCCGTCGTCCAGAGCTTCGCCATCGCCCCTTCTTCGGCAGTAAGTTCGCCACGCAGGTGTTGTTCGAGGCAGCGATAGATCCAGGCATGTCCTACGGCGATACGTGTCTTCATGTCTGCCATTTTGAATCGAGTATTCTGAAATTCAATCACCTTGCGACCAAATGCTTTTCTTTCCTTTACGTATTCAGCGGTCAGTTCGTACGCTTTGCGGGCCGATGCCATGGCACCGATGGCAATAGCCAAGCGCTCCTGCGGTAATTCCGTCATCAGGTAGCCGAACCCTGATCCTTCGTCACCGAGCATATTGGACTTAGGTACTCGCACATCGTCCAGAATTATTTCGGACGTGTCCTGACTCTTCAGTCCAATTTTGCCGAGGTTTCGACCCCGACCGAATCCAGTCGTGTCCGACTCAATAATAAAAAGGCTGATGCCCTTGGCTCCAAGGGTCGAGTCTGTTTTCGCGACTACGACGAAGAGGTTCGCATTTTGCCCGTTGCTGATGAATGTCTTGGTACCGTTTACAACGTAGTCATCTCCGTACCTGACCGCAGTCGTGCGGATTGCCTGAAGATCGCTGCCGGTATTTGGCTCTGTCATTGCGACTGCACCGATCGCTTCACCCGAAACCATTTTGGGCAACCATTCAGTTTTTTGTTCTTCGTTGCCGTGTGCGAGCAAATAACCGGCAATAATGTCGGAATGTACGGCAATACTTCCCGGGCCCAGCGTTGTGTACGCATGTTCCTCGGCGACAATGGCATTGAAACGAAAATCTCCTCCCGGCCCTCCGTATTGTTCCGGCACTTGTGGGCATAGAACACCTTGTTCGCCACATTGTGTGAAATACGAAAGCGGCACTTGACCAGCTTTCTCCCAGTCATCAATGTGTGGCACCACAGACTCGTTGAAGAATCGGCGAACCGCATCTCGGAACATATCGTGTTCTTCGTCAAATAGGCCTGCCGGTGGGTTGAATGATTCCAGTTGTCCTGCAGTAGTCACGGTTCTCTTGTCCTCTTTTGGGTTTGGTGAAGATCGCAAATTGACAATACGTTTGATCTAAATATACTGACGGAACAGTCATATGACTAGTAAATCATATTTCGGGCGTTTTGGGAGTATTGCGGTGGGTCCATTAGCAGGAACAAGAATCTTGGAAATCGGCGCAATAGGGCCGGCGCCGGTTACCGGGATGATATTGGCTGATCTGGGGGCCGAAGTCGTGCTCATTGATCGACAATCAGATGGTTCCAAAGCAAGTCTCGGCAAAGACAAAGGTCAAAGTGCGAGAGCGATTTTCAATCGTGGTAAGAAGTCCATTGCGCTTGATTTGAAGCAAGCCGACTCCATCGAAATCGCCCGGAAATTGGTGAGCAATTCCGATGCGCTGATCGAAGGATTCCGCCCCGGCGCAATGGAGCGGCTTGGTCTGGGTCCGGATGATTGTCTTTCGATCAACCCCGGCCTCGTCTACGGTCGCATGACCGGTTGGGGCCAGGAGGGGCCGCTGGCCCAGGCTGCCGGGCACGATCTGAACTACATTGCATTGACGGGAGCCTTATTCCACGCCGGCCACCGGAACGAGCCGCCTTTTGCGCCGCCAACATATGTGGGTGACATCGGTGGCGGTGCCTTTATGCTGGCCCTTGGTATCGTGTCCGCATTACTGCACGTCAGGGGAGGTGGCAAAGGGCAGGTGATTGACGCTTCAATCACTGATGGAACGGCGACGATGTCCGTGCTGCTGTTGGCGCTCCACCAGATGGGTATTTGGAGCAACAACCGTGCGGACAATATTCTTGACAGTGCCGCGCCGTGGTATGACACCTACGAATGTGCAGATGGTAAGTTCGTAACCGTGGCGGCGCTGGAACCACAATTCTATGCAATACTGATAGGCAAGTGCGGGTTCGATGAAGACCCGGATTTCGCCAACCAAATGGACAAGAGCAAGTGGCCATCCGCCAAAGTGAAAATGGCCGACCTGTTCAAATCGCAAACGCAGAAGCAATGGTGTGAGTTGCTGGAGGGAACGGATGCGTGCTTCGCACCGGTGCTGAATTATGAGGAAGCAGCAATGCATCGTCACAATGTCGCCCGCAATACTTTCATACAATGCGATGGTGTATTGCAACCAGCACCGTCACCGAGATTCAGTTTGACTACTCTAGGCATTCAGTCTCCGCCGCCGGTCCCAGGTGAGCACACTGAGGAGATTCTGCGCTTGTTGGACTAGTTCGTCACAACAATATCTCCAGATCTTCCAGCGGATAGGCCATACAGGGATGAATATAGTTGAACTGCAGATCCGACTTTCGGAGCTTGGTGCCGGCTGCGTGAAAGATCTTGCCGGATACGAGCTTGACCCGGCAGTAACTACACTCGCCCGAGCGACAGGCGGCGGGCAATTCAAGCTGCTGCCGCTCGAGGCCACACATCAACGGTTCACCCGCGGTTACTTCGAGAGTTCTGCCATTCGACACCTTGACCTTGAAAGTTACTTCGGAATTAAGGCCTTCCGGCCACCCTGGCTCTTCGGTGACATTTCCGGGCGGGCCGAAGATTTCCACACGAATTTGCTTGCACCTTAGTCTCAGGTTTTGCAATTCACGCTGGCAGAACTTGTACATCGCTTCGGGGCCACATAGAAAGAATGTTTTTTTGCTCAAGTCGCCCACTCTTTCCTTGAGCAGTTGTCCATCGATAAACCCGGTGAGTCCTTGATAACCGTCGTCGGGCTCCGAAATTACGAAGTCCACCGTAAGGTTCTCGTGTGTTGCCATCAGGCGCTCAAGTTCTTCTTTGTAGATAATGTCCCCAGTGTTGCGGCTGCCATAGAGAAGATGGATATTCCGGTCGAGGCCGCGGTCAGTTGCCTCACGGATCATGCTCATCATCGGTGTGATCCCGCTACCGCCGGCTACGTATACAACATCGTCCGAGTGCACCAGGGGATTGTGGAAAAAACCACCCATCGGCCCGGTACTTTCCAACTGATCGCCGATCATGATGTCTTCGAGCAGGAAGTCTGAGACGAAGCCATCCGGCACGGCCTTGATCGTAAGATCGTAATAGGCACGCTGATTCGGCGGTGAGGCGATGCTGTAAGGTCGGCTGCTACGTATGCCTTTTGTCTCGACAAAAAGATTCACGTACTGGCCAGCCTGAAACGGTGGCAAATAACCGGTATCAGATATCAGCCTCAAGGTCTTTGTACGCGGTGTCTCGCCGATTATTTCGGACACAGTCAGGTTCAACTTCTTGGGGTGATACAGGTCGACAGAGGCATTGACGACTCCGCGCGTATCCCGAAAATCTTCACCGTATCGGGTGAGTGCCGCGATATCTTCACGAATTTCGCTATAACCTTTCACCTGTTCAAATGGGTTTTTCATCTTGTTCCCTTACTGAATCGATCTGATTACGGCTTTGGCCGCTTGTACGCCGGACTCGAGGGATGGCTGAAATCCTCCGGTTCCGGTCCAGACACCTGCGTGATACAGACCCTCCAAAGGTGAACGGTGCGAACTAAACATGTTGTTATCTTTGGCGAACTGGTCGAATCCATAAATCGCTCCACCAGGTGTGCGCAAGTAGTTCATGTGGGTAAGTGGCGTTGATACCTCTACCTCTTCAAGCGCATTCCTGAATCCCGGATGCATGCTATCCGCAATGTCGAGCATGTGGGATGCATACTCGTATTTCGTCTCATGGTAGGACTCCGGCGGCAACTTCAGCCAGTGGTCTGCGTACGAAATATTGATTAGCGATACCTGGCAGGTACCCGGAGGAGAGAACTCCGGATCGGCCAGGTCGTAGCAGGTGAGCTCCAGCCCTTCCGGCTTATCAAAACTGTGTTGCCAGCCAATCATGGTCTCAACATTTCCGGTGGTCGATGCAAACGTTGAACTTACCTGGATGCCGATGTCCGCTGGGTCACAGTCAAGACCACAGTAGGTTGTGATTGCCGACGGTCCGATGGTCCGCGGCCGTAGCGCACTTAACACTTTTTCAGGCAGACTGTCACTGCCGATCATGTCCATATAGGTTGTGACGAGACTCGCATTGGAAACTACATAGGCTGTCTTGATTTCATCACCCTGATCGGTGATCACCGCCTGAACTGAACCCTTTTCAACCACTATCTTTTCGGCACCGCAACTGAAGCGTGCTGTGCCGCCGGCGTCCAGAAAGCTTTCCAGCAGTGCCTGGGAAAGAGCCTGGGAGCCGCCCTTAAGATGGTAGGGTTTGAATTCGATGTAGACAAACAGCAGAAGGGCAAGATCCAGGAAGGACATCGTCTTCGGAGGTTGACCGATGTAGGCCCAGTACGAGGCGATGGTCAGTTTCAACAGCGGATCGGTGATGAATTCGCTCATGACGGATTCACTGTCTCGCAGGGCATAGTTGCACAACGCCGGGTACTTTGCGGCGTTGAAGTCGGGGTCTCGGCCGACGACACCTTTGAACATGTCCTGCGCAAACTGGTAGATCAAGCCGAACAATTGCTTGATGCCTTCTTCTTCGCTGGGGAAGCGGGTAACCAATGCTTCTATGGCGCCATTCCGGTCAGCCGGCAAGGTAACGTCAAGCTGGCCAGGTACCCAGGTTCGGTAGATATCGTGTTCTTCGACAAATTCCAGCTTGTCCAGCACACCCAGTTTTTCAAACAGGCCACGCATCGGGCCAGGTTTGTCTTCGCAACCCACGCCACTGAGTTGATGTAGTGCGACTTCAAACTCGAATCGTCCTCGTACGAAGCTCGTTGCACACCCACCCGGAACATTGTGCTGCTCTAGCAGGAGTGTCTTTACGCCGCTCTTGGCTAACGTCGCCGCCGCTGTGAGGCCGCCGTTACCGGCACCGATTACTACTGCATCGAAATCACCCATTAGCTGCTTAGCTCGAACTGTTGCGCCAGGCTATGGAATGCTTTGTGTGCTGCTTCGATGGTAAATTTGATGTCGTCATCACTCATCGGTGTCGACGCGATGAACATGCCACGCATGGACAGCACACCTTCATTCAGTAGTGCTCGCTGAAGAGCCATTGCGCGATTCAATAACTCAGGCGTGAATACTGCCGCGAGTTCACGGTAGTTCTGCACCGACTCTTGCGAAAGCGTGACAGTAGACATCGAACCGTCACCAACGACACATGCTTCGAGACCGGAATTATTTATCGCTGCGTTGAGTCCTTCGCGAAGACGTTCGCCTTGTGCATCCATTTGTGCGAACACATCGGGTGTCAGGAGTTTCATACCCGCAAAACCAGTGGCCATTGACAGGCCATTGGCGGTAAAAGTACCGCTGTGCTTGACCTTTGCATCAACGCCATCAAGTTCAAACACCGACATGACATCGCGGCTGCCACCAAGGCCGCCAATTGGTAATCCGCCACCGATGATTTTGCCCATGGTCGTAAGGTCGGGCGTAATTCCCAGCTGGCCCTGGCGGCCGTGGTAGCCAACCCTGAGACACATCACCTCATCGAAAATCAAAACAATGCCGTGTTTGCTGGTTTCTTCTCGCAGCATCTCAAGATACATGGCTGTAGGCTCGATGTTACCGAGGTGAATGCGGTACGGGTCGATCAGTACCGCAGCCAGCTCACCAGCATTGTCACTGATCAATTGTCGTGTGGCTTCGGTGTCGTTGGTTGGTAAGACCACGACCTCGTCCAGCAAGCTCTTTGGTGTGGCGAACTGGTGAGCTACACTCGACGGGTGATTTGCCGGGCCCCAATTATCCGGGCCTGAGCAAAAGCTGGCTTCGATGAGATCGTACTGACCGTGGTACCCGCCTTCCATTTTTGCGATTTTCGATCGCTGGGTATAAGCGCGGGCTGCTTTGACCGCGATCATGACGGCCTCAGTCCCGGAATTCATGAATCGAACCAGCTCCACGCCGGGGATCCGTTCCTGTAGCAGTTCGGCAAGCTGAATTTCCGCCTCGCATGGCAATATTGCCGACATCAAACGGTGTGCCTGATTCGCTATTACATCAACGATTTCCTTTCTGCCGTGACCATGAATCAACGCAGTGAAGTTATTAACGTAGTCAATGTATCGGTTGCCATCGATATCGGTGATCCAGCATCCTTCAGCATGATCTGCGTAGACAGGATAGGGCGGCGAAACCGCCATATGCCGCGTATACCCGCTCGGCATAACGTTCTGCGCCCGGGCAAACATGGCCGCAGAATTGGATTTTGGGTCTGGGTACACGGTTTTCTCCCGGTCTCTGTGATTTGACGAATTAGTCGATTTTTCTCTTATCCAAGAGTTTTTCGTAAGAGGGTGGTCGCTTTTCGGCTTGTGCACGCATGCCTTCCTCAAGATCGTCAGTAATAACCATTGCCGCATTCCAGGTGGCGACGTAGTTCAATCCGTCCGCAACCGAATGATCACGGCTGTAGTTCAGCATTTCCTTGGAGCCCACAATTGCCAATGGCGAGCGTGCGGCTATTTCCGTTGCGATCTCGAGCACGCTGGCGATCAGGCTGTCATGATCTTCGAAAACTTGATTCACAAAGCCACTGGATTTCGCCTCATCTGCTTCGAGCTTGCGCCCGGTGAAGGCAAGCTCACGTACCAGACCCGATGGCATCAGGTGCGGGAGTCGCTGCAGCGTGCCGACATCCGCCGTCATGCCGATCTTGATCTCCTGAATTGTGAAGTAGGCATCGTTACTGCAGTAGCGCATATCGCCGGCGCAGATCAGGTCAACGCCACCTCCGATGCAGCCTCCCTGAACTGCCACTAAAACAGGTATCCGGCATTCTTCGATCGCGTTAAAGCTTTCTTGGTACTCACGCACCATGCGGCAAATTTGCTCTCGTTGGCGGCCTGGATCTGCCGCTGGCATAGCCACAACTCCTGCAAAATAGTCGAGGTCCATGCCAGCGGTGAAATGTTTTCCCATTGACGACAGTACCGCGACCCGAACGTCCGGGCTTTCAGATATGCTCTCGAATATTTGTCGTAGCTCCGTCCAAAACGAACCATCCATCGCGTTGTACGAGTCTGGCCGAGAGAGGACTACGCGCGCGACACCGTCGTTGATTTCGAGATCAAAGGCTTTGTAGGTCATATCTTGTCTCCCACCGTTGAGTATTTTTGTATTTGCCGTTGCAGGTGTTTTTCGTCGATTGCGTATAAGCGCAATACCGTCAAACTGATGATGATTGCCGCTGCGACCACGAGGGAGATTGTGTAACTGATTGCCGTAATTGCGCTATCAGGCTGGACGATGTCACCAGACTTCGATTCAATGAAACCAAACAGACCAAAAACAAGACCCGCTGTAAGGCCGCCGAATGCGAAGCCGGTTTTTTCAGTTGCGACCCAAATGCCGGTAAATGCCCCTTCTCGCCGCATGCCGGAGGCCATAGCGTCATACTCAATGATGTCGGTCAGCATGCAGTAAGGCAGCATCGTCAGACCCGAAAACCCGAGACCCAAACAGCAGAATTGCAGGTATGTCAGCGCAACGGGAAAGTCCACTGACGCGAACACGAGGGTGGCCGATACAACCGCGTAGATTGAACATGCGATGACGTAGGCTTTGTGCTTGCTGATTCTGCGCGATACTTTCGCCCAGACCGGCATCGTTAGCATCGCGGTACCGAACATACAAAGGAATAATAAGGAGAAAACCGTCGCGCCCTGCCCAAGTACGTATTTGACGAAATAGGGCATTGCTCCCAGCATCGTGCCTGCTGCAGTAAGCTGAATGAGGAAAGTCGCAAGCAAAACCAGAAATGGACGGTTCTGAAATGCAATGACGATCTGCTCTCGAAAATGTTTTTGCACTTCTGTCTGGTGCTTAAAGGGAAGCGAACGCGTTGCGAAAAAGGAAAACAGCATGGCAAGCCCACAGAACGATCCCACGGATACAGACATAACCGCGTAGCCACCTCGCCCACCGCCCGCGGCATCGACAAGCAGTGGCGCCACAACCCCCGCGACCAGCATGCCGACCAGCGCAAAAGTCATGCGGAATGAAATAATTGTCGTTCGTTCATGAATATCGTCGGTCATCTCAGCCGGCATTGCCGTATACGGGATGACATACACGGTGTAGGCGGTAGTACAAAAAAAATACATCAGCATGACGTAGACGAAAGCGGATGTTGTCGAAGTGAATTCGGGTGACACAAAGAGAAAGGAAAATGCGAGCCACATTAGCAGTGAACCAACAAGCAGATACGGTCGCCGCCGACCCCAGCGAGTTCTGGTGTGATCGGACAGAAAACCCATCACAGGATCGGTTACCACGTCCCACAACTTAGGCACAAAAACCGCAATCCCCGCGAGCGCTGCCGGAATTGCGAGCGTGTCTGTCATGTAAATCAGAAGCAACAAGCCAGGAGCGACGGTAAACACTCCCGTGCCCATGGAGCCGAGGCCAAAGCCGAGATAGGCCTTAAGACCGAGCGGTCGGTACATTGATTGCCTCTCAGATATTGGTTTTCTCCTTGCCTTTTGTTCCCAGCATTTCCCGAGCCTCGTCCGGTGTAGCGATCTCGAGCGACAGCTCCTCGAGGATGCGGCGGATACGCTCTACCTGGCTGGCATTGGTCTTGGCCAGTTCACCTTTGCCATACCAAAGGCTATCCTCCAAGCCGACACGAACATGACCACCCAGGATTGCCGCCTGAGTAACAGTCGACATCTGCTTTGCTCCTGCTGCCAGACACGACCAGTGATACTGATCGCCGAAGAGGCGGTCAGCGGTCTGCTTCATGTGCATGACGTGTTCGGGGTCGGCAGGCAATCCAGCGGCAAAACCCATAACGGACTGGATGAACAATGGTGGTTTGATCCAGCCCTGATCGACGATGCTACGTAACGTGTGCAGATGACCGATGTCGAAACACTCAAACTCGAACTTGACGCCTCTCTCTTCGCCAAGTTCTGTCGCTATCTGCTCCATATTTGCGTATGTGTTTTGGATAGTGACTCCTTTGGTTTGGGTAAAAAATGCCTCTTCCCAGTCTGTTAGATTCTGATCTTTGAAACGGTCATAGAGCATCCAGGCGGCCAGATTCATAGGACCCATATTGAACGAGCAAATTTCGGGGGCAAATTCCTTTGGTGCCGCCAGTCTTCGTTGAAACAGTGCTTGTGGGTTAGGGTTCGAGAATGCCTCCCGATCAGGTTGCCCGGTTGTAATGTTGATGATCGCATCACAATTGTCATTTATCGGCTCCAAAAACTGCCGGTAGACCTCAGGGTCAGTCGTCGGCATGCCGGTGTCTGGCTCGCGTGCGTGTAGGTGAATGATGGCGGCACCGGCCCTAGCCGCTGCGATTGCCTCATCTGCGATTTGCTTAGGCGTAATTGGCAGATACGGAGACATGCACGGAGTGTGGATCGCGCCGGTGATGGCGCAAGTGATTATTACTTTCTCTCGTTTGATCATTCTGTTTTCTCCTCGCAGCGGATCGATACCCTGCCGGTGAATTGTGACCAGAACGTCACATGACTCATGAGTCACTATACTCTGAACGTGCAGCCAGTCAATTTTGGCAAGGGAAAGCCACTTGTGGCCAAGTAGCGCAGTAGGATAGTAAGTCGCCTTCGTTCAGACATGACTTGCAAGTCTTGTTATGCTTACGGGATGGTGACCAAACACTCTGACATTTCACGAATCAGCACGAGCAATGCCGACTCCGACACCACGGCGATCTGCTTTGCTGACTATTTGCTCGCACAGGCAAAACAGTTTGAAGGCACCCGCAGTGGCAAGAAGACAAAGTTGCTGCTATTAGCGTCTGCGGCACGCCTCTTCGAAACGATTACACCGCAGGACATTCGTGTCAGTGACATATGCAAGCGGGCGAACACGTCCCAGGGCACTTTCTACCTGCATTTTGAGACCAAGGCCGAGATTACGATCGAATTGTTATCGCGATTTGTTGATTTTGAAGGCGGCACAATGCCGGTGTTCGCATCCACCGCTGAGCCGTTTGAGAATGTCCTTAAGACAGTGCGGTGGTATACAGCGACGTTCAGGCTGAATTCCGGCATCATGTTGTATCTCGTGCAATTAAGCGACGTGGATGCTGATATTGCTGCGATCTGGCGGAGACGCTCGGAACATATTGTCGGACGTCTCTTGCAGTGGATGGTGCCCGAGTATCGCCTGACAAAAGAGGAAGAACCGTACGTCAGGCATATGTGTTTCGCGGTCGGTTCGATGATGGACGAGAGTCTGTTTGCACGCTATGGCGTACATGGAGCGGCCCAAAGCAGCCAGCCTGACGAGGTGGAATTGGAAACAGAATTGCAGGCAATTCTCATTTTCCGATCCATTTTTGCCGAAAACCCACCCGCCGAGATGCTTACAGTTGGTAGAGTTTTCTTACCGCTCCTTTCCGCCGCTCGTTCATAGTCTGGACCAACAACTGATCAGGTGGTTTTTCGGCCAAAGAGCCGAGACGGACTGGCCCGCCATCCTTTTCTCAATAGTCTGATTGTAGTTTCGTTTTATGCAGCACAGCATGCTCAAGATTGAACTACCGATTCTTCATAATTTCTGGAGTCCTTTTTAAGCGCTTGAAAAGAAAGGAGTTTCGGTTGGTCGTATATGCAGACGTTGCTTCGTTGTGAAAACCGTACCGTGACGTTATAATCAGGTGACTCGCGAGTCATAAGCGTTTCCTGATCCTAGGGTAATCCAATGTTTTCATGTAAGACACTACCGCTATTTGCGGTACCCACGTTGCCATTCGTATTGACGCTACCTGCGGTAGCGCAAGAAAACGACAGCCGCCAATCAGTATTTACAACTGCTGAGTTGTTGAACCGGGGAAATGGATCCTTTTCCTTGCACCGAACCAGGACAGGCGGACTATGACTGACGCTGGACTATTGATGCCCCGGCTGAAGATGTTCAGATGCTGAAGTTTTGCGCCAACATTAACTGGCTGTTTCGCGAGTATGATTTTGCTGATCGCTTCGCAGTAGCCAGAGATGCCGGGCTCACTGCAGTCGAGTTCCACCACCCCGAAGGGTGTGACCCGGCGACAGTAATCAGCAAGGCATCCGAAGCAGGCGTCTACATAGCTCTTTTCAATGCATGGCCGGGCGACTTGCTGGAGGGTGGGCCTGGGCTGTCGGGGGTTCCAGGCCGTGAAGATCAATTCAAGGCCGCAGTGGAACAGGCAGTAGCCTTTGGGGGTGCTATTGGTGGCGGTGCTGTAGTGCAAATCGGTCCAAGCCAGGTCCCGGATGGGATCGAACGATCGGCATGTCTGGAAGTGTTCATCAAGAACATGAAATTTGCTTCTCAGGCACTGGCAAAAGTAGATTGCCGCGTCATGATTGAGCCGATGAACACAGTCGATTTTCCGAATATTCTAATTTCAAATGTCGATACGGCTCTTGAGGTAATTGGCGAGGTTTCGATGGATAACATAGGTTTGCAGTTCGATTGTTTTCATGAGGCGATGAACGGTGGTGATGTCGAGGCGACGGTACGACGTATACACCAGCGCATCGACCACCTGCAGTTTTCCGATGTGCCCGGCCGCAGTGAGCCGGGAACCGGAGATCTGGACTTGGCGGCATTATTTCGGACACTTGATGAACTGGGCTATGACAAATGGGTTGCGGCGGAATATCACCCGACAGGAAGCAGCGATGCGTCGCTTGACTGGCTTCGGGACTACAGGAACAGCGCAACATCATGATCGAAACATTTCAATCCGACATATTAGCGGGGCAAGTCGCCTACGTTGCCGGCGGCAGTGAAGGCATTAATTTTGGCATAGCGCAGCGCTTGTCCGACTTTGGTGCAAGCGTTGCCATCGTCAGCCGCACACCGGAGAAAGTAGAGCAGGCAGCGAAGACCATTGACGACAGCGGTGGCACGGCAATTGGCATCGCTGCGGATGTCCGCGATTATGACGCGATCGCTGCTTCAATTGAGCAAACCGTCGAAAAACTAGGCAAGTTGGATATCGTTATTTCCGGTGCTGCCGGTAACTTTGTCGCACCGGCACACAAGATCTCGAGCAACGGGTTCAAGACCGTAATGGACATCGACTTGTTGGGTACCTTCAATGTCTTCCGCGCGGCGGTAGAGCATGTTGGCGAAAACGGCGCATCGATGATCGCGATTTCGGCACCGCAGTCATCCAATCCGCATCCTAATCAGGCGCATGTTTGCGCTGCGAAAGCAGGCGTCGACATATTGACCAAGTCGTTGGCACTCGAGTGGGGACAGCGTGGAATTCGTGTAAACGCGATTGTGCCCGGTCCGATCGACGGTACGGTCGGTATGGAGAAACTCACACCGACGCCGGAAGCCAGACAAGCTTTGGAGAACGCGTTGCCGCTGAAACGCTACGGTACCAAGCAAGAGGTTGGTGACCTGGCACTATTTTTGTGTTCGGATGCGGCTCGCTATATAACCGGAGCGATCGTACCTTGCGACGGCGGCATTCTACTCATTGGATCGCCCAGTGGGATCGGATAGTTCGACCGAGATCGACGGCGGTTACCACAAAGAGCATCCTGACTTGAGTGTTGGAGGACTCCGGTGAGCGATACAGTTGCTTTTTTCGGTACCGGTATCATGGGCACGCCGATGTGCGGACATTTACTGTCCGCTGGTTACTCAGTGAATGTCTGGAACCGGACTGCCGATAAAGCAGCATCGTTGGTTGCACAGGGTGCGACCTTGTGTGCCGTGCCAAATGAAGCCGTGGTGGGAGCGAAATTTCTTGTCATCATGCTGAGCACGGGCCCGGTTATTGATCAGGTTCTCTTTGAACCGGACAGGAGCGGCGATACCGTCGCAAAAAGACTTGATAGCGGTGCCACCGTGATTGTGATGAGTTCTATACCGGTAGAGACCTCAAGAGCGCAAGCGACTAGTCTTGCAGAACGCAGTGTTAACTATGTTGACGCGCCGGTTTCGGGCGGTGAGAAAGGAGCGCAAGAGGCCAGCTTGACGATCATGGCAGGCGGCGATGACGAGAGTTTCGCCGCCGTACGAGAGATCTTGACGGTGATGGGTAGGGCTACTCACGTTGGACCCGTTGGCTGTGGACAGCTTGCTAAGCTCGCGAATCAAACGATTGTCGGCATTACGATCAATGCAGTAGCCGAAGCACTATTACTGGTTGAGGCTGGCGGCGGCGATGTCGCGGCTGTGCATAAGGCGCTGAGAGGTGGGTTCGCAGACTCAACCATTCTAAGGCAGCACGGTGAGCGCATGATTACGGGCAATTTTGAACCGGGTGCGAAATCAGAAGTACAGCTAAAAGATCTCAATACATCACGGCGACTCGCCGAATCGCTCGGGCTGAACCTTCCGGCACTGCGGTTGACTGAGTCTCTCTATCAGGCAATGTGCGACGCGGGCCGTGAAGCGCTCGATCACAGTGGATTATTCGCGTTTTTGCGTGACAACATCAAGAAAGACAGGAACAGACAATGACTGATGCCTATATATTCGACCACGTTCGCAGCCCTCGCGGTCGAGGCCGCCCAAACGGATCATTACACGAAGTTACGCCCGTGAATTTGGCAGCTCAGGTTTTGGGCAGTCTTCGGGATCGCAACGAGCTGGATACGAGCCGCATTGACGATGTCGTGCTCGGCTGCGCGACGCCCGTTGGTGACCAGGGGGGGTGCATCGCGCGTATGGCAGTACTCAATGCCGACTACGCCGAAAATGTGCCCGGCAAGCAGCTCAATCGGTTTTGTGCATCAGGCCTCGAGGCGGTCAATACAGCAGCGGCGCAAGTGATGGCGGGGCAATCGGACCTCACCATTGGCGGTGGCATTGAATGCATGTCACGCGTGCCGATGGGTTCGGACTCAGGAGCGATGGTGGCGGACCCGGCTTTTGCTTACAAGACCTACTTCGCCCCGCAAGGCATTGGCGCAGACTTGATAGCAAGCTTGGAAGGCTTTACTCGCGCAGACGTTGATGGTTTCGCCGTCGAAAGCCAGAGACGCGCGGCGCACGCCTGGGAGCACGGCTATTTCAAGAATTCTATTGCTCCCGTTCACGACATGCTGGGCAACGTATTGCTTGACCATGACGAACACATGCGTCCCGGCACAACAGCCGAGGATCTCGCAGGTCTTAAAGCGGCGTTTGAAATCCCGGGCCAGCAAGCCGGGTTTGACGCGGTTGCGTTGCAGAAATACCCGCACGTGGAAGCGATTACCCATGTGCACACCGGCGGTAATTCGAGTGGCATCGTCGACGGTGCAGCAGCAGTGCTTGTCGGCACCAGGGAAATTGGCGAGTCGCTGGGCCTGAAACCGCGAGCTCGCATCCGAGGCTTCAGTTCTATCGGCACGGATCCGACCATCATGCTGACGGGCCCAGTGCCGTCGGCCGAAAAAGTACTGAAACGATGCGGCATGGCCGTGACCGACATTGATCTTTTCGAGCTCAACGAAGCATTTGCATCGGTCGTTATGCTGTTCATGCGACGGCTGGATATTGACCACGATAAAATAAACGTCAATGGTGGCGCAATCGCGATGGGACATCCGCTGGGCGCCACTGGCGCAATGATCCTGGGAACGGTGCTTGATGAACTGGAACGGCGTGACAATGAAACCGCACTCATCAATCTCTGTGTCGGCGGTGGTATGGGAACGGCGACAATCATCGAACGCGTTTAGCCCGACAAGAATTTCTACGGACTACAAATAATGAACACGATTAGCATCAAAACTGACAGTGCCGGAATAGCAATCCTGACTATTGATCTCAAAAATCGCTCCATGAATGTGCTGACACCGGAGTTTCTTGGTGAAATGGAACAGGCGATTGACTCGATCGCCCAGGACGGTGCCATCAAGGGCGTTGTTCTGGCGTCCGGCAAGGATGCATTTTGTGCCGGAGCCGATCTCATCGATGTTGTCAATGCTTATGATCCATCGGCTAGTGGCGCTGATTTGTATCCACGTTACCGCGCCTTTCAGGAAATATTTCGAAAACTTGAAACCAGCGGCAAACCGTTTGCCGCAGCTATTAATGGCACGGCGCTGGGTGGAGGTCTAGAATTATGCCTTGCTTGCGTGTACCGAGTAGCGGCGGATAATCCGAAGGCCCGGCTAGGTCAACCAGAGGTGCAGGTCGGCCTGTTGCCAGGCGGCGGTGGCACCCAGCGTCTGCCGAGAATGATCGGTATAGAAAAGTCGCTGCCGTTATTGTTGCAAGGCACCCGACTGACAATCGCATCGGCGGCAAGAATTGGGATTGTCGACCAGGTCGTTGAGCCGGGCAAAGAGGTAGATGCGGCCCGTGACTGGCTGCTGGCGAATCCCGAAGCCATCCAGCCATGGGATCAAAAGGGATTCAAAGTACCCGGTGGTGCGGGACTGATGCACCCGAAGGCCGTGCAAACACAGATGTTTGGTACAGCACTGCTACAGAAAATGACCAATCACAACTATCCAGCACCGATCGCAATCATGTCTGCCGTCTATGAAGGCTCGGTCGTTCCGATCGACAAGGCACTGGATATTGAGAGCCGCTATTTTGCGTCGTTGCTGGCTGATCCCGTGTCTCGCAACATGGCGCGCACCTTGTTCGTCAGCAAAGGCGCCGCCGACAAACTCGTACGCCGGCCACGGGATGTGCCCAAGAGCAAGGTAACGAAGCTCGGTATTCTCGGTGCTGGCATGATGGGCGCGGGCGTTGCTTTCGTCTCAGCACGAGCCGGCATGCAGGTCGTTTTGCTGGACAGGAACAAGGACGCAGCAGAAAAGGGCAAGGACTACTCGCGTGAGCTGTTGCAAAAACGTATCGACAAGGGCCGTTCAAGTACGGAAGACGCTGTGGAAATACTCGAGCGTATACAAACGACGCAAGATTATGCGGACCTTGACGGATGCGAACTCGTTATCGAAGCCGTGTTCGAGGACCGTGATATCAAGGCCGTTGTAACGCAGAAAACGGAAGCCGTGATCGGTGAAGACTCGATCTTTGCTACCAATACATCGACCCTGCCGATCACGGGTCTCGCCCAAGCATCAAAAAGACCGGACAAGTTCATCGGCATACATTTTTTTTCCCCGGTAGACAAGATGCCGCTTGTGGAGGTTATTCTTGGCAAAGAGACAAGCGACGTGGCAACCGCGCGTGCACTCGATTACATCCAGCAAATCCGTAAGACGCCAATCGTTGTGAACGATAGTCGCGGCTTTTATACCAGCCGTGTGTTCGGTGTATTCAGCCGCGAAGGCATCATCATGTTATCGGAGGGAGTCAATCCGGCATTGATCGAAAATGTGGCAAAACACGCTGGCATGCCGGTCGGGCCCCTCGCCGTAACGGACGAGGTATCGCTCGAGTTGAGCCATCATGTCATGACACAGACAAAGAAGGATCTTGGGGACGAGTACGTCGAGTCACCGGCTGATGCCGTTGTCACAAAATTTGTCGAGGAGTTCGATCGCACGGGCCGAAAAGCCGGCAACGGTTTTTATGAGTATCCGACCGGCGGCAAGAAATTTCTGTGGCCTGAACTGAAAAGCCATTATCCACTAGCAGCTGATCAGCCTTCCGCGGACGAAGTTCGTAGACGTCTGCTCTATGCGCAAGCCATCGATACTGCACGATGCCTGGAGGAGGGTGTGCTGATGCATCCGGCAGATGCTGACATCGGGTCGGTGTTTGGCTGGGGATTCCCGGCGTACACGGGCGGCACTTTGTCCATGATTGACACAATTGGCGCTGCAGAATTTGTCAAAGAAGCCGATCGACTAGCACGAGACTACGGACCACGATTTGAAGTGTCTAACGGTCTTCGCAAGATGGCGAAGAACGGCGAAACTTACTACGGATTGGCGAGCGACAACAAGGCACGCTCGGCTGCGTGACACATCAACAACCCGGTAATATCAGGGTATCCGGCTGGGTGGAACAAGTATGGAAGGCTGTAGGCGCAAAAACTCCATTGGTGTTGTCAGGCTGCCCATCGGTACACACGATGCAGCCCGCCGAGAATCGGTTTTGATATGAGATGCCTGGCCGCTTTTCTCAATATCTCCCCAGTATGCGGGCATGGAGCTCCCTGGCCAAGACTTCGATGAGGGGGCCAGCGATTGATGCAAGCGACGTATTCATCTTAGAATCCTGTCATACCACCGGGCCGTGCACGCAGTAGCTTGAACTGATGAAAGCCAAGATCGATATACGGCTGCAAAGGAAAATCCACCATACCCAACAGTTCCCTTTTCTTCAGGGGCTGAGAGCAACGAAATTCGCCGCCCTTGAACTTATTTAGCTTCGAGACAGATGGGTAACACAGATGGGATGGGCAAGTCAGCGCACAGCCGGCGTTTGCGAAGAGTATAATTTGGTCCTTGGCTTCGATTCCCTGCAGAAAATTGAAGTCTTCATTGCTATGCATGGGTAATACAACAGAGTCATATATCTGTAACGCTTTGTTGATCTTGCGATATGTATTAATGTTCTTGATTACGCTGGCGTCTAGTTTGTAGTTTGGAAAGTCTCTCCGAATCCACTGCGCTAAGTCATCGTTGGTAGTAATAATTGAATTTCCATCGCGGTGATATTTTTCCAGAAGAGGCAAGCTTTGCTCATATTCTTCAGCTTCAACTTTATGATTAGACATAGGGATCCGTAATCCAATCCCGGCATTATTTAGTTGCAATACGTCACGATCAGACAATTCACGTTTTTTGAAAGCTCTGCCACCATACAACGTTGAGGGCTCAACGAATCCAAATAAGCTTTCAATCTCCCCAAGCGGCAGATTTCCATACTGACTCTTCAGGTAAGCAAAAATGGGCCGCTCTGGAGACTTGCCGCGTGCCGATACAGTGAACGTGGCGAGAGGAGGAGCCAGCGGTTCCGCCTTTGTAAATATGCGTCCACCAACAATCGGATCTGGCGAAGCGTTTTGAGTGGCTACAGCATTCATCGAATTGATCGTATGGCGCAATGAAGCGAATGACATAGTGCACGATGTAAATCTAGGAATTCATATTCAATCGATGCGCATTTCGACAACCCGAAGAACCTGGTAGTCCTCTGCAACATTCGGATTAGTTGTGCATAATTCACGACAGCAACTTATCAAATGACCCGCAGAAGATGTCACCATATATGTCGTTCAATCAAACGCTTTTTTTCGAGAATTTGACTTGGTGCAGAAGTATCTGCCGATTGAGGCACCCGGTGTTGACGCGGCTGCAGTCACTTGGAGAATGACAAGGCTCGGACAAAACGTGAGGTCGGAAATATGAAAATAGGTCATTTGTCAGGCTCGTGGGCCGTGCGACTGAGTGTCTTGTTGCTTGCTACTTCCGGCATTGCGTGGAGTGACGAGCCTTTCGATGTCGTATGGGATATTGCCAATCCGCCTGGTCAAAAATATTTGGCGGAAATCGATGTCTCATCGGGAACATGGATGAGTGTTGATGTCAGCCCCGATGGAAAAGAAATCGTATTCGACTTGCTCGGCGACATCTACATTGTGCCAATTGAAGGAGGAATGGCTCGAGCATTGAGTTCAGGTATGGCGTGGGATACTCAGCCACGTTTCAATCCGAACGGCGACTTGATCGCGTTTATCAGCGATCGGGACGGTGCCGACAATCTTTGGCTTATGGACAAGGATGGAAATGATCTGAATCAGGTGACGCGAGAGAAAAGTCGTCTGATCTCAAATCCAGCATGGGCGCCCGACGGCAATTTTCTGGCAGCGCGCAAACATTTTACTGGGTTTCGATCAGTAGGTGCAGGCGAGATCTGGATGTACCACCGTAATGGTGGCGACGGCATTCAAATGGTAGAGAAACCGAGTGCACAAAAGGATACCAACGACCCAGCTTTCAGTAGTGACGGACAGTTTCTTTACTACAGCACAGACGTATCTCCGGGAGATGAATTCGAATACAACCTGGATCCCAATGGCGAGATCTATCAGGTGCGCAAAATCGATCTCGAAAGCGGGGAAACAACAACCGTTATATCAGGCCCAGGCGGTGCGATACGACCTGTTCCATCACCTGACGGCAACAAAATAGCATTCGTCCGGCGGGTCAAGGCGAACACTGTGCTTTTTGTCAAAGACCTGCAAAACGGAAGCGAAACAGTTTTATATGATGAGTTGGACCGGGATAGTCAGGAAATCTATACAACGCATAGCGTTTATCCGAATATTGCGTGGATGCCGGATAACAGCGGACTGATTTTCTGGTCGGGTGGAAAGATTCGCCGAATTGATATCGCATCGGGTGCGAGCGCCATAATTCCGTTTCGCGTAAGAAGCACACAGACAATGATGCATGCGGTCCGCTTTCCGGTCCCCGTCGCCCCGGCGATTTCAGCAGCGAAGATGCTCCGTTGGGTCACGGTATCGCCGACTGCCGATCTCGTCGTCTACCAAGCGTTAGGTCATCTGTATATCCGCGAATTGCCCAATGGAAACCCAAAACGCGTGACAACGCAGGATGACCACTTTGAATTCTTCCCATCTTTTTCAAGAGACGGAAAATCATTAGTCTACTCAACCTGGAGTGATAGCAAGCTCGGAACAATTCGGGTCGTGTCGTCAAGAGGAGGACGGGGGAAGGTAGTGACATCGGAGCCTGGCCACTACGTAGAGCCTTCTTTTTCGCCGGACGGAAAAACAATCGTATATCGAAAATTGTCGGGCGACCTGTTGCGTTCGCCGATGTGGGGCGAGAGTCCGGGGATTTATGCAGTTGATCTTCGCGGAGGCCAGTCCCGATTGCTTACCAAGAGCGGGTCACGGCCTCATTTCAGTACTAGTAATAACTTCCTTTATGTTTCTCGCGGTGACGGGTTTAGCGAAAACCAACTCGTGAAATTGAATATGTCAGGCGGCAAAGAGGAAATGGTACTTAGAAGCACGAGTGCCGGAGGATTTCGCGTTTCGCCGAACGGAAAATGGGTTGCCTTTGAGGAACGATTCAATGCCTATGTTTCACCGTTGCCTAAGGCTGGTGGTTTGTTGGAGATTGGGGCCGATACGAACGCCATTCCATCTACCCAGCTGTCGACTGATGGTGGCAGCTATACAAATTGGTCAGCCGATAGCGAGAGAATTTATTGGTCACTAGGACCGAAATTATATTCCCGAAAAGTTGCTGAGCTATCTTATCCGCTTGATGAAAACTCACTGGATGAGATGCCACCCGGTCTGGACATTGGCTTCACGTTTTCTAACGACATACCGTCAGGAAGATTGGCGTTAGTTGGTGGCCGGGTTATCACGATGCGCGGGGATGAGATAATTGAAAATGCCACGATTATTATTGATCGTAATCGGATTGCGGCCATAGGAGCCAGCGCTGAGGTCACGGTGCCTGCAGATGCGACGATTATCCGGGTTGATGGCCTCACCTTAATGCCAGGAATTATTGATGCGCATTGGCACGGCGACCAGGGGGCCGCAGAAATCAATCCGCAACAGAACTGGGTGAATATTGCGAGTCTGGCGTTCGGCGTAACGACAGTTCTTGATCCATCCAACAACAGCAGTGAAGTTTTTTCGGCCAAAGAATTGGCCCAGGCAGGACTCATCACGGCGCCGCGTATTTTTTCGACCGGTTCAATACTTTACGGTGCCGACACGCCGTTCTCGTCACGGATTGACTCTGTTGAGGACGCACGTGGCCATCTTCGCAGGATGAAGGCGGTGGGGGCAGAAACTGTCAAGAGCTATATGCAGCCTCTTCGCAGTCAGCGCCAACAGATAATTTCAGCGGCCCGCGAGACTGAGACAAACGTTGTAGCGGAAGGAAGTGATTCACTCAAGCATATATTGACGCAGATCGTCGATGGTCACACCAGTACCGAGCACACGCCGCAGGTTGGAAATATTTATGAAGATGTAATGCAGTTGTGGGCACAGTCTGAAACTGGTCTGACGCCAACGCTTATTGTTCATCTCGGTGGTTTGTGGGGCGAACAGTATTGGTATCAACATACCAATGTATACGATCACAAACGGCTGAATCGGTTTGTGCCTCGCGACGTGCTCGACCCGGTTGCTCGCCGACGCATCATGGCCCCGGACGAGGAATACAGTGTGCTTGATGTATCAGAGTACATCGCACGCCTTGCCAATGTCGGCGTTCGGGTCAGCGTCGGTGGGCATGGACAGCGGGAGGGTCTTGGTGCTCACTGGGAGATGTGGCTTCTGACGCTGGGTGGGATGGTGCCCATGGATGTTCTGCGTGCCGCTACAATTAATCCGGCCATCAATCTGGGTATGGATACCGAGATCGGTTCCCTTGAAGTAGGCAAGCTTGCAGACCTGATTGTACTGGAGAAAAATCCACTTGTTGATATTCGGAATAGCGAATTCGTCCGCTATGTCATATTGAATGGTCGTATATACGACGCAGAAAGTATGGATCAGATTGGAAATCACGCGAAGCTGCGCGACAGATTCTATTTCGAGCGACCGAGTCTGTGATTGTGCGAGTTACACTAATTCTTGGAAAAGCTGACTAACTGGATACGCGCAGAGTTGGCGTGAACTCGTTTCGTATATTCATACCGAAATATCGGCGCACTCTACGCACGTGCGTGTATTTGACACTCACATTCGCAGGGAAAAATCCTCGATTTATGCAACTGATTGGAGATTATTTCTGTGATTTCGACCGATGGCGAACGGGCCAACCTAAATTTTCGACGGGGTCGATTATCGGTGCATAGCTCTGTAACAATGCGCAGCATTGACTGTGATCCCTGTTGTGGTTCGTCAAATTCGCTTGTGCCTCTTTGATCAGGTGAATCCAGCGTTTACGGATTCGCCGATCAGGAAAATGCAGCGTGACGAATCAATATCAATCGATTTGCTGCCGATAACTACGAAATATTTCATCATATCCTGAGATTTTCCTGTGACCGATACTTTGAAAGATATTCAAGATCTGGCTGCGCCAATGCTTCGAGAACAGGCATTCGTGGCCGGCCAGTGGGTTTCTGGTTCCAAAGACAAGAAATCTGTCACCAATCCGGCAAATGGTGACCTAATCGGGCATGTGCCGTGCCTGACGGTTCAACAGGTGAACGGCGCAGTTGGGGCTGCGAAAAACAGTTGGCCTGAGTGGCGTGCGATGCGGGCAGACGAGCGTGCCTCAATTCTCCATTGCTGGGATTCTCTCATTAGGGAAAATAGTGAATCGTTGGCCGCGCTGATGACCTTGGAACAGGGAAAGCCGATCAATGAGGCAAAAGGGGAAATTGAATACGCACGTTCCTTTATTGGCTGGTTCGCCGAAGAAGCGAAGCGCCAATACGGCAATGTAATCCCATCGCATCTGGATGGGAGTCGACTGTTTGTGCAACGAGAGCCGATAGGAATTGTTGCCGCAGTTACACCCTGGAATTTTCCGTGTGCAATGGTGACCCGGAAGGCTGCTGCCGCGATGGCTGCCGGTTGCCCGGTAATTGTCGTGCCGTCCGGTCACACACCGTTTTCGGCGACCGCATTAGCACTACTTGCGGAACGTGCTGGCGTGCCGGCCGGGATATTTTCAGTTCTCACTGGAGACTCCAGAGAAATTGTTCCGGTGCTGTGCCGCAGCGACGACGTCAGAGCGTTGAGTTTTACCGGATCGACAGAGATCGGTCGGTTGCTAATTCGGGAAACCGCAGAATCAGTCAAAAAAGTTTCATTGGAATTGGGTGGTCACGCTCCGTTCATTGTGTTTGAAGATGCGAATCTCGACGATGCAGTGGACGGGTGTATAAATGCGAAGTTCGCGACCAGCGGCCAGGATTGTTTGGGTGCAAATCGAATATACGTGCATAGCGATATTTACGACGAGTTTGCTGACAAGTTTTCGGAATGGACGGCAACACTTCGGGTAGGTGCGGGATGGGATTGCGGCGTGGACATCGGTCCACTGATGCACGCGAGCGCGGTCGAGAAATGCGATTCTCATGTTGCCGATGCATTGGCAAAAGGAGCGACCTTATTGCACGAGGGAGGCGTGAAGGAGAGCGGTTCGCTCTTCTATTCTCCGATAGTGATAGGGGATGTACTTGAGTCAATGCAGATATATCGGGATGAAACATTTGGCCCAATCGCGCCATTGATCAGGTTTGACGACAATAGTGAGATTATTGGCATGGCAAATGACACGATATACGGGCTCGCAGCCTACATTTATACCACCGACGTGGCCAGAGGCTGGAAAGTGGCGGACGCTCTTGAATACGGAATGGTCGCCCTCAATACACCGAAAATGACGGGTGCGCCAATTCCGTTTGGCGGATACAAGCAATCTGGCCTCGGGCGAGAAGGATCACAGTTTGGACTCGATGAATTCACTGAAATGAAATACTTTTGCTGGGGAGGGGAATAGAAATGGACTCACAGAATGAAGCAAGCAGAACGCCTTCGCTTGAAACGATTGATCAAAACACGATTATTCATCCCTTTACGAATCTCCGCCAATTCGCATCCGGAGAAATTGGTGGTCCACGAATAATCGAGGGGGGATCCGGTATTACCGTCACTGACCAAAAGGGTCGGGAGTATATTGATGCATTCGGCGGTCTGTATTGTGTGAATGTCGGGTATGGCAGGCGAAAGATTGCAGATGCGATCCATGAGCAGGCGAAGAAACTGGCGTACTATCACGCGTACGCTGCATCCTCAAATGAGCCTGCGATTCGGCTGTCAGAGAAATTGCTCGCAATGGCGCCAGCGGGAATGAGTAAGGTTTTTTATGGCCTTTCAGGATCCGATGCAAACGAAACTCAAGTAAAGATTGTGTGGTACTACAACAATGTCCTTGGTAGAAAAGACAAAAAGAAAATCATTTCCCGGCACCGTGGCTACCACGGTGGCACAATTATGTCGGGAAGTTTGACCGGTCTTCCCGTATTTCATACGGCTTTTGATCTTCCTGTTCGACCTGTATTGCACACTTCCACACCACACTACTATTGGGGTGCCATAAACGGTGAAACTGAGCGTGAATTTGCACAGCGTTGTGCCGATGAATTGGAGCAAATGATTGTTGATGAGGGGCCGGATACAGTTGCTGCGTTTATTGCAGAACCGGTTCTCGGCACTGGCGGTCTCATTCCTCCGCCGGACGGTTACTGGCCTGCAGTTCAGTCGGTACTAAAGAAATATGATGTCCTGCTAATCGCCGATGAAGTGGTGTGTGGATTTGGCCGATTGGGCACATCATTTGGATGTGATTACTATGACATCAAGCCTGATCTCGTGACCATCGCCAAAGGCCTTACGAGCGCATATTTGCCGCTCTCCGGAGCGATGGTCAGCGATGAAATCTGGCGTGTATTGGAGGAGGGTTCCGATCAGTTCGGCCCATTTGCGCACGGTTATACGTACTCAGCACATCCGCTTTGTGCAGCTGCCGGTTTGGCGAATCTCGAAATATTGGAGGATGAACGGCTGGCCGAGCATGTTGCAGAAGTCGGGCCCTATCTGTTGGCGGCACTGGTAGATCGCCTGGCTGACCATCCGTTCGTTGGCGAGGTTCGCGGCGTGGGAATGCTTGCGGCTGTTGAATTTGTTGCCGACAGGGCGAAGAAGGTGCATTTTGATATTGACAAGAAAATCGGCCCGAAGCTTGCTGAAGCATGTCTAGAACGAGGTCTCATTTCACGGGCGATGCCACATGGTGATATTCTCGGTTTCGCTCCACCACTAATTATTTCACGCGATGAGATTGATCAGGTTGTGGACATTGTTGGGCAGGCGGTTGATAGCGTGTTTGCCAAAGCCGGTTGCACTTGAACCGTAATTGGCAATTGGCGATAGATAGGAAGTCATCTTGAAGAGTGAGGAGGACATAGCGTCGAAATGGAACTTTGCTGCAACGGTAGTCCCGATTCTCACTCTCGTCACTTTGCTTGGTCTTTCAGTCTCGATTTTCGGCGAGGATAGTTCCAGCGGTCCTAATCAGATCGCGTTGATCCTTAGTGGTCTTGTAGCAGCCGGGATGGGTGCTTTAAGCGGCCACCGTTGGAGCGTCGTAGAGCCCGCCATTGCGAACGGCGTTGCGGTAACTGTTCAAGCCATTCTAATCTTGTTGGCAGTAGGCTCGTTAATTGGTACCTGGATATTGTCTGGTACCGTGCCCACAATGATTTATTACGGATTGCAAATCGTAAGTCCGGACTACTTTTATGTGACGAGTTGCATAATCTGTTCGTTAACAGCGCTTGGTACAGGAAGTTCCTGGTCGAGTGCCGGTACCGTCGGCATAGGATTGATGGGCGTGGCGATGGGCTTGGGTTTGGATCCCGCGATCACCGCTGGATCGGTCATTTCTGGTTCCTATTTCGGCGATAAGATGTCGCCTCTGTCGGATACGACGAACCTCGCGCCCGCGGTAGCAGGGACAGACCTCTTTACGCATATTCGCCATATGACATGGACGACCATTCCGAGCATTTCCATTTCTTTGTTGCTGTTCCTCTTGATTGGATTGAGTAGCTCACCAGATGTGGTGGCCACACAAGAAATTGAAATGATTCGCTATCTTGAAATGGAGTTCGATCTCGGTCCACACCTTCTGCTGCCGCTGCTAATTGTTATCGCCATGGCAATAAAAAAACAACCGGCATTCCCAACCATGATGATAGGCGCGCTGGTTGGCGGCGTCTTCGCGCTTGTTTTTCAACCGGATGTCGTAAAGCGTCTTGGTACGGCACCAGATCTTGGTGCCGCTCTTATAATGATTAAGGGCGTCTGGAGCGCATTATTCGAAGGCTACACATCATCTTCAGTCAATGATGAAGTAAATGAACTGCTGACGCGTGGTGGCATGAACAGTATGCTAAATACGGTATGGTTGATCATCAGTGCTATGTTTTTTGGGTCTGTTATGGAGAAAACGGGCGCGCTTCGCAGAATTGTCGCCTGGACGCTAACTTTCTCGAAAACCACGAGTTCCTTGGTCGTGGCGACGGTTGCGGCAACTATAAGCACCAATATTCTCGCGGCAGACCAATATATATCGATAGTATTACCCGGGCGAATGTACAAAGAATCATTTGACCGGCAGTCGCTTGACCCAAAAAATCTTTCGCGAATTCTGGAAGATGCAGGGACCGTAACCTCTCCGCTGGTGCCGTGGAATACCTGTGGCGCCTTTATGGCTGCAACACTGGGCATCGCCACATGGTCTTACTTCCCGTATTGCTTTTTCAACTTGCTGAGCCCAGTAATAACCGCTGCATATGGGATCATGAATTTCAAGATAGATCTGGCAACTGCTGAGGGCAAGGACGAGCCTGAGTTCTTGTCGGTTTAGGGCTGGCCAGGCTAGAACAGGAAGTCGTCCACCCTATTTGTGAGTTGGGATATTGGTCTAATCTATGCGATCATACGGCTGTCCTGCACGGTACTATTCCCCAACTGGCGTGCTTCCAAGAGCTTGCAATGCATCTCGATAAATTCAATATAAAAATTCTGAATGTTCTGCAGCAAAACGGCAGGATAAGTAAGCGGGATCTCGCTGACGAAATCGGATTATCTGACAGTCCTTGTTGGGTACGACTTCGGAAACTCGAGGAACTCGGTTACATCCAGGGCTACCAGGCCAAGATCAATTTTGAGCGAATTGGACGGTTCTGTCATGTGACCACTTTGGTTCGATTAGGAACCCACCAAGCGCAGGACTTCAGCAAGTTTGAAGAGGTCATCCAAAGTATTCCGGAGATTGTGGATTGTGAATCGGTGGTTGGCGAGATTGATTACATCCTGAGTTTCGTAACGGTGGATATTGATCATTATCAGCGTCTGATCGAGGATTTGCTAGCCAGAGAAATTGGCATCCTTGCGTATTTCAGCCACGTGCGAAGCAAATCGATAAAGGAAGGCTCCAACAATTTGCTTGAACATCTGCTCGATACAGCAGCCAAGTTCGACGAATCCGCTGGACGGCCAACTCGGGATTTGTGAGTGGCGATTGCGGACAGAACGTGTCTGTTTGCAAATAACTGGTACGTTTCCGATTTTGTAGGGGCACAACTAGATCAGCGCTAGCGCAGATAGACTGGTAGTTGACGAATAATTCCGGACTCTGTTCGCACGAGCTGTGAGCAGAGCGCGTAGCGAAACGCTGGCCAAGAATTTTCATAAATAATTCTCACAGACTGCGAAAATTGCTCCTGATTTGTGGGTCTGCTTTGGACGAAACCTCCTTCCTTGGGCCGGTGAATCGACAGTTTTGGTTGGTGCATGTATTCTTTTTCGTAATCCGCATGGATCAAAAGCCACCGCTAGTCCGAAGCCACAGATAGCTAACGTGAGCTGAATTGACCACTAATGTCATGTTCTGAAGGAGCACCTAATGTCGCGTAACGGTCTGTCTATTAGCAGGCGTGCACTGATTACTTCAACTGGTGGGATGGTGTTGGGCTATTTGCTCGGGTGCCGTTCGAATCCCGACGACAGTCAACTAGATCAGTTCATTGCCAGCACACTCAAGGGGAGCCAGACGCCTGGCATAGCCGCCTGTGTGGTCAAAGAAGATGAAGTAATCTGGTCTGGCGGATACGGTTGGGCAGACATTGCCGCCCGGAAGCGCATGACACCGGATACGTTATTGAATATAGCCTCAATCTCAAAAACGGTGACTGCTACTGCCATCATGCAGCTCTGGGAAGAAAAAAAGTTTGGACTTGATGACGATATTGGCGATTACCTTTCATTCTCGGTTCGCAACCCTCGTTACGCTGATACACCCATTACTTTTCGTCAGTTGTTGACTCACAGTTCATCGATCAATGACGGTCCCAGCTACATATCCGGCTATGCCTGCGGCGATCCAACGGTACGTTTGATGGATTGGCTCTATTCTTACTTCGACCTGTCAGGGGAAAATTATGATGCGAAAGAAAACTTCCATCCGTGGGAGCCTGGTAGTAGTGATGTTCCTGAGGCAGTCGACCCATATAGTAACCTGGGCTTTGGGTTATTGGGTGGGTTGGTTGAGAGCATCTCGGATATGGCATTTGCCAAATATTGTAAAGAGCGTATTTTCGAGCCACTCGGCATGAAGAATACTGCATGGTATATAGACGACATTGACAAGTCTCAGCACGCTATTCCATACAGTGCTGCGTCGGGCCCTCGTTTCCTGACGATCTCGGGAGACGACGACACAAATCCTGCTGATGATTCTGACTACTACGAGCACTGTTTATATAGTTTTCCGAATTACCCTGATGGCGGGATTCGTACCAGTGTCAATCAGCTGTCGCGATTTCTAAGGGCATACATTGGGCAAGGCGAGCACAATGCAAATCGCATTCTCCGCGCATCAACTGTTCGGAGTATGTTGTCGCATGAACATTTCGGACGAGGTCTGTGTTGGTCTGAAATAGAATTGCAAGATGGCAATTCAGCTTGGGGCCATAGTGGCGGTGATCCAGGGGTTAGCACCTATATGGGCTTCAACTCAAAGGACAATAGGGGTGTCATCGTTTTCGCCAATTACGATGGCGACGATCGAGTCGGTAGGATTGCTGAACGCCTGATCCGGCACGGACAGTCATGACGACATGGGGAAAATTTGGTGCTGCAACTGAGATCGCGATCTACGTGCTAGCCCCATAATTCGGCAGGCGGCGGGGCAATCAGACTCTTCTCATTGTCATATTGGATAGACGGCGTTCGATCATCAGCGAGCAGCAGCGGAGCATCGAGGTCGACGAATTCGCACAGCCCAGCAACCAGGAATGCAGGCGCCATAGCCAGAGAGGTTCCAAGCATGCAACCGGCCATCAGGCGTAGCCCGCGTGATTTTGCTTCACGAGCCAATGCTAATGCTTCAGTAAGGCCACCGGTCTTGTCGAGCTTGATATTGATGAAGTCATAACGACCGACTACTTGCCGCAAGGACGAGCGATTACAGCACGATTCGTCCGCACAAAGCGGCACTGGACCGTCGTAATCAAGCAGGGTTTCGTCTTCGCCCGGAGGCAGTGGTTGTTCTATAAGGCGGACGCCTAGCGCATGTAATCTTGGTGCATCATCGACCAGCTGTTCAGGGGTCCAGCCACCATTGACGTCTACGATCAAAGTTGCATCAGGGGCCGCTGCGCGCACAGCGTGCACTCGTTCAATGTCGCCATCTGGTTCGCCTAGCTTAATTTTCAATAATTTTCGGTGTCGCCAAGTCATCGCTTTTTTCGCCATCTTTGATGGCGTATCCATACCAATCGTATATGCGGTGACAAGGGGCTTCGGTTTATTCAACCCGGCTATCTTCCAAACTGGCACGCCGAGTTGCTTGGCCTCAAGGTCCCACGAAGCACAATCGAGTGCGTTACGTGCCGCAGCATTCGCAACTGCTGTCGCCAGCATGCTGCGAGCAAGACTATCTTTAGGTATGTCGCGAATGCTCTGCAACTGAGTAACTACGACTTCGACGAGTCCGTCATCGCTCTCATGTGGTTCGCATTCGCCATGACCAACGTGGTCGCCATCGTATAAATCCACTACTACAACTCGGCTTTGAATCTGCGTAAAATGTGAGATTGAAAAACTTTCGGCCAGTGGCCAGATTTCTGAATGCACTTTGAGATTCACCACTAACCTTCCACCGCGAGTTTGTGACCTTCCAGTGCAAGATTGGCAACAATTTTTGCCACACCTGAACGCACCGGATCGCAGCATGGGATTTCCAAACGACGTTCGGTGTCCCTGAGGTATTCCGTCGCTGCCTGCGAGCTTAACGAAGACGTATTGACGCTGATGCCAACGCAACGCATATCAGGGTTGGTTCGGCGACCGAGTGCGAGGTTTGTAGCAATGGTCTCTTCCAACGATGGCACCGAAAAGCCCTGTACGTCTTCCATCTCAGTGCGAGCAACATCATGGCATACGACCAACGCATCTGCCTGAGTACCATGAAGCAGGCCAAGTGAAACGCCGGCATAGGAGGGATGAAATAGAGATCCCTGTCCTTCAACTATGTCCCAATGCTCATCGACATTGGCCGGCGATAGGCATTCTGCCGCTCCCGAGATGAAATCTGCAACGACAGCATCAACACTGATACCATCACCGGCAACCAATATCCCAGTTTGCCCTGTTGCCCGAAATCGCGCGTCAATGCCGTTCGATTGCATTTCCCGCTGCAACGCAAGCGAAGTGTACATTTTGCCGACCGTGCAATCAGTTCCAACGGTCAACAACCTTTTGCCATTTCGGCGCTGGCCGTTACCAGGTAATAGTGCCGCTGGCGGTTCGCGCACATCTATGAGTGCTCTACCTGAAGATTGTGCGGCCGCAAGAATAGCCGGTACGTCGCCCAATCTCATGTGCATGCCGCTGGCTACGTCGAGTCCGGCCTCGAGTGCTGCGATGATCGTATCGACCCACTTATTGGGCAGCACGCCTCCCATATTCGCAACTCCGACAATCATTGTCTGAGCGCCCGCTACAACCGCTTGTCGTATAGAGACGTCCGGCAATGCTACTCCAGCAGCCCCAGCTGCAAGTCGGAACTGTCCAACGCAGCTCTCGGGCCGCCAGTAGGCAAGTCCTTGCGCAACCTTAAGTGTCTTTGGGTCAGTCTCATCGCCAAGAAACAGCAGGTATGGGCCCTTTATCTCCATCGAAAAGTTCCGGTCGTTTTGGTGTCGTTAACGTCAATAGCGCACAAGTAATTGCGGCTGTACAATCTGCAATTCAATTATTGCAAATCCGACTCCGACTTTTCGGCACAATCCAATACTAAGACCATCGTCCTGATTTAGTGTTTGCACACAGAATAAACATGTGGCGAGCTGCTCTTTTTCAGTCAATTTCGCTGATCAAGCGCCCTGGCCGAGTGCGTGTTGCGGTAAATACGACGAATAGTAATGAATGTTGTATGCTTATCTTGGCGCTGCATCTTGCGCTTGTAGTTGGAGCGCTATTTCTTCGACTTTGGTCATAACCCGAAGAAGATTCTCTCCCCATATTTTCGCGACATCGCTGTCGCTGTATCCTCGGCGCATTAGCTCTTTCGTAACGTTCGCAGTTTCAGCTGCATTGTCCCAGCCGACAATGCCAGCGTCACCATCGAAGTCCGAAGCTAATCCCACATGGTCTACACCGATTTTCTCCACCACATAATCGATATGGTCAACAAGGTGCTTTACAGTTGCCCTAGGTATCTTTGAATAGACGTCAGACTCAAGTCGCCGATGATATTCGGTGTATATATCACCATTTACGATTCGGTCCATATCATAGGTGTACAGGCCGAATTCTTTTCTCACTACCTCAATTGCCTCAAATATTCCTTGTGCGTCTGACCGCAGAAAATCGTCGACCGCCGCGATTTGAATCACGCCGCCAGTCTTCTTAAGAAGCTCTAGCTGCTCATCATCGATATTTCGGGCGTGTTCGACCAATGCACTTACGGCGGAGTGTGACGCGATCACCGGTGCGGCAGAATGTGTCACGGCGTCCATCATCGTATTCTTTGATGCATGGGAGACATCGACGATCATGCCTAGTCGATTCATCTCACGGACAACATCCTTGCCAAACGTGCTTAGACCTTTGTGTTCTTCTTCCTGATCACCAAATCGCTCCTGAGGCTGAGCGCTGTCGCCAATGTCATTATGGCCGTTATGCACAAGTGTCATGTATCGGGCCCCGAGTTGGAAGTAGTCGCGGAGCAGATTCAAATCCTGTCCGATTGCAAATCCGTTCTCAATGCCAATCAAGATCGCATGTTTTCCATTACTTGTAATCCGTCGGATGTCACTTGCAGTAGTGGCAAACTCTATCTTGCCAGGAAGCTGATCTGTCATCCTGTGAATGGCACGAAACTTGTTAAGTGCGGCCTCTTTAACAGCCGCATACTCCCATGCATTACGGTAGCTTTGATCGACATACACAATAAAAAACGCCGCATCCATTCCGCCGGCAGTCATCTTTGGAACGTCCACCTGCTGCCGCTGCCATCGAGCCGGATCGATCACAGGTGTAGAGAAGTTGACTGGAATGTCGACGTGACTATCAAGAACGAGCAGCCCATTGTGGAATTCCTGCTCCTCGTCAGTAAGTATCCCATCGGCGGTAACCGCAGTCGAAATTAGAAGGAGCCATCCACAAGCGACGAATGAAAGACAACGAACAAAAGAGAGCATGTACTTTTCTCCAAGATGCAATGTAGGAATCAGGATTGCTAAGGCTAACTTATCAGCCCGGAGGGTAAGGCCAGAGCTCCAGCCCGTGAATGGCGCTACGAATGTCCATCGAAACGTTAACGGATGTGACTGTATTGCCGTTATCCAGATCATAAGCTGTCACCGTTGAGGGCGATGAGCCGCCAACCACGACATTTGTACTGACGGGGCAAAGGCCGCGGCCAAAAGCCTGACGGGCGACGTTCGTGGCATCATCAAACTCGTTCAAAATGTCGGATTCGGGGTAACGTGGCACATCGAACGCGGTATGCCGATCTTTTATGCTGTATCGCAGCTTGTCTGCAGCTGTATCATTGTAAATAAGCCCGCCGTTAATCGGTTGTGCATTGTGTGTGCCAAGTGGCAGTTTGGCGACTACATCAATCCCCTTGCCAGTGAAATGCATCAGAGCGGGACTTTTTCTGCCGGAAATGTATAGCCCGGAGGAATTTGCAAGAATATTGTTGAGATGGAAATCGTTGCGCGGCGTCGGGCCATTCTCGACCCGAGGATCGAACGAACTCGCCTCGATTACGCCCGCCTCATTCTTGAACGCCAGACCCCACGTGAAGCTGAGCTGCCGCAAGTCAAACAATAGAATACTGTCGAATCCTGTTGAGGTGAGATACAAACTATCGCCGTGTACTGATATTTCGTGGCAATGTTTAAGATAACGATTTCGATAGGACCGAAGGATCTCAAAATTGGAATCAAATATGAATAACTCATCACTTGCTGCGATGTAGGTCTCTTGCTCGAAAAATGCGATCCCACGTAATCCCCGATCTGCTCCCCGGCCGCTAAAATCGATGTCACCAGTATTCCAATCGTAGACCTGGTGTGTCGTTTCATCTTCGAGGTCAATCAGATAAATTCCGCCGTGACTTTGTCCCTGTTCGCTACCACGCACAACTGACGTAGCGATAACTATCGGTAATTTTCCTTCATGTGTTCGCATATGTGTGTTGATCAGTACTCTCACCCTCGATCAGCATTGCTTCACGCAAATATCATTCTGCTCCGGACAATCCAACAGTACATCATTATGTGCTTCATTCGTTAGTGACGAACAATTATCACAATAACAAAGAAGAAAAACCTGCTACGGCCAGCAAATAAGAATATTTGCCTGACCCGCTTCGGAATTCCGACGGTAAATTTGCCGCCTTACTTGATACGATTTTCATGAGTTTCACCGCATCCTGGATCGAACATTATTGGTAGAAAATTGTGGGCTTCGCCTTGGCAGCATTTAGAGCATATCGGATGAAGAATAGAATCGGCGTGATGACGACGGCTATTTTTGGATTTTGTGCTGCATCTGCAGCCGACCTGGAATCCAGTGTTAATGAAAGCCGGATGATGCCGATTCAATCTGACTCATCACCGAGGTCCCGCATTCGTGGTTTTTCGGTCGATAATAGTGAGGTGCAGTATGCTCTTGAGGCGGCGTTTGATTCGCACCTTGATCCTGATCAGTTGCGCAATCGCATGCGGATACTGTCTGCCCGACCTCACCATGTCGGATCACCCTATAGCCGCGAGCTAGCCGATTTCATCGCGGTGCAGTTCCGCAATTGGGGCTTTGACACGCGGGTCGAGGAATATCATGTATTGATTCCAAAGCCGACGAAACAAAACGTGGAACTCCTTTTCCCGGAACGTTTCACCGCCACGTTTGTGGAGCCTCCCATTTCCGGGGACTCTTTTTCGAAGTCATCCGAATACGTCCTGCCTGCATTCAACGCGTTCTCAGCGGCTGGTGATGTCACTGGCGAAGTTGCCTACGTAAATTATGGCACGCAGGACGACTATGACGAACTGGCTCTAAGAGGAGTCGACGTTGCGGGAAAAATTGTTATTGCTCGTTACGGTAAGGTATGGCGAGGTCTAAAACCTAAACTTGCGGCTGCGAATGGTGCCATTGGATGTCTAATCTACTCAGATCCTCGCGATGACGGCTATTTTCATGGATCGGTTTACCCGGATGGGCCATACCGACCCGAGCATGGGGTCCAACGTGGTTCTGTCGGAAGCCTGCCATTCAAAGGGGATCCGCTTACACCAAATGCCGCTGCGACAAAAGACGCGAAGCGCTTGGATCCTTCAGAACTGGAGCTAACCAGCAAGATTCCCGTTTTGCCGCTTTCCTATGCGGACGCCTTACCAATTTTACAAGAACTCACCGGGCCAGTTGCGGCAGAACACTGGCGTGGGGCCTTGCCGATTACCTACCACTTAGGTCCTGGACCGGCAAGAGTAAGACTGCAAGTCGAATTCGACTGGGAAATCTCTCCTGCTTACGACGTAATCGCAAAACTGGAAGGGGCAGATTACCCGGATCAATGGATTATCCGTGGAAATCATCACGATGCCTGGGTTTACGGTGCGGGAGATCCAGTTTCGGGGCTGGTAGCTATGATGGAGGAGGCCCGGTCAATTGGTATGCTCGCGGATTCGGGCTGGCGACCCAAACGAACCCTGATATTTGCTGCGTGGGATGCAGAGGAAATCGGGCTGATGGGATCAACTGAATGGGCCGAGCAGTATAGGGACGTGCTGACGGATAACGCCGTGGCTTACATAAACACCGATGGAAATGGCCGCGGTTTTCTCTTCGCGGGTGGATCGCACATATTGGAGAACATGGTTGCCGATGTGGCGCGTACGATTCCAGACCCTGACAAAGGAATAGCGGTATCCGATCGTGCCGTAGCGTCACAACTACTGAATGGGATCGATCGTGCGATACAAAAGAACGTCAACAGGCCGGAATTTCAACTAGCGGCACTCGGTGGCGGGTCGGATTGGGTCACCTTTCAGCAACATCTTGGGGTACCGTCGTTGCACCTCGCGTACGCACGGAATTACGGTGGCGGCGAGTACCACTCACTTTACGATTCTTTCGACTATTACCAGAAATTCGGCGACCCGACATTCGAATACGGCGTGACGCTAGCCAAGACGACAGGCCGGATTTCGTTACGATTGGCGAATTCGGAAATCCTCCCATATGAATTTCGCGGTTTCAGCGCATCAGTGCGGAAGTTCATGACTGAAGTTATCGAGTTCACCAATGATATGCGTGCTGAGACCGACAAAGAGAACCTGTTTATTGAGCGGGGTGTGTTCGACGCTGTATCTGATGACCTGGAATTGGTGCAGACACCGGATCGAAAAGAAGCGGTTCCGTATGTAAATTTCGCACCATTGAAGAATGCTTTGGAGGCTCTGGACGCAAGTGCGCTCGGCTATGCGCGACGATTGTCAGAATTTTACAAATCCGAGCAAGCTCTATCAGATGAAGTGATTCGAGCTCTGAATGCTAGTCTTTTGCGCCTTGAACGTACGCTCTTGCAGGAAAGGGGATTGCCAGAACGGCCATGGTTCCGGCACTCGATTTACGCCGGCGGAATGCGAACCGGATATGGGGTAAAGACACTGCCAGGAGTAAGAGAGGCTATTGAAGCACGGGAGTGGAAGATAGCCGAAGAACAGATAAAGATTGTTGCTGCAACGCTAACGAACTTCGCTAGCGCACTGGAGAGAACAACGAACCTATTTAGCAACTCTGAAATGGAGAGAATTAAGTGAAACTCATCGGATTACTAATTCTGGTCTTATACATCAGTCTCGACGCGCTCGGCGCGGCAAATGAAAGCGGCACATCACACGAGCTACGCGCACCGACGATCAGTGAACTTCTGGCTCTGGATAATCTCTTTGAAGCAGTAATCTCGCCAGATGGACAGTCAGTTGCTTACACAGTGCTCAGTCCCAATTATGAAGCGGATGTATTTGAAACTTCTTTGTGGCTGGCAGATTCAGAATCGGCTCATTCGCGCCGCCTTAGTTCTGGGGCCGCGCGCATTTCACAGATTAGTTGGTCGCCGGATAGCAAATGGATTTCATTTGTTCGAACTGCGGGCGACGATGTTGAGCAAATTCATGCGCTACCACTGGCGGGCGGTGAGTCGCGAATTCTGACCAAACACGAGCACAGTATAGGCGAATATATCTGGTCTCCGGATGGTGGAGAGATTGCGTATGTTGCCGAAGAGCCGGAAAAGGATACGGAGCAAGCGCGCGAGAATCGCTATGGCGACTACATAGTGGTTGGCAAGGACTATAGACCAACACAGATTTGGACAATAGATGCTAAACATGCACTAGACGAGCCACAAGATGGGCAGCAGCGAACATTCCAAGCGAAGCGTCACGCTACGGAGATTGCCTGGTCGCCGGACGGAAAGCGGATTGTTTTTGTGCTTGCTGGAGATTCAACATTTGAAGATGAAGATAAGCAGGATCTTTACGTCCTGGATCTGCAAAATAACAAGATTGACGAGCTTGTCACTCTGCCGGGTGGCGACGGGAGCCCGGTTTGGGCCCCCGATGGTGATCAGATTGCGTTTGTGAACGTTGTGGCAAATGGCCTGTCGGAACGGCACATCAAGGTAGTTGATGTAAGTAACGGCGAAATTCGGAATGCGGTCGAGGGTTTTGATGAATGGGGCTCTCTTATTAGGTGGACAGACGACGGCCTCTACTTCGAGGCGGAGCAGAAGACTGCCGTACACCTGTTTCGGGTCAAATCTCCTGGTAGCAAGGCCGAAGTCGTTTCCAAACCCACGAATCTGGTAATCGGTAGCGTCAGTTTCTCAGCTAAGGGTGATCGCCTGGCCTATGTTGCGGCGCTGCCGAATACCAGGCCAGAATTATATGTGGCGACCGTAAAAGGGTTTGACGCAAAGAGAATGACGAATCAGAACGAGGCGATTAGCCAGTTCAGCCTGGGCACTCGGGAAGTTATTTCCTGGCCAAGTGAAGACGGCACAACTATCGAGGGCATCCTGACCAAACCGGCAGATTTTGATGAAAATAGTCGGTATCCGTTACTTTGTATAATCCACGGAGGTCCGCCAGCTGCCGATACTCCTGCACTGCGCCTCGGTGGAATTCTTGGCTACCCGATCGACGTCTGGACGAATAAGGGGGCGCTCGTATTGCAGGTAAATTATCGAGGAAGCCTCGGTTACGGAGAAGAATTTCGTAAGCTGAACAGACGCAATCTCGGCATTGGAGACTCGTGGGATGTCTTGTCTGGAATAGATCATCTGATCGATCAGGGGATTGTCGATCCAGAGCGTCTTGGTTGTATGGGATGGAGCGAGGGCGGCTTTATCAACGCTTTTTTCGCCACGACCACCGACAGGTTCAAGGCGTTGGCGGTCGGTGCAGGAATATCGAATTGGGCTACCCAGTATTACAACACGGATGTTCCGTTGTTTGATGCTTATAACATGGGCGGGAGGCCTCATGAAGTTCCGGATATCTACCGGCGAACATCGGGAATGACCTATTTAGAAAACGCACAGACACCAACGCTCATTCAGCATGGATTGCAGGATCATAATGTACCGGTCGCCAACGCCTTCGAACTTCGTCGGGGTCTGAAAGACGTAGGCGTGGAAGTTGAGCTTGTCGTCTTTCCCGAGATGGGCCACGTCTCGTTCCAGCCGCGACGGGTTCGAGTCATCATGCAGCAACATCTTGACTGGTTTGGGCACTACATTTGGGGCGGGCCGAAGCCGGATTTCACTCGGCCGTTCCTTCCGGACGCCGACCCGGCAATATCAGAATGAGTCATGTGAATTGATCAGAACTTCACGACTGATTGTGTAACTCAAAATAGGAAAGATGATATGCGGATCTACTGCATCCTGATACCAATACTATTCGTACTGCCTACCACGGTAAAAGGGGACATTGTTGCGGAAACCTTTTCTAACCCTGATTCGGCTCGCTTCGCAGATGATGTTCCAACTCCTTCTGAATTCCTGGGCTTCGAGCTCGGCTCGAGGCCGGCGCGCCACGCTGAAATCATTCGGTATTTCGAAATGCTAAGTGAAGCCTCTTCGTTAGCCCAACTGAACGACTACGGCAAGACGCACGAGGGTCGGCGGTTGGTCTATCTGACAGTGAGTTCAACTGACCATCTCACGGAGCTGGACAAAACCAGGTCAGATCTGACACGCCTCGGAAAGCCCGACGAAATTTCTGTTGCCAGCATGTCGGAGCTGATTCATCAGATGCCCGCGGTAGCCTGGCTGGGTTACTCTATTCATGGCGACGAAATATCAGGCGCTGATTCGGCGCTGGCATTGGCGTATCGCCTGGTTGCCGGCACCGATTCGGTGACCACGAATATTCGAAACTCTCTGATCGTACATATCGATCCAATGGAAAATCCAGATGGTCGCGAGCGCTACCTGAGTCAGCTGGTTTCGTTGTCCAGTGTTGTGCCGCATGAGGATCCTGATGACATATTTCATACAGCCTTCTGGCCAAGAGGTCGCGGCAACCACTACCTGTTTGATCTGAATCGCGATTTGTTCGCTTTGACCCAGCCCGAGACCCGTGGGCGAGTGCGTGCGATGCTCAAGGAAAACCCGCAAATTGTAGTTGATGCGCATGAAATGTATTCGACTGATACATATCTATTTGGTTATCCCGCTCCGCCCTATAATCCAAATCTTCCCAAGCACATTTTCAAGTGGTGGGATCGGTTCAGTGCCGACTTTAGCTCTGCCTTTGATGCACATGGCTGGAGTTATTACGTCGGGGAGTGGAACGAAGGATTTTACGTCGGATACCAGGATAGCTGGCCGAATTATAATGGCGCAGTCGGCCTGCTCTACGAACAGGCATCAACCGCCGGTCTGTCGGTTCGAAAAAACAGTGGCAAAACCGCTTCGTACAGAACTAGTGTTCTTCGGCAGGCTGTTAGCTCGATCAGCAATATCAAGACCGCTGCAGCACATAAGGACGAGTTGCTAGGAGATTGGGCCAGCAGTAGGAGGCAATCTATCGGAAGAGTCAGCGGGCCAAACGTTCGGGCGTACTTGATTCCGCCAGGTGCAGACACCGGCCGCACAGAACGACTGATTGAACAGTTGATGTTGCAAGGTGTCGAGGTGTGGCAGGCTCAGAGCAAGGTATCCGCTCGCAAGCTGTATGGCTACTGGCAGGATTCGGCGAAGCAGAGCGAGTTACCGAGCGGTACCTGGTTGGTGCGAACTGATCAAATTCTGGCACCATTGATACGCAATTTACTCGACTTTCATACACCAATTCCTGAATCGTTCCTTGCAGTGGAACGCAGTGGCCTTGAGCGCGGGGAGGGGACCCATCTTTATGACGTGACCGCATGGAATCTACCTATGGCGTATGGAGTACAGGCCTACTGGTCAGACAGCATCCCAGACTCCGCATGGAAGCCAGTTAGCCTACCTTTGGCTCAACAGTCCCAAACGAAACGACTTGACTCGGCTACTTACGGTTATGTCGTCGAGAATGTGTCCGATCAATCGATTACGCTCTTGGCAAGGCTGTTAGCGGCCGGCGTAAAGGCTCGTGTAGCGAAAGAGAGTTTCATCACAAACAACCGAAAATTTAGGCCTGGAACGATTCTGATCCGCAACGACGATAACGCAGCCAACGTACGGGAGACCATCGAGCGGAATGCCAAAGACGCGAGCGCTTTGCTTATTCCATTGGACAGCGCCAATTCGAATGACGGACCGGACTTGGGCGGCGGCAAGTTCGGACTATTAGTGATGCCGAGAGTCGCTGTGTTGACGGGCCCTGGTGTTTCTCCGACTTCCTACGGGGCAATATGGAACCTTCTCGATAACGAAATGGAAGTGTTGTTCTCCGGTCTTGATGTATCCCGGCTATCTGACATTGATCTCAATCGCTATAACGTCCTGATTTTCCCGGAAACTGACGGAAGCCTGGGCGGTTATGGTGGGATTATCGGCGAAAAGGCAATGGAGCGGCTACGTGTATGGATACAAGCAGGAGGAACTGCGATTGGTTTGGGTAGCGGGGCGTTTTTCCTCGCTGACGATGACCGTAACATCGGCCACGTACGCGTGCGAGCGGACGTTGTCGAAACTTACCCATCAGTAGTTCTCGGCCCAGACGCTAGGTTGATTGAAGCGACTGTGTTTTCGAGAGCAGCGGGCTTGCGCTCCGGTGACGTCAAGAATACCGGCAAGGATGAACGTAATCTGTACAGTGTTGCACCAGTTGTGGGATCTACGGCAGAACTT
>Ga0164313_10000161_pt1 | contig 46564 bp, 40 predicted proteins | sample GuaBasSedimGuay4_FD_113735 | JGI IMG/M metagenome (GOLD analysis project Ga0164313, IMG submission 113735) | Subseafloor sediment microbial communities from Guaymas Basin, Gulf of California, Mexico - Guay4, Core 4569-4, 0-3 cm | ecosystem: Environmental > Aquatic > Marine > Hydrothermal vents...
CCTGATGCAAGGTCACTCGCATTAATAGTTAATGTATGTGTACCGGCAGTTTTATAACCGTAATTAGTATTGTTAACCATTTGTCCTGTTAACGTATAAACTTCGAGGCTTAAATCAGCACCTTCGTTTAATGTAACGGTAAAATAAGTTTGGCCATTTACAGGGTTAGGATAGTTTTGAGAAACCTTAAATGACTGTTTATGGTTTTCCATTATATCAACAGCAAGAGGGCTAAGAGGAAGATACACCATATTATTTAATACAGGGTCATGAGTAGGAGGATCGGGTTGAAGACTGTTACCCGGCAGATTATCTGTTTCGTAAAGGATGTGATAAGTGTCATTTATTGAATGAGGTGCAACTGTTGGATATACACATTCGCTGAAAATATGGAATACATCATTTGTATAATCCTCAAAATCACTCCACACACCATCACCTTCGGTGAAACATCCCCAGATGTGCCTGAAATTATATTCTTCATTGTCATAACCTACTGCAAGAGCGGATGAAAAAATCTGAACAATTCCATCATGAATCACTAACTGAGGCATACTTGTTAGTGAAGCATAATATGTTGCAACATCAACAATGGTGTCATCACCATTAGGTTGAGTCCAGGCAGCTAATTGTCCATTTTGATAGATTGGAAAATCACTCCAGTCATCAGGTATGATATCTGCTTTTATTTGTGCCGTATCCAATGCAGGCATGGTCTCATTCCAATACACCAAACCATCTGAATATGGATAGTAATTCCAGCCGTCTCCCGGATCTTCATCTATATGAATCTGGCGCCCAAATGCAACATGAACAACGCCTTCATCATCAATAGCTATGGCATTGTAGCCGTCACCACCGCCACATTTTGGCAGATCACCTTCATTGCCAGTGAAGAAGGGATCAGGGCTTTCATAAAAAGTAACTCTTTCCCAGCTGTCACCATCATCTTCCGATTTCATGATGATACCATCAGCAACACCGCCAAAAATCACAAAGGCGATAACACCTGCATTAGGTTCTGCCCAGGCATAATCGTCAGCGCCCCATGCAGCTGCATAATCAGAACCCATTCCTTCGAGGATCACATTTTGCGGATCCCAGGTCTGGCCACCGTCCATTGAACGGGAATAAACAACTGCCCCGTTTAATCCTTCGTATGTTCCATTATTTGCTTCAGGCAAGTTGGCAATAACATGAATTATATCCCTGTTTTCGCCTGAGGTTGTAATCCTGGCCCATGCCATGAAATCTGCTTCTGCAGGGCCATCAAGGCTGAAATAGCTCCAGTCGCCGCTTCCTTTGTTCTCTCTCCAACTGAATATAAGATCACCTGCTCCGTAATCGTGGGAGCAGATAATTTCACCATTTTCACCGTAAGGTGCGTAATTTGCCCATCCTGTTCTCATTGTTTCAACATAATCAGTTGGGATAGGTCCCCAGTCAGAACCATCAAAATAATTATAACCGGTACCACGGTTGGTAAAGCTACTTTCCAGGCTTTGTGTCCAGGTGGCTCCTATAGTACCATCTTCATAAGCATAAATTCTTTGTGCCATCGTAGAATTTGATTGCAAATCATACCAGGTGGTTCCAATAACTATATCCTGGTCTCTTTCACTTGTAACATAGGTATTAATTTCTGATGCAGGATAAATAATATCATCGCTAATAATATTTGATTGATGAGCTACAACAGTGTTTAATCTTGGTTGAGGTATCCGGTTCGTTTTTTGCGCCCATGTCGCAAAAGTGAAACACATGACAATTAATAAAAGTAAAGTTCTTTTCATCTGATATAAATTTAATGGTTAATTATTTTTCCATAAAAATACTAAATATTGAGTTTATTTTGTCTCATCCTGGTTTTAAACTTAAAAAGTTGCCCGAAGAAACTAGCGACAATCTTCACGTAAGGTCTGTAAATATCTGAGACTGCTACCTTACTTTAAAAGTAATACCCATAACTGGCGCAAGTCTTCGTGCAGGGTCTGTGTGTAGGTGAGACTTGTGCCTTACTTTAATTTAACTAATTTTGATTTATGAGCCGAAAATATAAGTTTTACAATCCTGATGCTGTTTACTTCATTACTTTTTCAGTTGTAAAATGGGTTGATGTTTTTACAAGGGTTATTTACAGAGAGATATTATTAGAAAGTTTCAGATATTGCCATATAGAAAAAGGACTGATAATACATGCTTATGTAATCATGACAAATCATGTTCATATGATCATTTCACGAAAAAGCGAGAACTCGTTGGAAAATATCATGCGCGATCTTAAGAAATACACTTCCGTTATGTTAATTAATGCGATTTCCGGCAACATAAATGAAAGTCGTAAAGAATGGATGATTGAAATATTTGAAGCGGAAGGGCGCAGAAATTCAAATAATACAAAATATCAGTTCTGGCAACAGGATAATCATCCTATTGAATTGACAAATAATAAAATGATGGAACAAAAACTCGATTATATTCATAATAATCCGGTTGAGCAAGGATTTGTTATACGGGCTCAATATTATCCCTGGTCGAGTATATTAGATTATTCAGGAGAAAAAGGTTTGATTGAAATAGAATTATTACAATAGAATAAAAGCACAAGTCTTCCACGTGTATGCATTCGCTAAGACTTGCGCTAGTTTTAGTTTATAACAAAAAAAGGCGAGGAATTCCTCGCCTTTTCAAGATAAAATATTTTTATTAATTACTGAACAATCATTTTACGGGTTACTTTATTTGCACCTGTTGAAACAGTATAGAAATAAATACCCGGTGTCAGATCATTTGCATTAATAGCTAATGTATGTGTTCCGGCAGTTTTATAGCCATAATTAGCAGTATTAACCATTTGTCCTGTCAATGAATAAACTTCGAGGCTTAAATCAGCACCCTGGCTTAATGTAACAGTAAAGTATGTTTGTCCGTTTACAGGGTTTGGATAGTTCTGTGAAACTTCAAAATTTGTACTTACAAATTGGTTTTCAATGCCAACATGTAAGCCCACAGGGAGATATACCATATTATTATTTACCGGGTCATGTGTTGGTGGATCTGGTTGTAAACTATTACCAGGTAAATTATCTGTCATGTAAAGTATGTGATACTTGCCATCATATACTTGTGGAGCCGCAGATGGATATACACATTCGCTAAAAATATGGAATACATCATTCGTATAATCTTCAAACTCACTCCAGTTGCCATCTCCTTCAGTGAAGCGTCCCCAAATATGCCTGAAATTATATTCTTCGTTATCATATCCAACAGAAAGAGCGCCATAAAAAATTTGAATGATTCCATCGTTAATTACTAATTGCGGCATACTTGTTAACGATGCAAAATAGACTGCTACATCTACAATTGTGTCATCCCCATTGGGTTGTGTCCACGCAGCTAGTTGTCCATTTTGATAGATTGGAAAATCACTCCAATCATCAGGTAAAATATCTGCTTTTATTTGTGCCGTATCCAATACCGGCATGGTTTCGTTCCAATATATCAAACCATCTGAATAAGGATAATAATTCCAGCCGGCTCCCGGATCATCATCTACATGAATCTGCCGACCAAAAGCAACATGAACAGTTCCTTCGTCATCAATTGCAATGGCATTGTATCCATCACCACCACCACACTCGGGTAAATCACCTTGAGTACCATCAAAAAATGGATCAGGACTTTCATAAAAAGTTACTCTTTCCCAGCTTTCACCATCATCTACTGACTTCATGATGATACCATCAGCAACACCACCAAAAGCAACAAATGCCAAAACATCGGCATTGGGTTCAGCCCAGGCATAGTTATCACCTCCCCAAACGGAGACGTAATCAGAACCCATACCTTCAAGAATTGTATTTTCAGGATCCCATGTTTCTCCGCCATCAGTTGATCGTGAATATAAAATAGGAGAATCAACACCCTCATAATCATAATCATAAAGTGCAGAAATCACATGGATAACATCATGATTTTCACCAGTAGTAATTATCCTTGGCCATGTTAAACCGTTTCCGCCAGGCACACCCTCAGGGCCCAATTGATAAAAATGATTCCATTCACCGGTTCCTTTATTCTCCCTCCAATTAAATACCAATCCTGAAGCATTTGAATGTGCACATGTTATTTCTCCGTTTTCACCATATGGTGCATAACTCGGCCATCCGGTTTTCTCCGGATCAATTTTTTCTGTTGCGTAAGCACCCCATTCAGAGCCATCATAATAATTATAACCGGTTCCTCTTGCAGGCCCAAATGAACCATCTGGATCAAAAGTATAGACAGCTCCCATAGTACCATCATCGTGTATAACCAATCTATGATCAATAGATGAATTACTTTGCAGGTCATACCAGGTGTTTCCTACAACAATATCCTGATCTCTTTCACTCGAAACATAAGGATTGATTTCTCCCTGATAAACAGCTTGAGGGTCTTTTACAGGCAAAGTTTTTTTTGCAATTGTACTTTTAAATTTTGCTTGTAGCTTGATAGTTGCAACTTGTGCAAATGTACTTGCACTAAAGCTGATCACTAAGAATAATAGTAGATTTTTTTTCATTTTTTTAAAGATTAATTAATATTATTTTGACGATTAATTTTCAATAAGCTTACAAAACTATTAATAATACATACATTACTAGCAAAGACTTGTGCTAATTTGGAGAATTGAAAGACCTTCCAGTGTGCGACAGCTCCTGGAATCGTTTTATAAAACCTTGCAACGCTTCCAGGTCTTACAGACAATGGAAGTATGCTGATGAAGAGTTAAGAAAAGCAAATTTACGCTAGTTCTATGTAATAAAAAAGGCGAGGAACACCTCGCCTTTTTAATAAAATATTTTTATTAATTACTGAACAATCATTTTGCGGGTAACTTTATTTGTGCCCGTTGATACAGTGTAGAAATAAACACCTGATGCCAGATCATTTGCATTAATGGTTAATGTATGCGTTCCGGCAGTTTTATAGCCATAATTAGCTGAGTTAACCATTTGTCCTGTCAATGAATAAACTTCGAGGCTTAAATCAGCAGCTGCATTTAATTTAACAGTAAAATAAGTTTGCCCGTTTACAGGGTTTGGATAGTTCTGAGAGACTTCAAAGCTTGTTTCTGTATAACTATCATTAACACCAACATGCAATCCCACCGGGAGATATACCATGTTGTGTGGTCCTACCTCAGCTGATGTATATCTCTGAAAAATACCAGGTGTATTGCTGGTTTGGTAAAGGATATGAAGCTGATCATTTGCAGTGGAAGTTACAGTAGTGAATGCGCATTCGCTAAATATATGGAACACATCACCAGTTAAGTCCTCAGGTGTGCTCCATTTTCCATCACCTTCAGAAACAGTATACCAAATATGGCGGAAGTTGTTTTCTTCATTATCAAATCCAAGAGCAATACCCGAATAGTATAAATATATCTGTCCGTCAACCAATGCCATTGCAGGCATACTTGTCATTCCAGACTGATAAGTGGCTATACCCATCAATGTATCATCTCCATGCTCCTGAACGCGTGCAGCTAAATACCCTGCTTCCTCAAGGCTTGTGAGGTCGTTATCATGTCCAATTGCTGCTGAATCAAGAACAGCCATATCTTCGTTCCAATAAATAAGTCCGTCAGTATTTGTTACATAGGTAAAACCACCTATACCGTCAGCCTCAATGAGAAATCTTCCAAAAGTAACATGTACTTTATTATCCTCATCTATCAATGGAAACTGATAGCCATCACCACATCCATATAGAGGAGTAACAGTTTCAAAAAACGGGTCAGGACAAAGGTAATAATCAATACGTTCCCAGTTATCACCACCATCTATGGATTTCATGATAACACCGTCTCCACCCTCAGCTTGTGCGGCAAAAGCAATTACGATGCCTCGTGGCTCTGCCCATGCATAAGTATCTCCACCCCATGCGTTGGTGTAATCTGATCCAAGTCCTTCAAGAATAACATTTTCAGGATCCCAGCTTTGTCCACCATCTGAAGAGCGTGAATATAATATGGGTGAGTAAACATCCATGTATGTTTCATCATACAATGCTGAAATAACATGAATTACATCGTGGTTTTCACCTGTGGTAACCATACGAGGCCATGTTAATCCGCCGGTGCCTTCAGGGCCATAAAGCATAAAATTGTTCCATTCACCTGTTCCTCTTGTTTCTCTCCAACTAAAGATCAAACCATCAGCAGCAGTATGTGCACAAATGATTTCACCGTTTTCACCGTAAGGTGCTATTGAAGGCCAGCCCGTACGTTCAGGCTCTATTCTGGCTGTTGGAGCAGGTCCCCAACTAGTTCCGTCGTGGTAATTATATCCCGTTCCACGGTCAGGATATAGGCCTGTTTCCCAGCCCCTGGACCATACTGCAGCCATTGTTCCATCATCGAATAAATAAATTCTATGATCAAGCGAAGCATTTGATTGTAAGTCATACTCAGTATCACCAATCACTATATCAGCATCTCTGTTACTAACATATTCGTTTCCAACTTCTCCTGTGAATTCTGAGGAAACATCTTTAATTGGTTTAACACCTTGTTTGAGGATCAGTCCCATTCGCTCTTGTTGTTGCTTAAAAGCATCTTGAGCATTAATGCTTAAAATAAAGCTGAATGCCATTAATAATAGTAGATTTTTTTTCATTTTTTAAAAGATTAGTTAATATTATTTTGATTATTAATTTCCAAATAAGCTTACAAAGCTATAAATAATACATTTAGATTACTGTCTTACAGAAAAATTATATTTGAATTTAGCTGGCTCACTGTAAATAGGTTCAATACTTAAGTTATTTTAACTTCCTTAAAAAAATATTCACATTATATTTGCAATTCAACTGACTAAAGAATGAAGAAACTGCATTGGTATATGCTTAAGTCCTATTTAGGGCCATTTGTTTTTACATTCTTTATTGCATTGTTCATCCTCCTGTTACAGTTTTTGTGGAAATATATTGATGATCTTGTAGGCAAGGGCCTTGAGGGATACATAATAGCCAAATTGATGTTTTATGCTTCTTCAACATTTGTACCCCTGGCACTTCCATTGGCCATTTTGCTTTCTTCACTAATGACCTTTGGAAATTTAGGAGAGCATTATGAATTGGTTTCAATGAGATCAGCAGGTATTTCTTTGAGAAAAACAATGAAACCCCTGATTTATGTTGCCATACTTACCAGTATTGTTGCTTTCTTATTTTCGAATTATGTATTACCGGTAGCCAATCTAAAATTCGGTTCATTACTATATGATGTACGTCAGCAGAAGCTTGCATTTAATTTAACTGAAGGGGTTTTTGAACAGGACCTGAATAATTTTGTGATACGCATCGGAAAAAAAGCCAAGGATAATAAAACGATTTACGATGTTCAGATTTACGACCACTCATCTAAGATGGGAAATGTAAAAGTAACCACCGCCAAAAAAGGATTTATGGAGCTTACTCCTGATCAGCAAAGTGTTATATTCACGCTATATGATGGTTATACTTATGTGGATATTACTGATCAGAACCGGTATAAAGAAACACGGCCATTTGAAAGTATGAAATTCAGCAAACAGGAACTTACTTTCGATCTATCTGAATTTCAGTTAAACAGAACAAATGAGGAACTCTTCAAAACGCATTATACCATGCTTAATATTAAGCAGCTCAACCAGTCAATCGACTCATTAAGTATCCAGCGTATCGAAAGATTGAAATTTTATAAGGAAAAGTTTATTCGGGGGTATACTTATCTTGGGAAGAACGATACAATTATTGATTCGTTAATCGTTCAAAGGGATACAATTTTTGTTGATTCGCTGAAATACCCCTTACTTGAAAATTTTGATAAAGAAGCAATGATTGAAATTGTTGACCTTGCTCAAAAAAACGCAAGAAATGCTAAAGATGATGCGTATAATTATGGAAATGAAATAGATACCAGGAGGCAGGTGATTACCAAGCATGAGGTTGTTTGGCATCAAAAGTTCAAATTGTCAATTGCCTGCCTGTTATTTTTCTTTATCGGTGCGCCTTTGGGAGCAATTATCAGAAAGGGAGGGCTTGGTTTGCCCGTTGTTATTTCGGTTATTTTTTTCGTACTCTATCATATTGTTTCAATGACGGGCGAAAAGGCTGCTAAAGCAGATGAGTGGAATGTTATTATAGGGGTGTGGCTTTCGACGATAATTATTTTGCCATTGGGTTTATTTTTAACTTATAAGGCAACAACAGATGCTCCTTTACTTGATGCCGAAAGCTGGAAAAAAACATTTGACAGATATAACATTTTTAAAAAAAGAAACCCTGATGACAGATAAGTTAAATGTTCTTTTTATATGTAATAAATCCCCCTGGCCACCCGGTGAAGGAGGTCCGATTGCTATGAACAACCTGATCACAGGATTAATTGATGCCGGACATCAAGTTAAAGTACTTGCTGTAAATACCAATAAATATTCGGTCAACCCTGATGATATACCTGATGATTATAAAGACACAACCGGGATCGAATTGGTTTATATTGATCTTTCTATAAGATTGATTCCTGCTTTTCTGAACTTGTTTTCAAACAAATCATATCATGTTGAACGGTTTATTTCAAGAGCATTTGAAAAAAAAATCATTGAAACTTTAAGAAAGGAACAATTTGATATTGTACAAGTTGAAACCTTGTATATGTCGCCATATATTGAAGTAATTCGAAAATATTCTAAAGCGAAAATATTCCTCAGAGCTCATAATATCGAGCATTTAATTTGGCAAAGGATTACGGAAAGCACCAAAAATCCTATAAAAAAGGCTTATCTGAAACATCTGACAAAAACTCTTAAAAACTATGAATTTAAGAGTCTTAACAAATATGATGGGATTATTCCAATTTCATATGTCGATGCTGAATTTTTCGTAAGTGCAACACAAAGCCCGGTAAAAGCTATTTCATTTGGCATTGATCCCGATAAAATAGAAATGAAAGAAGATAAGCAGCCTGAAAATGCTTTGTTTCATATCGGTTCAATGAACTGGATGCCAAACATAGAAGGCATTAAGTGGTTTTTACATGAGGTATGGCCACTTATATCTGATGCATTGCCAGAACTCAAGTTTTATATAGCAGGCAGGGGAATGCCTGAGTGGATCAACAATTTAAATCTTAAAAATGTGGTTGTTGTTGGTGAGGTGCCGGATGCGTATGAATTTATTCGATCTAAATCTATTTCAATCGCACCATTATTTTCGGGCAGTGGAATAAGAATTAAAATTATTGAAAGTATGGCATTGGGAAGGGCTGTAATTTCTACTTCAATCGGGGCTGAAGGAATAAATTATACTGATGGCGAGAATATCATGATTGCCGATGACAAGAATACTTTTCTTAAAGCCGTTGCAACACTTTATTCAGACCCGGAAAAATCAAGGGAAATAGGAAAAAATGCAAGAGATCTCATCCTGCAACAGCATAATAATAAATTGCTGATTAAACAGATGATTGACTTTTATCGGGAAGTAATACCAAATGAACATCAAAACAATCTATAAATTCGTTATCTTTTCCAGTTTTACTGCACTTAAAATTTTAACCGTAGCTTTGGCTATGCTGAAAATTTGAAGATTGTAAAACAGAAAAATATTTTGAATTTATATTGATCATTTTGAAATTCAATTGGTATAAAGAATTAAATAGATAAGCAATACAATCAATAGTCTCTTTATTTTTAATTTTGCATTTAGTTTTCAATCCAATGAGAATATTCGTTTTACTTTCCCGTGTGCCTTACCCTCTGGAAAAAGGGGATAAACTCAGGGCGTTTCATCAAATTGTACAGCTGTCAAAAAATAACGAGATTGTATTATGTGCTCTTAATCCGGATAGAAAACTAAATAAAAGGGATGCTTTCAGTGCTTTGCAACCTTATTGCCGCTCCATTAATTTTATTGACATTCCTTTTATTGGAAGGGTATGGAATATCCTGAAAGCATTTGTGAAGGGCTTGCCTCTCCAGGTGGGTTATTTTTATAGTTGTAAAGCCGGCAAAAAAATTGACAAGTTGATAAACGACTACAAACCCGATCATATCTATTGCCAGCTTTTAAGAACAGCCGAATATGCCAAAAATCATACGATACCTAAAACAATTGATTACCAGGATGTTTTTTCATATGGGGTAAAAAGAAGAATGGAAAAAGCGCCTTTCTATATAAAACCAGTTTTTAAACTGGAGTATAAAAGGCTTATAAAGTATGAGAACAGGATCTTTGGAATATTTGATCACAAAACGATAATATCCTTTCCCGACAGGGATCTTATGCCACATCCGAATAAGAACGATATTCACGTAATTCCTAACGGAGTGGATCATGATTATTTTTCACCCAGGGAATCCGAGAAGAATTTTGATGTTGTCTTTACCGGAAATATGGCATATCCGCCAAATGTGAATGCGGCGGAGTTTTTGATAAATAAAATCATGCCTAATGTTTGGAAGGAAAAGCCGGAAGTTAAGGTGATGATTGCCGGGGCTACACCTGATAAAAGGGTATTATCACTGAAATCGGATAGGGTTACAATTACGGGCTGGATGGATGATATACGTGTTTCATATGCGGGAGCGAAAATATTCATAGCACCCATGCAGATTGGAACAGGCTTGCAGAATAAACTGCTTGAGGCCATGTCGATGAAGATTCCGTCTATCACCACATCTTTAGCAAATGATGCATTGCAGGCAGTTGATGGTGAAAGCATTTTGATTGGAGATGATGCACTCGAATTAGCCCAAAACATCCTGAAGTTGTTAAATGATCAGGAACTATACAAGAAAATTACTGAGAATGGTTTCCATTTTGTAAAACAAAATTATAGCTGGGAAGAAGCGACGGAAAAACTGAATAATATCATCCACAAAAAATAATATAGCTCTGTTTAGAATAAAGATTCCGTCCCCAAAGGAATAATCAGGATTCATAAAATAAATCGTATTTTTGCGCACATGGAAAATATCAGAAACTTCTGCATAATTGCTCATATCGATCACGGTAAAAGCACCTTGGCTGACAGGCTGTTGGAGTTTACTGATACGGTTTCAGAAAGAGACGCACAGGAACAAGTATTGGATGATATGGATTTGGAACGTGAGCGGGGAATAACCATAAAAAGCCATGCCATCCAGATGGATTATAAACATGATGGTAAAGAGTACATCCTCAATTTAATTGACACTCCTGGCCATGTCGACTTTTCCTATGAAGTTTCACGATCAATTGCTGCTTGCGAAGGAGCTTTGCTTATTGTTGATGCCACACAGGGAATACAGGCACAAACAATTTCTAACTTATATCTTGCGATAGAAAATGATCTGGAAATTATTCCTGTGCTGAATAAAATGGATCTTGATAATGCGATGCCTGAAGAGGTTAAAGACCAGATTGTGGATATGCTGGGCTGTGATTATGAAGACATACTGGAAGCTAGTGGTAAAACAGGCTATGGCGTTGATAAAATTCTTGAAAGTATAATTGACAAAGTTCCGGCTCCAAAAGGTAGTCCGGAAGAACCATTACAAGCATTGATTTTTGATTCGATATTTAATTCATTCAGAGGAATTATTGCAAATATCAAAGTTTTCAACGGTGAAATAAGAAAAGGCGATCTCGTTAAATTTGTCAATACTAAAAAGGAATATGAAGTCAATGAAATAGGTGTTTTACGGTTGAAGAAAGAACCTAGAGATGTTTTGAAAACAGGAGATGTTGGCTATATTATTTCCGGCATTAAAACTTCCAAGGAGGTAAAGGTGGGTGATACTATTACGCATGTTGATGAGCCTTGTGATATTGCAATTGAAGGTTTTGAAGATGTTAAGCCAATGGTTTTTGCCGGTATTTACCCAATTGATCCGGAAGATTATGAAGAATTGCGGGCATCGATGGAGAAGTTACAATTAAATGATGCTTCACTCACCTGGGAGCCTGAATCATCAATGGCACTGGGGTTTGGTTTCAGATGTGGTTTCCTAGGACTATTGCATATGGAAATAATACAGGAACGGCTGGATCGCGAATTTGACATGAATGTGATTACCACTGTTCCCAACGTATCTTACCAGGTGGTTACCAATAAAAAGGAACGGATTGAAGTGCATAATCCATCAGGTTTACCCGAACAAAAGTATATTGAACATATAGAAGAACCCTATATCAAGGCGCAGATCATAACCCGGACTGATTATATCGGGCCCATTATAAAATTGTGTCTTGACAAACGCGGTGAGTTAAAGAATCAGCTTTATCTAACAACAAGCCGTGTTGAACTGACGGTTGACATGCCCCTGGGAGAGATCGTTTTTGATTTTTACGATAAACTGAAATCTATTTCGAAAGGTTACGCCTCATTCGATTATCATATAACCGGATACAAACCGGCAAAGCTTATCAAGTTAGATATTCTTCTTAATGGTGAATCAGTTGATGCACTGTCAACACTCATCCACCACGACAATGCCTATAGTTTTGGAAAAAGGATATGTGTCAAGCTCAAAGATCTTATTCCGCGCCAGCAATTTGATATAGCCATACAAGCGGCTATTGGAGCAAAAATAATAGCTCGCGAAACAGTAAAGGCACTACGAAAAGATGTAACTGCCAAGTGCTATGGAGGAGATATTACCCGTAAACGTAAGTTGCTCGAAAAGCAGAAAAAAGGTAAAAAACGGATGCGCCAGGTGGGTAATGTAGAAGTGCCGCAATCGGCATTTATGGTTGTGCTGAAATTGAATGATTAAGTTATTAGTTTTTATTATCTCATGTTTCTTTGTAACAAATTAGTATCTTGTTACGTCCTATTGGCATAAGCAGAATTTTACCATTTAATGACTATACGCGAATACAACAATTGTGTTGATGAGTTCTCAGACGGGGTTTATCGGTTCCTTTTGAAGAACATCAAAAATGTTGAACTGGCGCGCGACCTGGTGCAGGATTCGTTTATGAAATTATGGTTGAGGCGAAAAGAGGTATCCTATAAAAAAAGTAAATTGTACTTGTTTACAACTGCTTACCATACAATGATCGATCATATAAGGAAATACAGCAGGCAGAATTCGGATATGATTGAAGGATTTGCTTTTAATTTAGCGAGTTCAGATGAAAATTATTCTGACATAAAGGAAATACTTGACCTAGCGCTGGATAAACTACCTGATATTCAAAAATCAGTGATTTTATTAAGAGACTATGAAGGATATTCATATAAAGAAATTGGCGAAATAACTGATTTAAATGAAGCACAAGTAAAAGTGTACATATACAGGGCAAGACTATTTCTTAAAAAATATCTTGTCAGTGTTGAGATGGTGATATAAGATTGAATAGAAAAATGAATATCAACAGAAATAACTACGAGCTTTTCTTCATCGATTTTTATGATGGAAATTTGACTGATGCCCAAAAGCATGAGTTGGATTTGTTTTTGGAAGAGAATTCTGATCTGAAAGAGGAATTCGATTCATTCGAAATTATTTCTGTAGAATCTGATGATGATGCGTTTTCTCAAAAACACGAACTGAAAAAGAAAGAAATAGTTGAAGTTTCCGGGATAAATGAAGAAAATTATGAACAGTATTTTGTGGCGTTTTATGAAAATGATCTTAATGAAAAGAAAAAAAATCAACTGTCATCTTTCTTAAATTCAAATCCGCAATTAAGTAAGGAGTTTGATCTTCACGGATCACTGATAATTGAACCGCATAATTTTGTTTTTGTTAATAAAGGCCTTCTTAAAAAGAAAATCGTCATCGGTTATTATTGGTATTCTGCTGCGGCTGTTGCGCTAATTTTGCTGGCAGTAAGTATTTTCCTAAATCAGAATATTCCAGTGCAAAAGCTGAACCGACTCGAATTAGCTCAATTAAAGTCTCTGGATTTTTCCGGTGTTGTTTCAAAGACTCCATCAATGGATATTATCCAGGTAAACACGAAACGGATTGTTGTGAAATTACCAGAACCTGAGCCGTATGATATAGAATTAATACCCTTACTTACATCTGCTGAATTGAAAAGTATTGTTCAAAATCCTGATATTAATTTGATTGAGCCGGAAAATATTTACGATGATTTAGTAATGGCGAATACTGTCGAAATACCAAAGCGAAGAAGTCTGTTCGCGCAATTTTTCAGAAGCAATATTGAACAGGTTTCGGAAGACCTGGGTATTGATAATTCTTCAAAGCGAAAATCAAATAGTAAGAAAAAGGACCCAGGTTTTGTTAAATTCCTTGATGGAAGCCTTATGGTTTTCAATACAATTACCGGTAGCGATGCAGGATTGGTAAAAAACTATGATGCTGATGGTGATCTAAAGAATTATCGTCTGGAAGGAGCAACTATAAGTGTAAGCCGGAATTTATCTTCTGGTTCTTCTTCAAATTGATACCACCCGATTCTAATAAATATTCATTAACCCTGTAACAAAATCCTGTACACTTCCGTCCTACTTCAAAACATTAAAAACAATTAATTATGATGAGAATAAATAAATGGATATTGACTTTAACAGTAATTATATTCATTTCACCATTGTTTGGGCAAATTTCCGGAAAAGGAGAAATTGTGAAACAAGAACGGCAACTGGGCCCTTTTGATGAAATTGAAATAGGGGGCGGACAGGAAGTGATTTTAATGAATGATGCTAATTACAGTGTTGTGATTGAGACTCATGCCAACCTGCATGAGTACATTGATGTAATTGTCAAAAACTCTACTTTGTCGTTTGAGTACAAAAAAATAAAACGCTATGATGTAATGAGGTTCTACATATCAGCACCTGATATTAAAAAGATTAAAGCGTCAGGAGCATCCGATGTTGTAACACCAGAGACTATTAAAGGTGATGACCTTAAAATAATTGCAAGTGGTGCAACAGAGGCCAAATTAAAACTTGACTATAATAGCGTTTTTACAAAAATTTCAGGAGCCTCTGAAGTAACGCTTCAGGGAAAAGCAACATCACATATTGTTGAAGCATCTGGCGCTTCAGAGGTCAATGCGAAAGCATTTGAAACTGAAAGCACTGTTATAAATGCAAGTGGGGCCAGCGAATGTTTTGTAAATGCCAATTCAAATTTGACGTATAATTTAAGTGGCGCATCGGAAGTAAAGTATGTAAACACGCCACAAAACCTTATTGTACAGTCGAATATTGGGAATAAAAGTGTTGTGGTGTTGAATGACTCGACATATAATGCAGAAGTTTATACTTATAGCGATACAACTACTGTTAACTTGGGTGGTTTAAATATTGAGGTAATTGACAGCGATACTACCAAAGTGACTATTGGCCGGCATGTAATTATAGTTGATGATGACGGGAATGTGAAATATGAATGTAATAAGAAAAGGAGATTCAATGGTCATTGGGGTGGAGTTGAAATAGGTATTAACGGATATGTAACTCCTGAATTTAATACCAATTGGGGTAAAGAATATGATTATCTCAACCTTAGATATGAAAAATCAACTGCGGTTAATCTTAACATCTATGAACAGAATATTGCATTGAATAAAGATAAAAATATGGGATTTGTTACGGGAATTGGTATGTCTTGGGTTAACTATCGCTTCAGTCCGTCTACTTATTTAAGCCCGGATAGCTCTAAAATTAAGGGTTATTATATGGTAAATAGCGATGGACATAGCTTGTCATTAAGAAAAACAAAACTGACTGCCATGTACATTACAATTCCGTTTATGTATGAAATCCAGACTAAAAACCCAAACAGGTTTAAACGTTTTCATTTTGGCATTGGAGTATTGGGGAGTGCCAGGGTAAGAACACATACAAAGGTTTATTTCAATAATGCAAATGAATCATATTATTTGCAAGACCCGGGAACCGGTGAAATATATGATAAGGAATATACAACCCCAAATGCCAGTGACAGGAATATTGTTAAGAACTACAATAGTTTTCACTTGCAACCATTTAAGTTTGAAGGCATGGTAAGAGTTGGTTTCAGTGTGATTAATTTGTGGGCACATTTTGGGCTAAACCAGTTTTTTATGAAAGATCGTGGGCCTGAATTGTACACATGGACGGCAGGTATAACAATTGTCGGGTGGTAAAATCTGCTTTATCCTGCAATTACATTGCCCCATTTGGTACTAACCGATGGGGCTTTTTTTTACTTTTGTAAGACTTTTAAATAATTAATATTTTGCATTATGTCAGGACACAGCAAATGGTCAACCATAAAAAGAAAGAAAGGAGCCGCAGATGCCAAGCGGTCAAAAATCTTCTCAAAGTTTAGCAAAGAAATAACTGTAGCAGTAAAAGAAGGTGGGCCTGATCCGGAAGGTAATCCAAGATTACGGCTGGCAATAGCCAATGCCAAAGGACAAAGCATGCCTAAAGATAATATTGAAAGGGCAATTTCTAAAGGAAAAGACAAAGATGCTGCAAACTTTACTGAAGCTACATATGAAGGTTATTTGTCTCATGGCATTGCCATTTATATAGAAACACAATCTGATAACTCGCAACGCACCGTTTCCAATATAAGAGCAATTTTTAATAAATACAGCGGAAACCTGGGTACTAATGGTTCCTTAAGTTTTTTATTCGACCGAAAAGGAATATTTTCGATTCCTAAAGGTGAGTTGGACCAGGATGAGTTTGAACTCGAAGTGATTGATGCCGGTGCTGAAGATATTGAACTGGACGATGAAGGGTTTTTCCATATAACCACCTCAATGGAAGACTTCGGGTTGATGATGAAAAAACTGGAAGAACTTGGAATAGAACCTGAATCGGCAGAATTACAACGAATTCCACATGAAACAAAAACGCTTGACAAAGATTCGGCACTCAAAATTTTAAAAGTTGTTGAGTTATTCGAAGATGACGATGATGTTCAGCAGGTGTTTCATAATATGGAAATCACTGATGAGATCATGGCCGAAATGTAATTTATCTGGTTTAAACTTATTATTCATTCACTAACTAAAAATTATGCAATTATTCATTCCTTATCTCCATTATATTGGTATTATGGTATTAATGGGGTCATTAATTACCGAACATATTATTTTGAAACCGGGCATTACTAAAGAGCAGATAAAATCGCTTGCAAGTATTGACCTTATGTATGGTATTTCTGCTGCTTTGGTATTGATAACCGGACTGCTGCGTTGGTTCGAAGTTGATCCAAAGGGAGCCGCCTATTTTAATGTGAATCATTTGTTTCATATTAAAGTAACCCTGTTTATCGTTGTCGTTATACTTTCAGTATTCCCAACCATAAAATTTCTAAAATGGCGTAAACAGGTAAAACAGGGAATCCAGCCCGATATCACTTCAAAAGACGTTAGAAAGCAACTCATGTTTACAAGGATTGAGCTGTTTCTTCTGGCAATAATACCATTGCTTGCTGTTATGGTTGCTTTAGGAGAAAGCTTCCAGTAATTTTAAACCTAACTATCGTACGAATTTTCTCATGCCACTGCAGCACCAGTTTTATATGCTACAAATACAAAAAATGGAAAGAATACTTGTAGAATATACTAAAAGGATATATCTTTGTAGTATAAAATAAAAATATCATGAAAAATGTATCCTTAAAAATTGATGATTCGATTTTCGGAGAAACTGAAAAGATATTGTCAAGAATCAAAAAACCACGAAATAGATATATTAATGAGGCAATAGATTATTATAATAGACTGCAAAGAAGATTGTTTCTTGAGAAAAGACTTAAAAAAGAATCTGAAATAGTTAAAAATGATTCAATGAAAGTACTTAAGGAATTTGAGGAGATTGATTATGTCGATTAAACAATTTGATATTTGGATTGCAGATTTGAACCCGAAAAATGGGATAGAGCCAGGGAAAACCAGACCCATGCTGGTTGTTCAGACTAATCTATTGAACAAAATTCCTCATCCTTCGACCATTGTATGCCCAATCACAACTAATGTAAAGAAGGATTCTGAGATTTTAAGGGTTCACCTCAAAAAAGGAACTGCAAATTTACACCAGGCTTGTGACATCATGATTGATCAGGTAAGAGCAATAGACAATAAAAGGTTAGTTAAAAAAGTGGGTAGTTTAACAAATGACTTGACTGAAAGTATTATTGAAAACTTACAGATAATAATGGACTTAGAATAAAGCACTGCGGTATAAAAGTGCCTAACCATCATGCGAGTTTTTAGGCGCTACCGTGTCTGTAAACGCTTTCAATAGTATTATTGTAGCTCACACCAGCAATTGATTTTAAAGCGCAAATTTCAAGTACAGTGTGGGTGTGAATGGAATTGCTTCGGCATAAACAGTAATTGAATTTGTTTGATTTGCAGGAACCCGTTCAAAGTTTGCGTATTTGATATTTTGTGTATTAAGCACATTTAAAATAGAAAGGCCTACTTCGCCTTTTACTTTTCTGTCAAGAAATTTATAGATAAAAGACACGTCCAGCCTGCTGTATGTTAAATCATCCGAGTTGTCAATTTCAACTGTTGCCGGTTTAAACGGGAAACCCGAACCAAACACATAGTTTGATGAAAAGAAAAACGGATCAAAATTTAAAAGCACAGCAAGTTTTACCTCATGCCGTTGATCATGAGGCGCTCTTCGGTATTGGCGATCGACAAAATAGTTAAAGAACTCCTCTGTTTTACTTAAAGAATAGGCGATCCATGCTGAATGTTTTCTAAAATCACCTTGCAGAAATACATCCATGCCATAACTGCGGGCTTTTCCTGAGACAATTGCTTCGATATTATATTTTGGAAATCTTATATAACGCGTAATTCCATCAGTAAACTTATAGTAACCCTCTATACTAAAGGTAATACTGTTTTTATGGAATGAACCGGCCAATACATAATGTTGTGCCTGCAATACCGGTATTTCTTCATTATTACAAATGGTCCATATATATCGATAGTTACCCAGTTCATCAACCACCGAACTTTGTGTAATATACTGGTTGTAAATTCCCCATGCGGCGTTAAATTTCCAAGCATCACTAACTTGAAATGATAAGGAAATTCGGGGTTCCAGATATACCTTTTTCAAATTAAAGGCATGAGTATACCTTAATCCGGTTTTAAGAATGAGGTTTTTTCCAATGGCCATATAATCTTGTAAGTATAAAACATACCTGTCAGCCTTTTCGTTGATGTTTACGTAGTTAACATTAAAAGTGTCCTCAACCAGAATAACTTTATTTGAGTAAATACCGACACCCCATTCCAAAGTGTGGTTACGATTAATAGAAAACCTGCTGTCTGCTTTAATTTTAAATTCACTTAAAACATTCTCCGATCGCTTATCACTCTTTTGATTTACACTGTCAATAATTGGTATCCTGATTTGCAGGTCATCGGTGAATTGCGCATTTAGCTTTGAGGAACTCATAACAAAGTTGGTTGTATTGCCATTACGCCAGGTTCTGCCATAAAAAGCGGTTCCTCCCGATTGTAAATTTTGCTCTGTAGCTGACTTATAAAGCGTACGATAGGGGCCCAGGGAATCATTAATCGAATAACTAAACTTGTCGTTAGCACCGTACAGACTGATGTAAAACAGGTCACTTTCATTAAACCTTTGAGAATATTTAATATTTAAATCTCTAAACACATAATCAGGAACTACATTTACATCAATGTTGTTTGTTGTATCCGCATCATTGTTCTGCCTGATCAGGAAGTTCATATCGCTTGGATTGTATAAATTGTAATAGGTATGGCGAAAGGCAATTTGGAGTGATGCTTTCTTAAAGAGTGGAATTTCAAATAACGTATTCAGGGTCATATTGTTCACGTTAGCTGTAAACCTGAATTTTTCAGGGTCACCGTTTTTACCGACAATATTTACAATACCACCGACTCTTTCTCCAAACCGTGCGTCATAACCGCCTTTTAACACTTCAATATCTTTTGCCAGCAGTGGGTTAAATGCACTTATGTTGTCATTAAAGTTTTTAAGTCCGTAAATAGTGAATTCGTCAAATAACACCTGGCTTTGCCCTGCGTAACTGCCCCAGATAATCAGGTCGTTGGTTTGTTCTCCTGAAGCAACAATGCCCGGCATTAATCGTAATAAGTTAAAAACTGAATTATCTCCGTATCCTGGCAGGAAATGAGCGACTTTATGATTGAGTTTCATCAAGCCGGGTTTGTCACCAATCAGAGTTGACCTCTCGATTTGCTTATTCCTGATAACAACCTCGGATAATCCTATACTTGAAGGATATAGTTTAATGTGAAGGTTTGCTTCAGCGACTAATGTTGTATCTAATATGTAATATCCTAAATGAGATGCTCTCAATGTAAAAATACTATCTGTTTCTGACAGGTATGAAAAGCTTCCTTTAACATCAGTTGCGAATGTTTGGCCGTTGATAATAATATGTGAGTAGGGAAGGGGCTCGTTGTTTGTAGCATCAATAATTTGCCCTGCAAGCAGGAAAGATCTTGATCGCTTTGCTTTTTTGAGCTTATAGATCACAAAAACATCATTGTTCTTTTCAAAAATAAGTGGATAAGGTGCTATTAAATTCCTAATGGCCATCTCAGGAGAAGGGAATGTCTTATTAATTGTTACTTCATACTTTGATAGTAAGCGGTCGTCAAATGAAATGGGAACATCATTTTTATCACGAATGTCAATCAGAATTTTGTTGAGTGGTGTATTCATATATTGAAGGTCTATCTCCTGCGCATTAATAAAAGCTGAGGAAATAAATAAAAAAAGAAAGAAAATGTTTTTTAGAACAATCACTCCGATGCAGTTTGAATTATTTCATACTCACTATTCGATCTTTTCACAAAAGTAAAGCCAAAAGTTGTAGTCAGCAAATCAAGCACTTCTTCAACTTGTTTATCACGTGAAAAGAATCCTGTATAGAAATAATCCTTTGATGCATCGAAAGTTATATTGACATTATATTGACGTTCTATTTCTTTAATCACATCTGAAAGATAGACGGATGTGAAAGTAAACATGTTGTTTACCCATGAAATAGCCTGTTCGGTTTCATATTCTTTATATACCCTGATATTGCCGTTTTCGTCTACTTCGGCATGATAATCAGGACTTAATATTACCTCTTGTTTCGTTGTTGAAATAACTTTTACCTTTCCTGTAACACAGGTTACTTTATAAGCTTTATCGCGATTATAAATGTTGAAACTTGTTCCCAGAACAACAGTTCTTCCTGTATTAGAAACCACTTCAAACTTTTTACCTTTTTCAACATTAAAGAATCCTTCACCTTCAAAGCCCACTGTCCTTGAAAACCGCCACCAATAGGGATGGTAAGTAAGTTTTGTGTCGGCATTCAAATCAACGGTTGATCCATCGGGTAGCAAGGCAGTAAGGTGCTGCCCACCTGGCGAATAGATTGTTTTAGTGTAGAAACGCATAACGGATAACAAACTGAGTAAGATCAACAGACTGGCAGCTATTGCTGTTATAACTTTCGGGTTAAACCATACAATCTTTGGAGATTCAGGTTTTTCATCCAGTTGTTCAGAAAGTTGTTTCCAAACTTCATCTTTTGACCTTTCGTAAGGTACTTCAAGCTTACTGAAAAACCTGAAAGAATCAGTTTTAAAGTCTTCGTTTATATGTTTATTTTCTACGTTCATGATTCTCGGATCACTTTTCTTAAGTAATCAAGTGCGTGTTTCATTCTTTTTTCAACAGCTTTTACACTTAAGCCAAGTATGTCTGCTATCTCACGGTATTTTAATTGTTCCATTCTGCTCATCAGAAAGACAGTTCGTTGTTTTTCGGGCAAGTTTGCCAGTGCAGTTTCGTATTTTTCTTTAAGCTCTTTAAATTGCAACTGATCTTCAGGTGAATGATCAACAATATCTGGTTTTAAATTCAATTTAAATTGTAGCACAACTTTCTGTCTTCTATAATTGGATATAAACAGATCACCTGCAATTTTAAAGAGTAAGCCTTTTATTTTCTTCTCCTCAATTTTAATTTGCTTTTCCCATACAAGCATGAATGTTTCCTGTGCAATATCCGTAGCCATCTCGGCATCTCCTGAGCGGTAGTAGATATAATTTCGAATAGTATCGAAATGGATATCAAACAGGTTTTTAAACTTCGTGTGAGTCAAAGGCTCAATTTGTTACAGTAAATTAAGAACGATAAACTTAATGATTAATTATAAATAGGGATTTTCCGGCCGGAAGGCCGGAAAATCCAACATGATTTAAGCTGTTACGAATAGCAATGTACATTATCGTAAGTATATAGTGTAAACCTCTCCGTTTATAAGTACTGTAGCAATGTTATCACAATCGCCATTACCATAGTCGAGTAATATTAACGGGCGGTTTTCGCGTGTGATCTCAATAGTTCCTGCTACAATAAACCTGCAGGCCAGTTCTTTGCGTAATGGATTGATAATCTCAGCTTCCCAGGTCAGTCCATTGATTCTGATGCCGTCAGCAATCCCTGTAATATGGTAAATATCATCCCAACGGTTACCGGTGTGGTATCCCTGAATCCATTCTCTTTCCCTTGAAGAATTCCAGCTGATTGTTCCGCCATTATTTGCTAAATGGATCACGCCCACAACTTCAATGGTATAGTAAACATGGCCTAAATCGTTAGGGCCCATATTCGTTACTACCTTTGTGCCTTCTACATTATGGTCGTTTACATAATAGTCTTCAAAGCCATGTGTTATCACTGTTCCAGAACGTTTGTACCTGCCGTTAAAAGTGACGATGATTTTTCCTCTGCGGTATTTACCGTCTAAGCACAAACAATTTTCTTCGCCAAAGTCGATGGTAAGTATACGTGGCATTGATGTGGTATCAAGCGTGATAGTTACACATCCGCCAAAAACAATACTGTCATCTACTGTTCTTGGTCCATTTGTGCTTAAGGCATATGCTTCATCGGCCATTACAGATACATTATCAAATATGCCTTCGGCAAGTGAGTTGTCTTCTGCTGCTGCTGTATCAGCAGGCTGTGTGGTTTCTTCTTTTTTACACGAACTCATCAATACTGCAAAACTGATGAATGTGAGTGCTACAAAAATTAAATTTACTTTTTTCATGATTTTCTGTTTTTAATGATTAACACTTACAAACCGCATGAAATGGTTTTTACCCTACTTTTTTATTGAAATTCTAAAAAATTGCGATTAAAATGAGAAAAGAACTTAGGCTGATGAATATGATATTTTATCGTTTTTTTCTTTCTTCTTTTCTTTCCAGCCTTTCTTCTTTATTGTTAAAGCCGAGGGTTGATAAAAGGCCTGACAGTAAGCTCTTAAAGAGGTAATTGACAACTGATTTTTGTGTGTCCCTGACAAAATAGACCTGCCCGGTTCTTGGTTTGCGTGCAAACTTTGGATTATTGGATTTCACTACCAGATCGTTAATCAAGAAATTGATCAAAGGACTTAAAACACCTTTGTTTAACTTTTCCTTTTTTCGGTTATACGTGACCAGTTTTAACTTTTTATATTTGAAAACAAGATTACCTCGTGCAATACTGTCGTTGGCCCAAATAAATGGCGCATCTACACTACCTTCCCCTCTGATGATGCCAATTCCCAATAGATTTTCTGTTATTGGATTCAGAGTTGAAAGATCAACAGTTTCTGTTTTGGCTGAAAGTTGGAAGGTTGTTGAGTCAGCATGTAGCGGAAAGAAAACTGTAGCATCCAAACGTGCTTCTCCCATGATCCGCATACTGATGTTTGCTTCCAGGTTTTTCTTTTCTCCTTTCTTCAGTTTATTGGTAATATTGTATGCTGTAACATTAAATTGGTCGAAATAAATTTCGCCGGGATAGACTGATTTCTCACCAAGCCCTTTGTATTTCAGGTGAGAATCTATTACATGTATTGAATCGACTGTTAAAACCTGCCCAAGATTCATCAGTTGCTCCCGCGGTAATCCCTTAAAGGTACCCGGTTTAATAGGGTAGTGCTTATCACGATAAAACTCTGAATTCAGGTTGAATATATCAATACTACCAAAATGGATATGGTCATTTAAAAACAATTCATCGGTGTCGATATCATTAATTTCAATTTTTCTGCCAAACAGTTGCATCCTGGTAGTCTGGAATTTTGCTCTTTTAAAGAATTCAGCAGGAGCATAACGCGGCATCACATAAAAGGAATCAATAGTGATTCTGTGTTTAGGAAAATCATAGTGCAGTCTCCCCGTTTTTATCTCATACAGGCTGTCACTTGTAATTCGTGTCCTGCCACGAAGGTCAATGGTCAGATTACTTACCAGGTTAGGTCTCGCTTTACCAATCATGGAAGTGTCAACTTCAATTTTTTCAACAATCAGCCCAATACTGTCAATTTTAATGGTATGCCTTGTTGTATCATTTAATGTGTGAATATTAATACTTATCTCATCCAATACAGCTGTATCAACACTGAGCCGTGTCATAACATTGCTGAACCTTTTCATTATTTCCAGGTTAATCTTAAAGTCAGTCTTTTTTTTATTCTCAGAATGAAGCTGGGTAACATCCAAATCAAAATTTTCAATTTCCAGTTTACCCACTCTAAGCTGGCTGGGGAGGGACTCTTCAATAAAGAAATCAAAGAATTTTATCTCATCTGACTTAAAATACATGCCCGAATTTTCATCGTTCTTATCATTATTTTTTCGTGCAATGTTACTACCCTGAATCCCCTTGATAGTTAAAGTACTTTTATCTGCATCAACGAATCCTCCCTGAATACTTAAAAACTGATTGGTAATACTATCGCGAAATAAGAATTCCTTAAATTCGAAATCTAAATTATTTATAAGATTCCCGCTATTTTGGTTCGTATAATGATGGCTGAAGTTAAATTCGTTGAGTCCGAAAACAGCATGCGATAAATTGCCCCGTTTTTCGATTAACAGGTGCAGTTTGTTCATCATAATTGTATCGTAGCTAAAAACGAGATAATCTTTAAGGTCAATCTTTTTATTGGGTACAGGTATTGAGTCTGAAGATTTTAAAGGAAGTATGATATCGATATCAGGATTATCGAGTAAAATAGTACCCAAAGCAATACTGTCATGGTTTATCAATAAATCATAATTCAAACCTGTGATATCCAGTAAAGGAACTGACAAAGACCTGATATTCATTTTTTTCGAATCTCGATCAAACCCGGATAAGCCGGAAATAGCAAGATCTTCTATTCTGAATTCCGATCGGTATGCGTCAGATAATATCTGCTTAACCTCTATAAGGTGGTTTGCTGCTTTTGCATGAAGTCCGTCAAGTTCAAGGCGCCAGCGAATACCATCTAAAACAGTTTTTAATGAATCACCTTCATTTATGGCAATTGGACCCAGGCTGAAGTTGTAATCAGTTTGAATATCCAACTCATCATTATTCAAATTTATGATTGCATTGATTTTTCCACTTTCAATCGCTACTTTGTCAATGCTTAAAGAAAGAGGAGAGATAAGTTCGTGAAAAGGTTTTTTCTTCTCAGTTTTTCCATCGTTTTCAATTGAAAATTCTCCATTCAATATGGGCGAAGACAGTAGAATCTGAGCTAAATACAGTTCATTTTTATTGACCAAACGATCCAGGTCGATATCTGTCAGACTCACTCCTTTAATTTGAAGTTTTCCGACTTTATCCCCGGTTTTTTGTTTCAGTTTAATATTGTTTATCCACAGTTGTCTCGACTTATACCCCATTTCCCCTGTTGTAAGGCTGATAACATCTTTTTCAAAGTAAGTGTCAGCCCGATCGTATCCAAAACTAATCTGGTTATACTGTATTTGATCATTTTCCATCTCGGGCAATTGCAAACCGTCCACTTCTACATCAAGGCCAAATATGCCAACCATAAAGGCATTTTCTTTTGAAACATGAAAATTTCCGTTGTTTATTACAATCTTATCGAGTATTAAATAATCAGGAAAACCCCCTTTCTTTATTCCGGTCTTTTTACTGCCGTTTAGTTGTGTAATATCAAAGTCCCCTGTTGGATTAAGGATAGAAATCGATAGATGCTGTTTTCTTCTTTTCTGCAGATCGCGCAATGAAACCCCATTTATCTGCAATTCAGGGACATTCAGCTTAATGGCTTTAAGTTTACCGGCTGTAGTGTCCGTTATTACATTCAAACCGCTAAGACTGAAACTGCGATAAGCGTCTGAATAAGACAAATGGTCATAATCAACATTAAGGTCAGGGATCAGTTTTTTTAAAGCAACCGAACCTGTAGTAAAGTTTATATCATCATAAGTTAAATTCCAGAAAAGATCCTCAAACATACCGGAATCGATTTTAATATCGGTCATTTGGAAATCGATTTTGTTGGCAGAAATAACGGTGTCTGTATAATCTTTTACATTGTAATAATTAAAATTTCTGATTGAAACAGTGTCAAGCCGGAAATCGTAGAGTACTTTGGCAAGTTGTTCAAGTCCATGTGAACTTGCAGTATCCTGTTGTGATGTATGTTTTTTGTTACTATAGTTAACAAATTCACCATCAGTAAGAGCGACTGATCTCAAACTCAAATCCTCCAGGCCTCTTATCTCTTCCAGGCCAATATCGCTAAGAATGAGTTCTCCTGCTTTAATGCCAATGTGATTTTCTCCTGGATCTTTATTCCCCGGTTGTAATGATACCCCGCTGATGACAAGATCGCGGTGATTAGAACTAAAAATCGCAGAACCGATATCCAAAATATATCCTGACTGTAACTCCTTGTGCAGGTTTCGTAGCATGAGCCTGAGTTCATCAGAGAACAGTATACGGTTTTGATTTTCATTGTTTTCAGGATGCGAATTAAAACCTTCCAGCAATATGGTAAAATCCACAAGCTCCGGATAAGCATCAGGTGTTATATATTCGGCGAGCATAATGGAACCATAATGAATTTCTATATCATCGATCCGGACTATAATTCTGGAGAATATATCCGGGTTTTGGTTTATAGCTTTTAGGAGTTTCTCAGGATGGAAGCTCGATTTGCTTTCAGTTCCCTGCTCAGTTAACCAGAAATTCGGCTTTTCTATCAGAAAGCTGTCGGCAATGATGTTTCTATCCACGATCAGTTTCCAGATATCCAGTTTGTCAATCTCTATTTTTTCAAAAACGATCTTATCGAGTTTGATGCTTTTAGCCTCATTCATATAAACATCAGAAAACAGAAACACTGGCTTTTTAATAGAGATAAAACCATCTGCGACATTTAGATGAAAAGAATCAAGAGTAAGTTCAATCTTCCCTTTCGATTTGCCGGAGATAATTTTCTTCAGCACATATGTTAGTATATTGTCATGGAAAACGTGAATCAGGACTGAGAAGAGGATAAGGACTCCTAAAACGTAAAGGATTATTTTGCCTGCTTTTTTCATCGGGAATTGATTGCGTAAATATAGTCATAAACCCGGAAAGACGAAAAATGATTCTAATCTTCTACTTACACTTTACGGTTGAATATAACGTATTAAATTATTGGAGATTAAGGAATTCAGTTATTTTTACTGAAATTTCTTTATTCTCACAATTATAATAGAAATGGCCACAATCCACATTTAATTCAATAAGCTTAGCATTTATCTGTCGTGCAATTTCTATGGAAGGGGCAGGGCTTACAATTCTGTCCTGGGGGTTGACAATGATCAGGGTGTTGGCTTTAACCCTGCTGATAATATCATTTGAGGGTTCGTTAAATGTAGTATAAATATCATGATTACGCAAAGCTTTCATTTGGTATGTCCAATCAAAAAAGTTGTTTTGGAGGAAATAATTTTCCCAGAATTTGATAAATTCTTCGCTGTGATTTTTTTGATATTGCTGTTGAATATAAGCTGGTGTAAAAAGATTGATTACAAAAATTTGAACCCCTATCTTAAAAGCTTCAAACTGCTTTGAAGGAGTGCCAATTCCCAGTTCCAGGACATTTATTTCGGCCTGATAAAACAATTTGTCGTATTCATCAAGCCTGGGAGTGCCGCTGATAACAATGGCTTTATCCATGTATTTGGGGTGTGAAACAATCCATTGAAATGTTTGGAAACCTCCCATTGAATACCCGGCAATAGCATAAACATGATCAATATTCAAAAACTGAGTCAATAGTTTATGATGAGAATTTACCATATCCCGAATCGAGAATTCCGGGAATTTCAGCTTATCCTGTATGGAGCTATTCGAAGGAGAAGATGAAACGCCATTTCCTAAAGCATCAAGAACGACAACGTAAAATTTTGTACTGTCAGCCCAGTTTCCTGGTTTTGTCGCTCCTGTATACTCAATACTTTTACCGGCAAACCATGTTAACAGAACAAGGGTGTTGGAGTTATCTTTGTTTGGCTTACCAAAAGTCCGACAGCCAATAGTACAATCATTAATGGTATCACCATTTTCAATTATGAAATCTCCAATATTGTATTTAGTAAAAGTTCCCTGGGCATGGGAATATATGGTGCTAAGTGACAGTAGTAAAATGAATAAGATTTTGGTTGTCATTTTGTTATACATGGCTGTTTCAAGGTTTATCAGAGAATTCATTATTCTTCTTTACCTTTTCCGAAGCATTTTAAACAATTGGAATCCCTGTAAGTTTTTTTTAGTAATTATAAAAGCATAATGTACACGATTTCCTGTTAAGCCGGCGCTGCCGTGTACAAAAACCGCTTGATCTTTTTGGTGGCAGTTTTAACAAATTCTTCTTTTTGGAGCATGACCTTCTGAATTTTTGAGAATTTATTTACCCGGGCATTTACGTATTCGTGTAGTTCCTTGCTTAGCTCTTCGCATTTTTCTTCCACGAATTCCGAAAGTTCTCCTTTCAGGTGCCGGTATTTTCCTTCAATTTCTTCGCGGTTGAAATGAACTATTGCCACCAGTTTTCCCTTTTGCTGAATTACAAGTGATTCAGCAACATGCTTGAAGTTATTGATAACTGATTCGATATCTTCAGGAAAAATATTCTCACCTGTCGAGCCAATAATTACATTTTTGCTACGCCCTCGGATGTATAGGTAGTTGGTTTCATCCAATATTCCTAAATCTCCTGTTTTGAACCAGCCATCTTCAGTCATAACTTCCCTTGTTAATTCGGGCTCTTTGTAATAGCCTTTCATCACGTTTGGACCTTTCGCCCAAATTTCACCTTCACCGGTTAGTTTTCCAGGCTTGTGAATTTTTAGTGTAACACCCGTAAGTGGTGGTCCGGTTGATTGCAACTTTGTATGTAGCGCGTTAACACCGGCAAGTAAGGGTGATGTTTCGGTTAGCCCATAACCTATAGCGTAAGGAAATTTAGCTTCACGTAAGAATTTCTCCACTGTTTTGTCAAGTTTGGCGCCACCAATCCCAAAAAATTTCAATTCACCCCCGAATGTACGCATGAGTTTTTTTCCGGCTAACTGGTTAAACTTTTTACGCATCGGCGGGAAAGCGTATAGTGTTCTTGTCAGCTTGCTTTTGTTGAATGTTGGCAATACTTTACTTCTGTATATCTTCTCGATGATTAAGGGAACTGTCAGCATCAGTGTAGGCCGTACAGTTTTCAGGGCAGGAAGTAAAACAGCAGGCGTTGGTGGTTTTTTAATATAAAAAATGCTCGCACCGCAAATGATAGGTAAAATAAACCCAATGGTGTTTTCATAGGTATGCGACAGGGGCAATACCGATAAAAAGCGGTCTCCTGAATTGATTTCCTGCACACCCATGCTGGCAACAGCATTAGAGCTAATGTTTTTATGTGTAAGCATTACACCTTTTGATTTTCCGGTAGTTCCTGAAGTGTATATAATAACAGCCAGATCGTCTTCAGCGACGAAGTGCTCTTTCAGTGGTTTTAATCCTTCTTCAAATTGAACATCCAGACCATTGGTTTCTATTATGGAGAAATCATCAATCAATATCCTGTGAAGCAGAGCGTCCTGCCTGAAGTTCTCAATTTTCGACTTTAAGCCCTGTGAAATGAAAATAGCCTTGGCTTCGGAATGATTCAACACATTCGTAACTTCATTCTCGCTAAAATCAGGAAGGATGGGAACTACAATAGCACCCATTGAAGCAATGGCAAAATAGCTTATTCCCCAGTTGGGCATATTCGTACTCAATAGTGCCACACGGTCTCCGGATTGTATTTTTAATTTCTCCAACAGAGAAATAACCGAAAGTCTCTGTTTGTCAAATTCGTAATAGGTTAAAGGAGTTTCATCAACAAATGCTACTGCAGGTCGCTTGCCATATTTTTTTACCGACTGCTGCAACAGTGCAGGCAAAGTTAAAATTGAAAAATCTTTCATATTTATTTCTTAGGAAGAATCAAAAATACAATAATTCAATGAACCTGTAATCTCACAGTTTTTCCATGCATTTATGAACTAACGAGCAGATTTAACTTTTGTTAAAATGATCCATTAAGATGTTGATTCCGGAATTAAAAAATGATTTTACCAGATTATGCTGCCCGCTTGCTGAACCAACTTCTAGTATTTCTGATTGTCTTAAAACAGCGCCATTCCAGTCAGGTATCATCCATTTTCCTGCATCAAGAGCATCAAGTTTCTCAAGTCCTTTGATTGGGTTTTCCGACCAAAAACTCAAATAATAATAAGGCTCGTCAATCATACTGTCAGGAATGGCAAAACCAATACCAATTGTTTGGGTGGTTTCTCCTTTTTCATTTTTGCCAATAACAAAAAATGCTCCGGTATCAAAATGGTGAGGCCAGATCCTAATGGGTTCTTCCTGCTCAAAATGTTGGGCGATTTCATTGAGTATAATTTTTGCATTATGCCTGTAGTTCGTGTTTTCAATAAAATCATTTTTGTTTTTTAAGGAAAAAACAGCACCTTTATCAAGCTGATGCAATGGTATTTCATAATGCAACTCGTTCTTAAAATCAGTTACATCTATTCCTAAATCAGCAAGGTTCTGCGCTAATTCAACAAACACTTTCTGCTTGGTTTTTCCTTCAAGAGCAATCACATTTTTAACATTATTATCCTTATCCAAAATGCTTATTTTCATTTCAGATAGTTGTAAAGCCACACGCATGCCTTTTGGCAAGGCATTACCTCGCAGTATGTCTTTACCGAAAACAAATTCCATGTTTGTATTGCTATCATCAGGCTGTTGAGGTATTAAATGCCGCCCCACTAATGCGATGAATTGTGCTGTATGATGTTGCTGTTGAAGAGCATCGTTTAATTCATTGTTAAAAGCCATTGTCATGAGCTTCCATTCATTTACCGAAATTTTCATTTTTGTCTTTATTAGTTTGTAACTTCTACTCCATGCCAAAAAGCGATGTATCCTTTAATTTTATCGGCCAATGCTGATGGCTCAGGATAGTACCATGCAGCATTATTATTGGTTTTGCCATCAACAACTATATCGTAATACGATGCTGTTCCTTTCCACGGACAAATGGTGTGAGTTTCGTTAGCTGATAAAAACTCCTTATTCACTGATTCGGCTGGGAAATATTGATTCCCTTCAATATTGATGGTCTTTTCACTTTCTGCAATTATTTTACCATTCCAAATTGCTTTCATTTTATATTTTTTAATTTCCATTGTGAATTCATAAAGTATTGTCGTTGATTATGGAAATTCCTGACAATTTCAAATCCTATTTTCTCTCAAGATACAATTGAACTTTAAATAATCTCATTAGGCGGAATGCCGGTTTCATAGGGATTATCAGGGTCGTTACTCCATTCAAACCAACCCCCATCAAACACTGATACCCTTGGCCATCCCATTAACCATGCATTAAAAAAGGCTTCGCTACCGCGCCAGCCTGTACCACAATAGAATGCAAGATGCTTATCAGGGCTGATTCCGGCGTCTTTCCAAATAGCTGCTATTTCATGATATTCCCGCGTAGTATGATCCAGGTTTCGATAATTTTCCATGTGGTAGGCATCGGTGCCGCAATTACCAAAAATGGCTCCGGGTATACGTCCTTTTTTTTCGATATAATTATAACCGCTTACCTCACCAATAAGTTCAGGCCAGCTTCTCACGCAAACTAATTCAGCTTTGCCCGATGCTAATATTTGTTTTGCTTCGGGAACATCAACTGCAAGTTCTGGTTTTGCAGGTATTTCAGCCATAAAATCATTTACTGGTTTTTTAGGAACATCATCGGTACTTATTTCATAGCCGACATCTTTCCACGATTGAAAACCTCCGTTTAAAACTCTTACATCCTTCACCCCGGCGTACATCATGATAAACGCACAACGAATGGCTCCGATATGTCCTGCAGCACTTCCGGGGAACTCATCATCATTATCAGGTTGCATATATTTTCCATAAAGGACAACCATGGTGTCGGCTGTAATTCCATGCTGTTGCAATGCTTTTTGCAATTCTTCAGGCGAACGACGGTTCCATGTTTCAGCTGATTCAAGGGCTAACGTATCTATGTCGATGGCGCCCGGAATATGCCCACTCAGATATGCTTCCCGGTTGCGGTAATGAGCATGGCAGATTATTACTTTTCCCCCATCATATTTTGGACTTTTGTCTCCTGATGATACGGACTTTACCCACTCCGGATATACTAATTGAGTGTATCTCTCCAAATTTTCCATGGGTAGTTCAAGGTTTACAGACCATTCATCAACAAAATGATTATAAACACTAATGTCAGAGTAACCGGCTCGAATAAACATGTTTGCAACTGTTTCGGCTTCTTTTAAAGAGTAAGCGTAAATTATAATGCGGTTTTCCGGTAATATTCCTTTTGACCTGACTATTTCAATCCAGTCAATATATTTTGTCCATTTCAGCGGTAAACTTTTTGCTCCTTTTATGTGTCCTCCACGAGTTTCACCTCGCAAACTCCAGCCATTGTATGCATCAACCGGACGTACATCAATAATTAGGGCTTTTTTGTTTTTGATAATAGGGATAAGATCTTTTGTTGATATATGAGGTAACTTTTGACTCATTGATAAGGTTTTTTTATTTTCAATAAAAATAGATAATTACAGAAAATTGAAATTTAATAAATCTAAGCGGTCTTTTTAAAATCAATACTGTCATTTTCGGGAAAGCAATTTAACGTATTCTGCTTTTTAGAAACAGCTTGCTTTGGCCTGATTAATAAACGTAAGGATTGATCATAGGTAAAATAGTTCCATGACCAGTTCATAAAAATTGAAAGGCGATTTTTAACACCTACAATGACAACTCTTTTCTTATCCGTTTCAGGGATGTTAGGGATATAATTATTTTGATTCAAATTTCCGGTTATTTAAAGGATTAAAAAAACTCACAGGGCAACTACCCTGTGAGTTTGGAAAAATTACTCTATACATTTGTTTACAATCCAATTATATAAATCCTGATTACAACTTTTAATTAATATAAGAGAAGTGCAGGAGTTCATTATCTTGATTAAAATACAAGCACTTTTTTAGCAACTACACTTGATTCTCCTACCATAATACGGACATAATAAATTCCGGATGGCAACTCATTAACATTCCATGAAGTTTGAAATTGTCCTTCAGGTAATTGGCGGTTTAAAATAGTTTGTACTTTTTTTCCGGTAAAATCAATAGCTTCTATTGTAACAAGCGATGTTCTTTCAATATCAATGTTGATGGTGGTGTTCTCATTTGCCGGATTTGGATAAATCGCCACATTTGTTTCAATGCTTGCACCACTAAAATCATCAATGCCTGTAAATTGTAGATCCAACTGGGCTTCAGTCGCGAATACAGGAGCCAACTGATCAGCTTGCTGAGGCAAGTAAGGGATACCATCTCCATCTGAGTCATTTCCTGTTTCACCTGTTTCGTCAAACTCGGCCAGTTGCATTGCATTGGCTACTTTTTTAAAGAAACGTGTGTAAATTGTTGCTGCTTCAGTAAATCCTCCAACAAGTGCTGCTTCACGAAGCCCTCCGGCAACCACGGCAAAGTTTAATGGAGTGTAAGTTGCAAGATCGTTATTTAATTCAGTTTTAAAAGCATGTTGTTCAGCTACATAATAATTTGAAATCAGGAAATTATATGCTTCGTCGGCTGCGTCCAGATAAAGAGTATTGTCCGTAAGAGCATATGCAGCATATAAACCACGGGCCGCAGCTGCCTGAGATACCGATGTTTTAGCTGAGGTTACAGGACCCTCACTCAGGGTGTATCCGTTGTAAAAACCACCTTCGGCATCTTTCAGTGAACCTATAAGGAAGGCACTCTGTGCATTGAGTGCATCAAGTGCCATTTGCTCGAGCGGTGTACCTGCAAATTCTTCTTTCATCTTAGCCAGTACCATAATTATATAACCTGCTTCCAGCGTACTGATTTCGTTTCCGGGTTGCGGATTACCTCCCGATAAGCCTGAGGTATTTACGAATGTACCATTAACCATATCGTAATGCATAGCCATCAGGTTCATGAAAATCACCTTACTGGTTCCTTTCATCAGGTCGAATGGGCCGGGTATGCCTGTTTGCGACATGGGTGCAGGAAACGGATTGCCATCAAATACAGTGTGATATGCAAAATGGGTTTCGTCACTATTGTTGTCAGGATCCATCATATTTTTAAAGTTAAGCGTTCCCCATAAATAGGATAACTGGTCAAAAAGATCACTGCTTGCGTCTGTTACTTGAAATTCTGTAGCTTGTGGAGGCAACTTTTCTCCAACCGGACTTTCAGTTACAGCAATTCGGTGTGGAAAATATTTTATTCCTTCGGCCGGATCATAAGTGGCAGGATCAACGCTTACCAGTTCAGTACCGTCATATGCCAAAGCGTTGATTAAGAACATAGCTTTGTTAATCGCCTCTGCTGTAAGCACTTGACCTATAAAGCCATCCAAAGAACCTCCTCCGTAATAAATATTATTAAATGGGTCGAAATTCGGACTGCCTGTTGAGTCAGGTGAATTTGTACCGTCTGCCGGAATGTTAACATCCAGCGAATCGTGGAATGAGCCGAGCATATCCTGTGCCCAGAGGTATTGTTTCATCAGGGATTGTCCCATGGCAGCCGGGTTTAGTGTTTTGTCCATGAGATCTCTATCCCATCGCAATGTTGAAAAATCCATTTGAAAATCAGGTGCTACTGCTTGTGGCAAATGCGGATCTCCGTTTTCAAAATCGGCAAACTGTGGCCAGGGATTCATTGGTGGCATTTGGTTGGCTAGCATACCAAAGTGCATGATGTTTTTCATCAATTCATCATCTTCGTTAAATCCATTCGGACTTCCTGTAAATGACCCGTCAAAACCGTCAGGTTCCATAGCTGCCATCTGAACTATCATCGGTGCCCACATCATGTGGAGTCCGATTCCTGAGCGTGAAATAACAGTACCAAGTAAATACCTTGAATATTCATAGTTCTCAATACCCAGAGTGTACGAGATAGAATCGGGCAAATTTAAAATCATAGGATCCAGTTCATCGAGATCGTAACCCAGTGCCTCGGCGAAAGGTTCACCGCTTTCGTTAATTTCATTCGCGAGCAACATCTGATCACGTGTGTTGAAATTGTCTGTTGACGTTACTATAACCTGAGCATGTGAAACAGAGGCTGCAAGTAGAATAGTTAAAAATAAAGTAGTTAATGTTTTCATTTTTTTAATTTTTAGTTGAGCAAATATTTTATTGTTTTAATTAAGAGTCGTGACAATGAATAATCCTGACAAAATGTTTAAAGTGATTTGTTAATTTATTTTAGTTAGTGGTTTTTGTAAATAGAACTGCTAATATTTATTCAGTTGCTCTATTCCCGCTTTCCCAAGTTCAATGAGTTCTTCAGGCTTTAAATAACCAGGGTAATATACAAGCGGATCACCAAACGAGTTGACAATAAAAAGAGAAGGATACGCCCTGACGTTAAGCTCCTTAGCAACTTTTATTCCATCACCTTTTTCACCATCCAATGTTACATTGATAAAGTTTTCGTTAAAGTATTTTCCTGCTTCAGCATCAGGAAATGTTTTCTTTTTTAACACTTTACATGGGCCACACCAACTGGCATACACGTCAAGAAAAATTGCTTTGTTTTCCTTTTTTGCCATGGCAAGAGCTTCATCCCAGTTTCCTTCGAAGAATTGTATACCTTCATCGCTTGTTTTGTGGCTTTCGTCCTGTGCCATCACCAACCCCCAGTTACTGAGGGTTATGATGGCAATGATCATTATTGCTTTTAGTTTCATTTGTTTAAGCTTTTTGAAATTAGATGATCCAGGCTGAATTTTCCGGCACCATTCACCAAAAGGGCAAAAAGCATAAGGAAATAATACAGTGGAATTTCAAATCCATTGCTACCTGATTCAAATCCATTACCAAGGTGTACAGTTACAATAGCAACTATCATGGTTACCATTAGAGGGATGGAAATAAGCCTTGTTACCAAACCGAGTGGCAAAAGGATAACTGCACCCATTTCTGTTGCAGCCGCCATATAAGCATTTAGTGTTGGCATAGGAATACCCATGCTTCCAAACCATTCGGCTATGCTGTTAATATTGCCCCACTTCATCATGGCCGGTCCATAAAAACCATAGGCCAGGATTAATCTAAAAAATAAGGATGGGAGATCTTTTAAATTCGTCAGCCAATCAGTGGCTTTTTGATATATTTGAAAAAGTTTCATTTTAATAAGTTTTATTGTGTTATTATTTATTTTTTAATTAGTCATCGAAATAATACAGTCCTGACAAAATCTGTTTTTTAAGTTTAATCATCACCTTGAGTTTCAGCAAGGGCATTTAATATCTCCTTTACTGATGACCTGTTTTTATAGTCAGGATTGAATTGTCTCCATGATATAATACCTTTCTGATTCACAATATAAGTTGCAGGTATCGGTAAGCGTTGCGAATCGTCTGAATGTGTTTTTTTAAGCTTACCACCTAATATTGTATTGTATGTGAACAATTGCATTGAAGTTGGCTTGAATGTAACATCATATGTGTTTGCTATTTTATAGTCTTCATCGTATAGTAAGGTAAATTGGGCCCCTGTTTTTTCGGCCATTTCATCCAGGTATTCCGGTTTTTCAGGTGAAATGGCAATTACTTTAGCCCCCGCCTCCTCAATCATTTTCAGGCTGTCCTGAATGGATCCCAGGTGCTTATTACAAACCGGGCACCAGAATCCACGGTAAAATATGATTACAACAGGGCTCTTTTTAAGAGCATCCTCCAGTGAGAATTGATTTGTGTCAGCATCAATGGCCTTAAACATGGGGGCCTTGTCTCCTACATTTATTCCGTGGGCATCTTTAGCATTTCGTTCTGTTTGTGAATTCATTGTACTTATATTCATGATTAGAATAATTGCAGTTATTGTTATTTTTAAAATTGACATGAAATTATCTTAATTAGATGTTATTTAATACCATTCTCTAATTGAAAACTTTCATTTTTTAGTTTCAATCCTTTATAAAAAGTACGGTTACAATTCCATAAACAATGTGTCCAACAATGCTTCCTAACATCATCATTAACATGCCTCCTGCCGGAGATGGCATTCCACCCATTATTGCACCCATTACAGCCATCATTAACTGAGCGAAAATAAAGACTGCAAATCCAAATATGGCACCTTTTAGCACTTTGCTGTTTATGTTTTTAAGAAGGCCATTTAAGAAAAATACATAGGCTAAAGCGAATACTATGCCTATCATAAAATGCGCAATCCATCCCATAAATACTGGAAAGCCCATCATACCTGATAGCATTTCCGCCGGGTTCATTTCTGGCATACCCATAGAGGGAGCCAGGAACATAATCATTGTCATAGCGGCAGTTCCAACGATACCACCGATAATTGATTGTTGAATTTTTAATTTCATTTTTATATGTTTAAAAGTTTGTAACCATCTGTCGTATAAAAAATGAATCCTGACATAAATGAATGATAATTCTTTTAATAAAGCTGGAAGACGAAGCAGTCCGTTGATCTTATGCCATACTTCCCTCAACTTAACTTTCTTTTCCTATTTTTGCCTGATGGGCTTCAAACATATTACCATAAAACAACCAACCGGTTATAATGCTAAACGATTGAGAAAAAAGATCGAAAGGCTTCTGAACATTACTGATTTTACTTATCAGATTGAGAACAAAAGCCTCGATGCCCGCAAGAAGAACAACATCCACTGGCAGTTACGGGTGCTGGTAAACTCCCCTGAATTCGGTGGTGACGAATTGGAAAAAAAACCGGGACTAATCATTCCGTATAAAAAGAGAAATGAAAAAGCCGTAGTGGTGGGAACTGGCCCGGCAGGTTTTTTTGCGGCTTTCGTGCTTCAAAAAGCAGGCTTCCATACTACTCTAATTGATCGTGGAACTGATGTAAAGAAGCGTGATGCGGGTATCCGGAACTTTGAAAAAAACGGAAAATTTGATTCGCAAAGTAATTATGCTTTTGGCGAAGGTGGTGCCGGTACTTTTTCAGATGGCAAACTTACATCAAGGAGCAAACGAATTTCATTGGAAAAGGAATTCATTCTATCCCAATATGTTAAGGCCGGAGCACCTGAAGAAATAGAATATATGGCTCACCCCCATCTGGGAAGCGATAATCTGAAAGTGATTGTCAACAGCTTGAGTCAACAGTTTCAGGAGATAGGAGGAGTGGTGCTTTTCGAGACTATGTTGGAAGATTTAAAGGTTATAGATGGAAAAGTTACACAGGCCATTACCAGTACGGAAAGCCTGGATGCTGATTATTTCCTGATTGCCTCGGGCCACTCGGCATTTGAAACCTATCGAATGCTGATGCACAGAGGTATAAAATTTCACACCAAGAACTTTGCCATTGGCAGCCGCATGGAACATCCCCAGGAGTTGATCAACATGGCACAATGGGGCAAGCCGAGTATTATGGGTGTAAAAGCTGCCGAATACAGGCTCACTTCTAAAGGTGACGGCAACCAGCAAATATATACCTTTTGCATGTGCCCCGGCGGCGTGTTGGTTCCGGCTACGGCATACGAACACACCAATATTGTTAATGGGATGAGCCAATACCAGCGCGATGCTAAATTTGCTAATGCTGCTTGTGTGTCTAACCTGAATCTTAACAATCTGTTGGGTCGTGAAGTGAGTGCTTCCGAAGCCCTCGACTGGCTGGAAAAACTGGAAGAAAGTTTTTTCAATTACTCTGGAAGTTACAAAGCACCTTTTTGTAGTATTCATGACTTTATTTCAAAAAGAGAGACAACCAAGAACATAGAAACCAGTTATCCCTTCGGTGTGGTACCGGCTCCATTATGGGAGCTGCTCCCCGATACGGTAAGTAAGGCCATGCGTAACGGACTGAAGGATTTTAGTGGAAAGATCAAAGGCTTCAAAACAGGAAATATTATGGGGCTGGAAAGCAAAACATCGGCCGCCATACAAGTAGAGCGTGATGAAAACCGCTTGTGTTTGGGTTTTACGAATCTTTATATTATTGGCGAAGGAAGTGGCTATGCCGGTGGCATCATCTCCAGTGCCGCCGATGGCGTAAAGGCAGCAATGGGGATTGTTGATAAATAATACAGGCGCTTCACCTTAACATTCTGGAATTTGCACGAGTAGGATTTTGGAATTATCTGCTTTAGTTGTTCAATTTATCAACTACAGATTTCTTGAATTGTTCCAGGTCTATTTGGGGGTCGTTTATTTGAGCTTGCTTTTCGAAACTTTTTTCGATCAAGATGTCTTGTTTTTCATAATTAGTACAAGCGCTGCACATCATTTTGTGCACTTTTAGTTGTAATTTTTCTGTTGCTGAAAGTTTAAAATGGAGTTTTTTTTCAATTAACTCAGTAGCCTTCAAACAGGAAAGAAACAATATATGCATTAGTTTTTTCATCTTCCATTTTAGTTGTTAAACCAGTTTGTTTCAACACAATCACGTAAATTTAATTTAGCGCGGTGCATAATCTGCCAGAAATTAGTAGGTGTAATATCCAATTCCTGACAAATTTCCTCTCCTTTTTTTTGCATCAGGTATTTTAATTTTACACAAGCGTTCCATTGTTCCGGAAGATTGTCCATGCATTTTTTTAAGACAGCCTGAAAATCACTGTCATCAAGCAAATGATTTTCTTCTTCATGCCAATCCTTTGGTCTTTTTTGAGAATACCAATCCCCATCCTCATTAAAGAAACTTGAAAATAATTGATTATCAAGTTTAACAGGCTGTTTTACTTTTGCACGGTAATGATCAATAATCTTGTAGTTAAGTATTGAGAATAACCAGGTCTTAGGAGAACTTTTTCCTTTGAAAGAATCAATTTTTTCAAACGCAGCTAAAAAAGTATCCTGAACCAAATCTTTGGCTAGTTCAGGATCTGACACTTTATGCGAAGCCCATGATAATAAATTGGCAGCATACAGGTTTACCCATAATTCTACGTCTTTATTATGTTCCAAATTATTATTATTTAGTCAATAAATATTTTCAAGGTCAAATTTACGTTTTCCTGTTGTTTATTCGATCTGCCCGGTTTGCATTGCCTTGTTATTCGTATAGTTCGTAGCTCTGCTTATAATTGTCAATGTATCTTTATTTGCAGATAATTTAATTTTTATCCAGCCAAAATGATAGTTGTTAATTCCATCAGGATAAAAGCAAGACCTGTAACCAATATATTTTTCACCTTTTCCAGCAAAATTATCTAAACTTAAATCATGGATTCCTGTCCAGTTTGCATCTTGGGAAATATTAATATACTCATCTAAAGCAATTACTTTTTCTGTGACAGAATCTGTAAGAATGCTATTATATCCATCACATAAAATATGTTCACTGTTTATTTTTAAAGTTGAAGAATACTCCATTTGATCATTTACCATGATTTCAAATATCAAATTCTTACAGGTTCCTGATATTGAATCTTGTTCTTGTGAAACTATGGTTTTGTTGAAATCCTTAAAGATGATATTGTCGTTTATTTCATCTTCTTCTGCCTTATTACAACTTGCCACAAAAATGAAGATTATTGTCAATAGAAATAATACCGATTGTTTCATGATTCAATAGTTTTAATTGCAATATTCAATTTTAATGCCTATCAGAGAGCTAAACTTATTTAAATGCCAGCCTGATCAGTTCAGTCGGGCAGGCACAGGAAGAGTTTCGGCTCTGTGAGCAAATTGCGATAAAGTTACGAAGTAATTTTAATTCGTGAAATAATACTAGCCTTACTTATCCTGTGCAGGCTTGTAGCAAAAGGCGTTTATTTCTTATTGATAAATTTTCTATTTCTAAACTTAAAAGATGCAAGGTTTTTTTACCAGCGTCCAGATCACTTAAAATGCTGGACTTTGTTTCTTCAAATTTGTCTTTAACCTCACCAAATAAACTGTTGTAATAGTTTATTCCCTCTTTCAAATTCTGTGCGAAAGTTACCAGGTACTTTTCTTGTTTCGGACCTAAAGCTTTCGGGAAAGAATCTTTCGTTTCTTCTATTTTATTTTTTAGAAAATCGATATAAATTCCCAGTTCTTTTACAAACATATTCGGTCGGTCGGTTCTTGTGATAATATTTGATCTTCCGTAAATATGATCGACCATTTCTTTTAAACTCGTCATTTTTGAGAAATAAGCCATGTTTGGTCCCGGACAAACTGAAACTCCATCACCTTCAATTTTAGTGTCTATTTCATTAACCAACAAAGCAGACGTACCCAAGCCCACGCAAAGACATGATTTGTCTACAATTTTTTCATATTTATTTTGATACTCGTCAGGAGATAAGCCTTCATTGTCTAATTCTTTTATTTTCAGACGTTGGTACCTGTATGAGGCTGTGCAAATAGTTTTTTCAGTAAACTCAGTATTAGAAATAAGATATTTTTTAGGGCATAAACTACCCGGCCTTCCTTTATCAGCCAATGATAATTTTTCAAGATCTTTTGTATTACCTTTAAGACTATTGAATGGAACACCTAAGGGAGAAATATTACTTAAATATAAATCATCTTCTTTAGCTTCCATCAATAAATTTCTGGTTTGATCGTCAACATTGGTTACATCGGGAGCTAAGAGAAAAGGAGTGCCCCAGCCAACTGAATCCATTTGATAATGATCGATTAGAAATTGATGTTCTTCGGCCGTGCCAACACCACCCTGGGCAGTAATTATAAATTGTAATTCTTCTTTAGGTACAGTTCGGTTTTTGGCAGAAAGTCCCTGCGCAAGAACCTCGTTAGCTAATCTGCTGAGTTGATCTCTGTTTTCTTTAAATTCAGCTAATATCGGTCCCAGGAGATATCCATCGGTTGCAAAAGCATGTCCGCCACAATTAAGTCCTGATTCAATTCGGTATTCTGAAACCCATAGTCCTTTTTTAGCAAAAAATCTACCTTGAATTAAAGCAGATCTGTAATCACTTACTTTTAGAATAATTTTCTTTTTTATTTTCCCGTTTTCATCAGGATAAAAATCTTCAAAATTCTCTATATAGCCATATAACCGGGTACTCATTCCTGCTGAAAGTACGATTGAAGAATTTAAATCGCTATTTGCAAAACCTCTCAGTGCGGCAAAGGCATCATTGAATTCGGTTGGTAATTTTTCGTTTTTTGTATAGTTAACCTTATCAATTTTGGTCATAATATTTACATCAATACTACCCATTGATAAGTTGTCTTTTACCCAATCCTTCACCTTATTCAGGTCAAAATATTCTTCTGTTAAGCTCTTGAATTCCTGTTTAATGGTAGAACTGTCAGGTAACATATTGAAGTATTCTTTTATCTCATGGCCCTTTTCAATAGTAGCATTTTTAAATTCTTCAAATTTCTTTTTCGCCAGTTCGTTTATTAAATCCAGATATCCGGTAATCCTTTTTGCCCTGAAATCTTCAATTCTTTCGGTAATCTCGTTGTAAGGAATATCAAATTTCTCACAATACATTTTTCTCAACTTCTCAAGAAGAATATCATCAACCAGGGAAATAACAGAATCGATTCCGTATTGAGAAACCTTTAATGGGGTGTCAATGGTAAATCCGATTCCCATAACCGGAATATGAAATGAATGTGTTTTTGACATAATTCAATTCTTTTATTTTTTCAAAAGAGAGCTATTCCTGTTGTCAGACTGCGTTATCTCTGCCTGTTGTTCGGGTATAGTTCCTATTGAGAGGACAAAGATATAATAAAGTCCATCACTCATTTTGCTATTTTAACAATTGATATGATTTATTTTGTAAACCTATTTTAGGGCGAGTTACTATTTCAATACTCCATCATTCCATCACTCCAAATCATTATTACGATATAACACATAAATTATCAACTATTTAATATTGTTGATTAATCCGAATTCACGTAATTATTACTTGGTTGTTGCCCCACCCATTTGAGTGAAAAAGCTGTCGATGGGTTCCCATAGTTCAATTTTGTTTCCTTCAGAATCCATGATATGAACAAATTTACCATATTCAAATTCCTCAATGCTATCCACTATGGTTACGCCATTTAATCTGAGTTTCATTACCAAACCTTCTATATTCTGTACCCTGTAATTTATCATAAATTCTTTTTCAGATGGGTCGAAGTATTCTGTTCCTTCATCAAATGGATTCCAATTGAGATAATTGATTTCTTCTGGTCGATTGGCATTTCTGAATTCGAATGGCGAACCGAAATCATTTATTGCAAGCCCTAAGTTTTTGCCATACCATTCTCTTATTTCTTTAGGGTTTTTCGAACGGAAGAAAATGCCTCCTATGCCTGTAACTTTTGGTGTAGTGTCGTTGATTACTGTGTCTTCTTGTTCAGGCGTAGCTGTTTTGTCGGTCATACTGTTATTTTTATTGGTTGTTGATGTATTACAACTTGCAACTATAGCTGCAAGCAGCAGAATTTTAGTTATATTTTTCATATGCTTTCATGTTTAGCACTATCTGCCAAATGCCCAATATTTTTTGTTGCCAGCTGCCATCTATTCTTTAATCTTTTGCTTAGCCTCAATGATTGTATTGATTATTGCGTATATTATAACTGCTACTAGTTTTGCAGTACGTTTATCTTGATCAAATCGTGGTGAAACTTCAGCAATATCTATACTAACCACCTTATTCGATTTAAGTACTTCTTTAATAAATTTGAGAACAATTTCAGGATTCATTCCAAATGGTTGCATTGCAGAAACTCCTGGAGCAAAAGCGGAATTAAACACATCACTGCAAATAGTAACATATATGTACTCATTTTGATTAATGAAATTATTTATTTCAGTTGATATGTTTGCAAAATTAGATTCAACGCAATCTTTGGCAAGAATATATTTAACTTTAAGAGAATCTGCCTTTTTTAAAAGGCTTAACGTATTAGCAGAGGTCTGAACACCTAAGCACATATATGCAAACTCTCGTTTTTCAAAAAAACAATTGTCTGCAATCTGGGAAAATATAGTTCCTGAAGACCCTTTATTCTTATAAGGTCTAAGATCTAAATGTGCATCAAAATTGATTATGCCAATGCCAGGGTTTTTAGTATGATTTTTAAGGTGATTTATGATTCCATTGAAATGACCTAGTGCTAACTCATGACCACCACCTAACACAATCGGAAATAACTTATTGTCGAGAATTATTTCGATTGCAATTTCCAATTGTTCTTGAGCTTCTTCCATATTATTTCCCAAACAAAATATATCACCGGCATCATAAATTTTAACTTCATTTCCAAATGTCACAGGCAAATTCGCAAACTCTTTCCGTATATATTCGGGACCATGTTTAGCCCCTTTGCGACCAAGATTTCTTATTATTCCTTCATCGCAACAAAAACCAATAAAACAAATATTAAATTTGGACAATTCAAACTTCATTAACTTTGGTTCAGTCAAGTCAAGTAATTGAATAATTTGATGCATTCTCAATGAATCAAGATCATTAGGGTCATCAACCCTTCCTGTCCAAAATTTGGCATCAGTAACAATATAATTTTTCAATAACATATCAATCTACGTATACTTGTCATTTTTCTACTTGCTGGTAATGGCTCGAATATAGGTCATTTGATATTTTCAGCACTCATTATTTTCAAACTGTTATGTATTTATTAATACATGGTATTTCCATTTGCAGAGACTTTAGGAATTTGTTGCATTGAATCCCAATGTTCTACTATTTTTCCGTTTTTGTCAAATCTGAAAAAATCCATCGTAACGTATTCTTCATCCCCAGGCCATTTTTGATGTGTGTGAAGAGCTACCATGTAACCCTCCGCAATAGCTCTGACAAATTCAATTTTTTTATTCGGATACTCTTTTGCCATTTTTTCAAAATATTCAATAAATGGCTCAATTCCGTCACCAACTAATGGATTGTGCTGTATGTATTCGTTACCTACATATAATTCCACAGCTTTTCGAGGGTCGCCATTATATGACATTCTATAAAATTCGATGGCGTTCTTTTTATTAATTTCTAAATTCTGATTCATAAATATTGTTATTTACTGCAGCATTGAGCCTACGGTTGGGCTATACGTAGTGCGGGTTTCCGAAGCACTTCACTTTCAATTTACTACTAAAACCGCATTACGTATTGCCTTTGTTGTGCGTTCGTACTTCTTTCTTTTATAAAGTATTTTCTTTAATTCTACGATTAATCTCCATTTCCAAAGTTACTGGTTCATAATCAAATAATTCTCTTAATAATTTATGGTCTTCTGGAACATTTTTAGCCAAATCAGAAGGAAAATTGTTTAGCATTTTTAAACTCTTATATAAGTATCTAACAAAAGGCGCAAACGGTAAAAGTAAAAACGATACAATGTTTATTAAAAACAAAGGTATTGTCATATGCTTTATTCTTTTCCCACTTATATCGGATATTAATTTTGCTACCTCGGGAAAAGAATAAGCTTTGGGTCCAGTTAATTTTATTCTTTTTCCATTCAAGTCATCACGCATTACAATTTGTGCTGTTATCTCGCCGACATCTTCCGGTGAAATAGTCGGAAACGCATTCAATCCACCGCCCGGAACCGTCATTCTTCCTTTATTTAAAAAGGCAAAAAACATTTCAAAAGCAGGGGCGTCGCCTAATATTGTCCAATTAAAATACGATTGCGTAATTTTTCCTTCTATTTCAATTTTTATTTCTCCAAATTCTGGTATTTTCAAATCACGGAGTAGTTGTTCTCTCATTTCGTAACCAGACATATAAACCAATCTTGAAATATTTGCTTTCGATGCTTCTTCCATAATCATAAGAACCGCATCACGTTCAATTTGTTTCATTTTTCTGATTAGTTTACTGCTCATTGCCGAAAGACAAATTACAATTGAACTAACATTTTTGAGCGATTCAACAATGGTTTCACGATTTGTTACATCACCTTGAAATATTTCTACTTTGTCACTAAGGATATTCCTTGCCTTTGTTTTATTCCTACTAACAACTTTTACAAACTGTCCTTTATTAATTAGTCAAGCCTGAAAAAGGCCATTATTTTCAACTTTCAACAAACAAATTTGAAACCTGGGAAAAAGAATATTTCTGAGCGCAAAAAAATAATATTCTAAACCAAGTTTTTTCAACCTTTTGAGCATTTTCAGCAAGTTAAACCCTGTAGCTGCCAA
>Ga0164313_10000163_pt1 | contig 46440 bp, 38 predicted proteins | sample GuaBasSedimGuay4_FD_113735 | JGI IMG/M metagenome (GOLD analysis project Ga0164313, IMG submission 113735) | Subseafloor sediment microbial communities from Guaymas Basin, Gulf of California, Mexico - Guay4, Core 4569-4, 0-3 cm | ecosystem: Environmental > Aquatic > Marine > Hydrothermal vents...
CGCCTCCACGGTACGGGCCGAAAACCCACACTGCGGCTGGTTGGGAGAACCCTTCATATACAACAAAATATTGTTGCTCTGTATCTGTTCCTTAATCGTCTCGATAATGTCCATGTTCAAATAGTCTCTTGTCGGGCCGGGGACGCACCTGAGGCGCAACCCCAACGCTGTTGAAAAGCGTGCATTCTACCTTACTATGACCACAAATTGTGCCCCTCGGTTCAAACAGAGACTCCCCCGGTGGCTGTCCGCGAACAGGGGCCGTAGCGGGGAACGCCATTTTGGCCGGATTTCCCCATCATTTTCGTTAAATAGAGCCCGCTATTGGCCGCAAATGATGGGGAAATCCGGCCAAAATGGCTTTTTCGCAGTAGGTATCCTGTTCTTGGACAGCTACCTGGATTGCCAAGCTTTACTTATGCGGATATAGTGCGTGCTTTACAGGCAGCTACCGCTGCCTTTTTGCGTTTTTGGGGGAATGATAAAGATGTCGGCGCTGATGCAGACTTACGCCAGACTACCGGTGACATTCAGTCACGGCGAGGGAGTGTACTTGTATGACACCGGGGGTCGTCGCTACCTTGACGGCATCTCCGGCATCGGCGTCAATGGCCTGGGCCACGCCCACCCGGCGGTGACTGCGGCCATTCGGGAGCAGGCTGACAAGCTGGTCCACACCTCCAATCTTTACCGCATCGAAGCCCAGGAGCAACTGGCCGAATCCCTCACGCAGGTGGCCGGCATGGAAAGTTGTTTCTTCGGTAACTCCGGCGCCGAGGCCAACGAAGCCGCCATCAAACTGGCGCGGCTCTACGGGCATCAGCGCGGCATCCAGAAACCCGCCATCGTCGTGCTCGAAGGCGCCTTCCATGGCCGCACACTGGCCACCCTGAGCGCCACCGGCAACCGGAAGATCCAGGCTGGCTTTGAGCCACTGGTAGCGGGTTTCATTCGCGCACCATGCAACGATATAGACGCCCTGCGCCAGATAGCGGCCAACAATCCGGATGTCGTGGCGATACTGGCGGAGCCAATCCAGGGTGAAGGCGGAGTCATCCCACTAAACCCGGACTACTTGCAAGGCGCTCGCCAGATCTGTGATGAGCAGAACTGGCTGCTGATGCTCGATGAAGTGCAGACGGGCAACGGCCGCACCGGCACCTATTTCGCCTACCAGGACCTGGGGTTCACGCCGGATGTGGTGACCACCGCCAAGGGCCTGGGTAACGGCGTGCCAATCGGTACCTGCCTGGCTAGAGGGCCTGCAGCCCACGTATTGGGGGTCGGCCAACACGGCTCCACCTACGGTGGCAATCCGCTGGTGTGCGCGGTCGGCCTGGCGGTGATAAACACTATCATGGACCAGCAACTATGCGCCAACGCGAGCGCCATGGGACAGTTGATAACAGAGACCCTGCTCGCCGACAGCGGCGCCGCTGCCCGGATCACCGAGATCCGCGGCAAAGGCCTGATGCTGGGTATCGAATTGCAGCGGGACTGTGGCGAACTGGTACAGCGCAGCCTGGATGCGGGCCTGCTGATCAACGTCACCGCCGGCAACACAGTACGCCTGCTGCCACCCCTGACCATCAACGAACTGGAAGCCCGGGAACTGGCAGGCACAGTCGCCGAACTGATCGGGAGCCACAGCTGAGCCTCACTACACACGTGACCCACTACAGGTGAGAAAACAGAGATAACTATGTCTGATACACGGCACTTTTTGACACTACTGGATTTCAGCCCCGCTGAGCTTGCGCAGCTGCTACAACGCGCCATCGAAATGAAGCGAGAGCACAGGGCCGGGGCCGACCAGCGCGCTTTTCCTGGAACAGTGCTGGGCATGATCTTTGCCAAGTCCTCCACCCGCACCCGGGTTTCCTTCGAGGCCGGCATGGCGCAACTGGGTGGACACGCCATGTTCCTGTCGCCCCATGATACACAGCTGGGTCGCGGCGAGCCGGTGGAAGACAGCGCCCGGATTATCTCTTCCATGGTGGATATCGTGATGATCCGGACCTTTGGGCACGATATTGTGGAACGTTTCGCCGCCTACTCTCGCGTACCAGTGATCAATGCCCTGACCGACGATTACCACCCCTGTCAATTGCTGGCGGATATGCAGACCTGGGTCGAGCACCGCGGCAGTATAGCCGGCAAGAGCGTGTGCTGGGTGGGTGACGGCAACAACATGTGCCAGTCCTATATCAACGCCGCGCGGCAATTTGATTTTGAGCTGCGCATCGCCTGTCCGCCGGGCTTCGAGCCTGACCCGGACTTACTCGCCGCTAATAGCGACAGGGTGCTGGTAGAGCACGATCTTGCTACCGCCGCCAGCGGTGCCGACCTGGTGGTGACCGACGTATGGGCCTCCATGGGGCAGGAAGACGAACAACTGGAACGGGCAAAACTATTTGCCCCCTACCAGGTCAATGGTGAACTGATGACCCGCGCCGCAAGTGGCGCACTGTATATGCACTGTTTGCCGGCTCACCGTGGGGAGGAAATCAGCGCCGAATTAATGGACGCTCCCGACACGGTGATCTGGGATGAGGCAGAGAATCGCCTGCATGCGCAAAAAGCACTGATGGAAACCCTGCTGCTGGCCAACCGCTGACATCACCAGCGATCGAATGCCCTTACCCGCACAGCGGAGCAAGCTTTCCCGCCAGATACAAAACCCACGCTCATCCGGCACTCCACTGGCGGATAAAGGCTTGTACGGTTAGTGGTTACAGACTCTCCAGTCTATCAACACCTTATCCACAGAATAAACCCAGCCGTGTACCTTGCATTGCACCCGCAGGCGCATTATCTTGTACCTGAGTGGAGCGACTACCCCAATATATTGGGTATAGCGGCCAAAAAACAATCAAATAATTTAAACAAGTGGCCGCTGTAAAACGGGGTTTCCCCAGACAAGCACAATAAACCATCATCACCCGTCAGGGCGGTGTATGGCGTTTTCAGAAACGTGATGTGACCCCCCGGAACACAAGTGGTAACCAAAAAATAAGGCCAGGCGCCGGCAAATCGGAGAATACATGCAGACAGAGACCAACCAGGTCGGCGTCATCACCGACGCAACCACCCCACCCCGGGAAACAACAACAGTCAGCGGTGGCATAGCCGCCACCGCGCCGGGCCAGTTGCGGGTTATCAAGCGCAACGGCACCGTGGTGCCATTTGAGGCCAGCAAAATTTCGGTGGCGATCACCAAGGCTTTTCTCGCCGTGGAAGGCGGCACTGCTGCGGCCTCCAGTCGCATTCATGAGACGGTAGCCAATTTGACTGACCTGGTCATGGCCACGTTCAAGCGTCGCATGCCCTCTGGCGGCACCATTCACATCGAAGATGTACAGGACCAGGTAGAGCTGTCCCTGATGCGGGCCGGCGAGCACAAAATCGCCCGCGATTACGTTATCTATCGGGAAGAGCAGGCGCGCAAGCGCGCCGCCAAGGCGGCACTGTCTCCTGCCACCCAGGCGGCAGCCGGCAACATCAGCGTGGTACAGGCGGACGGCAGTCGCGCTCCGCTGGACCTCGATCGCCTGCACACCATCGTCAATGAAGCCTGCACCGACCTCGCCGAGGTCAGTGAAACCGACATCCTGGATGAGGCCCTGAAGAATCTCTACGACGGCCTCAGTGCCCGCGAGTTGAGCACGTGCCTGGTCATCACCGCTCGCACCATGATCGAACAGGAGCCTAACTACTCTTATGTGGCCGCCCGCCTGCTGTGTGACAACCTGCGCGCCGAGGCCCTGAGCTTCCTGGGCGTGGCCGACAGCGCCACCCAGCACGACATGAATACTCTGTATGCCAGGGCTCTACCGACCTATATTGAGAAAGGTGTGGCACTGGAATTACTGGCGCCGAATCTGCAGGACTACGACCTGGGCAGGCTGAGCCAGGCATTGTTGCCGGAGCGCGACCTGCAGTTCACCTACCTGGGCCTGCAGACCCTGTACGACCGCTACTTTATTCACAGCGATGATGTGCGTATCGAGCTGCCACAGATTTTCTTCATGCGCGTGGCCATGGGCCTGGCGGTAGAAGAAGATGACAAAAACGCCAGGGCCATCGAGTTCTACCAGTTGCTGTCCTCTTTCGACTACATGAGCTCCACGCCGACCCTGTTCAATGCCGGCACCCTGCGCCCGCAGCTGTCCTCCTGCTACCTCACCACGGTACCGGACAATCTGCACGGTATTTACGGCGCCATCCAGGACAACGCCATGCTGTCCAAGTTTGCCGGCGGCCTGGGTAACGATTGGACGCCGGTACGCGCGCTGGGCGCCTACATCAAAGGCACCAATGGCAAATCACAGGGCGTTGTACCCTTCCTCAAGGTGGTCAATGACACCGCGGTAGCGGTCAACCAGGGCGGCAAACGCAAGGGCGCGGTCTGTGCCTACCTGGAGACCTGGCACCTGGACATCGAGGAATTCGTGGAACTGCGTAAGAATACCGGCGACGATCGCCGCCGCACCCACGATATGAACAGCGCTAACTGGATTCCCGACCTGTTTATGAAACGGGTGTTCGATGGCGGCGACTGGACCTTGTTCTCGCCCAACGATGTACCCGACCTGCACGACCTGTATGGCAAGCCCTTCGAAGAGCGCTATGCCCAGTACGAGGCAATGACCCGCAGTGGCGAACTCAAGCTGTTCAAAACTCTCAAGGCAGAAATCCTGTGGCGCAAGATGCTGGGCATGTTGTTCGAGACCGGCCATCCCTGGATGACCTTCAAAGATCCCTGCAACCTGCGCTCGCCACAGCAACACGTGGGCGTGGTGCACTCTTCCAACCTGTGTACCGAGATCACGCTCAATACCAACGAGGAAGAGATCGCCGTGTGCAACCTGGGCTCGGTGAACCTGCCCCAACACATCGACGAGAACGGCCTCAACCTGAAAAAACTGCAACAGACCATCAACACCGCGGTACGCATGCTCGATAATGTTATCGACATCAACTATTACTCGGTACCCCAGGCCAGGACGTCCAACATACGTCACCGCCCGGTGGGCATGGGCCTGATGGGCTTCCAGGATGCCCTGTACAAGCAGCAGCTGCCCTATGGCTCCGAGCAGGCAGTGGCATTTGCCGACCGCTCCATGGAGGCCATCAGCTACTTCGCCATCGCGGCCTCCAGCGCCCTGGCGGCGGAGCGCGGTGCTTACTCCAGCTACGAGGGTTCGCTGTGGAGCCAGGGTGTATTCCCCATCGACTCCCTGGACCGCCTGATCGAGCACCGCGGTGCAAATTATATCCAGGTGGATCGCAGCCAGACACTGGACTGGCCCGCTCTGCGCGAGACGGTCCGGGCGCAGGGTATGCGCAACTCCAACGTGATGGCCATCGCCCCTACCGCGACCATCGCCAATATTACCGGGGTGTCGCAATCCATTGAGCCGACCTACCAGAACCTGTACGTCAAATCGAACTTGTCCGGCGAGTTCACCGTGGTCAACCCTTATCTGGTGCGCGACCTGAAAAAGCATGACCTGTGGGATCCGGTTATGGTCAACGACCTCAAGTACTACGACGGCAGCGTGGCGGCCATCGACCGTATTCCGGCGGAACTGAAGTCGATGTACGCCACCGCCTTTGAAGTGGAGCCGCGCTGGTTGGTAGAGGCCGCCAGTCGCCGCCAGAAGTGGATCGACCAGGCCCAGTCATTGAACCTGTACATCAATAATGCCAACGGCAAGAAGCTGGACATCACCTACCGCATGGCCTGGTACAGCGGCCTGAAAACCACTTACTACCTGCGCTCACTGGCGGCCACCGGCACCGAAAAATCCACCATCGATACCGGAACCCTGAATGCCGTGCCGAATGAGGCGGTGGCGCAGCCGGCGCCGGTGCCGCAGGCCTGCTCGCTGGATGATCCGGATTGTGAGGCCTGCCAGTAGGTGGTTACTGAATAACAACCATAGAGCTTATAAACATTAAAGAAGCCAGGGGACAAAACAAGATGATGAATTGGGACGATTACCACAAGAAAGAAGACGCCCCGACAAGCGCCGTGACGGCAGCGTCTGCCATGGCGCAGTCAGGCATGGCTACTGCAGCCACAGCTGAACCGGCTCCGGAGGTTGTAGTACGGGCTGTAGCGGAGCCGGCGATACTTGCGCCGACTGCCGCCGCACCCCAGCCACCCGCTGCGCTGGACCCGATAACAACGGCTGCGGGCGTCGCTACATCGACCGCACCTCAGCCCGCCACACCTCAACCGGCCACACCCGCCACTGACAATATCACCAGAGCTGCCGAGGCGATGGCGCACATCGATGTGGCGCCGGGACTGGAAGAGATGGAAATGGGCGCCCAGCGAGTATCGGTGGATGAGAAGGCGATGATCAACTGCCGTGCCGACCTGAACCAGCTGGTGCCCTTCAAGTATGACTGGGCCTGGCAGAAGTACATCGACGGCTGCGCCAATCACTGGATGCCCCAGGAGGTCAATATGACCGCCGACGTGGCTACCTGGAAAAACCCCGAGGGCCTGTCAGATGACGAGCGCCGGATCGTCATGCGCAACCTGGGCTACTTCTCCACCGCGGACTCCCTGGTGGCGAACAACCTGGTGCTGGCCATCTACCGCCTGATCACCAACCCTGAATGCCGCCAGTATATTCTGCGCCAGGCTTTTGAAGAGGCCATCCACACCCACGCCTATCAGTACTGCATCGAGTCACTGGGCATGGACGAGGGCGAGGTATTCAACATGTACCGGGAAGTGCCTTCAGTGGCCAAGAAAGCCGCCTGGAGCATCAGTCACACCCACCAGTTGAGCGACCCGAACTTTCACACCGGCACGCCGCAAACTGACCAGACCCTGCTGCGCAACCTGATCGGTTTCTACGCGGTGACCGAGGGCATCTTCTTTTACTGTGGCTTTACCCAGATCCTGTCCATGGGCCGCCGCAACAAAATGACCGGCGTGGCGGAGCAGTTCCAGTACATCCTGCGCGACGAGTCCATGCACCTGAACTTCGGCATCGATGTGATCAACCAGATCAAGCTGGAAAACCCGCATCTGTGGACCGAAAAATTCCAGCAGGAGGCCATCCAGATGATCCTGGAAGGCACTCAATTGGAGATTGAATACGCACGCGACACCATGCCCCGCGGCGTGCTGGGCATGAACGCGGCGATGATGGAAGAGTACCTGCACTTCATCGCCAACCGGCGCCTATCGCAATTGGGCCTGCCGGAACAATACCCCGGGGCGCAAAACCCGTTCCCGTGGATGTCAGAAATTATGGATCTGCGCAAGGAGAAGAACTTCTTCGAAACGCGGGTCATCGAATACCAGACAGGTGGTGCCCTGACCTGGGATTGATGCAACACCCTGGCCGCCCTGCGGGGCGGTCACACGAGCACCAAACGAGCAGTACAGACATCGACACGGCTCTATGAGGACCTTCATATGAATGACAGCAATAAAAATCCATCCGATGCCGAGACCATCCTGATGGCTCTGGACCAGATCAGCCAGACCATCGACGTGATGACCAGTGTTGTAGGCCGATTGCGCAACTACGTGCAACAGGAAGCGACTACGGCCGACAAACCAACAGAGCTGCTAGCGGAGCTGCAAGTGAACCGCATACTGCACTAGACAGACCGGTCTGGTAGCGCAATAGCGCGATCCTGCCTGTTCATACACCCCCCCCGCGAGGCCGCCCTCCCCGGCCTCAGGGCTTCCGTCCCCCACTAATAAGGCACCGCTGGGGCCTGCACGGCAAAAAATGTACTCACCGTTAACTTTCCGTTCCCCCCGCGGATTTTGCCCTGTACAATACACGCCCCCGGACCGGGTGCCGGCAACAAGGTCCAGCCCGGGACCCGTGTGGTTTCCACCAACCGAAACAGGACATCGATATGATCTACCAGAGTGATGCACTCACGGTGACACGCCTCGAGGGCGATATCGCCGAGCTGAACTTCGACCTGCAGGGCGAATCTGTCAATAAATTCGATAGCGCTACCGTGACCAGCCTGACAGCGGCGCTGGACGCACTGGAGGCCGAGAGCGGTATCAAGGGCCTACTGATCAGCAGCGGCAAGGGGGTTTTTATCGTCGGTGCCGATATCACCGAATTCACCGCCTTATTTGATTCCACTATCGAGGAAATCACGTCCTTCACCGCCGCCAACAACACCAACTTCAACCGACTGCAAAACCTGCCCTACCCCAGTTGTGTGGCGATCAACGGTTTCGCCATGGGCGGCGGCCTGGAAATATCCCTGGCCTGTGACTTCCGGGTAATGAGCACCGCGGCCAAAATCGGCCTGCCCGAAACCAAACTGGGCCTCCTGCCAGGCTGGGGTGGCACCGTGAGGCTGCCGCGCATTATCGGTGTGGATGAGGCCGTTATGTGGATTGCCACCGGTAAGGACCAGAGTGCCGCTGCCGCCCTCAAAGCGGGTGCGGTAGACGCCGCCGCCACACCGGACCAGTTGCGTGAGGTGGCCATAACCACATTGCAGGGCGCGATGGATGGCAAGCTGGACTACCAGAGCCGCAGGGAGGCCAAGAGCAGTCCCCTGCCCCTGAACGACACCGAGGCCATGATGGCCTTCTTCACCATCAAATCCATGGTGGCGCAGCAGGCGGGCAAGCATTACCCGGCGCCGGTAAAGGTAGTGGATGTGATAGAGAAGGCCCACGGCATGGGCCTAGAGGGCGCCCTGGAGGTTGAAGCGGAAGGTTTTGCCGAACTCGCCACCACCGACGTGGCTACCGCGCTGGTGGGCGTATTCCTGTCCGACCAGCTACTAAGCAAAAAAGCCAGGGGCTGGGAGAAAAAAGCAGACAAGAAAATCGAGCGCGCAGCGGTGCTGGGCGCCGGCATCATGGGTGGTGGTATCGCTTACCAGTCGTCCCTGAAGGGCGTACCCATCAAGATGAAGGACATCAACCAGGCCGGCCTGGACCTGGGTATGAGTGAAGCTGGCAAACTGCTGACCAAACGGGTGTCCCGCGGGCGCATGACCCCGGAAAAGATGGGCCAGATATTGTCGGGTATCGACCCAACGCTGGGTTACGAGGGCTTCGAGGACGTGGACATCGTGGTGGAAGCCGTCGTGGAGAACCCCAAAGTCAAGCTCGCGGTACTGGCCGAGACCGAAAAACATATTGGCGAAGACACCGTCCTGGCCTCCAATACATCGACTATCTCAATTACCCACCTGGCAGAAGCGCTGCAGCGCCCCGAGAACTTCTGCGGTATGCACTTTTTCAACCCGGTACACGCCATGCCACTGGTGGAAGTGATCCGCGGTGCAAAGACATCCGACAACGCCATTGCGCGCACTGTGGCCTATGCCAACCGCATGGGCAAGAAAGCGGTAGTGGTCAACGACTGCCCCGGATTCCTGGTCAACCGCGTGTTGTTCCCCTATTTCGACGGCTTCTCCAAGCTGCTGCGCGACGGGGCCGACTTCCAGGTGGTGGACAAGGTGATGGAGCGCTGGGGCTGGCCCATGGGGCCGGCCTATCTGCTGGACGTGGTCGGCATCGACACCGGTGTCCACGCTGGGCAGGTCATGGCGGAGGGCTTCCCCGACCGTATGACCCTGGATTTCAAGACCGCTACCGAGGTGATGTTTGAAAATGGGCGTTTCGGGCAGAAAAATGGCAAGGGCTTCTACGAGTACATCCCCGACAAACGCGGCAAACCGAAGAAAACCGCGAGCGAAGAGGCCTACAAACTGATCGAGCCAATAATGAGTGAGCGCACCGAGTTCGAGCACGATGACATTCTCGCCCGGATGATGTTGCCCATGGTCACCGAACTGGCGCGCTGCCTGGAGGAGGGAATCGTCGGCAGCTCCGCTGAGGCGGACCTGGCCCTGCTGTTCGGTATTGGCTTCCCGCCCTTCCGCGGCGGTGTATTGCGCTGGGTGGACACCGTGGGCATGCCGCACATCGCCGAGATCTCGGCAAAGTTCGCGCACCTGGGCAAGAGCTATGAACTGACCGAAGGCATGCAAGCGATGCTCGACGCCGGCGAAACCTACTACTAAGGAGAAATACTGTGAGTTTGAATCCAAGAGACGCAGTGATTGTAGATTACGCCCGCAGTGCCATGGGGCGTTCCAAAAATGGTTGCTTTCGCAACGTACGGGCCGACGATCTTTCGGTCGGTGTTATCAAGGGCCTGCTGGCGCGCAATGAACAACTGGACCCGGCCGAGATAGACGACCTGATCTGGGGCTGCGTATTGCAGCGCGGCGAGCAGGGCATGAATCTGAGCCGGGGACTGATACTGGGTGCGCAACTGCCGTTCACCATTCCCGGACAAACTGTAAACCGCCTGTGCGGTTCATCCATGTCGGCCCTGCAAATCGCGGCGGCCAATATCATGGCGGACCTGGGGGATGTCTACCTGGTGGGCGGTGTCGAACACCTGGGTCACCTGCCAATGATGGAAGCGCTAGACCCCAACCCCAGAATGGGCCTGAACGTGGCCAAGGCTGCCGGCATGATGGGCATGACCGCCGAATACCTGGCATTGCTGCACGGTATCAGTCGCGAGGCGCAGGATCAGCTGGGTTATCGCTCCCACCAACTGGCCCACAAGGCCACCATCGAAGGCAAGTTCGCGCGGGAGATCATCCCCATCGAAGGCCACGATGAGAACGGCGCCCTGGTCTCGGTAGAACACGACCAGACCATTCGCCCGGAAACCACGCTGGCAGCGCTGGCAGCCCTGCCACCCGCCTTCAACCCGCAGGGAGGCACGGTCACCGCCGGCACCTCCTCGCAAATCTCGGACGGCGCCTCCGCCATGCTGATGATGTCCGCTGAAAAAGCCCAGGCCCTGGGCATGACGCCCATCGCCCGCATCAAAGGCATGGCCCTGGCCGGTGTGGATCCCTCCATCATGGGCTATGGTCCGGTACCATCAACGCGGAAGGCGCTGAAAAAGCTGGGCCTGACCATGCAGGATATCGACATGGTTGAGTTGAACGAGGCTTTCGCGGCACAGGCACTGCCGGTGCTGAAGGATCTGGAGTTGCTGGACGATATGGAGGAGAAGGTGAACGTACACGGCGGCGCCATCGCCCTGGGCCACCCTTTCGGTTGTTCGGGCACCCGTATCACCGGCTCCCTGCTCACCGTGATGCAGGATCGCGACCTGACCCTGGGTGTATCCACCATGTGTATCGGCCTGGGCCAGGGTATTACTACCGTGATAGAGCGCGTCTAGCGCTCACTCTGTAGCTGCGACTTCCGGTCGCCGCTACAGATCCTGAGACAGGAGTTCATCCACCCGCAACAACGCCTCTACCAGATCGGTGGTAGCCAGGCCGGAGCCCTTGAAAAACTCTTCAGCCATGGGCGCGATACAGCAGCGGCCGGGTAACTGCCGCCGCTCCATCATGTCGTACAGGGTGGGCAGAAAGATAAACTGCAGCCACTGGGGCAGGGTCAAGGTATCGACACAAAAAGGCTGGTCCGAAGCCAGGGCCTCGGTGGAAGGCGGAATCTTATCCCACAACCCCAACTGTCGCAGCTGAGCCTCGATATCGATCAGTACTTCAGCGACCTCGGTGTGCATGCTTTAGCTGGCGCTCCATCAACCTGATAAGTCAGGATTAGTGTAACTCACCACCCGTATCGTAATATTCAGTCAACGCATGGCGCGGGACTTGCTCCGGTCAAACCGGAATTGGCGCCGGTATGCCAGCCTGTGACGGCATCATATCATCAGAAAACGGGAAATTAAGTGGCCGGGGGTTTTGACGTGGGGGGTCGAGATGGATACTCTTGCGTTGGACGCAGGATAGGGAACGCACCCTACTGCTGATAATGCGCTCTGCGCGGGTGTCGTATAAAGGCATTACCTCAGCTTCCCAAGCTGATGACGTGGGTTCGATTCCCATCACCCGCTCCACATACAGTTAGCTCCCCCTGATTTAACTTCTGGATTCGTAGTGCGTTGATTTGTACTCGGGAAAGCTGCTCCCTGAGGGTCGCTTAAACTGGCATCGACGTTCAAGTCGACAACACGATAATTTGGCGAAAAATAGGCATGATTCATCGAGTTACGTGTCATACTCCTGAACTCAAACGGACACTGGTGAACTTACCTATGAAAGAATTATTTGTAGAAGGCCCCTATTTCGAGGACATCTATGTTGGTCAACAACTGGAATCACCACCTGATGTCACCATCACAGCGGGTTATGCGTCCTGGCTCCAGGCGCTTTTCGCGGACCGGATGCGGGTTCCTTTGAGCCAACCGCTCAGTGCCGCGGTATTAGGCTCGGAACGCCCAGCGGTTCATCCCAGCCTTCTGTGTAATGTGACTACGGGTCAGACCACCTACATCACCCAGGAGGTCAAGGCCAACCTCTTTTACCGGGGGTTAGTATTTACACAACCGGTATTTATCGACGATACCATCTCCACTCAATCCAAGGTGGTCGCGTTGCGCCAGAACAAGGCGAAGGAGGGCAGGGCGGCAACGGGTTTGGTGGTGTTAGAAATGACCATAACAAATCAGCATGGAGATGAGATCTCCCGGTTCTGGCGCTGTCCGATGATTCCCTGTCGTGATCCCAAAGCCGAGACCGGTCACAACGACGACCTGGATCAGTTCTCCGGGAAGATTGATCTGGAGTCAGTTAAACAAATCGTTGCGAAAAATTGGAACCTGGCTGCTTTTCGTGAGCGAGTTCAGGGAAACCATTTTGATCAGATAGAAGAAAATAGCCGATATCTGATCAAAGCTCGAGATACCGTTAGCTGCGCGCCGGAACTGGTGCGCCTGACCCTGAATATGGCTCGCGCTCATACCGATGTGGACGCCAGCATCTATGACCGCAAACTGGTTTATGGTGGCCATGTAATCAGCATGGCGGCGGCTCAAATGGTGCGGGCTTTGCCGAATCTGGTGACCATCATGGGCTGGCGGGATTGCGGCCATCTTGCTCCGGTATTTGAAGGGGATATTCTCCGTTCAGAAATCAGCATAACCGCCAAACACCCTCTTTCCGACCAGGGTGGTTTGCTGGATATTGAAATCGCCACTTTTGCCCAGAGGGGTGAGGGCGATGAGAAAGGCTCGGAAGCGAAGGTTCTGGACTGGAATTTGATTGGCTTAATGGCTTAACGCGCTTTGCGGATGGATTACTTTGTGCGCGAAAATTATTATGTAATCACCTTGGTTAAAACACTGGAAACCCAATGACGGGAATACTGGAAGGATTACGAGTAATCGAAGGTTCTGCCTTTGTTGCTGCTCCCCTTGGCGGCATGACCCTGGCTCAACTCGGAGCAGACGTCATCCGTTTTGACCCGATAGGTGGTGGGTTGGATTCTCAGCGTTGGCCAGTAACCAGGCAGGGCAAAAGCCTGTTCTGGGCAGGCCTGAACAAAGGTAAACGCAGTATCGCCGTGGATATTAGAAAGCCGGAAGGTCAGGCTCTACTGACCGCCCTTATAACTGCACCGGGAGAAGACCAGGGCATGCTCCTCACGAACTTTCCGACCCGGGGCTGGCTCTCCTATGAAAAACTTAAAGAGAAACGCGATGACCTGATTCTGGTTAATGTCCAGGGTAATCGCCACGGTGGCAGCGAGGTGGATTACACAGTAAATCCAGCGGTTGGTTTCCCTAATATTACCGGGGGCACGAACGGGGGCGACCCGGTAAATCATGTGCTGCCTGCCTGGGATATCATCTGCGGACAAATGGCGGCCGTGGGCCTGCTCGCAGCGCAAAGGCACCGGCGACTGAAAGGGCAGGGGCAATTGGTTAAGATCGCATTAAAAGATGTGGCTCTGGCTACGGCTGCCAACCTGGGCAATATTGCCGAAGTGCAGGTGAATGATCAGGAGCGGGAAAGTATCGGTAATTACCTGTTCGGCGGTTATGGCAAAGACTTCATTACCAAAGACAGTCGTAGAGTCATGCTGGTCGGTCTCACTTCCCGGCAGTGGCAAAGCCTGGTCGAAGTGTTCGAGATTGCTGAGCCAATCGCCTCACTAACTGCACAATCCGGACTGGATCTATCGAAAGAGGGCAATAGATATATAGCCAGGGAGGCTATTACCGAAATTCTTGCGTCCAGAATAAATCAATACAGTCTCCCTGAGTTGGAGCAAAAGTTTGCCAAGACCGGCGTTTGTTGGGGGCCTTATCGAACTTTTCGGCAGATGATCGATGAAGACCCGGACTGCTCGGAGGACAACCCCATGTTCAAGTCGGTCACCCAGCCCGGAATTGGTGAATACCTAATGCCGGGTAGTCCATTGATGTTTTCCGCCAGTGGCCAAAAAGAGCCGGTTCCGGCTCCGACTTTGGGCGAACACACAGACGAAGTGTTATCGGGTCTTCTTGGTCTTAGTTCCGGGGAGATTGGTAAATTGCATGATGAGAAAATTGTTGCTGGTCCTGATTGAATAAAAATCGGGTTTAAACGCATGCCTACCATGAGTGTCCGGTGTGTTGGCCGGGTAATGCGCTTTATCCAGGCAGATTAAAAGAGATGCGCCCCGGCGCCTACCCCAACTGGCGCTTGAATGGCGGCAGCGAATCCAGAATGGCGCTGCCGTAGCGCCGGGTCATGATGCGTCGGTCCATCAGGGTGACACGACCGGTATCCGTCTCCGTGCGCAACAACCTGCCGCTGGCCTGCAGCAGTCGCAGGGCGGCATCGGGCACGCTTATCTCCATAAAGGCATTGCGCCCCTGGGCCTGGACCCACTCCGCCAATGCCGCCTCCAGGGGGCTGTCCGGCACGGCGAAGGGAATTTTGGCAATCACCACATGGCGGCAGTAATCACCGGGTAAGTCCACGCCCTCGGCGAAACTTGCCAGACCAAAGATCACACTGCCGCGGCCTGCGTCAATCGCCTCCCGGTGGCGGCGTAAAATTTCCGCCTTGGAACAATCTCCCTGCATGAGGATACCGCCCAGTTCCCCGCTCAACCCCTGATACACCTCCAGCATCTGCCGCCGGGAGGAGAACAGCACCAGACTGCCTTCAGCCGGGTCCAGAATCTTCGGAAATTGCTCGATCAGTGCCTCCGTGTGGGCCTGGGCGTCGCCGGGATCACAGTCCATAGCGGGCACAACAAACGTCGCGTTGGCATAATCGAAGGGGCTGGCCACCACCTTGTAACTCGCCTCGCGCGGCGCGCCGGAATGCAGAATAAAGCGCTCGAAGGAGTTCAGAGCGGTAATCGTGGCCGACGTTACCACCACCCCTGCGGCGCGCGACCACAGGCACTCCTGCAGAATGTCCGCCGCCAGAACGGGGCTGCAACGCAGGTCAAAACCAAACTGGCCGCCGCTGTTCAACAGGGTGATCCAGCGCGCCTTGGGCGGGACCTCGCCCTCACCGGTGACAGCATACTCCTGCCACAGGGCCAGGGTACTCTCCGCCCGGCCCAGCATGCCGCCCACGTTGATGTGCCAGGTTTCGATGTCGGCCTTGTCCATGCCCGGGCAGTCATCTTCCAGCGCCTCTTCCAGCAGGTTCTCCATGCGAGACAGTCCGCTGGTAAGCTTCTGGAACTGGCCGGTGAGCGCCGCCGCCACAGGCATCAGTGCTGCCGGCACCAGGCCGTGTTCAAAACGCAGCCGCTGGTCGTCACGGCTATCATCCACATCCGACTCTTCAAACAGCGCGGCCACCACCTGTTCGGCAACCTGCAGGCTGGCGATTGCCTCATCCATCTCCGCCGGCAAGGTCTGCAGAGGCCGCTGCAGGCTTTGCAGGCCGGCCAGAACCGGTGCCGACTGAGCCAGCAGCTTCTTACTGTCCTGCAGCCATTGGATGGTGGTATGCAGGCGGCAGAAACTTGAGAAGTGAGACAGGGCCTTGTCAGGTAAATGATGGCCCTCATCAAAAATATAAATGCTTTCCTCCGGCGGAGACAGGATGGCGCCGCCCCCCAGGGCCAGGTCAGACAAGGTGAGATCGTGGTTGGTGACGATGATATCGGCGCTTTGCAATTCATCCCGCGCGCGATAAAAACTGCACTGGCTGACATTGGGACAGCGCCGGCCGCTGCATTGGCTGTGGTCGGTAGTCACCCCGTACCAGATATCCTCGGCGATACCATCCGGCCAGTTATCCCGGTCACCATCCCACTGCCCCTTGCCCATGGCATCCAGCATAGCGCTGTAGACGGGCAGGGCCTCCGCCGCCGAAGGTGTACCCATTTCATCGGGATACAGAGGGAGAAACCCCGATTCGCCCTGCCCCTGGGCCATTATGCGATCCAGCTTGGACAGGCAGACATAGCGCCGACGCCCCTTGGCCAGGGCAAAACTGAATTCAAGCCCGCTGCCTTGCCGGATATCGGGCAGGTCCTTGTTGACGAACTGCTCCTGCAGGGCGATGGTGGCCGTGGCGACGATCAGGCGCTTGCCCAGGGCCTGGGCCATGGGAATAGCGGCCACCGCATAGGCGATGGTCTTACCCGTACCCGTGCCCGCTTCAATAACGCAGACCGCCGGCGGACCTGCACTGATCTCCCCGGGCAACGGAATATTCGACAGGGTATTGGCGATCTCGGCGATCATCTGGCGCTGTCCCCAACGCGGGGTGAGGGACTTGCGCTCTATGATCGAGCCGTAGGCCTGGCGAATAATGTCCTTGAGTTCATCGCTCAGCAAGGTGAATGCTCCAACCACCTGGTTGGCACTGATCCTGACTTATCAGGCGGTTGGAGCACTAGGAGCCATCGGCAAGAGTCAGCTTGCTCACTACCGCATTGGCGTAAATAGCCAGGGCATAGGGGCGGTGCGCCTGCGGCATGGCCGCGATACGCGCCTCGAATTCGACCTGGCTGCAATCGCCCTCTTCCAGGTACAGATCGTCGGGAACCGGCGCGTCCGCACCGTGCAACATACGATAGGCATACATATTGGTGGGGTGCAGGCAATACCCGGAAATGATCTGCCGGTCCACTTCCTCGGCCACCGCCCCCGGGGTATCCAGACCGGCTCCCAGTGGCGTGCCGAAAGACACATGGACCCGCCCCTTCTCGCCGGTGATGCCCCGGGCAATCGAAGAGACATCCTCCTGCGCCCCCTTCTCGTAACTGCCTTGACTGGCCAACTGGTACAACTCATTGGCTTTGAGGGCATCACAGGGGTCGAGTTCGTAGGAGATCGCCACGGGTACAATGCCCAGTTGCTGAATATGATCACCAAACTCCTGCGCCCGCTTGTCCCGACTCATAGAGAGCATCTTGATGATTACCGGCTCGGTGCGATCGATACCGTCTTTGGCGCGGCCCTCGCGCTGGGCGAGCCAGATGGATGCATTCTCCTGCAAGAGGGAGTGCGCAATGTAATTGGCGAGATTTTTGGAGGCCGCCAACAACTCCCGGGGGCCGCTCACCGAGCGCTTGACGATAAAGCTCCTATTGAGCCGCATCAGGTCCGACACCCACGGCTTGGTAAGCAGGTTGTCGCCGATGGCGATACGTACCGTTTCGTAGTTATTGCGATGCAGTGCGTAATTGGTGAACGCCGGATCCATAGCGATGTCCCGGTGATTGCTCATATACAGGTAGGGCCGCACCGGGTCGAGCCGCTCCAGCCCCGACACACTAAAGCCCCCGGTAGCGCTTTCAATCATCCGGTCCATATAGCGTTCAATGATCAACTGCATGCCACGCACATCAGATACACCGCGTACTTCACGCTGCAGTAAATACCGCACCACAGGTCGCAGCAGCCCCGGCGCAAACCTGGCCCATCGGCCCAGGCGCAAACTGGCAATAGCGCCAAGCAACCCGGGGTCGTCGAGCAGGCGCGCCAGGACCGTCGCCACCTCTTCGTCCCTGTAGGGGCGGATATCTGCAAAGGGATCTGTCAAGCCAGTGTCCTGTGTATCAAGGGCGCCTCACCATACCCAAAATATCGTCGGGAGTCATCCAGTGGAGCTGCCACTCTGGGACCAGGCGTCGCGCAACATCCCCCGATGATGCCCTGAACGAAAGCAAAAAAGGGGTATTCGGCGCTGACTTGACCAGGGGTTTCTGCTAGTCTTTTGCCGCTATCCCAGTCGATCATAAACCGGAGGAAATATGGAAGCCGCAACCGCCACCATGGTGACATTTGGTGCAGCAGCACTGTTAGTGAGTTGGGTTGTGTTACTCGTCGTTTCCTGGAAGGACGACTACGTCTGGGGCCTGTGCACCCTGTTCCTGCCTCTGCTGTCTTATCTCTATGCACTGGTTCGCCTGGACAAGGCTGGTGGTGCGCTAGGGCTGGCCCTCTTCGGCGGGATTCTCATCTGGCTGGCGTAAATATCCCCTGCCGCATCGAGAATACGGTACGTCGTACCGGGGGTTTGATCGTTAATCACTGCTCGATTTTCCATCGATGCGTGCGCCGCTCCGGCAAGGCCCGCCAATAATAACTAATAGCCATTAGTATATCCTGGCGGACAGAAGCCAAATCAGTGGCACAGTAGAGTTGACAACGGGGGGCCTAGTGTGAATAATCGCGCATCCGGATTTTGACCCTAATCGAGGTAGTACACAGTGGCAAACTCACCACAAGCGAAGAAGCGCGCCCGCCAGGCGGAAAAGCGTCGTTCTGTCAACGCCAGCCAGCGCTCTCTGGTCCGCACCATGATCAAGAAGGTAACCGCAGCCGTCGGCACCGGCAATGCGGAAGAGGCAAAGACCGCCTATGACAACGCTGTGCCGGTAATCGACCGCATGGCCGACAAGGGCGTCATTCACAAGAACAAGGCCGCCAGACACAAGAGCCGCCTCAACACCCAGGTTAAAGCCCTGTCTGCATAGTTTTTTGCCGAATACGAAAAAGCCGGCGTCTCAGCCGGCTTTTTTTTGCCTCTGATTCGTGGGCTCAAGTCACATGGGTATCGAGGTAGCGCTGTACCTCTGTTTTCAATACTGGTGCAAACATTGAGGCCAATAAGCCCATGCTGACTGACACATCGATCAGGCCGTCGTGAAACGACAGGGTGCCATCCACACCCGCACCTTTGATGCGCACCGAATCTCCCTCCCAGCGTGAACGCACGCCGTGTTGGCGCTCCAGGCTGGCAGCCAGACCTTCGGCGGCCTCGCGCACTTCTTCCCTGGACATGGTATAGGCTTTTGTTATTCTGAATGCGGCCATGCGTTTCCCCCAATCAACGCAAGCGAGTATAGGTTAAGCCGCACAATAGCGCACGTTTTAGCGCGCAAGGCCCGGCAGGTATACCTGGCCACTCATAATGTAACATTCAGCGAGTCGCCAAAGGCCGGCAGTATCGCTTCGTACGGGAGGATTTGGCGGATATTTTGGGGCGCGCAGGGTCTGTAACACTGCGCTGATCGCTACATTAGACGCAATTCGACGAATTTATAGTCAAACTATTTCGCATAACGCTGTGATTCTGACATAATTACGCCCCCCAAAAAGCAGAGAAGAGCCGCTGGCGGCCCTCGCCAAAGCGGTGCCAAAGACATCAGGACATACAATGACCACAAATACCCAGACCACCCAGGAATACACCGACCTGGTGCCATCCAGGCTCGTTGAAGAATCGCTCAAACGTGGTGAAGGCGTGTTATCCGATACCGGGGCCCTGCTGGTCACCACCGGCAAGCGCACCGGGCGCTCGCCGGCGGACCGTTTCGTGGTAAAGGAGCCCAGCACCGAGGACAGCATCGACTGGGGCAGCGTCAACCGCCCTTTCGACGGCGACAAATTCGAAGCCCTGTGGGAGCGCGTGGAGTCCTATCTGGTCGCCAGAGACAACTTCGTCGCCCACCTGCACGTGGGCGAGCACAGCGACCACTATCTGCCGGTGAAAGTCACCACTGAAACCGCCTGGCAGTCCCTGTTCGGCCGCAATATGTTTATCCGCCCCAACAGCTTCAACGCCGGCCGCAAGCCGCAGTGGAATATCCTCAACGTTGCCAGTTTTGTCTGTGACCCCGAACGCGACGGCACCAACTCCGATGGCGTTGTCATCATCAATTTTGCCCAGCGCAAAGTGCTGCTGGCAGGTATGAACTATGCCGGCGAGATGAAAAAGGCCATGTTTTCAGTGCAGAACTTCCTGTTGCCGGAAAAAGACGTCATGTCCATGCACTGCAGCGCCAATGTGAGCGATAACGGTGACACCACCTTGTTCTTCGGTTTGTCCGGTACCGGCAAAACCACCCTGTCCGCAGACCCCGGCCTCTACCTGATTGGCGACGACGAGCACGGCTGGGCCAAGGGCTCGGTATTTAACCTGGAGGGAGGCTGCTACGCCAAAACCATAAACCTGAGCCAGAAAAACGAGCCGGTCATCTGGGACGCCATCCGCTTTGGCGCTATTATTGAGAACGTTGTATTGGACGACCAGCGCCATGCGGACTACTGCGACACCAGCCTCACAGAAAACGGCCGCTGCTGCTACCCGCTTGAACACGTGGCGAAGCGCACCGAGACCAATGACGGGGGTGAGCCCAAGTGCGTGATCTTCCTGACCTGTGATGTCACTGGCGTGCTGCCCCCCATTTCCATCCTGTCCAAGGAAGCGGCGGCATTTCACTTCCTCAGTGGCTACACGGCGCGTGTGGGCTCCACTGAACTGGGCGCGGAAGCGGGCATTCACCCCACCTTCTCCACCTGTTTCGGTGCACCTTTTATGCCGCGCCCCGCTGGAGATTACGCTGAGTTGCTGATGAGGCGCATCGAGGATTTCGACAGCCAGGTCTACCTGATCAACACTGGCTGGGCCGGTGGCTCAGGCGCACCCGGCGGTACCGGCGCACGCTTCCCCATCCCTGTCACCCGGGCGGTGGTTCACGCGGCGCAAAGCGGCGCCCTGCTCAACGCCCCCACCGGACGCCTGGACATCCTCAACCTGGATTTCCCCACCGAGATACCGGGTGTCGATGCCAAATTCGTCAACCCCCGTGCGGGCTGGGGAGATGATGCTGCCTACGACAAACAGGCGCGCAAGCTGGCCGCCCTGTTCGAGCAAAACATCAAGAACTTCGAAGTTTCAGAGGCCATCGTGGCAGCCGGGCCGAAAGCGGCAAACTAAACCCCGTCAATAGCATCCGACAAGGACTGCCGGCGGTGCAGCAGGTGGGCAGATATCTGCTCTCCAATTAAATACAGAGAAGGCACCAGCAGCAAGGTGACGCCCGTGGCGAACAGTACGCCGAAGGCCAGGGAGATCACCATGGGGATCAGGAACTGGGCCTGCATACTGGTCTCCGACATAATGGGCAGCAGGCCCACAAAGGTGGTGAGAGAAGTCAGGATAATGGGGCGGAAACGGTCCTCGCCGGCCTGCAGCAGCGCCTCCACCAACCCGTGGCCGGCCGCTCGCAGTTGATTGATGCGATCGATCAATACCAGGTTGTCGTTAACCACCACCCCCGCACAGGCAATCACCCCCAGCAGGGACAACATGCTGATCTCCCAGTTGAGAATCATGTGGCCAAAGATAGCGCCCATGATGCCGAAAGGCACAGCCGTCAACACCAGGATGGGCTGCCAGTAGGAGCGGAAGGCGATAGCCATCATGGCGTAAATGACCAACATGGCCAGCCCCATGTACCTGGCCATCGCGCCGAGGAACTTTGACTCCTCCTGCAGTTCACCATCAAGATCCATGCTCAGGTCCGTATAGCGCTGCTGCCAGATTGGCAGATAGTTGGACACAATGTCATTGATCACGGCCCGCGGGTCCGACACACCTGCCACAGCCTCGGCACTGACTTCCAGGATGCGCTTACGAGCCAGCCGCTTAATGGTCAGGTAGCCCGGTTCATAATGAACCGCCGCCACCGTATCAAAGGGCACCTCATCCCCTGCCGGCGTGCGCACACGCATGTCGTTCAGATTCTCTACCGACAGGCGCTCACGTTCCGGGTAACGCACCATCACCCGCACGTCCTCATTGGGGCGGGGAATACGCTGGGCTTCTGCACCATAGAAAGCCTCGCGCACCTGGCGAGCCAGGTCGGCCAGATTTATAGACAGGTTCTCAGCGGCGGGTTTGAGCCCGAGTACAATCTCCTCCCGGGGGGATTGCAGGGTATCGTTTATATTGTAAATACCGGGATAGGCCTCCAGGGCCAGGCGCAACTCCACCGACACCGCACGCAAGTCTGCCAGGGAAGGCGATGCCAATACCAGCTTGATGGGCTTGCCCCGCTCGTTGATGGTGTAATCCATCTGGAAATCTTCCACCTCGCCCAGATCACCCATCAATTCACGCCAGCGATCGGTCATCGCCCGGGCATCGATGGCCTGTGAGCGCAGTTCCATAACCACTTCCACCTCGTTCTCCCTGCCCCGGGAATCGATATGCCCGATGGCCGGCCCCAGGGCGCTGTAGCGTGGGTTGGCGTTGAATTCAGTTTTCACCTGCAGGGCTGCGGACTCCACTCGCTGCAAAACACGCAGCGTGTTGGCATAGGGGCCACCCTCCTGCAGGGTTATTTGCGCCTCCACACGATCAGAAGTGACCGCGGGGAAAAAAGACGAGCGCAACCAGCCACCACTGTACAGGCTGAGGCTCAGCAGCAACGCCACCAGAAACAGCGCCGACACCAGCAAATTGAGGCGCAGGCAGCGCTCCAGTATCGGCCGGTATACCGCGCTCGCGAAATGGGTCATGCCATTGGCAAAATGCTGGCGAAAAGCCTCCAATTGCCGCAACCACTTGTATTTACTGGGTTCTGGCGGTCGCATATGGGCCAGGTGAGGCGGCAGGATCCACAGGCACTCGATCAGGGAAAAAAACAACGCCAGGACCACCACCACGGGGATCGAAAAAGCGACAGTGGCCATATCGCCCGGCAGGAATAGCATCGGCGCGAAAAAAATCATGGTACTGATCACCGCATACATGACCGGTTTCACCACCCCATGTGCGCCGGCCACGGCGCCCCTGGCGCCTGACTCTCCGGCCATTTGCCTGGAGTAAATGGACTCGCTCACAATGATGGCGTCGTCCACCACAATCCCCAGGACCAACAGGAAAGCGAACAGGGACATCATGTTCAGGCTCACACTGGTGTATTGCAACATGAAAAACGTGCCCATGAAGGCCACACCGATCCCGGTACAGACCCACATGGCCAGCTTCGGGCGCAGGAACAGCATCAACACCAGAAACACCAGCGCCAACCCACCCAGGCCATTTTTGACCAGAGTATTGACACGGCTCTTGAACGGCACCGAGGAGTCTTGCCACACCGCCAGTTCCACCCCCGGCGGCAGACGTTTGCGGGCCTGCACAACCCATTTTTGCACCGCTTCACTGGTGGCCAGGGTATTGGGGTGGGAAGTGACAAATACGTGCATATTGTGGGAGGGCTTGTCATTGAAGCGGGTACGCACGTCCAGATCTTCAAAACCATCCAGCACGGTCGCCACATCGCCCAGCATTAGCTGGGTCCCATCGCGGGTGCTCAACAGGGGAATGCGCTCAAAATCCTGGCGGTCGTAGGCCTGCCCGCGGGTCTGCAACTGGATATCACCACCCGACGTCTTGATCGTACCCGCCGGCAGGTTGAGAGATGAATCGCGGATAGCCCGCACCACATCACTGAAGTTCAGGCCATAACGGCGCAGGGTGTACTCGGAGATCTCTACCGAGATCTCGTATGGCCGGGGGCTGGTCAATTCCACCACCGACACGTGTGGCTGGGTGGCAAGATCGTCCCGCAAGCGCTCTCCCAGCTCTTTCAGTGGTTGCTCGCCGATGTCGCCAGCCAATGTCACCACAGCCATACGGTGGCGATGGGCCAGCTCCATTATCACTGGCCGCTCGGCGTCCACCGGGAAAGTATTGATAGCATCGACCCGATTTTTCACCTCGGCGGTCAGGCGCTGCATGTCGTAACCAGTCTCGGCCTCGATGACAACCCTGCCCATGTTCTGGCGTGCGGTAGAGCGTATTTCCTTGACCCCGTTCAGGTCGTGCACCGCCTCCTCGATGCGCACGCAAATCTGCTCCTCCACCTCGCGGGGACCGGCTCCGCGATAGGGCATGGACACGTCAATCTTGTTGAGCTCAAAGTCCGGAAAGAATTGTTTGTCCAGGCTGGGGATAGCCAGCAGGCCGCTGATGAGCAGGAATACCATCAGCAGGTTGGCCGCGATGGGGTTGTGCACAAACCAGCGAATGGAACCCCTCACGTTCAGTACTCTCCGCCCGCCAATTCACCCACGTTATGCACCGACACCGCCATACCAGCTACCGTCACCACGGTAGGCTCACGCACGATAACCCGCTCACCGGCCTCCAGGCCCTGTACCCAGACCTGGTTCGAATTGCTCTGCAACACCTGCACCTGGCGCACTTGCACAATCTGCCGGGCATCCACGATCATCACGCTGCCGTCGCTGCGCAGGGCCGAACGCGGTAACTGTGACACCCGGGTCAATTGCTTGCCGCTGATGGTTGCGTTAACGAACAGGCCGGGAGCCAGTGGCGGGCGCTCACTGCCCAACTCCCGGGCGAAGGGCTTGTCAATTTCCGCCACCGCGTAAACCACACGACTGTTTACATCTATGCTGGCGTCGGTGCGTACGATCCGCCCCTGCCACTCCCACATTTTGTTGGCGAAGCGCGCGCGCAAGATAACCGGAGCGCCACTGCCTTGCGCCGCAGGCACGTTGTCATAGGTCAGAGGTAATTCAAGCAACGCCACCTGCCGACCGGTCAATGGCAGGCGCACCAGCGCGACATCGGTGTCATACACGGTGGCGATGGCCGTGCCCGGGGCGATGTACTGCCCCACATCCACATACTTTTCGCTGATGCGTCCATTGAAGGGGGCGGAGATGGAGGTCCTGTCCAGATCTAGTCTGGCGGCCGCGAGATCCGCATCCGATGCCTTCAATGCCGCCTGTGCCGAGGCCAACTGCGGCTTGCGCAGGAACAGGGCATTGGCTTGTTCACTGCCCAGATCACGCCACTCCCGTTTGGCCTGCATGGCCCGGCCCTGCTCCTCGGCAACCCGTTGGCGGGCCGCGGCCACCTGGGATTGCGCCCTGGCGATGACAAATTGATAGTCAATATCCTCAACTTTCAACAGTTGCTCACCCGCACCAAAGAATCCACCCTCGGCAAATCGTGGGGAGACCAGTTCAACTCGCCCTCCCACCTGGCTCACCAGCTTTATTTCCCGTAAAGGGCGCACTGAGCCCTGGGTTTCCACGGACAACGAACGCACCGCAGGGGTAACGGCGACCACATCCACCACAGGGGGTCCGTATATCGGTGGGGCCGCCGGCTCCGGCCCCGGCTTACCGACCAATAAGCCATAGGACAGGCCACCACCCAGCACCAGTACCAGCAGCGGCCACAAGCCATTTCTAACCCAAGTCAGAGCCATTCATTTACCCTTTCATATACTTTGACAGACAGTCCGGACAGGGCATTAATCCCCACAGTTCCACACCCATAATACGTTGTCCCGCAGCGTAGCGGATAACAAAAGGGCGAAATTTTCAATGCTTTTAGTATGTTTATTCTAATTTATTCCCGTAATCTGGCCGTGAATGAGTGGGATATCCCGCCAACAAAAAGTGCTTAAGGAGTTGGATCATGGCCGAAGAAACAAAGACTGCAACAGCAAAAGAAGCTGCCCCCAAACGCAAGCCCGTTACCAAGCGTAAGCCTGCTGCCGCCAAGCGTAAGCCCATCACCAAGCGCAAGCCTGCTGCTGCCAGGCGCAAGCCTGCCACCAAGCGTACCGGCAAGAAATCAGCTTCCGAGTTCGCCGCTCGCGCCCAGGAAACTGGCCGCAATGCTTTCCTGGCCGGCCTCGGCTTTTACGGCAAGGCTTTCGACCAGGCGCAGGATCAATTCAACAACATGCAGGACCAGTTGGAAGATCGTCGCAAGAAAGCTGACAAAATGTACAAAGAGCTGGTTAAGCGCGGCAAGAAAGTCGAGAAGAATGCCAAAGGCCGTTTCGACGATATCGAACTGCCCAAGATCGAGCTGAGCAGCCTGACCGACCGTAAAAAACTGGAAAAGCAGCTGGACCATGCCAAGACCCGCTTTAAAGAACTGAAAGAAACTGTAGGTTTCAAGACCGCCGCCTGAACGGGCACCATCCAGGATCACTTATCCCTGCCTGTCAGGGGTTTTTTAGGGGTTACGTTGTAGCCCCTTTTTTTTGTCTAATAATCTGGTTTAATAGGCAGTCGCAGTACGCAATCTCCAAATCAATCCATAGCAGATGGAGGGCAGACGGTATGAGCGACAAAAAAAGTAAAGTCACCGACAAAGCCAGTGAAATCGCCAAGAATATCTGGCTAGCTGGGGTGGGCGCCTACGGCAAGGCCGTGGAAGACGCCCAGGGCAGGCTGGAAAAGGTGGGCATGGAGCCCCCAAAGCTGTTTCGCGAGCTGGTAAAAGCAGGCTCGGCACTGGAAGACGACGCCCGGGGGGCACTGGAAACTACGGCTGCCGCCAGGAGCTCCGTGGAGGAGCGTATCAACCGGGTGCGCGAGAATTTTCACATGCAGCGCCCGGCCCGCATCGAGGACTTGAATGCCCTGCAAAAAAAAGTGGATCAACTGACCAGAAAAGTCGACAAACTGAGTAAAGCCCTGGCGGACCAGGGCATCGTGAAGGCAGCCGCCGGTCGCAAGGCCGCCGCCGCCGCCAAAAACAAGGTGGCCACAAAAAAAGCGCCCACCCGAAAAAAAGCGTCCAGCCGGGCCAAATCCACCACGAGCAAGCGTAAGGCCTGACCCTGCATTATCAAGTGGCCACATGAAAACGAAGGATCGGATTCTCCACATAAGCCTCGCGCTGTTCAATGACGAGGGAGAAGCCGACACTACCACCATAGATATTGCCAATGAAATGGATATCAGCCCTGGCAATCTCTATTACCACTTCAAGGGCAAGGACCAGATCATCACCGAGTTATTCAAGCAGTACGAACAGGCAATGAGTCACACCCTCACAGCCCCCATCGAACAGCCCCTTAGTACTGACCGCTCCAATGTGGAAGATAACTGGTACTACCTTTACGTGGTGATGGAGGAGATGTACCAATACCGCTTCCTCTACCACAACCTGGACAACATTCTGCAGCGTTACCCCGACATGAAGCGAGGCTTCAAGCGGCTGATCCAGCTCAAGCGCGCCGCCTTGTACGCCATCTGCCAGACCTTGCTGCAGCAGTCTGTTATCGACGCCAGAGACCAGCAACTACTCGGCCTGGTGGACAATATGACCCTGAACCTGACCTTCTGGTTCAATTATAGCGAATTGTTGCACGACAGGCGGCCACCCCATACCACTATTCACCAGGGGGTCTTACAATTGCTCACCATGGTCGCCCCCTACCTGGGCGATGAACAACTCAGCTTCTACCGCGATTGTGAGTCGATTTACGCCACCATGCTGGAACAGACCGACTGAGCCCGGGAACCAGGCCAGTGGCACAAATACCAAGTGGCAGGCGCGGGCGGCGTTTACGGATGAACCAGTGCGAGATCCGGGCGCCCGCATACAAAGAACCGTGTGTTTCACCAATCGTCTGCTATTATCCTAGTGCACTTTATCCGTCGCGGTACACTAGTGCTCTAACCACCTGATAATTCAAGATCAGGCAGTGAGAGCACCAGCGACCTCATCACTCAAAAAGGAGCGTAATATGGCTATCCAGGCTGGAAACAAAGTCCCCGCATGTACTATGAAGATTATGGACGAACAGGGCCCTGCTGACATCACCACCGGAGAAATTTTCTCCGGCAAGAAAGTCGTATTATTCGCCGTACCCGGCGCTTTCACCCCCGGCTGCAGCCTGACCCACCTGCCCGGCTATGTGGTCAATGCAGACAAGATCAAGGCCAGCGGTGTCGACAGTATCGTCTGCATGGCGGTCAATGACGCCTTTGTCATGGACGCCTGGGGTAAGTCCCACAATGCTGAGGAACTGCTGATGCTGGCGGACGGCAATGGCGAGTTCACCGCGGCCCTGGGGCTGGAGTTGGACGGCAGTGGTTTTGGGCTGGGCACCCGCAGTCAGCGTTTCGCCATGATTGTGGAAGATGGCACTGTCACTCACCTCAACGTGGAAGAAGGCACCGGCGTGGATGTGAGCTCAGCCGAAACCATCATGGCTTTGCTATAGGGTACGCTACTCCCGGGCAATGGGCTCGCGCATGAGCGAGCTCGCCACTATCGAGAATAGACAGTAGGCCAGAAAGTAATAAAATCCCGGCTCCAGGCTGGCATACATGGTCAACATATCTCCGATTTGGCCCGAGGCGCTACCCGCCATGTAGGCCACCAGCACACCCATAACAAACACGTCCGACATGGACCATTTGCTCAGGGCGGCATTTAACCGCAGTAGCGGGTCGCGCAGGTCTGCCCGGGCAATGAGCAAGGAGCAGGTTTGTAACAGGAGCTTGAAAACAGGAATCACCAGACTGAAGAACACAATGAGGAAGGCTACTGGCAGGTTACCCGTGCGGGACAACTCATCCACCGTACCCCACACGGATCGGGTGTTGTTATAGGCCACCAAGTGCCCCTCGATTCGGTCAAAGCCAAGAAAACTGGATATTGTCGTAAGCATCTGGCGGGTCTGGGCATCGGCACCTTCTCCGGCAATCATCTCTATGCCCAGTTCGGCAATTTTGGACTTCTCCACCGTGCCAGTGAGGGTGAGCACAGGCTGGGTCACGCCGGGGTACAGCAAGCCCAATGCCACGGCTATCAGTAGTAGAATCGGCAATTTTCGCTTCTGGGACATTACGGTTCCTCAAATAATCCTGGACACCGCAATTGGGCGCGAAAAAGATGCGCGACAGATCATGCGGACTTTCGTGATCCAACTACGGTTTCCAGATTAAAAGGGGGCATGATACAGAAAAGCCAGTGGGCTCACACCGCTCCCACTTCAGGTGAGCAAGGTGTAGCACACCACACTGATAACGACAGCGCCCAGAAGATTAAATAACACCCCCTCCCGGGCCATGCGTGAGACGCTGATCAGACCACTGCCGAACACCACCGTGTTGGGCGCTGTGGCCACGGGTAGCATAAAGGCACAGCTGGCACTCATCGCCGCCGGCACCATAATCAGCTCCGGGGCGATACCGGCGGCCAGGGCGCCGGCGGCCAGCACCGGCATAAGCAAAGTAGTACTGGCGGTATTGGACGTGGTCTCTGTCATAAAGGTGACGATCAGGCAGATGATAGCGATCAAGGCGTACAGGGGGACGCGGGTCATGCCCGCCAACCACTGCCCCATCAGCTCACTGAGCCCTGAGTTGACAAACCCTTTCGCCAGGCAGATGCCGCCCGCAAACAACAGCAGTACTCCCCAGGGAATGGTAACGGCACGCTCCCAGTTGAGCAGGCGCTGCCCCTTGCCGTTGGGTACGATAAATAAAACGATCACCGCCAGCAGCGCAACCGAGGCGTCATTGGCCTGAGGCAGGTCCAGCCAGGTTTTCCAGCCGCCAAAGGGTTCACTGCGGGTAATCCAGGCCAGTGCGGTCAGACCGAATACCGCCAACACCCTGCGCTCTTCGGTGCGCCAGGCGCCCACATCGGGTAACTGTACAGCCAGTGCGCCGCTTATATTGCGGGTCAGCACCACCGCCATGGCCGGCACCATGACAACCACCACCGGCAGGGCCCAGCTCATCCAGCGGGTAAAACTGATGGCCTCGCCCGTGGTCTGCTCATACACCTGCATGAAAATCAGGTTGGGGGGGGTGCCTATCGGTGTACCCATACCGCCCACGCTGGCTGCATAGGCTATGCCCAACAACAGGGGCGCAGCCAGTTCCGCCTTTTCCTGTGTCGCGTCCAGCACCGCCAGGGCTACCGGCAATAACATCAGCGTGGTTGCGGTATTGGATATCCACATGCTCAATACAGCGGACGCAACCATAAATCCCAGCACCAGGCGGCGGCCACTACTGGCACCAAACAGGTTGACCATGCCTATAGCAATGCGCCGGTGAGCCCCTGAGTGCTCCATCGCCTTGGACAACAGAAAGCCCCCCAGCAACAGCAGTATCAGCGGAGAGCCATAAGCCTGGCCCACCTCTGCCGGAGTCAACACACCCAGCAATGGCAACGCCGCCAGGGGCAACAGGGATGTTACCGGAATGGGGATGGGCTCAAATACCCACCACAGGATACACAGCACGGCCACAAAGCCCACAGTCGCCATATCGTCACCGTAGCCCGCCATATTTAACGCCACGGCGACACAGGCGGCCACCAACGGCCCCAACCAGAGGGCCCAACTATGCATCGCCGACATGTCCCGTATTCCCCATACGCATTTGCCAGCCAACATATACTCACTGACCGCATGATGTAAACCCTGGACTGATGTAAACCCCGGACTAGAGTCGCACCCCCGGAACGACTACAATGGCGGGCATTATGCAGGGACTCGCCAACAAGCTCATCGATCGTTTCGGCCGTCGCGTCGACTATGTACGCCTGTCTGTCACCGATCGCTGCGATTTTCGCTGTGTCTACTGCATGGCCGAGGACATGACATTCGTGCCCAAACCGGACGTACTGACCCTCGAGGAGCTGTACCGGGTGAGCCAGGCATTTGTCGAACTCGGCGTGGGCAAAATCCGCCTGACGGGCGGCGAACCCCTGATACGCAATAACATTCTGTCGTTGATAGAACAACTCGGTCAACTCGATGGACTTGACCAGTTGGTGTTGACCACCAACGGTTCCCAGCTGCAACGCATGGCCGGTAAGCTGCGTGAGTACGGTGTGAAGCGCATCAACATCAGCCTGGACACCCTGCATGGTCGCAAATTCCGCCACCTGACCCGGCACGGCAACCTGGACCAGGTCATCGCCGGTATCGACACCGCCATCGCCACAGGTTTTGAGCATATAAAGATCAACGCGGTCATCCTCAAGGGCCGCAACGAGGACGAGGCGCTGGACCTGGTGAACTTCGCTCGCCAGCGGGCTATTGATATCGCCTTCATCGAGGAGATGCCCCTGGGCCTGATCGATGAACATGATCGCGCCCTCAGTTACTGCAGCAGCGACGAATTGCGTGAAATTATTGGTCGGCAACACATCCTGCAATCACTGGGAGAGCCAGCGGGCGATGCGGGGCCCGCCCGCTACTTCAGCATGGCTGACAGCCCGACGCGGGTAGGTTTTATATCGCCACACAGCCACAATTTCTGCCACCTGTGTAATCGTGTCAGGGTCACGGCCGAAGGTCGCCTGCTGCTCTGCCTCGGTAACGAGCACTCAGTGGATTTGCGCGCAGTGCTGCGCAGCCCCGACTACACACCAGAGCGGCTCAAATGGGCCATCACTGGTGCCATGGCCATCAAGCCCGAGCGGCACCACTTCGATAATAGCGGCGAGCCGGAGCTCGTCCGCTTCATGAATATGACCGGCGGATAGTACCCCTTCATGGAGATATTGTAGTGCAGAGCCAAGACTTCCCGCAGCTGGCATCCATAGAGCAGATAGAGCAGGGCTTTGAATCCTTCGGCTACATTTGTAGCCGCAAGATCGCCACATCCGTGTTCCTGGCCTTTGCACTGCGCAAGCCTATTCTGGTGGAAGGCCCTCCCGGGGTAGGCAAAACCGAGCTGGCCAAGACCACAGCCCTGCTGCTGGACACTCCCCTGATACGCCTGCAATGCTATGAAGGTCTGGATGAAGCCAAGGCACTGTACGAATGGAAATACGGCAAGCAGTTGCTGTACACCCAGGTACTAAAAGAAAAGCTGGGCGACCTGTTACATGGCGCTCAAGGCCTGGCGGAATCGGTGGAGCGACTGCACCAGTTCGGCGACATCTTCTACTCCGAGGATTTCCTTGAACCGCGGCCACTGCTCAAGGCGATGCAGCAAGAAAAAGGCGCCATACTGCTGATCGACGAGGTGGACAAATCCGATTACGAATTCGAATCACTGCTGCTGGAAATCCTGTCTGACTACCAGATTTCCATTCCTGAAATTGGCACGGTGAAAGCCCGGACCACCCCTATGGTATTCCTCACCAGCAACAACAGCCGGGAGATTTCGGACGCGCTCAAGCGACGCTGTTTGCACTTGTATATTCCCTTTCCCACGGTGGAGCTGGAACAGCGCATCATCCGCAGTCGCGTGCCCGACGTGGACGAAAAACTGCGCCATCAACTGGTGGAGTTTGTGCACTCCCTGCGCCAACTGGACCTGAAGAAGGTCCCGGCCATCTCAGAGACCATCGACTGGGCGCGCAGTCTGCTGCTGATGCACGCCGAGCAGCTGGACGAAGACCTGGTGCGCAATACCCTGAACGTGCTGCTCAAGTTTGAGGACGATATCGAAGCCACCGACCCCGAACTGCGCGGCCTGGTGCGCGATAGCGGCAGCGATTGAGCGCGCCAGTGCAGCCCAGCTGCTTGGTACACTAGATCATGCAGTCAAATATTGTCAGTTTCATCCAGGTGTTGCGCAGCCATGAGGTAAGAGTCTCCCCTGCAGAATCCCTGGATGCGGTGAACGTTGTGGCGACCCTGGGTTACTCGGACCGCAGTCTACTGCGGGACGGCCTAGCCATGACCCTGGCCAAAACACCGGAAGAAGAGGTTATTTTCCTGCAGTGTTTCGACCACTTTTTCCATGGCGAACTTGTGGATTTCGCCACTGCGGACCCACCACAGGCAACGGACCAGAACGTACTGTCTCTCTCCGCTGAGTCCGCGGATAACGTCAAGGCACGCGATGGCAAGCCCGGCGACGGGGCATCGCCCCTGATAATCGTCGCGCGGGACAACCCGATGCTGCAATCCCTACTGCAATCACCCCTGATGCAGAGCCTGGTACACAATGATCGCAATGAGTTGACAATGGCCATCACCCGGGCGGCAGATCAAGTGGGCCTGCAGCAGATTCAGATGTTCACACAGAAAGGCCAGTTCACTCGCAAAATTCTGGATGCACTGGGCGAAGAACATATACGCAATGCGGTGATTGCACTGGAAAAGGCGGAAAACCCGGCACTGGTGGAGGTACAGCGCTACCGGGATATTCTGCGCGAGCAAGTGCGCGATTATGTAGAGCGGGAATACCTGCTACATGCCGAGGGTAAAACCAGACAGTTCATGGACGAGATACTGAGCAAAACCCGGCTGAACAATATCGAACATACGTACCTGCACAAAGTACACGAGCTGGTACGCAAAATGGCTAAAAAACTGGCCAGCCGTCATTCGCGCAAACGCAGGCAACTGCGGCGTGGACAGTTGAATATGGCGAAAACCATGCGCAAGGGCATAGCCACCGACGGGGTGATGTTCCATACCTACTGGCGGCAGGTGCGCAAGGAAAAACCGCAAATCCTGGCGGTGTGCGATGTCAGCGGCTCTGTCGCTGCCTATGCGAAGTTCCTGTTGCTGTTCCTGTACAGCCTGCAGGACGTTTTACCCAAGGTAAGGAGCTTCGCTTTTTCCAGCCACCTGGGGGAGGTCAGCGACTACTTCGATAGCTACTCTGTGGAAAAAGCCATTGAACTGGTCAACTGGAAATACGGCGGCGCCACGGATTACGGCAACAGCCTGCTGGACTTTGCCAGGCTGGCCCTAAATGATATCAACAGCAATACCACGGTTATCATCCTGGGGGACGCGCGCAACAACAACGGCGACCCTAAACTGGAGATAATGCAAAGCATCTACCAGCGCTCGCGCCAGGTGATATGGTTAAACCCCGAATCGCGCAGAGCCTGGGGCACGGGGGATTCGGAAATGCTGCGCTACCAGAGCGCCTGTCATTTTAGTGCCGAATGCAATAACCTTAAACAACTAGAGCGCATCGTCGACCAACTTCTGAAAAGTATCGGATAACCCCCATGGCCTATTTCTGCAAAGATTGCAGCTACCGCGGCAAAATAAGCGGTCAAGTCGGAGAATGCCCGGCCTGCGGGTCCTTTAATCTTGAAAAGAGTCGGGTGCAGAAGAAAAAATCACCCCCCGCCAAATGGCGTCTGGTCGTCCTGACGCTACTGTGGGGCTACCTTATCGCGCTGCTTATCTGGAAACTAAGCCACTGAAACTTGGCACCGAACATTTTCCGCTACCCTGTTCACTGCGAGAGCTGGTGTTGAAGCGATATGCCCCCCCGCAAACGGTTGCCGACAAGGAGCCGTCCATGCCGCTGGAGGAGTTGCTGCGGTATCTGAAGAACATAGATAATTTCAATCTCACACCGCTTGAGGCCGTTCTGCTCCAGACCGAAGCCAACGGCGACCCGGCACTGCCGACAACGCAGCAGACTGCCATCCTGCAATGGCTGGGAACGGCTCTACACAATTGGCAGCAACGCTTCCCTCTCGAAGAACCCCTGGCCTCACAGCTGCATCCCCTGCAGTCGCTGGCAGCGGTGCTGGCTGTTACAGATCCCGCTTTCCTCACACCTGGTGCTCACCCTTTACATCGACTACTGGATACCCTGCAGGCCTGCGCCATAGGCTGGCAATCACGCCTGGGCAGGGCCGGTAAGGCCACGCAGCAGCAGGTCGCCAAAACCGTAGACAATGCACTGGCCTGGTTTGATGATACAGATACAGACCTGGCAGCAATCTGCGGGGAACTTGCGGCCGTGACAGAGCGGGATCAGGCCAGGGCTGCCCGCATGGCTCAGCGTGCGGTGGAAACCGAGTTGGGGCGGATCAAAATAGCGGATGCCAAACAACAGGCGGCGCGAATGATTAATACAGCGCTGGAGAAGTTTCAGGCGACCGACGCCATCGGTGATTTTCTCAAAGGCCCATGGTATGCCAGTGCCCAGCTTGTGGTGCTGAAATTCGGCACCGACTCCACATTATGGGAGAAAATGGCTGTGACCACCGATACCCTGCTCGACTCTCTGCAGGCCCCTGAAGAACCAGCGGAGAATCGGCGACAGTATATTTTTGAGGTTGTCACCCAGCTTCCAAAAGACATCAGACGCTGGTTACTCAGCCTGCAACACGACAACGAAGCAGTGGAGGATGCCGTAGGCCTGATCGAGTTCACCCACCTGCAGATACTGCGCAATCAACCCCTTGAGCTGGAGCAAATCGCAACCATCGCCGTGAACAGCGAAGAGGTCGCGGTCCCGGACCGCGATCACTTTGATGCTCTGGAGCGTGTCGAAGTCGGTCAGTGGTGGCGTGTTGACCTGGGCGATGAGGAAGCCCTGCGCGCGCAATTGGTGCTCAAAATGGAGCGCGAACAACAACTGCTGTTCACCAACCAGGCGGGAATCAAGGTCCTGCAGCAGAGCTACCGGGATTTTGCTGACTTACTCGTTCAACAAAAAGTAATCGCGCTGCACAGTGGCGCCAGCTTCAGCGCCAGCCTGGCCAGCGCCGCGGGTATTGACTCCACCGAACAGCTGGAGATCCTGGCAGGCGCAGCGGCTCCTGTTCTCAGACAGCCACCTGTCTAGTACAAGCTCTCTTCTTCGTTCTCGTCCAGGCTCTCCAGGCTGAATCCCATGGGGTTCCCTGCCTCGAGCTCACCCCCTTCCTTGGCGAACTTGACTTTAAGCCTGACATTGTTTGGCGAATCGGCATTGCGCAGCGCCTCTTCCTCATCTATCAGGCCCTCCTGATAGAGCTCGAACAGCGCCGTATCGAAAGTCTTCATGCCAATATTTTCCGATTTCTGCATCACTTCCTTGATGCCATCTATATCACCCTTGAGAATAAGATCGGCGATCATGGGAGTGCCCAACAGAATCTCGATAGCGGCGCAACGCTTGCCATCTACCGTGGGGATCAGGCGCTGGGAAACGATGCATTGCATGTTCAGCGACATATCCATCAACAACTGTGGCCGCCGCTCCTCGGGGAAGAAATTGATGATTCTGTCCAGGGCCTGGTTGGCATTGTTGGCATGCAGGGTGGATATGCAAAGGTGGCCGGTCTCGGCAAATGCGATGGCGTGCTCCATGGTTTCGCGGTCTCGAATCTCCCCGATCAGTATCACATCCGGGGCCTGTCGCAGCGTGTTCTTGAGGGCGTTGTGCCAACTGCGCGTATCAACCCCCACTTCCCGCTGGTTTACGATGGATTTCTTGTGACTGTGCACATACTCCACCGGGTCCTCGATGGTCACGATATGACCACTGCTATTACTGTTGCGATAATCTATGAGGGCCGCCAGAGACGTCGACTTACCTGAACCGGTTGCCCCGACAAAGAGCACCAGGCCGCGTTTGCGCATGACCACCTCGGTCAGGATGGGCGGCAAGCGCAGATCCTGCCACTGGGGAATATCGGCGACAATGTTTCGGGCTACAATACTCACTTCGTTGCGCTGCACAAAAATATTGACCCGGAAGCGCCCGTAACCAGAGATCGAGGTGGCGAGATTCATCTCCAGTTCTTTCTCAAATTCGGCTTGCTGGGTGGGATCCATGATCTCGTAGGCGATATCCTTGATTTCCCCCGGCCGCATAATCTCGCTGGCGATGGGTTTAAGCTGCCCCTGAAATTTGGCGCAGGGCGGCGCGCCCGTACTCAAATACAGGTCAGAACCGCCCTCGTTTGAAAGAATTTTGAGCCACTCGGTAATTCTCACACCATATCCCCCAACTGTTATTGCGCTCTACTTTATAGCAGTTTGTCGCCACCGGACAAGTGCCGAACGAGACCTGCTTCGCAGATCCGGACAAATCCACTGCCTGCGGCCCGGCCGCTTAAGGCAACTGTACTCCGCTGACATTGGCATATACACTGTTCGCCGTTTCTCAAACCCTGCCCAGGGTGGTACCTGGTCCGCGCCAGCCAGGCGGCAACTACCGCCCTGCTCACTGATAGGAGTTTTCCTTGTCTTCCCATTTGCAGAATCAGTTGCAGGCATTGGCAAATCCCGACGCCCGAAAATTGCTCAGCACCATCAACCGGGGGATAGAAAAGGAGAGCCTGCGAATTTCCGCCGATGGCCAACTGGCCCAGACACCGCACCCGGTGCAGCTGGGTTCAGCCCTGACCCATCCATCCATCACCACAGACTACTCGGAGGCACTACTGGAATTCATTACTCCGGTCAGTACCAGCATTGAAGGCAGTCTGCAAACCCTGGAAAACGTACACAGCTTTGTGTACCAGCAGCTCGGTAACGAAATACTGTGGGCGGGCAGCATGCCTTGTATCATGGCTGGTGACGAGGGCATACCGGTCGCCCAATACGGCAGCTCCAATGTGGCGCGCATGAAAACTGTTTATCGTTACGGCCTGGGCCATCGCTACGGTCGCCTGATGCAGGCCATCGCCGGTATCCACTATAATTTTTCCATGCCCCGGGCCTACTGGGACCAGGCCTGGCGCGATGCCGGCAGCCCGGGAGATATCACCGACTACATCAGCGCGCGTTACCTGGGACTGATCCGCAACTTCCGGCGCTACTCCTGGCTGCTGATTTACCTGTATGGCGCTTCTCCGGCGGTCTGTGGCTCGTTCCTGAAAGGCCGGGACAACCACGGCCTGCAGGCCTTCGACGAACAGGGCCACAGCCTTTACCTGCCCTATGGCACCGCGCTGAGGATGGGCGATCTGGGCTACAACAGCGATGCCCAGAAACACCTGAATGTGTGCTACAACTCGCTGGCTAATTATGTAGGAACCCTGCACAGCGCCATTATGCAGCCGCACCCGGACTATCGGGGAATTGCCAGCGGCCAGAACAACGAGTACCAGCAGCTCAATGACAGCCTGTTGCAGATAGAGAACGAGTTTTACAGCCCGATACGCCCCAAGCGAGTGGCCAATCCCGGTGAAACTCCGCTCAACGCACTGGCCAGGGCCGGCATCGAATACATAGAAGTCCGCTGTGTGGACGTCAGCCCCTTCTCTCCCGTGGGGCTGGATGCCCGGCAGATTCGCTTCATGGATACCTTCCTGCTGTACTGCCTGCTGCAAGAAAGCCCGCCCTGTGACGGTGCCGAGCAAGACATACAGGCCGCCAATCTGGAGGCTGTAGTGAATCGTGGCAGGCAGCCCGGACTGCAACTGAATAACTGCTCCGGCGAAATCCTCCTGTCGCAATGGGCGGACCAGTTGCTCACTGACATGCGTCCTGTGGCAGAGTTAATGGACAGTGCGCTCGACTCCACACAGTACAGCCACAGCCTGGCTCATCAGCTGGCCAAGGTGGCCGACCCGGAACTGACACCCTCCGCCCGTGTCTTGCGCGAAATGCGCGAACAAGACACACCTTTCTTCCGCCTGGCCCTGGCCTACAGCGAGCGCTGGGCGGATTATTTCCGCAAGCGCCCGCTGGCGCCTGAAATACAGGCTGCCTTCGAACTGGAGACCCGCCGGTCATTGCAGGACCAGGCGGCAATCGAGCAGGCCGACAACATCAGCTTTGAGCAACACCTGGATAACTTCTTCTCCCAGTACAAGGCCCTTTAAGGCCGGCCGGGATGAACTTCCTGGCCCATTTTCACCTGGCATGGCCGGACGAGGGACTGGTAGCCGGAGGGCTGGAGGGCGACTACTACAAGGGGCCCCTGCGCGGCGACCTGCCCCGCGCCATCGAGCGCGGGGTGATATTGCATCGCGCCATAGACGCCTATACCGACCATCACCCCCTGATTGCGCAACTGCGCAAAGATTTACCCCAGGGCCTGCGCCGCTATGCGGGCATCCTCATCGACCTCAGCTTCGATCACTACCTCAGCCTGCACTGGTCAACTTTTTCAGATCTCCCGCTGGCCGAATTCAACGACAGGGTGTATCGCACCCTGTCTACCCATGAAAGTTCCCTGAGTGATGGTTCCCGCGACATGCTGGCGCGGATGGTGGAATACGACATCCTTGGCCTTTATCTGGATTGGGAGACAGTACCGGCCGCTGCCGCGCGTATAGGCGAACGTTTCAGGCGCCACAACCCCCTTCGCGATATAGAGCGGGAACTGTCTCCGGCGCGGGACAAGCTGGAACAGGCCTTTCTGGCGTTTTATCCCGATCTACAATGTTTTAGCGCTGGACAGGAAAAGTTGCTGGGCTAATAGGCGAATGGCTTATTTTAGGCAGGATCAGATACAGCACCTGAACCCCACTGCGCGGCAAAGGCATGAACCTTTAACTGAGCAAGGCAAAAAACTCCCGGAAGCAGCGGGATGTATAGACTGTCCTCCTGTACAAGTACCATTCAATAGATCCCAGCCCTCGACCGGGCTGATATTGCACTCAAGGGCAAAAGCCCTTAAGTTAGCTGCCATTCATAGCAAGGAATTCCACACTGATGTTGCAATCACTTTCCCCGCGGTTGGTTTTTTTCGGCCTGGTACTCATGGCCATCTTCTCTATGCTTTTCGCACGACTATACCTGGAAGAAGTCCTGGATCTGGCGGCTTGCCCCCTGTGCATGACCCAGCGCGTCTTTGTGGTCCTGGGAGGCGTGTTCGCCCTTATCGCCGTCCTACACAACCCCGGCGGCTGGAGCCGCAGGGTCTACGGCGCATTATGCGCCCTGGCGGCCATAGTCGGTGGCGCGGTGGCAGCGCGCCACGTGTGGCTGCAACACCTGCCACCGGACCAGGTACCCGCCTGCGGACCCAGCCTGGAATACATGCTGGAAACCCTGCCTTTCAGCGAAACCCTGAATATCGTGCTGATGGGCGATGGCAACTGCGCCGATACCCTGTGGACCTTCCTGGGCTTGAGCATTCCAGAGCAGACCCTGGCCTTGTTTGCTGTAGTCACCGCCATCTGCCTGTGGCAGACCTTTCGTAAATACCCTGATCAGGTATAGTTAGCGCTAGGAGTCTGTCGGACTTAACCGTCCGTAGCGAGGGAAAGAAGAAATCAGCCATGCCACACAGAAATAGCGATCCAAAGCGCCAGTTTGAGGCGGTAGAAGGCTTACTCACCCGGTGGCTGAAGGAACGGCGCGAGGTGCTGGGTAAATACACAGAAATCGCCGTCGCGCTGGACTCGGGCCTGGATAGCGAAAGGCTCCAACAGCGCCAGCAGGGGTTGTGTGAACTACTGGTGGACTACGTCTCCGCCGGACACTTTGAAGTATTTCATGAACTGATCGACGAAGCCGAAAACTTTGCCGACGGCAGTGGCGCGCTGGCGGAGAAAGTGATGCCCGCCATCGCCGACACCACAGAGGTCATCATGGCGTATGAGGAAAAATACTGTGGCGCGCAGGGCTCCCAGGAAAAATTAAAGCGCGACCTGTCAGCCCTCGGCGAGGTACTGGAATCGCGCTTTGTACTGGAAGACCAACTGATTGCCGGCCTTCACAACAGACATCGGCTCCTGGTGACCAGTGCTCCAACCACCTGATAATACAGGATCAGGTGGTTGGAGCACCAGGAGTCTGTCGGTTTAGCCTTCAGCGGCGGCTTCTGCTGGCTCCACCGCAGCCTCTTCAGCCTCGGGGATAGCAACCAGCTCGACTTCAAAGACCAGGGCCGCATTGGGTCCAATCATCTGCCCGGCACCACCGGCGCCGTAACCCAGCTCCGGGGGAATAGCCAACTTCCACTTTGATCCAACCGGCATCAACTGCAGAGCCTCAGTCCAGCCCGGAATCACCTGGCCCACACCAAAGGTAACTGTCTGGTTGCGGCCGTAGGAAGAATCAAACTCAGTGCCATCCACCAACGTGCCACGATAGTGCACTTCCACGCTGTCTTCCAGGGTAGGTTTAGGGCCGTCACCGGCTTCCAGAATTTCGTACTGCAGGCCGGATTCGGTCACTACAACACCTTCTTTAGTGGCATTTTCCGCCAGGAAAGCTTCTGCGGTTGCCTTGTTCGCTTCACCCACGACAGCCTGGGCAGCCGCCTGCTCAGAGGCCGCTTTCTCCTGATAGGCCTGCATCTCAGCAGAAATCTCATCCTGGGTCAGGCGCGCCTCAATGCCTTCCAGTCCATCGGCCAGACCGGCGGAGAATGCATCGACATCCATGGGTACGCCATCGGTCGCCATGCGTTGACCGAGGCTATAGGCGATGCCGTAGCTCAGGCGTTGCGCGGAAGTCTCCAGAGCCACGCCGGCCGGTGCTGCCGCGGCAGTATCCTGGGTAGTCGTAGCCGCGGCGGTATCCTGGGTAGCCGTAGTGGAGGATTGGTCGTTACAAGCTTGCAGGGTGATAACGCTAGCCAGGGCAAGCGGTAAGGCATACTTCTTCATAATTTGTCCCATATTCAAAAAAATCGTGAGTATCGCAGATACTCCTGTCAAAGCGAGGCCTCACTCAACAGGACAAACCATGTCCCTGGCAGGCCGGCATTCCACCGGTTGCCATCAATTCAAGTCCGTTGGGGGAGCAAGAAGTTCGCAGTGGGCGCCATATTACTATTCACCTCGCCCTTGCGCCACCCCCGCGGCTATCAACTCAACACCCCCGCAGTTCAACACTGGCTCAGGACGCCTCCTGCGAGTAGAATTCGCCACCTCATGATAATACTACGCGATATCACACTGCGCCGCGGCCGTAAGCTACTGCTGCAGGACGCCAACGTGACCATACAGCCCGGGCAACGCCTGGCCCTGATAGGCGCCAACGGCTGCGGCAAATCCAGCCTGTTCTCGCTGCTACTGGGTGAACTGACGGCTGATGCCGGCGACATCGAGGGCATGAACAGGCTGCGCCTGTCACATATGGCCCAGGAAATTCACGTCACTTCCCTACCGGCCGGTGAATATGTGTGGCGTGGGGACGAGCAGTTGGCCCAAAAGAGGGATGCCCTGCTCAGGCTTGAAGCGACGGAGGATTTCGACGGCGCCGCAATAATCCACAATGAGTTGGAGGAAATTGACGGCTACAGCGCTGATCGGCGGGCCGAACGCCTGCTGGCGGGCCTGGGCTTCGCCGAGGATGCGGCGACCCGAGCGGTGTGTGATTTCTCCGGCGGCTGGCGTATTCGTCTCAACCTTGCGCGCGCTCTGATGACGCCCTCTGATATTTTACTGCTGGACGAGCCCACCAACCACCTGGACCTGGACGCCACCCTGTGGCTGCAACAATGGCTGCAACAGTATCGTGGCACCCTGCTGATGATATCCCACGACCGGGACTTCATCGACGCCACCTGCGAGCGTATTCTGCACATCGAACAACAACAGCTGCAGACCTACAAAGGCAATTATTCCGACTTCGAGCGGCAGCGGGCCGAGCGTCTGGCCAACCAGCAGGCCAGCTACGAAAAACAGCAGCGGCGTATCTCACAAATCGACGATTTTGTCCGGCGTTTTCGCTATAAGGCCACCAAGGCGAAACAGGCCCAGAGCCGGCTGAAAGAACTGGAGCGTATGCAAACCCTGGCGCCGGCGCACCTGGACTCGCCGTTTGACTTCAGCTTTGAGCCACCACAACGCAGCAGTGACCCCCTGCTGCGCCTCGACGAAGCGGTCCTGGGTTACGGCGATACCACAGTCTTATCAAAAGTGGACATACAACTGCGCCCCGGCAGCCGCTACGGACTACTGGGCCGCAATGGCGCCGGCAAGTCCACCCTGCTGAAGAGCCTTATCGGCGAACTGCCCCTGCTGGCGGGACAGCGACAAACAGGTGAACATTGCAGCATCGGCTATTTTGACCAGCAGCAACTGGAGGCGCTGGATATGCAAGCCAGCCCCGCCCTGCATTTGCAACGCCTCAGCCCCGGGACACGAGAGCAGGAAATCCTCAATTTCCTCGGGGGTTTCAACTTTCGCGGCGATGCCGCCACCAGCCCTATTGCACCTTTCTCCGGCGGCGAAAAGGCGCGCCTGGCGCTGGCCATGGTTGTGTGGCAACGGCCTAACCTGCTGGTGCTGGACGAGCCCACCAACCATCTGGACCTGGATATGCGCCACGCCATGGAGGTCGCCCTGCAGGCCTACGAGGGCGCACTCATCCTGGTCAGCCACGACCGCCATATGCTGCGCAACACGGCAGAGGAACTGCTGCTGGTGCACGACGGCAAGGTGGAGGAGTACCGGGAGGACCTGGCGGGTTACGAGCAATGGGTTCTTTCCAGCTACAAACAGGCAGACAAGACAGCGCCGCAGGTGAGCGACACGTCACGCAAGGAAAAACGCCAGCAGGCGGCGGCACAGAGGGACAAACTGCGACCGCTGATGAACAAGGTTAAAAAGACAGAAGCGGCGATGGTGGAAGTGGAAGACGAGCAGGCAGAATTGCAAACCCGGCTGGGCGACACTGACCTGTACAGCACGGCGTGCAAAGACGACCTGGCAGGCCTGCTAAAGCGCGAGGGCGAGTTGAAAATTCGGGCAGAGGCGTTGGAGGAAAGCTGGCTTGAACAACAGCAAACCCTGGAGGAACTGGAACACCCCTAATACTTCACCACATGGAAAGCCGGGACCGGCAACCAATCAGTTGCAGTTTCCCGCGCCTGCTCAATTTCTTAATCGCCGCCTCCCGTTGCAAGGCGGCACCGCGATCGGCCGCGGTGTCTGACCACATCAGCTGCACCGGGCGACGACCCCGGGTGTATTTGGGGCCACCCGCCTGCGCGCCATTGTGCTGCAGCAGGCGTTTCTGCAAATCCCTGGCTATGCCGGTGTAGAGGGTGCCATCCGCACACTGCAAAACATAGACATGCCAGTCCTCGCCCATAGGGTCAGGCCAGGGCCAACACCTCTTTCACACATTCGCTAATGCCGCTATAAGCCTCAGACACACCGCCTGCCAGCATATAGGCCGGTGTGGTGACCATTTTTCGCTCAACATCCACACGGGCTTCGGATACCGGGCACTCCAGGTGCTCACCGCCCATGGCGTTGATTGTCGCAGCGGTGTCGGCGTCATTGCCGATGGTACAGCGGGTGCCTTCACCGGTGATAGCCGCCGCCATCACCGGTGCAATACATATCATACCTATCGGCTTGCCCGCCCCGTGAAAGGCGCGACCAAGATGCAAAAAATCCGGCTGTATCGTCATTTCTGCCCCGGCCACAACAAAATTACTCAGGTTCTTCGCCGCCCCAAAACCACCGGGCACCAACAGGGCATCAAAGTCTGCCACGTCAGCTGTGGCGAGGGGCTTGATATTACCGCGGGCGATGCGGGCGGCCTCTACCAGTACGTTGCGCGATTCTCCCTCTACCGGTTCACCCGTGAGGTGATTAATCACGTGCATCTGTTCCATATCAGGCGCAAAGCACTGATAGCTGGCCCCTTGTTGCTCCAGGCACAGCAGCGCAAGCACCGCTTCGTTAATCTCGGTGCCATCGTAAACACCACACCCGGCCAGTACTACCGCAACCTTGGTCATCTTTTTTCTCCCTGTCAAAATTCAACGGGCCAATGCGTCGGCCACACTCAAACCACCGTGCTAACTGTACCGTATTTCCAACACAATCTCAGCCACGATTCCAGCGATGGTAGCGCTCGGCCCAGCTCAACACCCGTTCGGGCTTGCGCGCCTTGCGCCACTCCCCCGCCAGAAACTTATTGCTTTCGCTCAGGGTGGGGTAGATGTGGATCGTAGCCAATATTTTATTGAGCCCGATACCGTGCTTCATGGCCAGTACGAACTCATTGATCAATTCCGCGGCGTGATAGCCCACAACAACGGCCCCGAGGATACGGTCCCGCCCCGGTTCAGTCAGCACTTTGACGAAACCGTGAGCCTCACTGTCGGCTATGGCCCGGTCCAGATCATCAATATCGTAACGAGTCACCTCATACGCGACATTGTTGTCTCGCGCCTCGCTCTCGCTGAGACCCACCCTGGCCACCTCAGGATCCGTAAAAGTAGCCCAGGGTACCACCGAGTAATCCACCTTGAACTTGCGAAAGCGCCCAAACAGTGCGTTCACTGCCGCGTACCAGGCCTGGTGGCTGGCCATATGGGTAAACATATAGGGCCCGGCCACATCACCGCAGGCGAATATATTCGGTATGGCCGTGCGCAGATATTCGTCCACCGCAACCGTGCCGGCACGGGTGAGGCCAATACCCAGCGCCTCCAGTCCCAACTCCTGGACATTGGCGCTGCGCCCGACCGCCAATAACACGCGGTCAAAAGCCAATTCCCGCCTGTCACCAGCCGTGGTAAAAACACAGCGCTGTCCCTCCTCGTCCGCGGTAAACCGAACCGGGTCGTAACCCGTATGCACATCCATACCCTGGCGCAGGAAAGCGTCCAATACCTGCTGCGCCACCTCCGGGTCTTCACGCGGCATAATGCGCGAGGCATGGGTAACCAGCGAGACGTGACTACCGAGGCGGGCAAACGCCTGCGCCAATTCACAACCGATGGGGCCCGCACCCAGCACCAGCAACCGCTGCGGGGCCTCCCTGATATCCCAGATGGTATCCGATGTCAGGTAATCCAGCTGTGCCAGCCCGGGGATATCCGGCACCCTGGGGCGGGCACCGCTGGCTATTACAATATTACGCGCAGTGAGAACCTCGCCATTTACCTCAACTTCCCAGGGAGAAAGAATACGCGCATCACCCTGTACGCAATTCACCCCCAGGCCGGTAAATCGCTCTACCGAGTCATGCGGCGCAACGGTCTCAACCACCCGTTGCACGCGTTCCATCACTCTCGGAAAATTGACTTCCACCGACATGGGCGCCAGCCCAAACTCCCCGGCCCGCCGGGCATATTGTGCCACCCGAGCAGATCGAATCAGGGCCTTGCTCGGCACACACCCCGTATTGAGGCAATCGCCGCCCATCTTGCCGCGCTCGATAAGCGTCACCTTCGCCTTTACCGTAGCGGCTATCAGAGAAGCCACCAAACCGGCCGACCCGGCACCAATCACAATCAGGTTGTTGTCGAACCGTTGTGGCCTGTCATAAGCCGCCAGGGCCCGTCGCCCTTGCATATAGCCCAGCAACCACCGGGCCATAAAAGGAAATACAGCGAGCAACACGAAGGAGCCCAACAGGGGCGCCGAGATAATCCCCGAGAGCGACTGCAGCTGCCCCAACTGGGTTCCCGCATTCACATACACCGCCGTCGCCGGCAACATCCCCAACTGGGACACCCAGTAGTAACGCCACGGGCGGATAGGCAACAGCCCCATCAGCAAATTGATCAGGAAAAATGGGAATATCGGCACCAGGCGCAGGGAAAACAGGTAAAACGAGCCGTCTCTCTCAAACCCGGCATTTACCGCCCCCATGTGCCGCCCGAACCGCTCCTGCACCCAATCCCGCAGCAAAACCCGCGAAACCAGAAAAGCCAGCGTGGCTCCAATACTGCTGGCAAATGACACCAATAGCAGTGCATACCAGAACCCGAACAGGGCGCCACCAGCCAGGGTCATAATCGCCGCGCCGGGCACTGACAGGGCGGTGACTGCTACATAAATCGCAAAATAAATGAGCCCGGCCAACAACGGATTGTCCCCGTACCACTGACGCATCTCCCCGATACGCTGCTGCAGGACCTCAAACTGCAGCAGGCTACCCAGGTCAAAATAAAACCAGGCGGCGAAGGCAGCGGCGACTACTGCAATAACTAC
>Ga0164313_10000164_pt1 | contig 46346 bp, 41 predicted proteins | sample GuaBasSedimGuay4_FD_113735 | JGI IMG/M metagenome (GOLD analysis project Ga0164313, IMG submission 113735) | Subseafloor sediment microbial communities from Guaymas Basin, Gulf of California, Mexico - Guay4, Core 4569-4, 0-3 cm | ecosystem: Environmental > Aquatic > Marine > Hydrothermal vents...
CCCAGCGCCTTGTACAGCTTTACATAGGCATTGTGGTATTGCTGTTCCAGTTCGGAAAGCTCCAGCCCTACTGAAAAAAGGGTGCGCTCGGTGTCCAGGACCTCCAGATAGCTGGTTACACCCCTGTCATAGCGAAGTTTGGACAATCGGTTGGCATTTTTAGCCGCCTCGTTTTTTCTTTTTACGGAAGCCAACTGTGTCCTCAGGGTACTGATTTCAATAAGCGCATCCGCCACTTCCCGGTAGGCCTGCAGCACGACCGTTTCATAGTTGAGAAGCGCCTGCCGGGTTCTTTCCTCCTCGATGTCGACCCGGCGGATATTTTTGTTCCAGTTGAAAATCGGACCCGTCAACCCGGCTCCGGCTGACCAGATCTCGCCGCTGCTGGTTACACCGCCCAGTTCGACGCTGGCGACACCTAAAATGCCGGTCAGGGAAATGGAAGGAAACCGCATGGCCTCGGCAACGCCGATTTTGGCGTTCTGAGAGTGAAGCAGAAAAAGGGCCTCGGAAATATCGGGCCGGCGCTCTAAAATCGTCGATGACAGGCCAACGGGTATATCGGGTGGAATCGGCTGCAGGTGCAAGGCTGCGCCGGTTTTTATGGCTTCCGGATATTGCCCCAGCAGAATACTCATGACATTTTCGGTCCTGGCGATGGACCGCGCGTACTGCGGAATGGCGGCAACGGCAATCTCTTTTTGAATCTGGGCCTGGTTCACGTCAATTTCAGGAATAATGCCCCTGTCAAAACGCTTCTGGATGATGTCCAGGCTTGCCTGCCTCGACACGAGCGTGTGATTGGAAAGCGCCAGCCGCTGGCGGAAATCCAGCAGCAGGTGGTAGGTACTGACAACTTCGGATATCAAGCTGATCTGGATCGTCCGCAGGGAGTAGTCGGAGGCCAGCAAAGCCGCCTTGGCCGACTCTGTGGAGCGGCGATACTTTCCCCAGAAATCGATCTCCCAGCTCAACGCCGGGGCAATGTAGGCGCCTTTATCGGTGGAATCCGAAGGTCCCATGCCGATAAAATTCCCCATTTGCGCACTGCCTTCGACATTCAACATGGGATAGAGGTCGGCTTTTGTAAACCCCAGCGTGGCACGTGCTTCTTCGATGCGGCTCACGGCAATCCTGACATCCAGATTGTTCTGCAGGGCCGTATGTACCAGAGATGCCAGGATGGGGTCACTGAACAGCTCCCACCATTTCAGGTTTACATCTTCTTCTATTTCTTTTACGGTCTCTGCAAATCGAAACGTCTCCGGTTCTGTCAGGTCCGGTTTTTTAAAATCCGGTCCCAGCATACAACCGCTTATCATTAAAGACATAAACAACAATATTACTTTTACCATGACTGTATTTCCAATCCCATCGCTCGGACAAACCGGTGTTTATTCGAAATTGTGTGTTGATAAATTTTTTATCCCAATTCATCCTGTCCCGAATCTGTCCCATCTGCGGATTGCACCCCCCGTTTCTTTTCATATCGCCCGATCTTGCCGATGAAGACATACAGCATGGGATAGAAAAAGAGCCCCAGCACCGTGGCCAGGGTCATGCCGCCCAGAAGGGCCATGCCCATCACCACCCGGGCTTCTGAACCGGCGCCGGAAGCGATCACCAGGGGCATAATCCCCAGAATGAATGAAAAGGCCGTCATCAGAATGGGCCTAAAGCGCATTCTGGCCGACTTGATGGCTGCATCAAAAAGGGAAAGCCCCTTGTCAAACTCCAGCTTGGCAAACTCGATGATCAGGATCGCATTCTTGGCCGCCATGGCAATCAGCATCACCAGCGCAATCTGGGCAAAAACATTCAGTTCGTAGCTCGGGCTGTACTTCCGCGCAATAAAGAGCGCCAGGAATGCGCCCAGTATGGCAAAGGGTGTGCCCAGCAGGATGCTGAACGGCAGCGACCAGCTTTCGTACTGTGCGGCCAGGATGAGAAACACGAACAGCAGCGAAAAGACAAATACGATGGATCCGGTGCCGGCAGACTGCTTTTCCTGGTAGGACATGTTGCTCCATTCGTAGCCCATATCACTCGGCAACACATCAGCGGCAACCCGCTCAAGGGCTGCAATCGCCTGGGCTGACGAGTAGCCGGGGGCCGGGCCGCCGGTCAGCTCGATGGAACGGTTCAGGTTGAAGCGGTTGGTGTAATCAGGGCCGGCAATCTCCCGGATGGTGACGAAAGCCGACAGGGGAACACGCGTCCCCTGGTTGTTTTTGATATAAAAAAAATCGATCTGCTCCGGCTTGAGACGATACTCCGGCTCGGCCTGGACATAGGCCTTGTACAGCCGGCCGAAACGGTTGAAGTCGTTCACATAGGCCCCGCCCAGAAAAGCGCCCACCGTCTGGTAGATGTCATTCAGGGAAATCCCCGCCTTGAGCACCTTGTCCCGGTTGATCTCCATGTAGCGTTGAGGTGTGTTGGCGCGAAACGTCGTAAAGGCGGAACCGATTTCCGGCTGCTGCATAGCCTCGCTGGCAAACCGGTTCGCCTGTTTGGATATGTAGTCGGGCGAGTTGCCGCCCCGGTCTTGCAGCATCATGGTAAAACCCGAGCCACTGCCCAGGCCCGGTATGGCCGGCGGCCCGAAGGCGAATACCTGGGCCGCGTTGATGCTGCTCCTGAATTCACGGTTCAGCTTGGCCGCCACCTGCAATGCGGTCAACTCCCGTTCACCCCAGTCTTTCAACGAAATGAACAAAAATCCGGAATTAGAGATCATGGCATTCGACAGCAGGCTGTACCCTGCTGCCGCAGTGACAAACTCAACCTCGTCATGCTTGGCGATGAGCTTCTCCAGTTTCTTGCTCACGGCATCGGAGCGCTGCAGGGAGGCGGCATCCGGAAGTTGAATGTTGACGAACAGGTACCCCATATCCTCTTCGGGCATGAACCCGCCGGGTATGCGTTTGCCCACGAAACCCATGGCCACGCTCAACCCAATGACGATGATCAAACCGATGATGATCTTACGCGCCAGCATGCGCGTAAAGACCATGTACACATTGGTGGAAACATCGAAGACTTTGTTGAACAGACGGAAAAACAGCCCCATCGGTCCACGGTAGGGTTTCTGCTTTCTCAGCAGCAGGCCGCACAGCGCCGGACTCAAGGTCAACGCATTGAGCGATGAGAAGCAAACCGACACGGCAACCGTGATGGCGAACTGTTGGTAGAGCCTGCCGGTAATACCTCCCATGGCGGCCACCGGTATAAACACGGCAACCAGAACCAGCGTGGTGGCGATAACCGGCGCGGTGACCTCCTCCATGGCCTTGACCGTAGCCGCTTTGGGACTCAAACCCTCTTCGATTTTGACTTGCACCGCCTCCACCACCACGATGGCATCATCTACGACAATGCCGATGGCCAGCACCAGGCCCAGCAGGGAGAGCACATTGACGGTGAATCCGATCAGGGGAAATACGATAAAGGCGCCCACCAGGGAAACCGGTATGGCAATGGTCGGAATCAGCGCTGCCCGCCAGTCCTGGATAAAAATGAACACGACAAAAATAACCAGAACCAGCGCGATAATAAGGGTTTCGATGATTTCATTGATGCCGGCCGTAATCGCCAGGGTCGTATCCAGGGAAATATCGTAACGGATACCGCCGGGGAAACGTGTGGACAGGTCGACCATGGTGGCCTTTAGTTTCTCCGCCAATGCCACCGCGTTGGCGCCAGGCGCCTGGTACAGGGCGATCATGGCGCACGGCTTGCCGTTCATGCGCGTAAACATGTTGTAAGTTTCCACACCCAGTTCGATCCGTGCGATGTGCTTGATCTTGACCTGGGAGCCTTCGTCCGTGGTCCTGATGACGATTTCGCCGAACTCTCTTTCAGACTGCAACCGCTCCGGTAATCTGACCGTGTAGGTGAATTCGGTTCCCGGGGGTGCGGGTTCCGCACCAAACTTGCCGCCCGGCACGATGACGCTCTGTTCGCGGATGGCGTTCATGATTTCCGGCACCGTGATCCCCAGCTGGGCTAAGCGGTCCGGTTTGATCCAGATGCGCATGGAGTAATCGCTGGCGCCCATTACATTCACCCGGCCGATACCCTTTGTCCTGGCCAGGACGTCCTTGATGTTGATCAAGGCGTAGTTGCCCAGAAAAGTCTGGTCGTACCGGCCGTCTTCCGACGTCAGCGTCACGATCATGAGGATATTGGGCTGGGATTTTTCGGTTTTGACACCCAGCCGTTTGACCTCCTCGGGCAGCTTGGCCATCGCAGCACTCACCCTGTTCTGCGTATTCACCGTGTTCATGTCCGGGTCGGTGCCGACTTCGAACGATACCTGGATCAGCATGGTGCCGTCGTTGGCGTTGGTCGATTTCATGTAGATCATGTGCTCGACACCGTTGATCTCCTGCTCCAGAGGGGTCGCCACGGACTGCTCCACGCTGATGGAGTCGGCACCCGTATAGGTGGCGCGCACTTCCACCACCGGCGGCGTGATGTCGGGATACTGCTCGATGGGAAGGGTATTCAGGGAGACGACCCCCACGATCACCATGAAGATGGCGATGACCATGGCCACAATCGGACGGTTTACAAAAAACTTACCCATACTAACTCCATCCATAATAAATAGTTGGTCTATATCGGCAGCCGATGCAGACCAACTACTTATTTATTATTGTTCAATCTTGTGCGCCTGGGGATTTACCTCCATCCCGTCTCTTGCCGACTGCAGTCCCTCGTAAACCACCTTCTCCCCCGGTTTCAGTCCCTCGGTAATCAACCAGAGTTCACCGATAGTCGGGCCGACGGTGATCTCGCGCCTTTCGATCTTGTTGCCGTCACCCACCACAAAAACACTGTAAAGCCCCTGAATTTCGGTCACACATCGCTGGGGGATCATGATGCCGTCTTCTACGACATCAACTTTTGCTTTCACCTTGGCAAACAGGCCCGGGCGCAGTAGTCGATCCGGATTGGGGAACGAGGCCTGGATCAGCAGGGCACCGGTGGTAGGGTCCACCTGCCTGTCGATAAAACCAACCTTGCCCTCGTGTCCATACACCGACCCGTCCGCGAGTATCAGCTCGAGCCCCGCCTTCTTCCTTGTACCCATTTCTGTTTTCTCTCTCTCCTTCAGGAATCTATTCCACTCCAGATACTGGCTTTCCGTGATAAAAAACTCTACCAGAACGGTATCGATGTTGGAGACCGTATTCAGAATTACAGGATTGGGATCTTTGCCCACAAAATCTCCCACCTTGGCCTGGGTTTTGCCGATGATGCCGTTGATGGGGGAGTAGATCTTGGTGTAGCTGAGCTGTATTTTGGCTGCCCTCAAATTGGCTTCGGCGGCTTCCACCGAGGCTATCGACGCATCATAGCGCGCGACGGCGGCATCCAGGTCGCTTTTGCTCACCGCATTTTCCTCGGCCAGGGGCTTTATCCTGGAGAGATCGCTCTCCGTGTAGGCCAGGGCCGTCTTGGCTTCCGCAACCTTGCTCATCTTGGCTGCCACCTCGGCTTCGAAAGGCTGGCTTTCCAGGGTATAGAGCGGCTTGCCCTTTTTGATAGTGGAGCCCTCCTTGAAATGGATCCCCTCAAGAAAACCTTCCACCCTAGCCCGGATAGCAATATCCTTGAACCCGTAGACCTGGCCCACAAACTCCTGGTAGATGGGGACATCCTCTGCTTGCGTCTCAATCACGGTGACCTTTGGCGGCGGGGGCGGCGCCTTTTTCTCTTCCACGATTTTATCACAGCCAAAAAGAAACAGGCACAGTACACACACGACTTTTATCATTGAACCTTTCATGGCAGTCTCTCTATTTATTCTATGTTAATAAAAATTCAGGCGTTATTTCAATAGCGTGCATCGTTAAAGCATAGAGGTGAAGGTGTCCACAAGATATAATTTTTAGCGCATGGCCTTGTAAGCATTGATCAGGCCGTTTGTCGAAGCATCGTGGGATCGGACAGGGTCGTCATCTTTAAGTTCGGGCAGAATCCCGGCAGCCAGCTGTTTGCCCAGTTCCACACCCCACTGGTCAAAACTGAAAATATTCCAGATGGCCCCCTGGACAAAAATCTTGTGCTCGTACATGGCGATCAGGCTTCCCAGCACACTGGGAGTCAACTGCCTGAAAAGAATCGAGTTGCTAGGACGGTTACCATAAAACACCTTGTGCGGGGCAAGTCTTTTAATATCGGCGTCACTTGCTCCAGCACTTTTCATTTCCTGGATAACATCGTCAGATGTTTTTCCATGCATCAACGCTTCGGTCTGGGCAAAAAAATTAGACATCAGGATCGTATGGTGCTCACCGAGGGGGTTGTGACTCCTGGCCGGCGCCAAAAAGTCCGCCGGTATAAGCCGGGTGCCCTGATGAATCAGCTGGTAAAAAGCATGCTGACCGTTGGTCCCCGGTTCACCCCAGACGATCGGGCCGGTTGCATAATCAACCCGGCGTCCCTGCCTGTCAACGGACTTGCCGTTACTCTCCATGTTCCCCTGCTGAAAATAAGCCGGAAATCGTCTCATATACTGGTCATACGGCAGAATCACTTCGGATTCGGCCTTGAAAAAATTGATGTACCAGATACCTATCAGCGCCAGCAGCACGGGTATATTCTGCCTGTAGGGCGTTTCGTAAAAATGCCTGTCCATGGCATGCGCGCCCTCCAGTAACTTCACAAAGTTATCGTAGCCGATAAAACAGGCAATCGAGAGACCGATGGCAGACCAGAGCGAATAGCGTCCCCCGACCCAGTCCCAGAACCTGAACATGTTATTCCGGTCGATGCCGAAGGCTTCAACCGCTTTTGTATTGGTGGAAACCGCCACAAAGTGCCGTGCGATTTCGCCCTTATTCTCCGATTTTTCTAGAAACCATTTCCTCGCCGAAAAAGCGTTGATCATGGTTTCCTGGGTGATGAAGGTTTTGGAGGCGACGATAAAAAGCGTGGTCTGCGGATCCAGATCTTTCAATGTTTCCGCCAGGTGCGTACCATCGACATTGGAAACAAAATGAACCGAAAGGCCCCCTTTGGCATAAGGTTTCAGGCATTCGGTAACCATTGCCGGCCCCAGGTCCGACCCCCCGATGCCGATGTTGATGATATCGCGGATGGCCTTACCACTGTACCCCTGCCATCGGCCGGAGGCAATCTTGTCGGAAAACCGCCGCACCTGATCAAGAACCCGGTTCACGGCGGGCATAACATCCTGGCCGTCCACAAAAATTGGCCGGTTTTCCCTGTTGCGCAACGCCACGTGCAAAACCGGACGGTTTTCGGTCGCGTTGATCCGCTCACCGGAAAACATCCTGGCGATAGCATCCTGTAGCCCGATCTCTTCTGCCAGGGAGATCAACAGGTCAAGGGATTGTTCCGTAATCCGATTCTTGGAAAAATCCACCAGAATATCTTTGAAAATAACCGAAAACTTTTTAAACCGCTGCGGATCCTCGGCAAACAGATCCCGCATGTGAACCTCTTTGATCTGTCCATAATGGGCCGCCAGCTGTTGCCAGCTTTGGGTTTTATGGAGAAGAATCATTATCGAAGATCACTTAAATTCGGAATCCACCGCGATAAAATTTCTTTCAATTTCCCGTTGCCTTTGATCTCATCCAGGAAATCGTTGGCCGATTCAAGTAGCGCAACGTCATTTTTACGCACGCCCCAGGCCAGGTACTCATCGGTCAGAAACAACGGGATTTTCTTGAAGCCGTATTTTTGATTGGTCTGCTCCAGCATGAGAACCGCGACACCGTCATAAACCAGCATATCAATTTTATGCTGCTTCAACCCCTTGACCGCCTCAGCCGAAGTTTTATAGCGCTTGATCGAGTTGGCCATATTCAAATTTTCCATAACAAAGATTTCGCCGGTAGTACCTTTTACGACACCGACATGCATGGCTACCACCTGCGCCCGCAGCGCCGGCAAGTTATTCAGGTGCTGAAACTGTGGCCGGTTACCAACCAGCACCATCTGTCCGGTCTTGAAATAGGCTTTGCTGAAGTCAATTTCATACATGCGTGCCTGGGTAACCGACATCCCGGCCATGATGATGTCTGTCTCGCCGGCCACAAGCTGATCGATCTGATCTTCCCAGTTCACCTCCACAAACACCGGCTTCTTCCCCAGATACGCGGCCAGCTCCCTGGCCATATCCGCCTCTGCACCGGCGACCTCTTCACCCTGCTTGTAAATCAACGGTGGGTAGTTGGTGGAAACGCCGACCCTCAAAATGCCCTCTTCGGGCGCCACCTGTGCCGGTTTATTCCCGGTGGCACATCCAACAACGGTGCACATGATCATCAGGACCGCCCCCGCACCCCAAAGCCATCTCTTATTTCCATGTCTAAGCATCTGCTTCTTCACCTGTTTCCATTCCATTAGAAACAGTCAGCCGTATTTAAGAACAGTATTCCTGTCCCAAAACCTGGGATACTAAACACCATTCGTGCTGATGCATGTTTCTAATGTGTATAAATTTTCATGAATTCGCGTAAAATGAACATACGAATATTTTGGTGATCGTGGATATTTCAGGCACTGTTGTTTGCGTCAGGGCATGAAAATTTATTGTAAACCTTGAATGCATTGGTTTTATAATACTTGACCAATGCGCCTTCGTCGTCGACCACGTAAATGTTGAAAACTTGACCATCTCCGAATTCGGCGTTGTCCTCCAGGGTCGCCTGCTGCAGTTTCCAGGCTGTCCGCCAGGCAGCCACATCCGAATCCAGGGGTGGATCATCGAGTTCGGGTGTGAACTCGGTTTCAAGATGCGTATCGGTCTGGCGCTGATAATGCACACGGAATCCTTTGGGTTTTCTAATCCAGCCCTTGTCGATGACCTTCAATGTCTGGCCTATTTTCATGTATCTCTCCTCATAACGGATTTCTATGCACCAGGGCACGCGTCTACGGTGCGTCATATGTCATATGGCCGGCCGTTTCCTTTCAAGCCGGCTCGTCCTCAGCGGGAAATTCGATGGGTTCATCAACGTCGTAGTGGTGCACGTCCACCTGCGGGAAGGCGATCCGGATGCCTTCGTTTTCAAACCCGTACTTCACTTTTTCGATGAGGTCGCAACGTGTGAACCAGAACTTCGGGTTGTCCACCCAGCATCGCGCTCCCAGCTTGACCCAGCTGTCCTCCAGCGCCAGCGTGTAGACCACGGGCCTGGGGATTTTCTTGACCCTGGGGTCGGATAGCATGATCGACTCCATGATGCGCTTGGCCGTCAGGATATCCTGATCGTACCGGACCTGGACATCCACTTTTATCCGGCGGGTCTTCGTAAAGTGATAATTGATGACGATGTCATTGAGTATCTGCCGGTTGGGCACGAAGACGGTTTTTCCATCAAACGTCTTCAGGCGCGTGTTTAAAAAGGTGGTGGCCTCCACCTTGCCCAAAAGATCCGCCACCTTCACCGTATTGCCCACCTTGAACGGCAGGGTCGGGATGTAGGGCCGAAAAAGAACCATTATACCAATGGCTGCCAGACTGACCACCATCAGAAATCTGAAAATGATGACTGTCTTGAACCCAACTTCGGTGGTTGCCGCTATAATCACCACAAATAAAAACAGGATATAAAAAATGTTGCTTACAATGGATATCAGGTTGGCATTCTTGGTGAGCCTGCCCAGACCGATTTTCAGATGACCGGTCAGCCACTTGGCCAGGTAGAGCCCCACGATGAGTATGACCAACGCTATGGCCAGTTCCCGTCCGTGAAGGGCCATGATATCCCGGATGTGCTCCAGTTTGCTGAATTCACTTCCCATGTCTACTCCGTTTTGTTTTTATAAATTACAGTTATTGGCAAATCATTCGCAGAATATGATGCACGGCAAGATAATGCTGCGCTAGTTTAAGCAAGGATTGAACCACAGATTACACCTGAATGCAACATTGGGTATTATTTCTCGGCAGGGATTTGGGGCACGGGAACGCGCTCAATCTTGCGCAGTTCAGCCTTGAAGGTCCCGAATGTGACCCGGCTCTTGACCAGCACAGGTATCCTCCGTGGGTCGGCGGTCACCCAAACACGAATATTGGAATCCGCATTGCTGCTGAAAAGCTCCACATCGTCCATGATAGGTTCGAGAACATAGGTATCATAGGTTGTGTCGCCCACCTGAACCTTTTCCCTGCGCAGGATGTTAACCCGGCCGATGACATTTATTTTGCCGTCTGTTATCGGGCATTCGATCTTCGCCGACACTTGAAATGGCTGCAGGCGGAGAAAATAAAATGCCGCAAGGGGATCGAAGGTCCCCGGCATGATGGGGACATACTTGGGCGTACCTTTATTGCTGATATATTCGAGCTCATTTTTTTTCCAGTCAAAGGTAATCACTCTATCCTTGCGGTACTCGCCTTCACGAATTTTCTGTTTGTATAGCAATGAGTGAATCATGTTGATATCGGCAAAGGATTCCAGCCTGTCCCTGATTTTAAAAATCCGGTCTATACCTTTGTTGGTCCGGGCCGTTACTTCGAAGCGGTACGCTTCCACACCGTTCAATGTTGTCATGGGCAGCACCTGCAGCACGGCTTTACCGGCGCCGATGCCGCCCCACTTAAGATCAAATGTAAGCTTTTCCCCCGGTACGAACGGACGGGCTGAATCGTCAGCCGCAAGCCCCCCCGGATAAACCGCAAGGAAGGACCCCATGATCATGGACACAACAACGACTCGGATAGGATAGAACATGCCGACTCCTTTTAATCGGTAAAACCTTGTTCGTCGCCGTAACGGGCCAAAATATATATTCCGGTTGACGACCACAATTGGATTTTTGTAAGCTGTAAAACCCGTTTGGAAAATACATTTTCCAGACGGTAAATTCGGTAAAACCGCAAGCGAGGGAATTTGACATGCAAAGAGTGCTTATATACGTCATCCCGGTCCTGTTTCTTTTTACCACCCAACTCGCCGTGGCCAAAACACTTTATACGTGGACCGATCAAGACGGGGTGGTGCACATCACCGCATCCAAACCGCCGGCCGGGACAGAACCCACCGATAAAATCACTTACACCGTCAAGCCCAAGAATGAAACCCCTAAAATCGACCGGCATAGAGAAACCCAGCGCAAAGCTTTGCTGCTGGAAAATGATGCCCGCAAAAAGGCCCAAAGAGCGAGACGGGAAGCAGACGAAGCCAAAAAAACAATGGAAGCGGCCATCGAAGAAGCCAACCGGATGAAAGCGGAAACCGATGAGTATATCCGACAATGGGGGATCCAGGCTCGACATCGCAAAAGCATTAAAGCCAAAATCGACCGCAAGAAAGACACTACAAATCAGGCCGTAGCTGAATCAGAGCACCTGATAAAAATTGCCACAGAGGCCGAGGCCAAAGCACAGGCGGCCGAAAAAGAACATAACGACTTACAACAACTTTCCAGCGAATCCAAAGCATACACCCGAACGTTAGAAGCCGAAAAAAAGGAAACCGCACTGCAATCAGAGTAACCCCTTGGGTTGCAACGCCAGGCAGTCACCCCCACCATGTCTGACAATTGACAACAAGAATGAGATGGTTATTATTTCTGTAAGCTTTCAGCGCCCACCGGGCATGAAAATTTATGGCCTACCGGATTCTTGTGCGCATGCCAGCATTGAACGTGTGGCACCAATCCGGTAGTGCAATACCCAACCAAACTCAAACAAAGGAAACAATGATGAAAAAATCTATTCTATCCCTCGTTGGAATTCTGCTTCTGACCATACTCGCAGGCTGTGCCGGCATGAATGCCAATACCGCTCACACCCAGACCTCTCCGGTGCTGGACCGCATTGCTGAAACCGGCGAACTCGTGGTGGGCACCGCCGGCAGCATGCCGCCCCTTAACATGACCACCAAAGACGGGCAGGTGGTGGGAATCGAACCCGACATCGCCCGCTATATCGCCAACGCCATGGGCGTTAAACTCAGGCTTGAAACCATGCCCTTTGCCGAGCTCTTACCGGCCCTTGAAGCAGGAAAAGTGGACATGGTGCTTTCCAACATGACCATTACGCCCCAAAGAAACTTGAATGCCGCTTTCGTGGGGCCCTATTATGTATCCGGCAAGGCTTTTTTGACCAAACTGGAAACCATTGCACTGGCCAGGGAGGCTGCGGACATCAACAGTGCCGAGACAACCCTGGCGGTCCTCAAAGGCTCCACCAGTCAGTATTTTGCCGAGAAGGTCATCCCCGATGCAAACCTCATCACCACCGATGATTACGATGCCGCCGTGAATCTGGTGCGCACTGGAGAGGCGCATGCCATGATTGCCGATTACCCTATTTGCCTGGTTTCGGTTTACCGTTATCCGGAAGAAGGGCTCCTGACGGTAGTGACCCCCTTGACCTATGAACCCATCGGTATTGCCGTTCCGGTAAATGATGCCCTGCTGGTCAACTGGCTCGAAAATTTTCTGCATACTCTCAAAGCCAGCGGCAATCTTGAAACTATCGTAGACTATTGGCTCGAAGATGCTTCCTGGCTTCAAGACCTCAAAGAATAAATTCGCCGGGGCGAATTTATGGTACGCGGCTACGCCGATAGGATACACATAAAGCGCCCCGACCGTTTGCGGTCGGAGCGCTTTAAGTGTGTCCTTTGTCCTCCGCTTTATCAAGCTATAGCGGTTCAGCCTGAATCCGTCAGATCACCGCGGCCCTTCTCGGATTTCAAAAGCCAGGTTTTGATAAGCGTATTGACGAGGGTCGCCAGGGGAATGGCGAAAAAAACACCCCAGACCCCCCATAATCCACCGAACATCAGTACCGAAATAATGATTGCTACCGGGTGAAGATTAACCACGCCGGAAAGCAGTAGTGGCGCTAAAATATTCCCGTCAAAAATCTGGATAGCGGCATAGGCGATTAAGGCATAGGCCATATCGCCCCCCCAGCCCCACTGGAAATAGGTGATCAAGGCCACCGGCAGAAACATCACTGTCACACCGATATAGGGCAGAATCACGGAAAGCCCCACAAAAAATGAAAGCAGCAGGCTGAACTCCATGCCCATAAACTTGAAAACGATGTAGCTGATGCCCCAGATAATCAGAACTTCCCAACCCTTGCCGCGGATGTAGTTGGCGATCTGCTTATTGACTTCAAACCAGACTGTGGTGGTCAGATCAAGATTGTCCGGCAAAAGCTTTCTGATCCATCCCAGTATGTAGTTTTTGTCTTTCAGGAAGAAAAATACCAGAAAGGGCACCAGAATGAGATAAACGATCATGGCAAATATACCCATGACCGATGCCAGGGACAGGGAAAGCAAATGCCTGGCCAGTGAAGTCAAGCCCGAACTGATCGCATCGAATATCTGTTTAATCTGGGCCTCGGAAATAAAATCCGGGTATCTCTCCGGCAGCAGCATGAGTTGTTTCTGTCCAACGATCAGCATGGACGGCAACTGCTGAATCAATTGGCTGATCTGGCGGGAAAGCAGCGGAAACAGCCAGATGATCAAAATGAACAGGCCGGCGAGGAAAGAGAGAAATACGATGATAACGGCCATAAGACGGGGTATTTTCCACCGCTGAAGGTAGGCCACCATGCCCTCCAGCAGGTAGGCAATCACGACGCTGGCAAAGACCGGCATGAGAATCGTGCCCAGAAGAAAAACGATTGCAAATCCCAGCATCAGCATCAACCCCAGAATAATCATCTGCGGGTCTGAAAAATACCGTTTGGTCCAGTCTCGAAATATTTGCAACATAAATTCAGGTCTCAGCGGTTTGAGCGTATATAGTTTAAAATCTCGTGCCCTATTTGAATCTGGGGGTGTTTCTTCACCATCTGCCCGGCTATTTCCTCGGCTTCTTCCCAACGCCCCTGCTTTATATAATAATCCGTCAGCGCATAGAGGTAATCCAGGTTGTCCGGTTCAAGCCCGGCGGCCCGTTTCAGGGCGGCTTCGGCTTCCTCGGGCCGGTTCAAATGCTGCAAAAGAATTCCCAGGTTGTAGTGTACGCGGGGTCTGTCCGACATGCCCGCCGCCGCCCGGACAAGGTAAACGGCGGCACCTTCGTAATCTTTATTTTCCGCCAGCAGAAGCCCAAGTGAATAGGCGGCTTCATAAAATTCCGGATTTGCCGCCACCGCTTCACGAAACAACTTCTCTGCTGCTTTGTTCCGTCCTTCCTGGTTGTAAAGCATGGCAAGGTTGATTTTGGCCGGTAAAAAAGCATCGTCAATCCGTATGGCCCTCAGAAAATTCGCTTCCGCCGCTTCCGTATCTCCCAGGGCGAGATACATGTTGCCCAGATTGTGTCCGGCAAAAGCAAAATCCAGAGAATAATGCATGGCCGCCTTGTACTCTTCCAGAGCCGCGGTAAAGGCTTTCTGCAGGGCCTCTGTTTTCAATCGGGTCGCCAACGGAACAAGGTTGGCAGCGGCCTCCATACGAACACCTTTTACCGGATCGTACAACAGGGGCGCCAGATTTTTTGTGGCTGCCTCCGGATCCTGAGATGTGTAATGCCGCAGCGCCGTGTGGCGGATCAAAGCCAGTTCATCTTCCAGGGCACGCTTGAACGTCCGCTCCCGGGCGTCACCCCGGTAGGAACTCAGCAGTGACAGGGCCGTCGACCTGACAATGGCAGGAAACAAGGCATCGTTGGCAATTCTGACAAGACCCGCCCTAGCCTCGGGTTCAGCCCTGCGTGCTTTGGCGAACACGGTCCCGTAGTGCGGCCGACGGCGGATACCGTACCATTTGGCAATGTATTCTTCTGACCATTGATCTGTTTTATTGCTGTGGCACTGCGTACAGGCATTGGGGGCTTCGAATGCCATGCTCAGGTCCGGTCTGGGGATTCGCAGGCTGTGATCGAAACGGTAGTCCACCCTCATGTAGTACCTGCCCGGCATATGACAGTTCCTGCACTCGGCACCGGCCCCCACCTCGATGATCTTGTCGCCGGTTTTAATAGGCTCTCCCGGTTCGCCCTTTTGCTTGTGAAAGTGGTGGTCCCTGGTGTCGTAGATGTCGCTTCGGTGGCACTGGAGGCACAGCTGGTTGCCCTCCTTCAGTGGTTTACAGGCATGGACATCGTGACAGTCGCTGCAGCGAACCCCCTTGCTGTACATTTTGCTCTGGGTAAATGACCCGTATACATAGACTTCGTCCAATATCTGGCCATCCGTAAAATAGAGGGACTCCGTCAGCAGCTGGGGAACCATGCTCTCCAGAAAATCGTTGTACTGGTGGTTGAAATCTCCAAGCTGTGACCGGCGCGAGTGACACCGGGCGCACAATATCACCTGTTCGCCGGCATCCATCGTTGCCGTGTTCACCACCAGGTCATAATTTTGAACGGTCTGCGAACGGGCCATGGGAGGCGCATCGGCCCACGCCACGTGCCGGGACCCGGGACCATGGCATGCCTCGCAGCTGACATTGATTTCAGACCAGGTTGTTTGGTAAGCGTCTTTCTCGGGATCATAGCCTTTTTTCAAATTCGTGGAATGGCATTCCGCACACATACCATTCCAGTTCTGGGCGCTGTTGGTCCAATACAACCAATCTCCGGGCAGAAGTTTTTCACCCGGATAGAGATGATACCACTGCCGTTTTTCGACATCCCAGGCCATGGGAAGACACTGCAGCCGCCCCCCGGGAAAAGGCACCAGATACTGTTGAAGCGGCCGGAATCCGAAGGTATATTTAATTTCAAAATCACCCATTTCACCGCCCGGCCCCTGGGTGTTGACAAAATACTGCGCCCCCTTTCGAAAAAAGCGGGACACCACCCCCCGGTGCGTAAAGGTGGCATTATTGAAATCCCCCAGAACGCTGGTTTCGTCCGCGACAGCCATGGCCCGGTCATGATCCGAACCCTGCCACCGGTTGTGCTCCTCCCGGTGGCAGTTCAGGCACCTGTCCCGCCCGACAAATTCAGTGGCAGCCTGAATTTTTGATGATGCCTCCAAACCGGACATGTGCCGGTTCTTCAGCAGGTACAGCGGCAGTGAGAGCACGATGGCCAGGGTTGCGATGATGCCTGTGATTTTCCAGTTTTGCATATATTAATTTGCCACAAAGACGCTAAGACACCAAGAATATCTTCTTTTCTTTGGGCCTTGGTGGCTATTTCTTCCTATTGCCCTCTGCCTTACAGCATCCGGTTGAATTGTTACTGGTCACGAAGACGCTAAGACGCCAAGAATTATTAGATGATAATTCTCTGGATACCCTCCTTGATCAGGGAGACATTGAAGTTTATCAAAAATCCAAGGTGCTTGTCCGTAAGTCTCAGATGACTGATGATTTGAGCTTTCCACACCGGATTGGACTTCTCCACGGCCTTGAGCTCACAAACAATCAGATCTTCGACAAGTACGTCCAGGCGCAAACCTTCATCGAAAGTAATTCCATCATATAGTATTGGCACTGGCACTTGCCTGCGGGTATGTATACCTTTTTTTGACAATTCGTGACAGAAGCACACTTCGTATATTTTTTCCAGCAATCCTGGCCCTAATTGCTTGTGAACCAGATACGCCGCATCGACAATCTCTTTGGCTAGTTCTTCTTCCCTTGTTGTGGTTTTTCGATGATTCATATATCGCAAATAAGATCCCTTAAGCTTTAGTGAACATATTGTTTCTCATTTATTCTTTGAGACTTAGAGTCTTCGTGGCTACCTTTCTTTTCCCTTATTCCCCTTATTCTTTGAGCCTTGGCGTCTTCGTGGCTATTCTCTTTCTTGTACTTTGGCTCCTTGAGCCCCGATCAAGACGCTGTCACCTGGTCGGCACTGAAGCGTGTGCGCTTCATCTTTTTTCCCGTATCAACCGTCACGACACTGTTTTCGATATTAACGGCATAGTAATCCAGTGCTCGCGGGGCCGGTTTGCTGATGACGTCACCCATCAGGTTGAAGGCGGAGGCATGGCAGGGGCACTCGAACCTGCTTTTCTCTTCATCCCAGATCACCGTGCATCCCAGGTGGGTACACTTGCGCGACAGCGCCAAAAAACCGCCGTTTTCCAGTCTTGAAAGATAGAAATGCCCGCGTTGAAAGGCGGTTACCGTACCGGCCGGAAAATCCGCAGCCTGGCCGCATGTGATCAGGCCGCCATATCCCTCAAGCGGCTGCATGGCCTTTCCCGGTTTTATAAAAGCAATAACCAGTCCTATCAACTCCGCCAGGGCCAGACCCCCCAGTAACCACCAGAGCATATTCAAAAATCGCCTGCGCGGTGTCAATGACGCCGCTTCCCTGGTTTTCATTTGATTTTTCTTTTTAAACATTAATCACTTTCACACACCATATAACAAATCATCATTTGCCCCAGGGCCAGGCCAGGGCCATGTCCGTACCCCGAAACCACAGGCAGGTGATGGTCAGAACCACATACATCACCATTAGAAAGATGTAGAGGCTCTGGACCGCTTCGTTACTGTCGGCTGAAAACCGCCTTTTCAGGGCCATCAAGAATACAGGCGCCGCACCGGTGAAAATGATTGCCGGCAATAAGCCGCTGCCGACAACCGGTGGAAGCATCGGCAAGGCAGTCGTAAAATCGAAAAAAAACGCATCACCTAAAATTCCGGCTGCAGTATAAAAGACCGCCGCCGCTACCGCGTAAATTCCCATACGGCGGCCATTTTCTGAATAAAACCAGATACCGCCACGGTTGGATGCATAATTTATGTAGGGTACAAGTAGTAGCCCCCCCAACAGCAGTACAGGGATGACCAGAACGGAAAAAACGGGATGAACATGCAGCAGCAATTCCTGAAATCCGATAAAAAACCAGGGTGCTTTGGCTGGATTGGGGCTCAGGCCGGGATTGGCCTTCATGTCCAGGGGCGCATTGATAAAAGCGGAAAAAATCAGCACAAAAGCCACAACCACCAGGGCAACGACAAGTTCCCGAAGCAGCAAATCAGGAAACACCGGGGTACGCCGCCTTTCCGCTTCTTCCTCATCCGGCACCAACGGCACAACCACACCACCGGCTTTTCTGACACGCCAGAAATGAAACAGCCCAACCATACATATGCCGGCGGGCAAAACAGCCGTGTGCACCGCAAAAAACAACAGCAGGGATGCCGGTCCGATTTCTGTCCCGCCCCTTATGACCGCTTGCAGCCAGCCGCCGAGAAAAGGAACATAATCGAGCATTCCCGTACTGATCGTGATAGCCCAGTAGGCCAGCTGATCCCAGGGTAAAAGGTAACCGGTAAAATTAGAAGCCAGAATCAACAGAAACAGCACCATCCCGATGACCCAGTTGAATTGACGCGGATGGTGAAATCCGCCGGTGAAGAAAACACGCTGCATGTGCAAAAACAATATGATGACCAGAATGTTGGCGCTCCAGTGGTGCACGTTGCGTACCCACAGGCCGAACCGAATCTCATGCTGGATCATTAAAATGGAATCGTAGGCCATGTCCGGAAAAGGTTTATACACCAGTTTCAACAGAAGTCCGGTGCCAAAAAGAAGCATGATCAGGACAAATGCCATACCGCCCAGGCCCCAGGTGTGGGTAAATCGCACGGCTTCTTCAGGAACTCTCCGCGGTCGAAAATGGAAAAGCATGGTTTTCGGCAGATATTTACCCGGGTCCCCCGATGTGCCTGCCCGGTTTGAGCCTCGGCGGACAGATTGGCCGATACGCTTAAAGAGCGGGCCGGCGACCGATGGCGTTATTTTTGATTTCATATGTGAGATTACGCTTATCTGAAGCGTGTCATGCGGACTTTTATTCTTTTAAGTTTGAACATTCTGTTCATATACATTAGAAACATCCATTAAGAAAAGAATACAGGATAATGCGATGAAAAGAAAAGAAAAAATTTTACTGCTGTATCCGGGGGAATTTTTTTCTCAGGGATGGGGCCGTTTCATACGCCTGAAACCACACATGGTGTACATCTATTCATATCTAAAGCAATTTTTCGATGTCACCGTCGTCGATCTGGAAAATGAATTCTCTCGGCCGGAATCGCCGGAAGCGCTTACCGCCTTCAAGGCAAAATCGCTTGAACGCATAAACGGCATATCTGCTGATATGGTGGCCATATCATGCTGGTCGAGCCTCAACTATCTCTCCACCGTTTATTTTGCCGAGCAGATAAAACAGCAGCGCCCCGATACACCCATCATCGTCGGCGGGTATCACCCCACCTTCATGCCCCAGGATTTCACCTATCCCGACAACCCCTTCGACCATGTGGTAGCGGGTGAAATTCAGAATATTTTCAAAGCCGTTCATCCCGAGCAGTTCCAAGAAATCAACACCTATAAAATTTCGCCTGATTTTCGCACATATCCTTATTTTGACAACCAGAAAACCCTGGGCATATTTCTGGGGTCCGGCTGCCCATTCAACTGTCGCTACTGCATGGAGTATAAAAGGCGGTGGAGCAGCCTGCCCGTGGATGACGCCGTGGCATTGATCCAACGATTGACCGATGAGGTTCAACCGCGCTATTTTACCATATTCGATGCCTGCTTCGGTTTGAACAACCGATGGCGCAAGGACTTTTTATCTGCCCTGTCCCGGGCCGAACTGGACTGCTATTTCTGGCTGGAAACCCGGGTTGATATCATCGATGAAGAAGATCTGGAATTGATGGCCGGGCTGAATGTCAAAATGGATTTTGGTGTTGACTCTTTTTCGAAATCCATGCTTAAAATCATGAATAAAACAAAAGACCCGGATGCCTTTCTGAAAAAATTTGTGAATATTTCATCCCGCTGTAATCAGCTTAACATACTCCACGATGTTTATCTGATTTTTAACCACCCCGGTGAAACAGAAGATACCTATGCAGAATTCCGGCAATTTTTCCAGAATGTCGTCACGCCGCAACTGGAAGGTGGGTATCTCCGGATAAAATATCAGCGTTTTTCTTTTTACCCGGGAAACTATATTTTCAACCACCTGGAAACATTTGAACAACAATACGGTTTCAAAGCGAATTATCCGGAATGGTGGAAACAGGAAGGCAACCACTATCTGCATTCCAGGGACATCACGCCCTCCATCGATGAAAGCGGCCGGCCCTACCATGTGCCCTTGAAGGAAACATCGAAAATGGTGAAAGCGTTCAACCGGAAGGCAAAACAAAAGGCGCTCTGGGAAAGGCTGCATGCGTTTGATCTGTAACCCGGTAAGGGTTTGCTCAGAAATAAGTTCGTAGATTTTCAGAGTTCAGGCGCCCGTTCAGCAAGGCACGAAAATGCAGAAATATCTGGCATATGTCGAATTTTCGCAACACTGCTGAGCGGGATGGATGGGCGCTGAAAATGTGAAGTTATTTTTAAGCGAGCCCTAAGACCGCCCGAGGACCTCAACAGGGTAACGTTGAAATACCATAATTCCACGATTAACCGAAACGATACTGGATACTTGATGCTGGTAGATTCCCGGCATATGTGCTAGATAAAAGGCAACCCCTTACACATAGGATAAAAATAATGGCCCCGGATAATAATCAGCCTAAAAAACAGGACGCGGCACCGCCCCCCAATTTCATTCGCAACATCATCAAGGAAGACGAAGCATCCGGAAAATTCGGCGGCAGGGTTGCCACCCGGTTTCCGCCCGAACCCAACGGATACCTCCATATGGGCCATGCCAAATCCATCTGTCTCAATTTTGGCCTTGCCGCCGAAAATGAGGGCGCCTGCAATCTCAGGTTTGATGACACCAATCCCACCAAGGAAAGCGTGGAATATGTGGAGTCGATCCAGGAAGATGTTCACTGGCTTGGCTTCGACTGGGAAGACCGGCTGTATTTTGCCTCCGATTACTTTGAAAAGCTTTATGCCTATGCTACCGAGCTGGTTAAAAAGGGAAAGGCCTATGTCGACAGTCTGAGTGCCGATGAAATCCGGTCCTACAGGGGCACCCTGACCGAACCCGGCAAAGAAAGTCCTCATCGCAACCGCGCCATCGCCGAAAACCTGGATCTTTTTTCACGTATGCGGGCCGGTGATTTTGAGGAAGGCGCCCATGTACTTCGCGCAAAAATAGACATGACCCATCCCAACCTGCTGATGCGCGATCCGACCCTCTACCGGATCCGCAAGGCCTCCCACCATCGGACCGGCGATAAATGGTGCATCTATCCCATGTACGACTTCACCCATTGCCTTTCAGATTCCATCGAAGGCATTACCCACTCCATCTGCACGCTGGAATTTGAAAACAACCGACAGCTCTACGATTGGGTCCTGGATGAACTCGACGTCTATCACCCTCAGCAGATCGAGTTTGCGCGCCTCAACCTTACCCACACCGTCTTGAGCAAACGAAAACTAATCCAACTGGTGGAGGAAGAGCACGTAACCGGGTGGGACGATCCGAGAATGCCGACCCTTTCCGGGTTGCGCAGACGGGGCTATTCACCTGAATCTATCCGCAATTTTTGCGAACGCATCGGCCTGGCAAAAAGAGACAGCACCGTGGATATGGCTCTGCTGGAATATACCCTCAGAGAGGACCTCAACAAGAGGGCCCGGCGCGTCATGGGGGTTCTGCACCCACTCCGGGTGATCATTGACAACTACCCGGAAGGTCAGGTGGAAGAGCTGGACGCTGAAAACAGCCCGGAGGATCCGGGTATGGGAAAACGCAAAATTCCATTTTCCCGGGAGCTTTTTATCGAGCAGGAAGATTTCATGGAGGATGCCCCCAGAAAATTTTTCCGTCTGTCCCCCGAACGCGAAGTCAGACTGAAACATGCCTACTACATCACCTGTGTCGATGTGGTCAGAAACGATCAGACCGGGGAAATCACTGCGCTTCACTGCACATATGATCCGGAAACCCGGGGCGGTTGGTCCAACGACGGCCGCAAAGTAAAGGGTACGCTGCACTGGGTTTCTGCCGCGCATGCGGTCCAAGCCGAAGTGCGCCTGTACGATCACCTTTTCACCCGGGAAAACCCGGCCGATGAAAAAGAGGGTGTCGGCTTCATGGGCTGCCTGAACCCTGAATCCCTGACAACCCTGACTGGTTGCATGCTGGAACCATCCCTTAAAAATGCAAAGCCCGGCACCTATTATCAGTTTCTGCGACTGGGCTATTTCTTCCTCGATGGGACCGACAGTACAGAGGCATTACCGGTTTTCAACCGCACGGCAACCTTGCGGGACACCTGGGCAAAAATACAAAAAAGGAAAGGAAAGGGCGCATAACCAATAACGAATTATCAATGTTCAACCTGAGTTATGGCAATCGGCATTCAGCAATAGGAAAGAGGATAAATGACCCCTTATGATCTAGCCAAAACACTTCACCGGGAGCTGTCGCCATTTGCCCCCAGGCTTTCCGCGGCCCTGAACCGGGCCCTTTTAGATATCGGTGAAGGGTCGGTCCTGGTAGGACTGGGGCCTGGAACCAACCAAAATGATTCCGTCACCTTCCAGGAAAATGAAATAATCAGCACCCGGGGAGATGATCCGGCCAATATCATTTCCAAAATCATGCAGGTGCTGAACGTGCTTGAAAACAACTCGTCCTGGAATGTTTTAATCGACAAAAGGCCTGGATCCGGCAAAGATACCCTCGAATTGATGTACACGCTATACCGGGAGAAAAAAGGAAACAGATGATGTTAAAATTAGCGATACCTATAATGCTTATCCTGGCGCTCGTTTTTCTTGCCGGGACCGCAAATGTTACCGGAGAACGACTGGACAGCATCTCTGTGCCGGTGGGCACCCTCGTACTCAATCCACCTTCCGACATCGTGTCGGTTCGTTCACCCGTGGCCTTTCCCCACTCCCTGCACTTCGATTATGCCTGCAACCAATGCCACCACAAATGGGACGGCCTGACCAAAATCAAGACCTGTATGGCCACCGGCTGTCACGATGCCCTCGACCCGCCTAAAAAAAGTGAAAAAGCACTGGAATACGATCATGAAGCCATGCCCTATTTCAAATATGCCTATCACAAGCGTTGTATCGGCTGCCACAAGGATATCCGAGCCATCAATCAATCCAAGGAAAAAAGCATCATGGGACCCGGCGGGAAGGTATCGAATCTTGGTCCGGTGGGGTGTATCGGGTGCCATGAAAGAGAATAAAATTTTAACTAAACAATATCCCCGTATACCCGACAAAACTGTCGCCCGGATGTTTGTCGTAGCTGGTGGCATAAGCCACTTCTTCCGCACGGGTGGCGCCCAATCTCCTGCCGGCGGCTATCGCCGTTGCCGCAGCGCCGGCACAACAGGCATTCTGGTTCGTCAAGCCCTCCCGGATCACGGCCCCAGGATCCATCGACAACATCGCATCGACAGCCCGGCGGTCATTTTCCTTTCTGACCCAATCCACCGCAGAGGCCCCTGAGCCTTTGGGCGCAAAACCGTAGCTGGCCCCATAATGGGTCAGGTCGGTGGACCCGATGACGCGGACATCCAGACCGAGGGCGACCGCCATATCCGCCACCGCCTCCCCGATGTCCAGGGATGTGCCGGTGGGGGGTACCCCCAAGGGTAGAATTTTCGTGTCATTGAAAAAATATTTGATAAAAGGAAGCTGCAGCTCGATGGTATTGTCGCGGGTGTGGTGTTGTGCAGTTTCGACGTTAAAGCTGAATTTTTCATTCAGTTGACAGGCCACTTCCGTTGCCACCTGAAGCTCGCCGAAGGGCGTTTCCCACGCCCCTTTTGTCATGATATAGTTGGGGGATTCGGGATGAAGGTGCATGCCGAACACGATAACGACATCCGGGTGAGCGTCCCGGCTCAGCCCATGAATAACCCTGCAGGCGATCTCGCCCGAAAAGTACCATCCGGCATGCGGGACAATTCCGCCGATAAATGCTTTTTCCGGATGGCCGGCACCCGCGGTGAAACGCCTGATATCGGCTTCACACGCCTCAGCACTGTCAGGATACCAGCTTCCGGCGAACGCCGCTTTTCTCACGCCCATGGGAAATCCCTCCTAATACCTGTTATGGCGTTGTTCCGCGACCGGTTTCAGCCCATATGGAGTTTGTCCCGGACCTGCTCCCTCAGCCAATCCAGCCACGGACCCATTCCCGCTTCCGTTTTTGACGACATTTCAAACACCGGCATATCGGGATGAATCTGGCGGATGCTGCTGACTGCCTCCGCTACGTCATAGTCCAGGTAGGGTAAAAGGTCCGTCTTGTTCAGGATAGCCACATCGCTTTCGCGAAACATAAGGGGGTATTTCAAGGGCTTGTCCTCCCCCTCGGTGACGCTGAGTATCACCACCCGCGCGTCCTCACCGATGTCGAACTCCGCCGGGCATACCAGGTTGCCGATATTCTCGACAATCAGCAGATCAATTTTATCCAGAGGAATGTTGACCGCGGCTTTTTCGATAACATGTGCCGCGAGGTGGCAGTCTCCCCCGAACGCGTCGGTATTGATCTGAACTACCGGTGCGCCGGATACGGACAGACGGTCGGCATCGTTGGTTGTGCAAATATCCCCGACAATGACGGCACACCTGATTTCGGGCATGATGGCCGCCAGGGTTTTTTCCAGAGTGGTGGTTTTCCCCGAGCCCGGCGAACTCATCATGTTCAGGACGAAAATACCGTGCCGGTTGAATAGTTCCCGATTTTCATCGGCCATCTTCTCGTTGACATCCAGAACCCGCCTCACGACCTTGATTTCCCGCCGGCCGGATTTGACATTATGAACCTTTGTGTCGCCGCGGGAGTGGGGATGGGTGTGGCCATGGCCTTCCTGATGGTGGCAGGCCACCTGTATCTTATCGCCCGGTATCAGCATTTTCGTTATCCTCATCAGCAATCTCAATGGACTCGATATTCAATTCTCGTCCGGATAGAATTTCAATTTGACCGCTGCCGCACTTTTCACAGTTGAAAGCCGGCCCCTGTATGGTCCACTTCACATCGCACTCTTTACACCTGGCCACCACCGGGATCTCTTCGATACCCAGCTCGGCGCCTTCCAGCGGCGTCTCCTTGGCGGCGATCTCGAAACAAAACCGCAGGCTATCGGCCACCACAGCGGCCAGTTTTCCAACCTTGAGATTTACCCTGGCAACCTTCACGTCACCCTCCTCCGCGGGAATGGAGGCGGTGGCAATCTCGATGATCTGCATGGCAATGCCCATCTCATGCATACGTACACAATCCTTTTCTAAGGCGGCCAGAATAATCCGTTAATCCAATCAAACCGATTACAGGCATCGCCGTTTTTAAGTGTTACGTTTTAGGTTTTACGTCGTATTCAGCATGTAGCAAAAAGTAAACAACCGATGTCTTTTTGCTCACTTAAAACGTAACACGTAAAACTTAAAACGACGCTATTTGAACACTTCCGCACAAAGCTCACCCAGGGTCCCCAGATTTTCACAAATATGGATGCCGCTTTTTTTCATCGCCTCGAGTTTACCCTGGGCAGTGCCACTCTTGCCGCTGATGATGGCGCCCGCGTGGCCCATGCGTCTGCCGGGGGGGGCCGTCAGCCCCGCAATAAAGCCTACGACCGGTTTTGTCAGGTTTTTTTCTATGAATTCAGCGGCCTCTTCCTCCGCCGTTCCGCCTATTTCGCCCACCATCACGATGCCTTCGGTTTGCCCATCCTTTTCAAAAGCATCCAGACACTCGATAAAATTAGTGCCGTTAACCGGGTCTCCGCCTATCCCCAGGCAGGTTGTCTGCCCGATGCCCTGACGGGTCAACTGGTGGACGACTTCGTAAGTGAGAGTACCCGATCGGGAAACCACACCGATGGGGCCGCCCGGTTTATGGATAGGTCCCGGCATGATGCCGATCTTGCATTCACCCGGTGTGATAATGCCCGGACAGTTCGGACCGACCAGGCGTGACGACTTTCCCCTTAAATAGTTTTTAACCTTCATCATATCCATCACCGGGATGCCTTCGGTAATCGCCACAATAATTTCCATACCCGCATCTGCGGCTTCCATAATGGCATCGCCGGCAAATGGCGGCGGCACGAAGATCATGCTGCAATTGGCCCCGGTGGCAGCCGCTGCCTCACTCACGGTATTGAACACCGGTACCGCATCCATCTTCTGCCCGCCTTTCCCCGGGGTCACACCGGCCACCACAGCGGTGCCATAGGCCACGCACTGCTGTGTGTGAAACTGTCCTTCCTTACCCGTGATGCCCTGGACCAGAAGGCGTGTTTCCTTATTTACAAAAATGCTCACTTCGCTTCCCTCACTTTCATTAGAAACAGTCCGCCGCTTTTACTGATAATGTTTCTAATGTGGATGAAAATTTATGCTTTAAACCCAACACAAAATCCAAAACACCAAACACTAGACGACCAGCTCAGCCACCTTCCGGGCGGCATCCTTGAGGTCCACCGCCGTGGTAAGGTTCAGCCCCGATTCAGCAAGAATCCTCCGTCCCTCGTCGACATTCGTCCCTTCCATGCGCACCACGACGGGAACATTGATACCGGTCTTCCGGGCGGCCTGGACCACGCCCTCGGCAAGCACATCGCAGCGCAGGATCCCGCCGAAGATGTTGATCAGGATACCTTTGACGTTCTCATCGCTGAGGATGATGCGAAAACCGTTTTCAACCATTTCCGCGCTGGCTCCGCCCCCCACATCCAGAAAATTGGCTGGTTCGGCACCGGCCAGCTTGATGATGTCCATGGTCGCCATGGCCAGGCCTGCGCCATTGACCATGTTGCCGACATTGCCGTCCAGGTTGATGTAGTTCAGATTGTACTTGGATGCCTCGACTTCCAGCGGATCCTCTTCGTTGAGGTCGCGGTATTCCAGGATATCCTTGTGCCGGAAAATGGCGTTATCGTCGATGTTGACTTTAGCATCCAGTGCGACCATCGTTTCTTCGGCGGTTATCACCAGCGGGTTGATTTCCACCAGAGAACAGTCGTAGTCCACCGCCATGTTAAACAACTTCATCAGCATCCGGCTGAAGATTTTGATGACTGCAGGCGGCAGGTTGAGACCAAAGGCCACTTCCCGGCAGTGGTAAGGGCTGATGCCCGCCAGCGGATCGACATACACCTTGATGATTTTTTCCGGCGTCTCTTCGGCCACCGTTTCAATGTCCATACCGCCGGCCTCGCTGGCCATGATCACCATCATGGCCGTGGCGCGGTCCGGAATGATGCTCAGGTAAAGTTCCTTTGCTATGTTGAGCCCCTGCTCCACCAGAACCTTTTTCACCTCGCGCCCCTCGGGCCCGGTCTGATGGGTTACGAGGTTCATGCCGATGATCTCGCCGGCCACTGATTTGACTTCGTCAGCACTGTTGGCCAGCTTTACGCCACCGCCTTTTCCGCGTCCGCCCGCATGAATCTGGGCTTTAACCACCACGGGAAATGCGCCGAGCTTATCCGCTGCCGCAACCGCTTCATCGGGGTTGAAGGCGACCCCCCCCTCGGGCACGGACACGCCGTATTTTCGGAACAATGCTTTTGCCTGGTATTCGTGGATCTTCATGAGCCATAAGTTCCTTTATATTGGTTATTCGCCCTTTCCTCTGGATTTTTCATGCTCGTTGGACGCGTCAGGGCATGAAAATTTAGTCAGATTCGAACACTAGCCGATAACCAGCAGTACATCCCCCTTGGCAACCGAGTCACCGCTGCTGTAGTTAATGGCCTTGATGGTGCCGCCGGCCGGTGCCGGAAGGGCGTTTTCCATCTTCATGGCTTCTAGCACCACGACGGTTTCACCTTCGTCCACCGCAGCGCCAACCTCTTTGGCATAACTGACAATCATGCCGGGCATGGGCGCCGCAAGCGGTGTTCCGTCCACGGATGCAGCCTCTGCCTTGGGTGTGGCATCGGCTTCCTTGGCGGGTTCGGTTGCCGCGGGAGCTGCCGGCGTCGGGGCTGGTGCTGCAGGCGCTGCCGCCATCATGGGAGCCTGGGGCATCTGGGCCGGCATCTGCTGCATGTAGCTGATCATCGGCGACTCTCCCTGAGCATCCACACCGACTTCGAAGAATTCATCCCCCACGAATACATTGAATGTACGCAGGTTGTCGCTCTTGGCCGGCGCCTCTTTGGCCTGCTTTTCAACCAGAAGGCCTTCCCTGGCTTTTTTGATCAGTTCATCTTCGGCCGCAACCTGTTCCAGCGTCTTTGCCCTGACCTCCTCCGGGGGCTCTTCTTTGCCGTATTTCCATTTTAGAAATTTCTTCCCGGTGACGGGATAAATGGCGTAGAGGATCGTATCATCCATATCCACGGCAAGCCCTTTTACATCCTCCTCGGCCTGGGGCATTTCCGGCTCCAGGACCTCGGCCGGCCTGCAGGTGATGGGCTCCTCCCCTCTTTCGTACCCTTTAAGCGCTTTTTTCTGTACTTCCGGATCGATGGGAACGGCCGTCTTGCCATAAAGCCCGTAGCAAAGGTCTTTTACCTGGCCGGTGATCATCTTGTAACGTTCATTTTCATCGTCAAAAAGCACATTGTTCACGGTCTGAATGCCCACGATCTGGCTGGTGGGTGTAACCAGCGGAATCTGCCCCAGATCCTTTCTGACCCTGGGTAATTCCTTGTAAACTTCATCGATCCGGTCCAGTGCATCCATCTGGCGCAACTGGTTGACCAGGTTGGAAAGCATGCCGCCGGGTGTCTGATGCAGCAGTACATTGATGTCGATGATGGAGACCTTGGAGTCGTCCAGAAGATGCTTGTACTTGGGCAGAACCTCCTTTTCAAGGACCGCATTGATGGCGGCAAGCTGCCGTATATCGAAACCGGTATCACGGTTGGTTCCCAAAAGGGTCATCACCAGCGGCTCGATGGCGGCATGGGAAGTCCGGTAGGCATAAGGCGTCATACAGGTGTCAATAATGTCGACGCCCGCTTCGATGGCTTTTAAATGACTCATGGGCGACATGCCCGATGTGAAATGGCTGTGCAGGTGGATGGGTGCTTTAACTGCAGCCTTCAGGGCTTTGACAATTGCATATGCATCGTAGGGTGCGATAAGGCCGGCCATATCCTTGACACAGATACTGTCAGCACCCATGGCCTCGAGGTCCTTGGCCTTCTGAACGTAGTAATCCAGATTGTACACCTCACCCCCCATGCGCGGTTCAGTCATGGAGTAGCAGATGCAGCCCTGAAAATGCTTGCCGCACGCCTTGATCATCGGCACCACTGTCTCGAAATTCCGGTAGTCATTCAGCGCGTCAAACGTCCTGAAGATATCCATCCCGTTGGCCGCAGCCCGCTCCACGAAAGCCTTGGCAACGTCATCCGCATAATTGCGGTAACCCACCAGATTCTGTGCGCGCAGCAGCATGGAAAACGGTGTTTTTTTCATGTAGCGTTTCAGGGTCCGGATGCGCTCCCAGGGATCCTCGTTCAGAAAGCGGTGCATGGTATCGAAGGTGGCCCCGCCCCACGTCTCCACTGCCCAAAACCCGACCTCGTCTATCATTTCCGCAACCGGAATCATATCCTCCGTCCGCCCGCGCGTGGCAAACAGCGACTGGTGGCCGTCGCGCAGCGTCAGGTCTTCCACCAATACCGGATTTTCCGCCTTTGGGCGGTCCTTATCATATTCCATGGCTGTCATCTTGACTTGATTGTGATCACTCATTATACGGTTCTCCTCTCCAGATAAAATTGCCCAGGGCAATTATATTGTACGCGGCTGCGCCGCAATTTTAATTTCAAACAATTAAAACCCATCAATGCCTGAAGCCGTGAAACGCCTTGGCCTGCATAAGACTACGGAATTGCATCTGGGCCTGGCGTCCACTGATGCCCCATAGTTTGGGCGGTGCCGGGGGCGCCGGTACCCGGTCGGCGGCAGGCGCCTGCATGGTCGCAAGGCACGTGGCCTCCTCTTCCTCTTTGATGTAGGCCATCACACCCGCAATGGCGGCTATTTTTCTTTTATTATCCATTCAAACCTCTTTCATTCAAACGCGTTGAATAGCGGCGAAGCCGCGTACACTAATTTCGCCTTCGGCGAAATTAGACGGGGATGTTGCCATGCTTCTTGGGTGGCCGGATCTCACGCTTGTTGCACATGATTTCAAGCGCGTCGATGAGTCGCGGCCGGGTTTCACTGGGTACGAGCACAGCGTCGATATAACCTCTGTTGGCAGCACAATAAGGATTCGAAAAAAGATCGTTGTATTCCTGAATTTTCTCTTCCCGTTTGGCCTTAGGATCATCCGCAGCATTGATTTCTTTGCGATGAATTATATTGGCGGCCCCGGCGGCACCCATGACCGCGATTTCGGCTGTCGGCCATGCAAATGCCATATCCGCCCCCAGGTCCTTGGAGCACATGGCCAGGTAACTGCCGCCGTAGTCTTTGCGTGTGACCAGAAGCAGTTTGGGCACTGTCGCTTCCGAATAGCACCACAGCAGTTTGGCCCCGTGGCGAATGATGCCGCCCCACTCCTGGTTGCTGCCGGGCAGGTAGCCGGGCACATCCGCAATGGTCAGCATGGGGACATTGAAAGCGTCGCAGAAGCGGATAAACCGTGTAGCCTTGTCCGAAGCATCGATGTCCAGGCATCCGGCAAGCTCCTTGGGCTGGTTGGCAATGATGCCGATACTTCTCCCGTTCAGACGGGCAAAACAGGTGACGATATTGCGTGCAAAATGCTCATGCGGTTCAAAAAACTCACCATTATCGACGATGGAACGGATGACATCCTTGATGTCATAGGATTGGTTGGGACTGTCCGGTATAATGACATCGAGCGCCGGATCCACCCGTTGGGGGCTGTCGCCGGTGTCGACGACCGGCGGATCTTCCATGTTGTTGGAAGGCAGGTAAGAGAGCAGTTTCTTGATCTGGTCGATGGCGTCCTGGTCGCTCTCACAGGCAAACTGGGCCACCCCGCTCTTTTCATTGTGCGCCATGGCGCCGCCAAGGTCTTCGAAGGTAATATCTTCCCCGGTAACGGACTTGATGACCTCCGGACCTGTGATGAACATATAACTGGAGTTTTTTACCATGAATATATAATCGGTCATGGCCGGTGAATAGACTGCCCCGCCGGCGGTGGGGCCCATGATGGCCGATACCTGGGGTATGACGCCCGAGGCCAGGGAGTTGCGGTAAAAAATCTGGCCATACCCGGAAAGCGCGTCCACGCCCTCCTGTATACGGGCCCCGCCGGAATCGTTCAGACCGACAAAGGGTACCCCTGCTTTCAGTGCCAGATCCATGACCTTGCATATCTTTTTGGCGTGCATTTCACCCAGGCTGCCGGCTCTTGCCGTAAAATCCTGCGCAAAAGCGAACACCTGCCGGCCCTCAACCAGGCCATGGCCCGTGACAACCCCGTCCGAGGGAATATCCACATCTTCCATGCCGAAGTTCACACAGCGATGCGTGACCAACATGTCGATTTCCCGGAATGTACCTTGGTCAAACAGCAGGTCCATACGCTCGCGGGCGGTCAGCTTCCCCTTTTTTTTGTGCTTGGCCACAGCCTTTTCCCCGCCCATCTGCAGGATCTTTTCTTCCTTCTCCTTCAGATCCTTAATTTTATCTTCCACGATACCCATAGTAGATTCCTTTCAATTTAACTTGAGTGCGTCCATACAGACATCAATAAGTTGCGTTTTAACCAAACTGAAATAATCCTAAAGCACCTCTTGATTGTCAAGGGAAAAAAGCAGCTCATCGGCTGCGACGGTCGGTGCGGTTTCACCGTTTTTGACACTTCTCTTAATCTGCGGCAGGCGTGAAACGATTTTCGGATTGCCAAAAAATCGTTCCTTGAGCCCCTCTTCCAACAGTGACCACATCCAGTCAAGGGCCTGGTCCTGCCTTTTCCTGTGAAGGGCACCGCTTTCTACATGCCGCCGGCGGTGCTCCAATACGGTTTCCCAGATCTTGATGATGCCGGCGTTGCCGGCCGCCAACGAACTGCAGGTCATCACCTTCGGGCTCCAGATCGTGGATGTGGGAATCAGGTAGTGCAGTGCATTTTCATATTGTTTCGCGGCCCTTTCGGCCCTATCGATATTGTCGCCGTCCGCCTTGTTGACAGCGATGGCGTCGGCCACCTCCAGGACCCCTTTTTTGATGCCCTGCAGTTCATCCCCGGCACCGGCGATCATCAGCAGAAGAAAAAAATCCACCATGGAAGCCACCGTGATTTCCGATTGACCCACACCGACGGTTTCGACGATCATCACGTCATATCCGGCGGCTTCGCACACCAGCATGGTCTCCCGGGTTTTTCGGGCTACGCCCCCCAGCGTCCCCCCGGACGGTGAGGGCCGGATAACGGCGTTTTCGGCGACGGAAAGCTCCTCCATGCGGGTTTTATCCGCCAGCACGCTGCCCCCGCTGCGTTTGCTGCTTGGATCTACGGCCAGCACCGCCACACGATGGCTTTTGGCCACCAGCAGGGTCCCAAGGCTTTCGATAAAGGTGCTTTTGCCGGCGCCGGGGACACCGCTGATGCCCAAACGGACGGCTTTGCCCGTATGCGGCAACAGGTGGTTGATAACCCGGCGCGCAACCTTCTGGTGCTGTGCCAGGGAACTTTCAATCAAGGTGATGGTCTTGGCGATGATACGTTTGTCTCGATCCAGAACACCTTGAACGTAGTATGTATCGTCCTTCAGCGTCATACCCTTTTATCGAGTGCGTTCAGTATCTGATTGGCTGAATCCGTCACCACCGTACCCGGCCCGAACACACCCGATGCTCCGTGTTTATAAAGAAAGTCGTAATCGCCCGGCGGAATAACGCCGCCCACGACAACCAGAATATCGTCCCCGCCCTCTTTTTTCAGGTTCTCGACCAGCTGGGGTACCAGGATCTTGTGACCCGCCGCCAGGCTCGAGGCACCCACGACGTGAACATCGTTCTCCACGGCCATTTTTGCAGCCTCTTCGGGCGTCTGAAACATGGGGCTGATGTCCACGTCGAACCCCAGGTCGGCAAATGCGGTGGCAATCACCTTTATACCCCGATCATGACCGTCCTGTCCCATTTTAGTGACCAGTATCCGGGGACGCCGTCCCTCTTTTGCCAGAAAATCATCTGTCCTTTTGCGCACCGCGGCAAAAATTTCACTGTCACCGTACTCTGCGGCATACACACCCGAAATACACTGCGTGGTGGCCACAAACCGGCCGAAAACTTTTTCCATTGCATCCGAAATCTCACCTACGGTGGCACGCGCCCGGACGGCAGGAAGACAGGCCTCCAGAAGATTTCCGCCTGTTTCGGCAGCCCTGGTGAGATCTGCGAGTGCCTTTGCAACGGCTGCGCCGTCCCTGGCGGCTTTTATCTCTTCCAGGCGCTGGATCTGTTCCCGACGTACCGCATCTGAAACTTCGAGCACATCCTCCAGAGGTTCTTCTTCAATTTTGTACTTGTTGACCCCCACAATCACATCCAGACCCTGGTCAATTCTGGCCTGCTTTTTGGCTGCCGACTCTTCCACGCGCATCTTGGGCATGCCGGTCTCGATAGCTTTGGCCATGCCGCCCATCTCATCCACCTCCTGGATGATTTTGCGGGCTTCCTTGATAATGCCGTCGGTCAGGGCTTCTATATAATAGGAACCGCCCAGAGGGTCCGCCACATGGCAAACCTGGGACTCTTCCTGGATGATAATCTGTGTATTCCTGGCAATCCTGGCGGAAAAATCAGTGGGCAACCCGACGGCTTCGTCAAATGAGTTGGTGTGCAGGGACTGGGTCCCTCCCAGGGCAGCGGCCAGTGCTTCCAATGTCGTCCGGATAATATTGTTGTAAGGATCCTGTTCTGTAAGGCTCCATCCCGATGTCTGAACGTGGGTCCGCAGCATAGTCGATTTTGGGTTTTTGGGGTTGAAGGGGCTGATCAGTTCGTGCCACAGGAAACGGGCGGCCCGCAGCATGGCGATCTCCATGAAAAAATTCATCCCCACGCCAAAAAAGAAGGAGAGACGCGGAGCAAAGGTATCGATGTCGAGCCCTGCGGCCAGCGCGGATTTGACATATTCGAGCCCGTCCGCAAGGGTGAACGCGGTCTGCAGCACCGAGTTAGCCCCGGCCTCCATCATGTGATAGCCGCTGATGCTCACCGTATTGTATTTGGGCATGTTTCCGGAACAGTAGCCGATGATGTCCGCAACAATGCGCATGGAAGGCTCGGGCGGGTAGATGTAGGTATTGCGCGTGAGGTATTCTTTGAGGATGTCATTCTGTATCGTACCGGACAGCTGCTCCTGTTTTACACCCTGCTCCTCGGCCGCCACAATGTACCCGGCCAGAATAGGCAGGACAGCACCGTTCATGGTCATGGAAACCGACATCTGGTCCAGGGGTATCTGGTCGAAAAGTATCTTCATGTCCTCCACTGAATCGATGGCCACGCCGGCTTTGCCGATATCGCCCATCACCCTGGGGTGATCAGAATCGTAGCCCCTGTGAGTGGCCAGATCGAAGGCAACCGAAAGCCCCTTTTGCCCGGCGGCAAGATTTCTCCTGTAGAAGGCGTTCGAATCTTTTGCCGTGGAAAAACCGGCGTATTGGCGGATGGTCCACGGACGCCCGGCATACATGGTTGCCATGGGGCCGCGGACATAGGGCTCAAAGCCCGGCAGCGTGCCGATGTGGTCCATATTTTCCAGGTCTTCGGCCGTGTAGAGCGCCTTGACCTCGATCCCTTCGGGGGTTTCCCAGTTCAGGGAATCCAGCGGCTTGCCCCTGAGCTGCTTGGTGGCGAGTTCTTTCCATTTTTCAATGCTCGGTTGTTTTGACATGACACGCTCCTGTAGAAATCTCAATTGTTGACATATATTCTTCTCTGAATCGTTTTACCTTTCACAAAGCTCCACCAGCACCCCTCCGGTGGCTTTGGGGTGCAGAAAGGCAATCCTGGCGCCACCGGCACCGATACGAGGTTCCTGGTCGATCAGTTTGACCCCTTTTTCCTTGAGCTCCGCCAGGGCGGCATCGATGTCATCGACCCGGAAGGCAACATGTTGAATTCCCGGGCCCTTTTTTTCGATGTATTTTGCCACGGGCCCATCGGGCGCCGTGGATTCCAGAAGCTCCACTTCGCTTTCACTGACCGGAAAAAATGCGGTTGTCACCTTCTGCTCGGCCACGGTTTCCGCACCCTCGAACGCGAGCCCCAGGATGTCCGACCAGAACTTTTTGCCTTCGTCGATGCTGTTCACCGCAATACCGAGATGATCGATTTTTAGAATTTTCATGCATCACTCCTCTTTGCTAACAAATTAATATGCTTTAAACGCATCAATTTATTTCGTCTACATCATGATTTCATAGGTCATGCCGCTGTCATTAGCGCCTGCGGCGCGATATTTGTGCCTTCGGCACGTCATTTTGACTTCGTCGTCATTGATCCTTCGGCCAAGCTTTACGTTTTGTCATTTACACCTTCGGCGTGTCATTTGGCTGCGCCGTAATTTATGGTTATTTGCACCTGCGGTGCGTCACTCTTTGTTATTTACTTATTTTTCCCTATTGATTTTATGTAATTATTCAGTTTTATTCCAAGTTTTTGGATATTCTTCGAAAGATCATCAAATTCATTTTTTTCTATCAGATGCCTGAGATACGCTTTCTTTATCCAGGTGCTCGTTTCGTACAATGAACCGCGTGCATAATAATTGAAATTTTTCGCTTCCTTAAAATGATATCTCCCGTATCCTTCGCTGATATTTGCCGCTATTGAGTCAACAGATCTAACGAGTTGTTTTCCTATGGTATCTTTTGGGAAATAAGACCATCGATCAACGATCTGCCAGATTCTCTCCCCGATCTCCATTGAAAGCTGATAAATTTCTAAATCATCAAGTTTCAATCTGTACCCCCTTTCTTCTAAATTGCCACAATTAATAACGTGCCGAAGGCACTAATGACATCCCGAAGGGGTTAATGACAGCGATAGCTTTATGACACGCCGAAGGCGTAAGTTACACACCGGAGGTGTAAAAATCACATGCCGAAGGCATAAATGACTACCTAAACTTCGCCATCACCTTCTCAAATCCGGGAAGGGCGTTGACAATGGTAGCGTCATCGCAGCAGAAGGCAATCCTGAAATAGCCCGGACCGGCAAAACCGCTTCCCGGAACCACCAGGATACGCTCCTCTTGAAGCGCGTTTACAAAGGCCACGTCATCTGCGATGGGGGCCTTGGGAAAAAGGTAGAATGCGCCGGATGGACGAATGAATTCATAACCGACGGCCGCCAGACCATCGCACAGCAGATCCCGTTTGCGTTTGTATTCGTTTATATCGACACTCATCCCCTGAAGCTTCGCAACCGCACGCTGCATCATCGCCGGCGCATTGACGAACCCGAGAATCCGGTTGGTGATACCCATAGCCCCGGTCAGCTCGCCACGGTAGGATGCCTGGGGGTTGACGGCTACAAAGCCGATTCTTTCGCCGGGAATGGAAATGTCCTTTGAATAGGATGTGGCGACGATGCTCTCCTTGTAGCTTTTAAAAATGCTGGGAACGACAACATCGTCATAAACGATTTTCCGGTAGGGCTCGTCCGATACCAGGTAGATGGTACGCCCCATCGCTTTACCCTTTTCCGTCAGCAGCGCCCCGAGGTCGTCGAGACTCTCTTTTGAATACACCTGGCCTGTCGGGTTGTTGGGCGAATTGATGAGCACCACCTTGGTTTTGTCCGTAATTGCGCCGGCCAGCGCCTCCAGGTCCAGGGTAAAATCAGGTTTTGTCGGCACGGTCTTGAAAACCCCGCCGTGGTTCTCGGCATAAAACCGGTACTCCACAAAACAGGGTATCGGTGAAATGACCTCCTCACCCGGATCGATAACCGCCTTTAAGATAACATTCAAGGCCCCAGCTGCGCCGCAGGTCATCAGCACTTCCTCGCCGCTGATGTCCATACCGTGCTCTTTGGTCAGAAAAGCCGCAACCTCGTTTCTGACCTGGGGGTAACCCGGTTGCGGCATGTAGCCGTGGGTCCCGGCTTCATCGGAATCGATGATTGCATGCATGATGGATTTGAATTTTTCCGGCGGCGGCAAATTTGGATTGCCCAGGCTGAAATCAAATACATTTTCAGGCCCGTGCAGAGCCTTCAGGCGCGCCCCCTCTTCAAACATTTTGCGGATAAAGGATGAATTGGCGATAATCCCTTCAACCTTTTTAGAAATAGTCATTGGTACCCCTTTCGCATGTATATAAAATTTGAATATATATCCACTTTACCACTGTTAACCGGAAACCCTAATTTCAAAATCCCCAAACCCTAAACAATCTCTAATAACCCAATACCAAACCAAAAAACGGCAAGATTAACCTGGCAACTAAATAGCCTAATCCGTCATGCCGGACTTGTTCCGGCATCCAGTATTATTCTGGATTCCCGCCTTCGCGGGAATGACGGCGTTAACGTATTTAATTGCCGGAGCAATATAGAAAAAGCGAATCGCAAATTACAGTGCCGTTACATTTTGAAAATTTGAGCGTTTGGATTTAAGATTTGTTTAGGGTTTAGAAAATTAGAGCTTAGAATTTTTTTCTTAAAAACAATAGTATCAGATAGAAGACGCGTCATCGCACTCCGATAGTTGAGAGCACGACGGTTTTAGTCCGCCTGCTCCACGGCCGTCACCTCGGGAATACGTTCCTTCATCACTCTCTCGATACCGTTCCGGAGCGTCATCTGTGACATGGGGCACCCGGCACAAGCGCCCTGCAAACGAACCTTGACAACACCACCCTGGATATCCACCAGTTCCACGTCACCACCGTCCCGCTGCAGCATGGGCCGGATATCATTCAACACCGCTTCGACTTTTTCTTTCATTGGACTACCTCCTGTTTTTTTCAGCCACAAAGACCCCAAGGCGCAAAGAAAAACGCTTTATTCATCCTTTGTGGTTCTCACGTAATTCGCAGAGCATAAAAATCTCTTTTGAATTCCTCAAATGCGTCCCGGTCGATCGCCGTTCGAATCTGCTGCATCAAATCAAGATAATAGTGCAGATTGTGCAGGGTATTCAACCGGTACGCCAGCAGTTCCCTGGCCATATAGAGGTGGCGCAAATACGCCCCGGAATAATGGCGACAGGTATAACAGTCACATTGCGCATCCACAGGTTCCATATCGTATTTAAAGCGTGCATTGCAAATGTTTATGGCGCCCCGCCGGGTAAACAGCTGACCGTTTCTGGCATTGCGTGTCGGCATCACGCAGTCGAACATGTCCGCGCCCATGCCGGCAAGTTCAACGAGGTCTTCCGGTGTCCCCACCCCCATCACATACCGGGGGGCATGCTCCGGAAGCCTTGGAATCGTGAAATCGGCCACCGCAAGCATTTCATCCTTGGGTTCGCCCACACTCAAGCCGCCCACGGCATATCCGTTGAATCCGATTTCCACAATGGATTCCAGCGAGCGCCGGCGCAGGTCGTTGAACATACCGCCCTGCACAATGCCGAAAAGTGTTCCGCCAGCATCACTTTCTGCCCGGGCATCCTTACAGCGTTTTGCCCAGCGTGCCGTCAATTCCAGGGATGACTCGGTTTCACTGTATTCCGCCGGGTACTGGAGACATTGGTCCAGACACATGATGATGTCCGAGCCCAGGCACTGTTGGATTTCCACCGATTTCTCAGGTGTCAGCAGATGGCGCGAGCCGTCGATATGTGACTGGAAGGCATACCCCTCCTCCGAAATCCTGGAGAGTTTGGCCAGGGAAAAAACCTGGAATCCGCCACTGTCCGTCAATATGGGCCTGTCCCAGTTCATAAACCTGTGCACGCCTGAAAACCGTTCGATGACGTCGCAGCCGGGTCTCAGATAAAGGTGATACGTGTTCCCCAGGATGATTTGCGCCCCCGCCGCCTTGAGTTCCTCGGGTGACACGGATTTCACGGTTGCCAGCGTCCCCACTGGCATGAAGATGGGCGTATGTATCCGGCCTCGATCTGTTTCGATAACACCTGTTCGGGCGCGGCTTATTTTTGACTTATTGTTAATAGTGAAGTTGAACATGGCTACTGGATATTCGCTCTTCGTTTTTTTAAATAATCAATATCCAACACTCAATGTCCAATGATGAAGGCTTGCATTTGGACACTGGAAATTTGTTTTTACCTCTTTCAAGATTCATTCACTAAGTTTTTTTGAGATTCTTTTTGGCGGTGTTGATACTAGTATAGAATTAATGCCGTTAACTTAAGCCGTTGTTACTTTTCGAACGTTCTTTTCGGGGTCGAAATCGCTATCGGGATCGGGATCGAGAACATTGGCACGGCTATATTTTTCGATTTCGATAGCGATCCCGATAGCGATTTCGATTGGTTCTCCCAACATGAAATCCCCTTAAGTTAATGACATTGAGTATAGAATATTGATATCAACTCATCGTTTTCTTCCATCAATTGTTCTATTTTTACTTGTGATTTAACAAGGTTGGATCTCACAATCATTTTCAACCAAACTTTCGTTTCCCTTAACTCCTTTTATCTGCAGATTGTTGACCATTCGCCTCCAATGGCCGATTGCCGTTTTTTTACTTGGAAATTGATTATTCATTATTGGATATTCGCTCTTATAATATAAGCATCGCATCACCATACGAATAAAACCGGTACCCCTCTTCAATGGCCGTCCGATAAGCATGCAGAATATTCTGCCGCCCGGCCAGAGCTGAAACGAGCATCAGCAGGGTCGATTTGGGCAGGTGAAAGTTGGTTACCATGGCATCGACCACCTTGAAATCGTAGCCGGGGTATATGAACAGGTCGCAATTTCCACTGCCCGCGGATACCGTATTGCCCGCCGTGGATGAAAACTCCAGGGTACGCACACAGGTGGTCCCCACTGCCACCACCCGATGCCCGGCCTGCCTTGCCCGGTTTATCGTCGATGCGGTTCGTTCGGGGATGGAAAACCATTCCGAATGCATCGCATGCCGCCGGATATCGGAGACCCTTACCGGCGAAAAAGTACCGTACCCCACGTGAAGGGTTATTTCAACGATCTTCACACCCTTTTTTCTCAGTTTACCAAGGGTATTGTCTGTAAAGTGCAACCCTGCCGTGGGCGCGGCGACAGCGCCTTTTTGAGAGGCGTAAATCGTCTGGTAGGTGGTGTGGTCATCGAAGGTCTCATCCCCGTTCTGCCGCCGAATATACGGCGGCAGGGGAACCTTGCCGATGCGGGACAGCAGGCCCTCGAAATCCCCGTCGTATGAAAATCTGACCTGGTGGCGCATGCCTTCCGAACCAATGACCTCCGCCGTCATACCAGCATCGAAAATGAAACGGCTGCCGACACGCGGGCGTTTTGAGGCTTTCACCAGGCAGTCCACCTCCAAACATCCGCGGTCATCGGATCGGGCCTTATCCGGCGTAAAATCGAGCAGCAACAGTTCTACGCGTCCACCTGTTTCCTTTTTGCCCAACAGCCTTGCCGGGATGACTTGCGTGTTGTTCACCACCAGCACATCCGAGGGTGAGAGATACTCCGGCAGGTCGTTGAAATGTCCGTGGCGGAGGGAACCGTCTTCACGCCCCATGACCAGCAGCCGGGATCGGTCCCTTTCAGCAACGGGGTGCTGCGCTATATTTTCCTCGGGCAGATGGTAGTCGTAATCGTCTATTGAGTACATTCTTACCGTTTACCTAAATAGACTAACAATATCCCCGAAACCATCAGGACCAGTCCGAAACGCCGCAGGGTGCTTTCCGGCATTTCCAACATCTTTTCCACCCAGACTTTCATTTTAACGGGAAACGCAAAATAGGGAATGCCCTCCACCACCATGACCATTCCGATGACACACAGGAAAAATTCCATTTTTATCCCTTTATAAAATCGCCCTGGGCGATTTTATGGCACGCGGCGGCACCGCTATTTTCACTTCATTAACTGTCGGATTTTATTTGGATGATATTCTGATACAAATACACAAAAAATAATTTATATCGTCTAACTTAATGCAATGTCAAAATAAAACCGTCGCACCATTCGATTGCTTTTCATGCCATACGCTTAAAAAAATTGCGTCGATAACAATTCACACTTGACCAAATTTCACTAAAATATTACTATCCGTCGCAAATAACTCGCGAGTTTTTTATGATGGGGATAAAAAAATGGGCGAATACATTCATCGCTATATTCAAAAATCTGTTTTAAAGGACCTGGAACGTAAAATGGTCTTCATTGGCGGGCCGCGCCAGTCCGGAAAGACCACATTGGCTAAATATCTCTGCCGGCAGGCAGGTTACAGCCTTGAGGAAAGATACTTAAACTGGGATGCGACAGCAGACAGGGAAAACATAATCAAGGAACAGTTTCCTGCCGGGTCGGGCATCCTCATCCTAGATGAAATTCATAAATATTCCCGTTGGCGTCAGGTGGTTAAAGGACTTTTCGACAAACGGGGGGATGAATTGGACATACTGGTAACCGGTAGCGCCCGGCTCGACCATTATCGGAGGGGCGGCGACTCCCTTCAGGGACGCTACCATTTTTATCGACTCATGCCTCTCACCTTTAGTGAACTTGGACCACCGGATGAGGCCGGTTTGGCCGATCTGTTTAATTTCGGTGGATTTCCGGAACCGCTCCTGTTGAGATCAGAAAAAGAAACCCGGCGCTGGAGCCAGGAGTATCGTTCCAGAGTTATACAGGGAGACCTTTCTGACCTTGAGAATATCATGGACCTTGGCATCATTGAAAACATGGTCATTCGGCTCCCGGATCTGGTCGGCTCCCCACTATCACTGAATGCGCTGCGGGAAGATCTCCAGGTGTCGCATCAGTCCGTGTCGAGATGGATCGGCATGCTTGAAAAGCTCTACATGATTTTCCGAATATATCCTTTTGGTGCACCTAAAATTCGAGCGGTTAAAAAAGAGGCCAAGCACTACCATATGGATTGGACCACCATAACCGATCCCGGTGCCCGTTTTGAAAATATGATCGCCTGTCACCTGTTGAAATGGTGCTACTATAAACAGGACACAGAAGGGATTGCGCTTGAACTACGGTATTTTAGAGATGTGGACAAGCGAGAGGTCGATTTTGTCATTGTTGAGAATATGCAGCCGACTCTGTTTATAGAGTGTAAACTGTCTGAAAAAAGCGTCGCCCTGCCTTTGAAATACCTGAAAAAACGATTTCCGCACGTTACCGCGATACAGGTCTTTTTTGAAGGAAATTGTGATTATATAACCAAAGAAGGCATTCGAGTGTGTTCGGCTCACCGGTTTCTGAAGGAGTTCATATAGCCTATAAATTCACGGGGAGACATAATCTCAATATCAACATATTTTTTTATGCTTTTGAGGTGCTTGTCTCCTGAAATGATGATTTTACTGTCAAGCGCCACCGCACATTCCAGAAATTTATTGTCGTCTGAATCATCTTTCACCACCTCAATTTTGATTGTTTTGGTCGTAAAAATAGAATTGTACCCCTCGGCAAACAATCTGGTTAAATTCGAAATTTCTTTTGCATCTCTTAAACCAAGTCTATTGAGAACCGATAAATATTCCTCAATTATTTCCTGCGACAAACATAAAACGATGTCTCCATTTTTCCAAAAATCGATTATTTTTCTGGGCAGGCCACCAAAAAAAGAAGAGATAAAAACATTTGTATCAATTACAACTTTAACCATTCTTGGACCGCACTTGCTTTATTGCTTTTTCTATATCGGCTTCAAGGATGTCGTTTTGGGAAAAGTTCTGCCCTATCCTGTTCCAAAGCCTGTCGATATAGCCACTCATATCCCTTTCTTTTGTGTAATTCACAAGGAGTTCCCTGACAAGCTCACTCAAGCTCTTCCCCTCTATTTTTGCTAATTGACTGGCTTTATTTTTTAAGCTCGAATCTACTCTTACAATCATTTGCGTTGACATAATTTACCCCCACTTGATGCAGATTATTTTTAGTATTGTTACAGCATGCTAACATGCTGTAACAATTTGTTTAGAAACCCGCAACAAAGATAACTTGTATATATATATTATACGCGGTTAAAGCGATTGTCAACCATGAAGCCGAACCTTCGAAAGGGAGACGAGGTGGTTGGAAAACCGGAAAAGAATCCTCTCTAATACTTTACAATGAACAGTGTAGGTGCTAATTTTCAAAATGAAATTGCTTTGCAATTTCATTTTAAATTGTATATTTTTTTCCGAGTTGATTTCGATGAATAATCGGCCTGGAAAAAATCTACACTATCCGGACTAAAGAAGAATCTCCCCGGACTGAAGGAAAAAAATATGTTTGAATCCGTCATCGGGCTGGAAGTCCACGCCCAGCTGAAAACCAGAACAAAGATTTTCTGCGGCTGTTCAACCGTGTTCGGGGCACCGCCCAACACGCACACCTGCCCGGTCTGTCTCGGCATGCCGGGTGTTCTGCCCGTGCTCAACAAAAAGGTTGTGGACTACACCCTGAAAATGGCGGTTGCCACTCATTGCACGGTAAACCATAAAAGCCGTTTTGCGCGTAAGAACTATTTTTACCCGGACCTTCCCAAGGGCTACCAGATTTCACAATATGAACTGCCCATCGCCGAACACGGGCACATTCACATTGAGCTGGACGGCCGCAAAAAACGCATCGGCATTACCCGAATCCACATGGAAGAAGATGCCGGTAAATTGACCCACGACACCCACCGGCCGGTCAGCCGGGTGGACCTGAACCGGGCCGGCGTGCCCCTTATGGAAATCGTCAGCGAACCGGACATGCATACGCCCGAAGAAGCCGGGGCCTACTTGAGGCACCTGCGCTCCATCGTACGCTACCTGGATGTCAGTGACGGCAATCTCGAAGAGGGCAGCTTCCGCTGCGATGCCAATGTCTCCATCATGCCCACGGGGGCGGACACCTTAGGCACCCGCACGGAACTGAAAAACCTCAACTCCTTCAAACACGTGGAAAAGGCCATTGCCTTTGAAGTGTCCCGGCAGAAAGAGATCCTCCTGGAAGGCGGTAAGGTGATTCAGGAAACCCGACTCTGGGACCCGGCTAAAAACCGGACATTTTCCATGCGCGGCAAGGAAGATGCCCACGATTACCGTTATTTTCCGGACCCTGACCTGCTGCCGCTGGTCATTGACGATGAATGGGTGGCGTCCACCCGGAAAAGTCTTCCTGAACTGCCGGAGCAGAAAAAGACCCGTTTCATTGAATCCTATGGCCTGCCCCCTTACGACGCCGGTGTCCTTTCCACCAGCCGTGAGCTGGCTGACTTTTTCGAAGCCTGTGTCAAACTGTTTCCCAAGCCCAAACCGGTCAGCAACTGGATCATGGGCCCCCTGCAGGGATTATTGAACACCACCGGAAAATCCATCACGGGTTCACCCGTTTCCCACGCCGCCCTGGCAGGCCTTCTCAAACTGGAGGATGACGGCGTGGTCAGTAACAAGATCGCCAAAACGGTCTTTGACGAAATGGCTGTTTCGGGAGACTCCGCCAAATCCATTGTTGAAAAAAAGGGCCTGGTCCAGGTGACGGATGTTTCGGCCATCGCGAAGATCGTCGACACGGTGCTGGGCCGGAACCCTAAAGAGGTGGAAGCCTTCAAAAACGGTAAAACCAAGCTCATGGGCTTTTTCGTGGGCCAGGTCATGCGTGAAACCAGGGGTAAGGCCGACCCGAAGATTGTGAATCAGTTGCTGAAGGAGAAGCTGAGTTGAAACCACTGGATATTGGTTAGAAGCCCTGGATTCCCGCCTGCGCGGGAATGACGTGAAGGTGAAATGCTTAACGTATTAAGAGCGAGTTTCCAGCAACGTCATCCCGGTGTGTCCGCGTCTTCACAAAAAGGAGGCAGGGACTTAGAAAAACATAAGGCTTAAAACGAAAAAACCGACGTCATTCCCGCGCAGGCGGGAATCCAGCAAGTTATATTGAAATCAATCAAGTATTATAAACATTTTATACATAATAAAACCCCCTTGCGACTCACCGCAGGGAGGTTTTACTTTGGTGTCTACTTCATCAGAAATAATAGTGAAGAAAAAAAATTGACTGTGTTGTCGTCAGTTTTCAACGAAAAATGACGACAAGGTGGTCAAAAAAGTTGAAAAGAATCCTCAAGTCACCCGCTAACAGCTTTTTTTTGCTTGAACCGCGTGGCACCGGAAAAAGTACATGGTTGCAAAGTCTGTTTCCAGGCGCCCATGTGGTGGATTTATTATCCGAAGAAGTTTACCAGAGCCTGCTGGCCAACCCCGGCCTTTTTTTCAATCAGCTCCGTGCGATACATTTTCAGAACAGTGGTGCCGGGGGCTGCGGGAAATATCTGATTTAAGCGGACTGCGGCGCAGTATTATTGTGTACCCACACGGTCCGGTCTTAAAGACGAAAGTCGGCATTAAGGTGCCCTTCGAACACTTCTATCAGCTACTGGCTGAAAGCAAATTATTTTAAAATTTCCATAAAAAAATCCCCTGGGCCGCAAGGTTCAGAGGATTTTTTTATTCTTAGAAGTTTATCTGCCATTTGGCCCCGACGTAGGTAATGGTATCGGAATCATTTCCATTTCCGTCTTCCCCACCAAAATAGGCACCGATTTCAGGGGCTACAAAAAAGCCTTTGCCAAGAACGATGGGCAATAGACCGTAGCAAGCCATTGTGGTATCAGGATCGTCAAAACCCATATCTTCATTGTCATCCACGCGGTAACCGGTACCCACTTCCATGCTTATGGTATCATTGAAAACCATACCAAAAGCCACCAAGGCACCTATGCTTGATGCATCCGCGGTATCGAAAGAATTAGGATCGATATAAGCGTATGCCTGAGCTGAACCGATAACCCATCCAGAACCCAGCCCGTAGTTACCAGCATTGACGGCATAAAAAGCATCCCAGTTGATATACATGGCGCCGAAATTGTGGGCGCCCATAATACCGGCCACGTAGGATTTTATGGAACCACTCTCGTTGCCGCCGGCATCCTGAACGTTAATCGAATTAAAACCACCCATTAAGGCCAAAAGCCCGTCATTTCCCAGAGGCAGATCAAAACGGGCTTCAATTTTGGGAAGCAGTTTATCGGTGTCAGCCGCACCGCCTGTGCCGTCATAGTCCATAAAATCGCCATCGTCGACATTTAAACCGGCTACGTTTGCCTCGATGAAAGCCAGTTTGAAGGCGCCGCCAAGGAAGGTTGCCCGGATCATATCTTTCCTGCCGCCGTAGATGCCGCCGACATCCAGGAGGCCTGCATCATCAGCGTATACCTGGCTGGAAACCCAGGCATTTACCGGGGTGTAGTGCCGGCCAAGACCTATTTTCATACCACCGAAATCATATTCGGCCCACAAGATGCGAATATTAGCATTGCCGGCTATATTACCGTATTCGAAACGACCGGTAATGTTGCCGTCAGCCACTCTTGCACCGATACGGGAGTTTTCC
>Ga0164313_10000165_pt1 | contig 46229 bp, 37 predicted proteins | sample GuaBasSedimGuay4_FD_113735 | JGI IMG/M metagenome (GOLD analysis project Ga0164313, IMG submission 113735) | Subseafloor sediment microbial communities from Guaymas Basin, Gulf of California, Mexico - Guay4, Core 4569-4, 0-3 cm | ecosystem: Environmental > Aquatic > Marine > Hydrothermal vents...
ACTAGTCCGGCTTCCCTTGGCCGTTTGTCACCTCTCCCGGCCGATCGTCACCGTTAGTTGGCGTTTTCTCCGGTCTGCCTTGGCGTCGGCGTGGAAGCATGGTTGAATGGGCTCGTTGATTCCGGTTTCTGACCCATCAGGAGAACGGGGCTTTGCCATGCGTATACAATTATTGATCCGGCAGTTTTCAATCAGTCAAAGATTCTTGCGGTGGACGGGGTTGTTCGCCCTGTCTGCGGCGATCTCGTTGCAGGCAGCGCGGGTTGATCCGGATTTCCGCCCGGTTTTCGGATATGGATTCGGTGGCGATGATTTCAACCGTTTCGAAGCGGTCATGCCGGATGGGCGATTGGTCCTGAATAACGGATACGAACGCTGGTTCGTGGATGGTTCATTGGATCCCTCTTACGATCCTCCCAACGACGGGCGTCGAACCCTGCGAGTCCTTCACACCGGCCAACTGGTCGCTCACTATCGCACTGGTGACACCATGCATCCATGCAAGGAAGACCCTTTGATGGAATGTGGCCCCTTTGAGGAGAGCCGTGAGCTTGTGTGGCTCGATTCATCGGGTCGGAAGACGGATGTGGGTTTCGATTTGGGTCCGGACGGGTCTTCTTTGTCCAGCGGCGAGTTCTATCCTTACGTGAACGGGCAACACCTGTTGTACGGAGCGTTTGAGTCGGTCAACGGCATAACGCGATCCCGGCTGGCCCGTATTAATGGCGACGGCTCCGTGGATACGTCCTTTGACGCGGGCTTTCTCTCCAATAAGGTAAGAGGGATCTGGCCGCAGGCCGACGGGAAAATTCTCGTCTGGGGCAATTTCATCGAGTTTGGGGGCCAGAGCCTGCCGGGCCTGGTCCGGTTGAAATCCGATGGAACCATCGATAGCACTTTCACGCCCGATTCTCCGAGCGGCGGAGGGCCTGTGGCCGAGGATTCGGAAGGTCGAATCCTGAGGGCGTTTCCAGGCGCCATCTACAGTTCGGATGCCAACGGAACGAATTTGGAATTGCTGGTCGAGTATGAGGATTCCGGTCGAATGGAAGTAAAGGGATTCCTTCCGGTGGAGGACGGTGCGTTCCTGGTCTGGGGCGACTTCATCAGGATCGGCGGAGTCGACCGTCCGTTCCTGGCGCGGGTCAACACCGACGGATCGGTTGACACCGGGTTCAACGCGAACGCGGTGCTCGCCTCAGGTCCCCGTCCATCCGGGGGGTATCTCCGGAGGATCCATCGCATGGACGACGGCCGCCTCGTCCCCTTTGTAACAGGATTGTGGCGTCTGATGCCCGATGGATCGGTCGATTCTTCCCTGCAGCCCGAAAACCTATCGGCGGCGTCGATTGAGGCGATTGCTGTCCAGGCGGACGGTCAAATGGTCGTCGCCGGGCTGTTCACTCAAGCCAACGGATTGATCCGGTCCGGCCTCGTTCGCTTGAATTCCTCGGGTGTGGTTGACCCCATGTTTGATCCGGGCAACCAGGTGGTTGCCAATGAGATCTCTTCGATTGCGGTCGGTCCGGATGATGCCGTCTGGGTTGGGGGCGGCCCCGCCGAGTTACCGACCAATCGGCGTGCCCGCCTTGTTCGTCACCAACCCGATGGCGCGATCGATCCCGATCTACATCTTGAATTTGATGAAAAAAGCGTGGTCCGGACTGTCGCCGTGGATTCCCTGGGGCGTGTATATTTTGGAGGACGATTCAGGACGGTCAACGGCCATGCTCGAAACGGGCTGGCCCGATTGAACGCTGATCATACCGTCGACCCACTGTTTGCCGACGGGATCGCGTTGACCGGTCTCGAGGTCGAAGTGACTCACCTGGAGATCCTGGACGATGGCGGTCTGCTGGTGGCCGGCGCATTTGACGCGTGGCAGGGTGTTCGTCGCTGGGGCCTGTTCAAGCTCAACGCGGATGGAGAACTCAATACCGACTTCGTGCCAAATGAGGCACTTGCCGGATTGCGGGTGGCGGCTGCCGCCGCGCATGAGGATGGCTCGGTGGGTGTGGCGTCGTTGAACGGTGACTACAATCCGGTGAGTGCGATTCACCTGCTCGATCCCCTCGGGCATGAAGTGGCGTTGAAAAAGCCGTCCCTGGCGGACCATGCCGACATTCTGGATGTGGTGGTGCTTCCTGGAGGTGTAACCATCTTCAGTGTCGTCCCAACCTCGGACGGGGTCTACGATCCCGACCGGAATTATCCTCCGTTCCTGCTGGCTCTGGCCTCGGACGGTGAGCCGGGAAACAGGTTCATACCGGAATTCGATTCGAACGCGGTCAAAGCGATGGCCGCTTTATCCGACGGCTCGATCGTGCTGGCCGGTGACTTCGACGGCGTGGATGGGATGGACTTTGCCAACCTGATGCGGGTGGTCGGTCTCGACCAGGCTCCCGGTCCACGGATGGCGAATATTTCGACGCGAGGGTTTGTCTCGGACGGAGATCGTCAATTGATCGCCGGGTTTGTGGTGGAAGGAACGGAACCTCAACGCGTCCTGATCCGCGGGGTCGGGCCGACGCTCGAGGACTTTGGAATTGAGCATGCATTGGCGCATCCCGTGCTTGAGCTTCGGTCCAGCTCAAACGCTGAGCCGATTGCGGTATCGTATCCGGGTGACTGGTGGATCGGTGATCGCTATAACGCACCCAAACCAAAATCCCGGGTAATCGATATGTTCAATCGGGTCGGTGCTTTCGACCTGACCGGCAGTGCACCCAGCGGGCCGGGTCACCCCATCTCGACCTACGATGCGGTGGTGATGGTGGACCTCGATCCCGGCGCTTATACAGTAAAGCTTTCGGGTGAAAACTCGGCCATCGGTCTGGTCGAGGTCTTCAATGCCACGGGAGTGGAGGCGGACCGTCGAATCACCAATCTCTCGACCCGTGGCTGGATCGGTCTCGACAACGAACGATTGATTGGGGGATTCGTGGTCGACCGGGGACCCAAGCGCGTGCTGGTGAGGGCCGTGGGTCCGAGTCTCGAGGGATTCGGGGTGACCGGCTTCCTTGAGGATCCCCAGATCCGGATCATCCAGACGGATACGGTCGAGGAGGTTGATGCCAACGACAACTGGGAGGACACCGGCGCAGGCACCGCCATCACGGAGGCAACGCAGATTGTTGGTGCTTTTCACTTCGATACCGGCAGCCTGGATTCGGCTTTGATTCTGGATCTGGAGCCCGGCAATTATACAGCGATCGTTTCAGGAGTAGGCGGCACGACCGGCATCGCCCTGGTCGAGGTCTATGAGCTCCCGGATGAGCTGTAACCGAAGGGGTTCTATATTGCTGAGGAATTTATCTCACGGAGACACGGAGACACGGAGTTTTTTGGACAGAATTGACTGGAACCTGAACAGGAGGACACGGAGTGAGCGGAGGGGTCGGGATGAGTGTTTCTTTGGCTCTGGTTGTCTGTTGGAATAGGGGATTTTTGAACAGAAGGACGCGAAGGTAGCGAAGGGGTTTTCCCCTCGGAAAATTGTCTCACGGAGGCACGGAGTTCTTTGGACGGGATTAACAGGATTTACTGGATTGGGTTTGAATTGAACCACAGAGCACAGAGTTGAATCAGGGAAGTATGATGCCTTCTCTCCTCATCCCCGTCCTGTAGATACTGAAAATCCTGTCCAAAATTCAGGAATCTCCTGTCTTTGCTTGTCCCGGCGTGGCCCTGCGCGGCGAAGCGGGATGCCTCCGTGAGAGACACCTCCTGCAGATCTCTTTCCCGGGCTCTTGTCATCATGCTTGCCCTCCGGGATTGGCAACGGCGTTGCATATGCTATAGAGGAGGGGTGTCGGACTCGGATGCCATCAGTTTTTTGGATGCAGCCGTCCTGGTTCCCGTCTTCCGGGATCCGGCCGGCGAATTGCGCCTGGTGATGATCCGGCGGACGGCGCGCGGTCTTCACGGTGGGCAATTGGCGTTTCCGGGTGGGCGTCCCGAACCTGAGGATGACGGGTCCATGCTCGAGACAGCGATTCGCGAAACCGGGGAGGAAATCGGTCTTGAACGCGACCGGATTCGAATTCTTGGAGAGTTGCCCCGGGTGGACACGATATCCACCTCCTTTCGGATTCATCCATTTCTCTCGGAAATTGATCATCCGGGTGAATGGCGGAAGGAACCGGCAGAGGTCGATGAGGTGCTCGAACTGGCGGTCGACGCCATGTTGCATCCGGATGCCGTTCAGCTCGGATCGGTGAACGCACCGAACTGGACCGAACCCAGGCGGATCGCCTATTTCCGGGTGGGGGAGGACAAACTCTGGGGCGCCAGTTTTCGGATACTCCGGCCGCTCCTGACGCGACTGGCGGCGGGGGAGTGGGCGATTTCGTAGGTGTCCATCACGAACGAAGGTGATCGGTAAGGCAGGAGGGACTTTACGCCTCGATCCAACCCGCCTTCGAGGGATAAACCCTCTCCTACACAATCCATCAGATCATACCTGACCGTTCGGTTGACACAGAAGTTGAAAACGCGGGTTGCACCTTGGGGGGTGCTTCTCCATGAGTGATGTCCATGGCCAATCTTGCTCGAATTATCTTTGGTACGATTATCGGTTTGTTTTCAATGCTCTATCTGACCGGCTGTGGTGGGGGCGAAACACCGGACGATATGGTCGAACTGAGGGGACTGGTGACTTTCCGGGAGAAGGTTTCGTTACCGGCGACGGCACGACTTGAGATCGAGTTGAGGGACGTCACCGAGGCGGACGCGGCAGCGGAAATACTCGGGCGCACCGTGGTCGAGAATACCGGCCAGATTCCCATCGGGTATGTGATCACCTTCAATGCCACCAAATTCGAGCAGGGCCACATCTATGCCGTTAATGCCGCGATCATGGATGGCAGCCGGATGCTCTTCACCACGGATGAGGTCTATCCGGCCGATCTCGAGAACCTGACCGGCTTGCTTGAGATCGTGCTGATCAAGGTGAATTGAGGCAGGGATCCAGCCACCTTGGAATGAAGACCTCCCGGTACTTCGATCATACAAGAATGCGACCTGATCGAGCCGATATTCGAGACGATTGAATCCGAGCCGCGATTGATCACCCGATTGAAGAAGAAATCCAATCGGATGATCGAATCAGGAGATGGACATTCGTGAAAGAAAGAGGAAGGTACCTGAGGGTCATCCTTCTGAGTGACGAGGAAACGGTCCACAATGCCTTTTTCGACCGCCGATTCAAACCGAAGGTAGAGCGATGAAGATCAACTATTTCGAAGATACAGACACGGCGCTGATCAAATTCACCGATCGACCGGTGAAGGAAACCCGTGAGGTCACGGAAAACGTCTACTTGGATCTGGACTCCGACGGCAACCTGGTGGCGATGACCATCGAACACGCTGGTGAGAAAGCGAACATCCTCGATTTCGCATTTGAGCGTCTCCCGAAAGCCAGTGCGTGATTCGTCAGGCTGAGACTACAGGACACTAGTGGATGTCCCAATGAGTTCTTCGCGCCGGTGAGCGGCGCGCCAGGGACGACGCGCCCTACCAAATGGCCAGCCGTTTCGAAGGCTCTAAAATCGATGGATCAGAAAAAACTTCCTGGGACATCCGCTAGAACTTCGGCATTCCGCCGCTGGCGCCCATTCCGCCCATCTGGCGCATCATCTTCTTCATACCGCCACCCTTCATCTTCTTCATCATCTTGCGCATCTGGGTGAACTGCTTGATGAGTGAATTGACGTCGCTGACCTTGGTGCCGGAACCCTTGGCGATGCGCAGGCGGCGGCTGCCGTTCATGATATTCGGATTGCGGCGTTCGTAGAGGGTCATCGACTGGACGATTGCCTCGGCTTTCTGCATCTTGCCCTCGGCGTCGTCGCCGATCTTCATGCCGCTCATGCCGGGGAGCATGCCCATGATGCCTTCGAGCGGTCCCATCTTCTTGAGCTGTTTCATCTGCCCGAGGAAATCCTCAAAGTTGAAGTCGGCCTTGCGGAGCTTTTCCGCCATCTGCTGCGCCTCGTCCTGGTCGATGGATTCCTGCGCCTTCTCGACCAGTGATACCACGTCGCCCATGCCGAGGATGCGCGAGGCCATCCGCTCCGGGTAAAACACCTCGAGATCGGCCGTTTTTTCACCGGTGCCCAGGAATTTTATCGGACAGCCGGTGACCTCCTTCATCGAAAGAGCCGCGCCGCCGCGTGCATCGCCGTCCATCTTGGTCAGGATCAGGCCGGTCAGCGAAACCGCCTCATTGAAAGCCTTGGCCACGTTGACCGCCTCCTGTCCGAGTGCGCCGTCGGCGACCAGCAGGACCTCATCCGGCTTCACCCGATCGCGCAGATCCACGATCTCCTGGATCAGATTCTCGTCGATCTGGATCCGTCCGGCAGTATCGAAAATAATCGCGTTGGCGTCGGACTTGGCGGCCGCTTTTTCCGCGGCTGCCGCGATGGCCGGCACATTCCGACTTTCCCGGTCCCCGTAAAACTCAAATGATTCCTGCCGGGCCAGGATCTCCAACTGGTCGATCGCCGCCGGCCGGTAAATATCGCAGGCGACGAGCAGGGGCTTGTAGGCCGCCTTGCGCAGGTGCAGACCGAGTTTGGCCGCCGTGGTGGTCTTGCCGCCGCCCTGGAGCCCGACCAGCATGATTTTCAGGGGTCGTTTGGAGGAGAGGGCGGTCGTTCCCTCGCCCAGCAGACTGACCAGTTCGTCATTGATGACCTTGACGATCTGCTGACCCGGGGTGATCGAACGGGTCACTTCCTGTCCGAGGCACTTCTCCTTCACCCGGTCGACGAATTCGCGCGCAACCCGGAAGTGAACATCGGCGGAAAGCAGGGCCGTGCGGACCTCTTTCAGGGCATCGGTGATATTGTCCTCCGTCAGCTTGCCGACGCCTCGGATATTGCGGACGGCCTTGCTGAGCCTTTCGGTGAGAGTCTCGAACATAAGGGGTGATTGAATTGCGGACCGGGCGAAGGCCGAGCTAAGCGGTCAAAGCACATATCTCGCATTGGCATGCAAGATAATGAGCAATGACCCCCCGTTCGGACCGGGTTAAGGGGTCAAAGCACATATCTCGCATTGGCATGCAGGATAATGAGCAATGACCCCCCTTTCGGGATGTGATCTTGCGGGGGAGGGGCTCTTGGTGCATTTCGAGTTCAGGTGAAGTCGATCCTCTTCAGGTACGCGGTGGTTGTTCTGGTGCTGGCGATGGCCGTCCAGGTCTTTCGAGTCAGTCGCGATACGGCGGATGCCTTTCTCGATCGATTTGGCGGTCGATTCGTGACCGTCGGGATGAGATCCGACCGGTCCGGGACAGCCGTCGTCTACTGGAATACGGGCAAGGGCTTCAATGAGGCCGATTCAGCATCCGTCCTGGTCCGTGGGGGTGAACGGTGGGAACGCCTGAGGATTCCAGTTCCGTCAGACCCGCTCAGGGCTGTGCGTTTTGATCCCCTGCGCAGCGAGGGTCAGGTCGAGATTCGAGATATCCGATTGGAGACGGGCTCCGGCCGACCGCTGCTCAAATTGCAACCGGATGTCATTCGGTCCGGCACCCAGGTGGAATCGATGACGATCGGGGAGGATCGTGTCCGGGTGGTATTCCCGGTCGGGGCAGACGATCCCACGCTGCATTTCGGGGCCATGATTCCGGAAGAGGGGGGCGATCAGGTTTCGCTCCCGTGGCTGGGGTTTCTGAGTATCGGGATCCTGCTGTTTGTATTGTTTCTGATGCGGGAATACACGGTCAGCGTGGTGCGGGCAGTGTCGAGAATGAGGACTTCAGTGACCGCATGGATCGAACACCTGGGCGTTTGGGACAAGCCCGGCAGGGCGACGCTCATGATTGGCGGGTTGCTCACCGTCGTGTTGCAGGTCGCCCTGCTCTATCCGCTCCACGAGGTACTCGATCTGCCCATTTGGGATGAGGCTGGAACCATGGGCGGAGGCGCGGGGTTTCTGCGTGGGGAGGGCCTGGGCATCCTGTCCAACGCACCGCTTTCCAAGTTGATTTACGCCGGATTGATACCCTTGTTCGGACCGGCGGGCGCCGTATTTGCAACCCACTACCTCGTGAAGGTGGCATTGACGCTGATTGTCTTTCTTCTCGCGGCACGATTTTCCCGCTCGATTCTGGCGGGGTTGGTGCTCTCGGGTGTCTGGACGGTGTCTTCCTTTCACCTGGAATTCCCCATTCTGGTCTATCAGAGCGCGTTGATCTGGTTTGGGTGGGGACTGCTCGCGGTTGGCCGGAATCCCTTGTTGGGGTTGGCCCTGTTTGCCCTCGCAGCCCTGACCCGGCTCGAATATCAGTTTGTGGCAATACTGGTCGCGGTCGCCCTCCTGTTCGGGCTTCTTTTTCGATGGTGGAATCCGCGAGTTTCCGGGCTGAAAAATTGGACTTATGCGGGAATGGCCTGCTGCTTGGTGGTGTATGTGAGCGTCAACCTGACGGGATGGGATGCGGGCATCGGGCGGGGATGGTCTGCGGTCAAGCAACACTACGCCCTGCGGCTTGCTGAAGAGGGTGCATTTCCCGGGAACAATCCTTTTCTGGAATTCGGCCTGGTGACAGAACGCGATTTCCCCGGAGCAGAATCTCTCTCTGAGGCGGCGAGGGAGAATCCACGGGCTCTGTTCGAGCACATCAGTTGGAATATCAGGCGCCTGCCGGGTGCCTGCCTGGATCTGTTCGTTCCGTTCAACGCGGGACGGCTGCGGTACCGACTTCCGTTATTGGCTGTATTTTTCATCACCGCGGTCGGGTTGATTGAGATCGGTCGGTCACCTCGCCGGGCAACCCTTGATCTTCGGGCCCTGGTTGTTGGAGATCCGGTGACCTGTATTGCGATTCTGGGAGGGGTGCTTGTGATCGCACCGGGAGTCATCGTGTTTGCCAAGTCGGCCTACCTGCTGCCGGTCGTTCCCCTGGGTTTGGCGGTGGTCGGCTTTCTTCACCGCATGGGTTCGAGTCACCGAGTGGCGAATCGTATCGGTGTGTTGCTGGCCCTTATCCTGGTCATGGGTGCGGTGCTGGGTGGCCCGCGACCATTCATGGACCGGTCCCGGGCTCGGCCGGTCGTGGCGACATTGAAGGCAATCGAAGAGGCGCTTTCCGGCGATGACGGGGCCGTTCTGCTCGGTGTCGCGGCGACGACCTATGCCCCTTACCTGGAGTTGCCGGATCTGATTGCGGTTGAGCCGCTGGTCTCGTCCGCGGGAGGCGATGTTGTGATCGAAGAGGTGCGATTCGATCGCCTGATCAAGCGGCATGATCCCGATCTGATCCTGATCGATTCGAACTGGAGTCGGTCGGCTTATTTCGATGCGGCGGGTGCGGCCCGGTTGTCGAAACTCGGGTGGACGGAGACAGCGATTCCGGATGGCAGCCTTTGGAAACGGCCCTGAGCGGCAGGTGATTCGAAGGGGTCGAAGCTCTACCGAGGCAGCCGTGCTGCCGACTTCAGCCAATCTCGCTTGCTGGGTTGCGGTCTGTTTGAAGGGGTCAAAGCACATATCTTGCATTGGCATGCAAGATATTGAGCAATGACCCCCCGTTCGCACCAGTTTTGAGCAATGACCCCCCGTTCGCACCGACCCCTGTCTTTACGTCTGGCCAAGGATCGGAAAACGCTGAATAACCGACCCGTTATGAACGACGTACTTAAGCTTCTCCTTTCCGGTGAGCCACTGGACCGCGACCAGATGGCCCAGGTGCTTGGTGTGGATCAGGTGGCAATCGAGGCCCAGTTGGAGGAACTCAGGGAGTCGGGTGTCCTTCTTGGTTGGCGGCCGGTGCTCAATCCCGAAGCCGAAGAGGATGCCATCGTTCGGGCCGTCATCGAAGTGCGGATAACACCTGAACGCGGCGGCGGTTTCGACCGATTGGCCGTGCGCATCGGCAAGTTCGATGAAGTCGAGTCCTGCTATCTGATGTCCGGGGGTTATGACTTGCTGGTATTCGTAAAGGGAACCTCTCTGCAGAAAGTGGCCGGATTCGTGTCCGAACGTCTTTCCACCATCGAAGGGGTGATCTCGACTGCGACTCACTTTGTGCTGCGCGCCTACAAGGAACAGGGCTACCTGATCAATCACCCGGAGTCGGATGGCGGTCGCCTGCCGGTCACGCCCTGAGGAGGTTTGAAGTTCCATGAGTGAGACACCTGACGACAGGCCGGACAATCCACCCGGTCCGGGGCGGTTTGTGGCGGACCATGTGATCGACCTGCCGAGGTCCGGTATCCGGGATTTCTTTGAGATCGTCGCGAAGATGGACGACGTGATTTCCCTGGGGATCGGAGAACCCGATTTTGTGACACCCTGGCATATTCGGGAAGCCGCGATTTTTGCCCTGGAAAAAGGTAAAACCTATTATACCTCGAATCTCGGTCTGATCGAACTGCGACGGGCCATCAATCGTTACGTGGAGAAGCATTTCAGCCTTTCGTATCGGCCCGACGACGAGATCCTGGTCACGGTGGGGGTTTCGGAGGCCCTTGACCTTGCTCTGCGCGCGATCGTGAATCCGGGCGACGGGGTCATGTTTCACCAGCCCTGCTACGTTTCCTACAGTCCCAGTATCAGCCTGGCCCACGGCGTCGGCATCCCGGTTGAAACATCGGTTGAAGACGATTTTGCCCTCGATCCGGACCGACTCGCCGCGGCTTGGAAGCCGGGATGCAAGGTGCTGGTTTTGAACATGCCCTGCAATCCGACGGGTGGAGTAACCCCGCGGGATCGACTGGAGAGGATCGCCCGATTTGTGGTCGAAAAGAACCTGTTGGTGATCAGCGACGAGATATACTCCGAGCTCACCTACGACGGTGTGCATTGCAGTATCGCCACGCTGCCCGGGATGCGTGACCGGACGATCTTCCTGCACGGTTTTTCGAAGGCTTTTGCCATGACCGGGTTTCGGATCGGGTATGCCTGTGGTCCGCAGGTTTTGATCGAAGCCATGATGAAGGTGCACCAGTACAGCATGATGTGTGCGCCGATTCTCAGCCAGGAAGCGGCGCTGGAGGCGCTCAATCATGGTGAGGATGATGTGATCCGGATGAAGGAGCAGTATCTTCGCCGCCGGAACCTGTTGGCTCGCCGTCTGAGGGAGGCCGGGCTTGGTTGCCACACGCCGGGTGGTTCGTTCTATCTCTTTCCTGAAGTCGGCTCGACCGGCATGGATGACCAGGCGTTCGCCGTCGAGTTACTCAAAGAGGAAAAGGTTGCGGTTGTCCCCGGGCGTGCCTTTGGTCCGGGTGGCCATGGTTTTGTCCGGTGCAGTTACGCCACGGCCTACGATCGGCTGATTGAAGCCGCCGACCGGATCGAGCGGTTCGTGGCAAGGAGAAACCCCTGATATGGAACCGGGTCACACAGTTGCCATCGTCGGGCGCCCCAATGTGGGCAAGAGCCGACTCTTCAACCGGCTGGCGCGCCGCCGGATTTCCATCGTGCATGACCAGCCGGGTGTGACCCGGGATGTCATCGGAGCGGACATTGACGGCGCGTATGAACTTCTGGATACAGGAGGGATGGGGCTGGCGACCGGCGATACGCCGGATCAGATCGGCAAGGCGGTCGATCATCAGGTGTTTTTCGCGATCGAAATGGCAGACGTTGTCCTCTTCCTGATCGACGGCACCGAGGATCTGACCTCGCTGGACCACGATATTGCCGACCGGCTCCGAAAAAGCGGAAAGAAGATTGTCTGTGTGGTGAACAAGATCGACCACGACAGAAGAGAGCCGTCCTGGGACGGGCTCTATTCCCTGGGCCTGGGCGATCCGATTATCATCTCGGCGGAGCATGGGCGCGGTGAGCCCGAACTGCGTCAAGCCATCCGACAGGCGCTCGGAAAACCGAAAGCCAGGAAATCTGATTCGGAGGGCAAGGAACGGCGTTTGAGTCTCTGCATCCTTGGGCGCCCCAATGTGGGGAAATCGTCGTTGAGTAATCGGCTGCTTCGGGCGGACCGGATGATTGTCAGTGACATCCCCGGAACCACGCGTGAGACGATCGAGGCGGATTTTGACTATGTGTCCAAGAAAGGTGAACGGTGGCCCTTTCACCTGACCGATACGGCCGGAATCAAACATCGGATGAAGATTGGCTCGTCGGTCGAGTATTTCTCACAGGTCCGGGCGATCGATTCCATTCGCAGGGCTGATGTCGTGCTCTTTGTCTTGGACGCCCTTGACGGGGTGGGTAAACAGGACAAGGCGGTGGCAGGCGAAGTGGTCAGTGAACACAAGCCCATGGTCGTCGTGGTCAATAAGTGGGATCTCGCGCTCAAGGCGTTGAGTGAAGGGCGTCTGGAGTCGTACAAGAACGAAAAGGACTTTCGGGATGCCTTCAGTCGCGCAGCACAGAAAGGCCTGTTTTTTACCGCTGGTTCCCCGTTCGTCTATGTGTCCGCTTTGACTGGTTTTGCGGTCCAGACCATGCTGCGAGCAGCGAGGGAACTTGACGAGAGACTCAATACGGTTCTTCCGACCGGTCAGCTGAACCAGGCGATCGCCCGCTTGACCGAGCGTCGTCCACCTCCACGGGTGGAGGGGCGACGCTTTCGGGTGTTTTACGCGGTGCAGACTGGAAATCGTCCGATTCGGATAAGGCTCTTCTGCAACCAGGCCCGGCGCCTTGGAGAGTCCTACCGGCGTTATCTCGAGTCGGGTTTGGTCAAGACATTCGGATTGGGTGGGTGTCCCATGGTTTTCGATCTCGTCGGCAAGAAACCAAGATACAAGGATCGGAAGAAATAAGACTCTCACGGAGGCACAGAGACACGAAGATGGATGAGAACGATATAGGAGGTCTGATCGTTGATTGTGCAATACACCTCCATCGTAGACTTGGCCCCGGATTACTTGAGGGCGTATATGAAGCGATTCTGGCCCGAGAACTGGAAAAGCGGGGATTGAGTGTCCAGCGGCAGGTTTCGATTCCCATCGGATTTGACGGTGAAGTGTATGATGAAGGGTTCAGGGCGGATATAGTTGTAGATGGAAAAGTAATCATCGAACTGAAGTCTGTTGAGAAGGTAATACCGGCCCATAAAAAGCAGGTGCTCACCTATCTCAAACTGACCGGGCTCAAAATTGGATACCTCTTGAACTTCGGTGAAGCCCTCATGAAAGATGGTATTACCAGGACGATCAATGGAACCCTCTAGCCGCATCTCCGTGTCTCCGTGCCTCCGTGAGAGGCATTTCACGATCTAATCATGCTTGGCCGAATTGTATTCATGGGGTCGGATCCGATTGCTTTGCCGGTCCTCGATCTGCTGACCCGTGGACCTGCCGAGGTGGTCGCGGTCTATACGCAACCGGACCGGGCCACCGGCCGTGGTCAACGTGTTCAGGAAAACCCGATCAAGCGATGGGCGTTGGACCAGGGAATCGAGGTGAGGCAACCCCTGCATCTGACCGAGAGCGAACGGATATCGATGGAGGCGTTGGCCCCGGATCTCGTCATGGTCATGGCCTATGGGCACCTGCTCAGGCAAGCCTGGCTGGATACACCCCGGGCGGGAATCTTCAATCTTCATACTTCGCTCTTGCCCCGGTATCGGGGGGCTTCCCCGATTCAAGCCACGGTGCTGGAAGGGGATGCCGAAGGGGGCGTCACCCTGATGCGCCTGGTTCTGAAAATGGATGCGGGTCCGCTGGTCGATCATGAAAAGGTGGTGATCGGCCCGACGGAGACAGCGGGCAGCCTCGAGGAGAAACTGTCTCAGGCCTGTGTTCCACTGGTGGAACGAAACCTGGAATCCCTGTTGAGTGGAGAGGCGCGCCTCAAACCTCAGGACCCATCGCGAGTGAGTTTCACCCGGAAACTCCGCAAGACGGACGGGGTCATCGATTTTTCCCAACCGGCCGATGTTCTGGTGCGGCGGATCAACGGGCTTTACCCATGGCCCGGGGTGCAGGTGCCGATAAACGGCGTGACCATCCGGTGCGGCCTGGCTGACCATTCCCGGGAGTGTGCCGGTCCTTTGATCGGAACGGTGCTCGAACCCGACCGGATCGGATTGCGGATTGCGACGGGCTCCGGCCTGCTTCGCATCCGCCGCCTGCAGCGTCCCGGCGGTCGTATGCTCGATGGCCCCGAGTTCCTGCGAGGTTTCCCGGTGGCGCCGGGCACCGTGTTGGAGTCGAGACCGATGCCGCGCTTGGTCGCAAACGAACCCCTTCGCGGTTGATGCTTGTTTTCGAATCCCGAATCACGCAGGTTGGTGGGATGATGAAACGGCTGCGACGAAGACTCCAGGGGAGCATTTGCTACGTTCCGGTGTTGGTTCTTGGTCTTGCTCAGACGGTGAGTGGCCAGGCGGGTTACCAGGGTCTCAATCCCCAGTATCAGATAGCCAATATCGAGGAGGACATTCGAGTGCTGGATGAACGGACGCGAAGCCTGTCCCTTCAGATCGAGCAGGTCACTCGTGAGAACTCAGAATTGCGCGAAAAGGTGGACCGGGTGGATGAACTGACCGCGAGCATTGTAACCGTGGCGGAGCTGAACCGTGCGGTGGCTGAGGCGACACGCGGCTACCAGTCGGGTGATCGAGAGATGCTGTTGAAGGTGACAAAGCAGGTCGAACAACTGGCCAAGCAGACGCAGGCGGCCATCGACAGTCTGGCCGAGGGCGTTGCCAACCGCCCGCTCCCCCGCAAACCAAAGGTAAACTTTCCCAGTGACTACCCCCCGAACGGAATCATGCATACCGTTCAGTCGGGCGACACCCTCTCATCGATCGCCTCTCGCTTCGATTCCAACGTGGGTTGGATCCAGAATGCCAACAAGATCTCGGAGCCCAGGGATCTCCAGGTCGGACAGACTCTCTTCATACCACAGGAATAGGAAACTTCATGGCGGCGTCAAAATCACGGCTCGGTCGCGGCTTGGGCGCCCTCATATCGGGTGGCCTCAAGGCGGAACCGGGCAAAGGAAAACAGGAAACCAAGCCGGCTCGAGCCGGTGCACGCAAGACCGGGACGACCCGAAGAAAAAAGGATCCCAAAGCGGTGCCGCCAGAAAAGGAGGTCCTCTCTCCGGGCGCATCGGGATATGAGGAGATCCAGGTGGCGGGTGTCGACCCCAACCCATTCCAACCCAGGCGCGAGTTTTCTCCGGAACAGTTGGCGGAGCTGGCCGAGAGCATCCGATCCGAGGGTCTGCTGCAACCGATCGTGGTCAGGAAGATCGGCGGCCGTTTCCAGTTGATCGCCGGCGAGCGCCGGTGGCGGGCTTTTCAGCTGATCGGGCAACGGACCATACCCGCCCGAGTGATCGAAGCGGGAGACTTTTCTTCTGCTTCGATGGCATTGATCGAGAACCTGCAGCGGGAGAATCTCAACCCGATTGAAGAGGCATCCGGTTATGCCAGCTTGGTTCGCGACTTTGACCTGACACAGGAAAAGGTCGCCGAGCGGGTGGGCAAGGCGCGTGCCTCAGTGGCCAATTCGCTGCGTCTGCTGCAACTCGATGGAGAGATTCAAGGCTACCTGGCCAAGGAACTCCTGTCAGCTGGACACGCCAAGGTCATGCTTGGACTCGAGACCGGAGAGGAGCAATTGCTGGTCGCGCGGCGGGTGATCGAGCAGGGGCTCAGCGTACGGGAGACTGAAAGACTGATTCAGGTGTCGAAAAAGACCCGCGGCGGATCAAGCGGGGGAAGTCGCAAGATCCCCGCCGCGGAGCAGGCGGCGATTACCGACATCGAGCGCCGGCTCGGATCGTACCTCAACGCGCGGGTCACCCTGAAGCACGCACCGAAGAAAGGTCGCATCCAGATTGAATACCTGGGCAACGATGACCTCCAGCGCATCCTCGAGAAAGTGGGGTTGAGAAGTTAGAAGTTAGAAGTTAGAAGTTGGAAGTTAGAAGTTGGTGAAGGAGGGAGAATGCGGCCTACCACTTGGGTGCTTTTGGATTTTGAACAGAAGCACACGAAGATCATGAAGGTTGGAGGATGAACTCCGCGCCTCTGCGCGAGAAAATAATCCAGAAGTTGCTCAGGTTTACTTCTGCCTTCTAACTTCTAACTTCTCACTTCTCACTTCCCTTCATCACCGTTTCTCCAAAGATGCTGATTTCGGCGTCTTTGCTTCCCAGAATTTCCTGGGCTCTTTTCAGGGCGTTGCGGGACGAAAGGGTTGGGTTCTGGGGCCATTCCATAAAGAAATTCTTTCGACCGACGAGGTCGAGCAGGCCGGTGCGCTTACAGATCCGGTAGACCTCTTTACGGGCGCCCGAGATGATGAGATGTCGATCGTGCTCACGCATGAATCCGATGAGTTCTTCCAGGGCCAGAATGGTGGAGGCATCCAGGTGGTGGGCATTCTTCAGACGGAGTATGATGATCTTGAGATTGGGATCGTCGCATACCCGGCGAAGCTGTTCCTGGAGCAGTTCGGCCGCGGCAAAGAAAAGACTGCCTTCCACGTGAACAATTGAGATCTCGGGTACGCGTCGGCTCTCATGCTTTTGAAGTTCGGACAGCTCTCCCTTGTCATCATAGGTGTATTCGATGAGATCAGGTTCACCCGCCTGGTAGAGGAAGAGTATTATCGAGAGTCCCGCACCGAAATAGATGGCCATATCGAGGGGGAAAAGCAGGGCCGCGCCAAACGTGAGCAGGAAAACCGCGGCATCGCCGGGGGTTGTTTTCGTGACCAGGCGAATCTGCGCCGGGTTGACGAGGGACAGGGCGACGAAGACGACCACGACCGCGAGCGACGCTTTCGGGATGTAGGCGATGAAGCTTCCGAGCCCAAGGAAGAGGGCGACACAGATCAGACCGCAGAAGAGGCTGGCCATGGTGGTCGCCGCCCCGCTGGTCCAGTTGAGAACCGACCGGGTGAGGGAACCGGACGCCGGCATTCCGTTCAGGAATCCGCAGGCCAGGTTGGCCATCCCCATGCTGAAGAGTTCCTGATTGGTGTTGAGACGGGCACCGGACATGGCGGCCAGCGATTTGCCGATGGATGAACCCTCGAGAATGGAAAGGAAGGCGATGGCCAGGGCCGCGCTGCTCAGGAGTCCCAGGGTGGAAAAATCCAATTGGGGCACGGTGAGAGCGAAGGATCCCGCCGACACCGCCTTCAGCTTCTCGACGGCAAGGCCAAACCGGTCGAAGCCGACCGCCACCAGGCTGGACAGAACCAGGGTGACGGCGACGTTGGGCAGTTTCGCGAACCATTTTCGCAGGACGATGAAGATTGCCGCGGTAAGAATACTGAGTGCAACCGTCGGCCACTGCGTTTCAGAGATCGATTCGGCTGTTCGGACGACAACACCCGCAAAGGTCGACGCCCCGTGTATCTTGAAGCCCAGAATGTTCTGGAGCTGGTTGGCGATGATGAGAACTGCGGCCGCGGTGATATAGCCGACGACAACAGACCGGGAGATATACTGGATCAGGGTGGATATGTTCAGGACTGCCCCGAGGATCTGGAAGAGTGCGGTCAGGCAGAGCAGGATCGGAAGAAGCGCTCCGCGATCACCTTCGGGGATGCCCAGGGCAAGAAACGTGCTCAGCAGAAGAACCGAGGTCGCGTTGGTCGGGCCGAGAACGATGAACCGGGACCCCGAAAAAAGGGGGCCGACAATGGTCGCAACAGCGGAGCCGAAGAGGCCGTATTCGATCGGCAGGCCGGCGATCATGGCGTAGGCCATTCCCTGGGGAAAGGCGAGCAGGGCGACGTTGAGGGAGGCGATCAGGTCGGATCGAGCCTGGGTTGGGCCATAGGAATGGATGACCTTCCGAACCGGGAAGGGATCGATCGCGCGATTCGAGATGCCGGCGGCCAGACGTTTCCAGAGTTGGATCCGCATGATCCTCATGACGCCTCAATCTCCATTTGACGGTCAGGGTTCGTTCCCTGCCTCCTTCTTCTGCTTGGCGGGGTCCACGTAGATGCGGATATTGGCCTTTTTCTGTCCGAGGAGTTCCTGAGCACGTTTCAGGGCGTTGCGGGTCGACAGGGTGGGGTTTGACGGAACGTCCATGAAGAAGTTGCGACGACCGATCAGATCGAGAAGTCCCGAGTTCTTGAAAACACGGAAAATCTGTCGGTGGGCGCCGGATACGATGACATGGCGATCACTCTTGGTGGCGAATTCGAGCAGTTGTCGAATGGCCATCGCACAGGTCGCATCGAGGTGATGGGCGTTCTTCATGCGGAGGACGATCACCTTCAGGTTTGGGTCTTCGAAAACACGACGTGCCTGATCCAGGAAGATCTCGGCCGCGCCGAAGAAGAGATCTCCTTCGACGTGCACGATCGAGATGTCCGGCTCCGGGCGTCTCGTGGCGCTGGGCATCTCGGCCAACTGGCCCTCGGTATTGAAGGCGTATTCGACCAGTTCGGGAACCCCGACTTTCTTGAGGAAAAAAACGATGGAGAGGCCGGCGCCGATATAGAGGGCGGCGTCCAGGGGCAGGAAGCAGCAGGCGCCCAATGTAACCACAAGCACGATACCATCCGACCTTGACGACCGCATGATGACCGTGAGGGTGTGGCGGTTATAGAGGGTGGTGATGATGCCGATGGCGACGGCTGCGAGGACGGTACTGGTGACCATCGGAATAAGCGGACGGGCGGCGAGGAAGATCGCGCCGCAGAACACGCCGCCCAGGATGGCCGCGACCGGTGAAGCCGCCCCCCTGGCCAGGTTCAGGCGGGAACGTGTAAAGGATCCGGATACAGGCATCCCGGAAAAAAACGCCGAAGCCAGGTTGGAGAGCCCCAGTGCATACATGTGCTGGTTTCCGTCGAATCGACCGCCTGTTGTGGCCGCGTTCGTCTTTCCGGTGATGGATGCTTCCAGGAACGAAAGGAGGGCCAGAGCCAGCGGGATGCGCGACAGCCGACTGATGAGATCGAAGCTGATTTCCAGGCCTTCGCCGGGAATGAGCGGTGGGATTGCCTCGGCCGCGCGTCCCAGGGGATAGCCCGAGCGCTCGAAGATGGCGGCCGCAACGCATCCGATTGCGAACGCGGCGACCGAGGCCGGAATTTTTGCGATCCGCAATTGGAAGACCGCAAAAACCGCCAGGGTGATCGCCGCCACGGTGACGCTCGGCCAGTAAGTGTGAGGAATGAGTTTCGCTGTCTGGACTACCGTATCCAGGAGAATACCCGAATCGGGCACTTCGAATCCGAGGATGTGTTGGATCTGACTCGCTGCGATAAGGGTGGCGGCGCCGGTCAGGTAGGCGACGACGACGCTGCGGGAGATGTATTGGGTCAGGTTTGCGATTCGAAACCAGGAGGCTGCCAGAAGGATGATCCCGGTCATGAGCAGCAGGGCTGGAATCGCCGCGGCTCTCTGTTCGGGGGTGAGGTCGAGGCTGGCCATCGTGCTCAGGGCGAGAATCGCGATGGCGTTGGTCGGTCCGATGACCAGTACCTTGGACCCGGAGAACGCCCCGCCGACGATCGAGGCGATAGTCGCCGAGGCGAGGCCGTATTGGATCGGGAGTCCGGCGATAAATGCGCAGGTCATTCCCTGAATGAACGCAACCATCGAAACGAGCGTGGCTGCGTGGACGTCCCGACGAAAGAGGGAGACACTGTAGCCGGAGAGGCTCGCCCGCAGGGGAAACAACCGGATCGGAGGGTGGAGAACCGCGTTTATCACGGGTCTCATCCATCGCAGTCGGTTCGTTGCTCGTCTTTTCACATCACCTTCGTCGAAGGTAGAAAACCTTTTGCGTCAATCAGCGGCAATTCGATTCGGTGTTGTTTCACTCTTCAGACGCCCTGAGATGGCGAACCTGTGAGGTGACCTATTGACAAATCCTGATCAGAGGGTTCAAGTAGCCGGTTTTATGAGTGTGTTAATCGGGATATCCACCTTCCTGCTAGTCCTTGTCGCCCTGTTCATGATGCTGGTGATTCTAATGCAGCGATCCAAGTCCGACGGCGGGCTCGGAGCGGCACTTGGCGGAGGTATGGCCGAATCCACCTTCGGTGCCGAAACGAACAAGGTTCTGTTCAATGCAACCCGTAATGCGGCCATCGGATTCTTTGTGCTGAGCTTCGGTCTGTATCTGGGGCATCTCTGGATTCGCAACCATAGTGTGGATGAGAACACAGGGCTTCCTGACATCGTTCCGGCCCTGTCGCCGATTGATGCGGAGACGGATGAACCCATTTCATCGATCAATTTCCCTCAGACCGGCGAAGATGCTGAAGCCGCGGCCGAAACGGTTGCGACAGGTGCCGTTGTTGAAGAGACAACCCCGAACGCCGGGGAAGAATCGCCGTAACTTCCCCCCGAACCAGCGGTCTGATCACGTATGCGGTTGCGATCGTTGGTTCTGATGGTGGTGCTGGCAGCCCTGGCAGGCGGCCGGGCAGACGCGCAGAAACGCATCCGGCCTCCGCCGCAGTATAAAACCTGGGGTGAGCCCGATCAGGCCAAAGGACTTGAGATCCTTCAGGCCTTTCGGAATTCCGGACTGGCGGGCGATTATCTGCTGAACTTCTCCCTTCAAACCTATGGGGCCGACCGTGAAAAGTTTCGGGTGGCGGGCACCCTCTATGGCAGTCGGAGCAGGAACGGGCCGATCAGCCTGATCGAGATCAACGAACCCTCCGGATCGGGCCGGTCGGTTCGATATCTGATCCAGAGCGGTCCCGAACCGTATGTGTGGCGAGCGGATGAAGAGGATGAGATCCCTGTGCTTTTGGCCGGTGGGGACCTTGCGCAAACGCTCTTTGGCACCGATGTGACGCCCTTCGACCTGCAATTGCCTTATCTTTTCTGGGAAGATTTCACTTATGAAGGTCAGGTCCGGTTTCGTGGGCGCCCGACGAACGTGTTTCTGCTGTTTCCACCGGAAAGGGAAGGGGGGCTTTATCCCGGGATCACAGGCGTCAGGCTCTATCTCGATTCTCAGTTCAACGCCATGATGCAGGCCGAGATTCTCAATGAGGCGCTTGAAATCGTGAAAAAGATCAATCTGCTCGAGATCAAGAAGATCGACGGTCAGTGGATGGCCAAGGCGATCGATGTTCGAATGCCGGATGGCGTGAAGACTCGATTCCGCATCGAGTCCGCCTCGATGTCCTGTGCCTGGGATCCCGCGCTGTTCGAACCAGCGAAGCTCTACCAGGATCTTCCACGGTTGGAGGAGAGTCGCCTGACTGTGGTCAGGTGAAGCACAGGTAGAGAGCCAAGGTCAGGTCAGCGCCTGTTCGGTCTCCTTGTCGAAGAGGTGCGCGTTCTCCATATTGAAGATCATATCGAGCGGCTTTCCTGTCTCGAATCTGTGATCGCTGCGCACGCGGGCGATGAATGAGTGGGCGCCCGTATCGAGATAGAGATTGGTTTCGTGTCCCATCGGCTCGGCCACCTCAACCTCGACCGAAGCGGTGTGGACGGGGTCGGGCTCTCCGAGCGTGAGCGCGTCCTGGATATCCTCGGGCCGGACTCCAAAGACAACCGGCTTGCCGATGTGGCCGGCACCGAGTCGCGAAAGCTCGTCGCTGAGTTCGAGACGGACGACTTTTCCCTGTTTGTTTTCCTCCACAAACGCGAGTCGGTTGCCGGCGGCCTCGAGGGTTCCGTGCAGGAAATTCATTGGCGGGCTTCCGATGAATCCGGCGACGAACATATTGGCGGGGTGGTCGTAGAGGGTGAGGGGTTCCGCCACCTGCATGATGTCGCCGTCCTTCATCACGGTGATCCGGTCGCCCATGGTCATGGCTTCGACCTGGTCATGCGTGACATAGATCATGGTGGTGGCAAGGCGCGCATGCAGTTTGGAGATCTCGGTTCGCGTGGAAACGCGCATCTTGGCATCGAGGTTCGAAAGCGGTTCGTCGAAGAGGAATACCTTCGGCTTTCGGACGATGGCCCGGCCGACGGCGACGCGTTGGCGCTGGCCTCCGGACAGGGCTTTCGGTTTGCGCTCGAGAAGATCTTCGATTCCCAGAATCACGGCCGCGTCCTTTACCCGGCCGAAGATCTCGTCCTTTGGAAATTTGCGCAGTTTCAGACCGAACGCCATATTGTCATAGACCGACATATGTGGGTAGAGGGCGTAGTTCTGAAAGACCATCGCGATGTCGCGATCCTTGGGCAGGACGTTGTTGATGACGCGTCCGTCGATCGAGATGGAGCCTTCGGTGATCTCTTCGAGCCCCGCGATCATCCGAAGCGTGGTCGACTTGCCGCAACCTGAAGGTCCGACCAGGACCATGAATTCTCTGTCCTCGATCTCGAGGTTAATATTGTTGACCGCGCGCACGCCCGGGCCTTTGCGCTCGGGGTAGATTTTGACCAGGTTATCAATTAGAACTCTTGCCATGGGGATTATCGAAGGAGGTTAAGTGTTGTCTAGCGGGTTGGGGACAAGGTGCAAGCAATCAAATTCTCGTTTGGAAAAGAGGGATCGATTCCGCCATTCAGGTATGTGGCATTCCATCCGATTAAAGGGCACTCTGATTGATTCGAGGTTGATCTTCTCCAATTGATCAAGGTGCCCTGAAGTGCTTCCCATCCTGACAGAAGAGAGCGAAACGATTCCGACCGAATAAAAAACGATTGAACAAAGGCCAGAAATAGAGATGGTCTTGACAGTTTTTCATTGAATTGCTGCCACTCGTATTTAATTGTTGATACGTTGAGTCACTTAGTTCTTCGCCTCGTTTGAATCCTTCCCAGCACGATTATGCCGCCAAAAAAAGTATCTGAGAGTTCCCCACTGACCTTTGATCTGAAAGCTGACCTCCTCACCAAGCTCGAAACTGTCCGTAAGAAACTCGGAGCCGGTTCGAAAAGCGAAGTGATCAGACATGCCATTTCAGTTTTCGACTATTCAAGCTATCAGTCTTCGACTCAGGAGCATCGACAGATTTCTGTTCGCCTGCCACTGAAGCAGAAGGCTTCGCTACTGAAGATCGCCCGCCAGAAGAAAGTGAGCGTGGGTGAACTTCTTCGGGCCGCGCTGGAATCTCTGCCTGCGAAAGTCGCAGGTGCAGAAAAGCAAACCCAAACAAAAAAAGTCGAACCTATGAAGAAAGCCACCAAGAAAGCCGCCAAGAAGGCTGCCCGAAAAGCTCCGGCTAAGAAGGCTGCCAAGAAGGCTGTGAAGAAGGTTGCCAGGAAAGCCAAGAAAGCAGTCAAGAAGGCTGTGAAGAAGGTTGCCAGGAAAGCCAAGGCCGTGAAGAAGAGAGCACCGGCCAAGAAGGCCGCGAAGAAGGCCGCGAAGAAGGCTGCCAGGAGAGCACCGGCCAAGAAGGCCGCGAAGAAGGCTGCCAGGAGAGCACCGGCCAAGAAGGCCGCGAAGAAGGCTGCCAAGAGAGCACCGGCCAAGAAGGCTGCGAAGAAGGCTGCCAAGAGAGCACCGGCCAAGAGGGCTGCCAAGAAGGCTGCCAAGAGAGCACCGGCCAAGAAGGCTGCAAAAAAGAAGGCTGCCAAGAAGAGAAAGTAGGAAGAAGGAGTCGATAACGGCTCCCTTTCGCTTTCATACCGGCGCGGACAAAGGTCCGTTTTGCTGTTTTTTCCGTTCGGGGCGTCCGCATTATGCGGTCGCCCCGAACTGCTTTCGGATGGGATGGTTGGACGGGCCGATTGCGATCAGCTCTTGCGTTCGGACAGGTGGACTCTATAGAGATCGCGTTTATGGCTTCTTCCAGCAATCCGCTATCCATCTGGGCACGCAACATTTCTCCATCCCCGACCCTGGCCGTTGACGCGAAGGCGAAGGCATTGGCCGCCGCCGGAGAGGATGTCTGCGGTTTCGGCGCAGGTGAACCCGACTTCGATACTCCTGACTTCATCAAGCAGGCCGCAGTGGATGCTTTGGCCGCAGGAAAGACCAAGTATGCGCCGACCCCCGGCATACCGCCACTTCGACAGGCGTTGGCCGAAAAATACCAGGCCACGCACGGGATTCCGGCGGATCCGGCCCGGATTGTCGTGAGCCCGGGAGGTAAATTTTCCTGCTACCTGGCGATTCTCGCGACCTGTGGTCCCGGCGATGAAGTCATCGTTCCGGCACCTTACTGGGTCAGTTATCCGGAAATGGTCAAACTGGCGGGTGCCGAACCTGTGGTGATCGATACGGACGATGTCAGTGGATTCAAGATTTCACCGGAGCAGCTCCAGGCGGCGATCACGCCGAAAACGCGGATGGTCATCCTGAACAGTCCGTCGAATCCAACCGGGGCCGTGTATACGCGTTCCGAGGTGGAACGACTGACTGAGGTCGCGGTGAAGAACGGGATCTTCATCATGTCGGATGAGATTTACGAATATCTGCTCTATGATGGTGCCGAGCACGTATCGCCCGCCTCACTGGGTGCGGAGGCTGCAGCCCAAACCATTATTGTCGCCGGTTTCAGTAAGACCTTTTCCATGACGGGCTGGCGGCTCGGGGCGATGCTGGCCCCCGCCAAGATCGCCAAGGCGGTCATCGACATTCAGAGCCAGACCTCATCCAACGCCACGACGTTTGCCCAGTACGGCGCATTGGCGGCCCTGCAGGAAACCGAGAAAGCGCGGGAGGCGGTGGCCACGATGTTGTCCGCATTTGATCGCCGTCGGCGCAGATTGCACGCAGCCATGAACGAGATCCCCGGCATTTCCTGTCTGCTGGCCGAGGGAGCGTTCTACCTTTTCCCCAATGTTTCCGGTCTCGGCCTCGACTCGACGACCCTGGCGGCTCGCCTGCTCGACGAGGAGAAGGTCGCCGTCGTGCCGGGTATTGCCTTCGGCTCGGACGCCCATATGCGGCTGAGTTATGCCACTTCGGATGAAGTCCTCGAGAAGGGTGCAGAGCGCATCGCTCAGTTTGCCGGCAAACTCCATTAGCTTGAGTCCGGATTTCAATCAGTCGATCCACCACGAATTCAGATATGCCATACGAAAACCTGACACCACCCGCCACCGGCGAGACAATTTCGATTCAAGACGGAGTCCTTCAGGTTCCGAATAACCCGGTCATTCCGTTCATCGAAGGAGACGGAATCGGACCCGACATCTGGGCCGCCTCGAAGCGTGTTCTTGATGCCGCGATCGAAAAGGCCTATGGCGGGGAAAAGAAGATCGCCTGGTTTGAGGTCCTGGCCGGCGAGAAGTCATACAACCAGGTTCAATCGTGGTTGCCCGAGGATACTCTGGTGGCTTTTCGCGAATACCTGGTCGGCATCAAGGGCCCCCTGACCACTCCGGTTGGCGGCGGCATCCGTTCGATCAACGTCGCCCTGCGTCAGGAACTCGATCTCTACACCTGTCTGCGACCGGTCCGTCATTTCCGCGGGGTCGAGAGTCCGGTCAAGCAGCCGGATCTCGTCGACATGGTCATCTTCCGCGAAAATACAGAGGATATCTACGCGGGGATCGAATTTCAGGAAGGCACCGAAGACGTCGAGAAGATCAAGACATTCCTCAAGGAGACGTTCCCGGAACGCTTCAAGAAAGTTCGTTTCCCGGATACAGTTTCCTTTGGTCTCAAGCCGGTCTCTCGTGAGGGCACCCGGCGGCTGGTGAAGGGTGCGATTGATTACGCGATCGCGAACGAGCGCAAGAGTGTGACCCTGGTTCACAAGGGCAATATCATGAAGTTTACGGAAGGCAGCTTCCGTGATTGGGGATATGAATACGCCGTGGAGGCCTACGGCGCCGAAGAGCTCGATGGGGGGCCATGGTGCAGGCTGCCGAACGGGATCATCATCAAGGACGTGATCGCCGACGCATTTCTGCAGCAGATTCTGACCCGTCCGGCTGAATACGATGTGATCGCCACGCTCAATCTGAACGGCGACTATATTTCGGACGCATTGGCGGCGACGGTGGGCGGCATTGGCATCGCTCCGGGAGGGAATATCAATTACGATACCGGTCACGCCATCTTTGAAGCCACTCACGGCACCGCGCCGAAGTATGCGGGGCAGGACAAGGTCAACCCCGGCTCGGTAATTCTGTCCGGTGAAATGATGCTGCGTCATCTCGGATGGACGGAAGCCGCCGATCTCGTGGTCAAGGGACTGGAGGAGGCGATTTCGTCCAAGACCGTCACCTACGATCTGGCGCGCATGATCAGGGGATCCACCGAAGTCAAGTGCTCGGAGTTTGCAACCGAGATCATCAAGAATATGTAGGTACGAACAGGGGGGCATTGCTGCGAGATTTGCACGCCGGTGCGAATCTTGAGCGTTGATCCCTTAAGACGGTCCGGCCGCCCGAAGACTCCTGATGTTCTGAAGGGCAGCGTTCGAAGGGCAGCGTTCGAAGGGGTCAAATCTTGATTCGTGCATTGGCATGCACGATTGCAAGGTTTGACCCCGTTTCTGTTTCGACATGGTTCGAGAAAACCATGATCATGCCGCATGGCATTGACGATTGGGATAGACAGCGGAACGCAGAGTACCAAGGCCATCGTCTGGGATCGTGAGACCGGTGCGGTCGTGGCACAGTCGGCAGCTCCCCATGAATTGATTCCCGGCCTGCGACCCGGAAACATGGAGCAGCATCCAGCCGATTGGGTGGCCGCCCTTGAGACTGTTCTGGGCAAGGTGTTGAGCGAGGTTGACCGATCCCGGGTGGTCGGCATCGGTGTCTCAGGCCAGCAGCATGGATTCGTGCCGTTGGACGAAGAAGGCGTCGTTATTCGACCGGCCAAACTCTGGTGCGACACGAGCACGATCGCTGAGTGCGATCGTCTTCACGAAGCCCTGGGTGGCGAATCGGAAACCATCGCAAAGATCGGTAATCGCATTCTCCCGGGTTTTACCGCCCCGAAGATACTGTGGCTGAAGAATAACGAACCGGAGAATTTTTCCCGCCTGCGCCATGTGCTCCTGCCGCACGATTATCTTAACTTCCACCTGACCGGGCAGTACTTCATGGAATATGGTGATGCCTCGGGTACGGCGTTGATGGATGTGCGCAACCGCGCGTGGTCGACTGAGGTGATCGAGGCAATTGATCCCGGCCTTGTCGATTGGTTGCCCGCGATCCGTCCCTCGCACGAGGCAGCCGGTCGGTTGAGCCCGGCTGTCGCCAAAAGACTTGGGCTCACAACCGAGGTCCTGGTAAGCGCGGGCGGGGGTGACAATATGATGGGTGCGATCGGCACGGGAAATGTGTCACCCGGCGTGGTCACCGCTTCGTTTGGAACGAGCGGCACCATTTACGCCTACAGCACGGAGCCGGTGATTGATCCCCTGGGCGAGATTGCCGCGTTCTGTGACTCGACCGATGGATTCCTGCCGCTCCTCTGCACCATGAATGTGACCAGCGTCACGGAAGCGGTGCGTGATCTCTTCGAATTCGATCACGACGGGTTGACCGCAGCGGTCAGGGAGGCGCCACCCGGTGCGAACGGACTCCTGCTGCTGCCGTATCTCGAAGGTGAACGCACGCCCTCCGTTCCAGGCGGATCGGGTGTACTGCTCGGGCTCAGTGGTTCGACCTTCAACCGGGGATGCCTTGCGCGCGCTGCAATGGAGGGCGTGACCATGGGTATGAATTACGGGATGCGTCGACTGAAAGAACTGGGGATCGAGGCAGAAGAAGTTCGCCTGACCGGAGGCGGCGCCCGAAATCCTGTCTGGCGCCAGGTGATCGCCGATGTCTTTGGAGTCAACGTGGTAGCGATGAAGGAGGATGAAGGGGCGGCTCTTGGAGGCGCTTTGCAGGCTGCATGGTGTTGTGATCACGATGCGGGCAAGTCGACCTCGATTGCCGAGATCTGTGACGGCGTGGTCGAAATGGATGAATCCACTCGTTGCCAACCCGATTCCGACCGGCACGCCACCTACACTCGTCTGCAGGACCTGCAGGACGAACTCTCAGAAACCCTGCGGGGCATTTTCAGCAAGCACCGGCAGCTGACAAGCGGGGGCTGACGGGACGGACGAATGGGAAGGGTGGAAGAGGGGAAGAGGGGAAGATGGGATGAATGGAAGAGTGGATGGGTGGAAGAATGGGTGAAATCGAGTCGGTGACATTCGCGGGTCCGCGAATGAGAGTTTATGATCTCATCCGGCTTGTCCCGGCGTATCGCAGAGTCACCGGACCATCCCTTTCATCCTGCTCCAGCCTTCCATCTCCTCCGTGTTTCCTTCAGGCGGAGGGGTTCGGTTTCGATCAGGCATCCGGCCACTCCCGGCATCCTCTTCAGTTTCCGAAATTCCGGTGGTCTTATCTGCCAGGTGAGGGCATTGGCCGTTTCGGCCAGGGCCATGTATCCTGATTTGTCCAGGAATCCGATCTGGACCCGGGTGTCTCCAAAACTGGCATCGACTTCTTTTCTCAGATTGCGAAGGAACGCGTCCGCCTGGGAGCCCGGTCGCAGCACGAAGGTGATTTTGCGAATCAGGCCGGGGAGAGCGTGTTCGAGGGGGTAGATCTCACGGGCTGAAAGCCGTGCCCCATCGTCGTTTCGAAAAACAGTACCCAGGACCAGGACGGGGCGTTCATTCTCGAGTGCTTCGCCGTATTCTTCGAATGTGTCCGCGTAAGCATTGACGCTGACCGAGCCGACTTTTCCGGCGAGGTTGAAGAAGGCCCACGGACGATTGTCGCGTCGAGCGAGCTTCCTGGTGATGGCACTGGCCACACCGCAGAGCCTGAATTCGGCTCGGTCGGGCAGTTCCAGCAGGGAGGCTTCGGTGCCGGTATTGAGCGCCTCGGCCAGGCCGTTGTAGTCGTCCATCGGATGGCCGGACACGTAGAAGCCGAGGAGTTCCTTCTCGAATTGCAGAGTTTCGGACTTGGGGAACGGTTTACCGTTTCGGGCCTGAACCACCTCTGAATCGCCGTTCAGGCCCTCGGCTCCGGTATCGCCGAGTATGTCCATGAACGATTCCTGGCCCGCGAGACGATCGCGTTGGCGGGCAGCCGCCTGGCTTATGGCCTCTTCAATTCGGTGAAAAATCGCCCCCCTTTTTTCCTTTGAGTAATCGAATGCGCCGGTTTTGGTCAGGCATTCGATGACCCGTCGATTGACAGCCTTGGAATCCATCCGGTCAATGAAGTCGTCGAACGACTCGAAGGACCCATCGGTCTCGCGCTCCTCGATGATCTTCTGTGCGGCGGCATCACCCACGCCCTTGATCGCGGCGAGTCCGAAGCGGATGCTGCCCGGCTCGGTCGCCCGGTTCTCCTTGTTGATGACCGGCGTGAAGTTCTGGCGTGATTCATTGACGCTGGGTCCGAGTACCTCGATGCCCATGGTGCTGGCTTCGCTGATGAAGTTCGCGATTTTGTCGGCATTGCCCAATTCGTTCGACAGGAGTGCGGCCATGAACTGCACCGGGTAGTGGGCCTTCAGGTAGCCGGTCTGGTAGCCGAGGATGGCATAAGCCGCCGAATGAGCCTTGTTGAAACCGTAGCCGGCGAACTTCTCGAGGATGGCGAAGATCTCCAATGCGACTTTTTCGTTGATATTGTGGGTTTTCAATGCGCCGTCCACGAAGACCTTGCGCTGCTGGGCCATGATTGCCGGATCCTTTTTGCCCATGGCTTTTCTCAGGATGTCGGCCCCGCCAAGAGAATAGCCCGCGACGATCTTGGCCGCCTCCATAACCTGTTCCTGGTAGACCATGACCCCGTAGGTCTCGCGGCAGACGTCCTCAAGGAGCGGGTGGGGGAACTTGATGGTGGAAGGGTCGCGTTTGCCGCGGATATAGTCGGGTATCCAATCCATCGGACCCGGCCGATAGAGTGCGATCAGGGCGACAATCTCCTCGATGCTCGAGATGCTGAACTGGCGACAGAGGTTCTGCATGCCTCCGGACTCCAGTTGAAACACGCCAACCGTCCGTCCTTCGTTCAAGAGGGAGAAGGTTTTGGCGTCGTCGATGGGGATGGTGTCGATGTCGAATTCCGGATCCTCGGTCAGTCTTATATTGTTCACCGCGTCATCGATGACCGTCAGGGTCTTGAGGCCCAGGAAATCCACTTTCAGCAAGCCGACCTTGTCGACCGCCTTCATGTCGAATTGTACCGTGACGTCGCCCTCCTGAACGGTCAGCGGAACGAACTCGCTCAGGGGGCGATCCGCAATAATGATGCCGGCGGCGTGCTTGCCCGTATTGCGAACCATGCCCTCGATGACCTGCCCCTGTTCGAGAATGCGGGCGGCCACCGGGTTGGTTTCGGATTCCCGACGCAGTTCGCTGCTCTTCTCCAGGGCTTCCGCCAGGCTGATATTCAGGTCGTCGGGCACCATCTTGGCGATGCGGTCGGCATCGGCGAATTCCACCCCGAGCACCCGTGCCATGTCGCGGACCACCATCTTGGCACCGAAGGTGCCGAAAGTAATGATGTTGGCGACGCATTCCCGGCCGTATTTCTCGCGCACGTAGTCGACGACCTCTCCACGGCGTCGCATGCAGAAGTCGATGTCAAAATCAGGCGGGGATACCCGTTCCGGGTTCAGGAATCGCTCAAAGAGCAATTTGAACCGGAGCGGATCGAGATTGGTGATCTTGAGCAGGTAGGCCAGAAGGCAGCCGGGACCGGACCCGCGACCGGGCCCCACCGGAATGCCCTGCTGGTGCGCCCAGTCGATGAAGTCGCCGACGATGAGGAAGTAGTCGACGAAACCGGTCTGTTCGATGATCCCGAGTTCGTAGTCGATCCGCTCGACGAGGATACGTGCTTTTTCGGGGTCGTCCGCCTGGTCCGGGGCGTGGTAGTCGACACCGTAGCGTTCCTTCAGTCCATCGACACAGAGTTGCTTGAGAAAGGTGGGGCGATCGGTCTTGATTTCCGGGGGGAGCGGATAGACCGGGTAGTGATTTTCGTCGAAAGGGATCTTCAGATCGCACATCTCGGCCACCGACATGGTATTGATGACCGACTCGGGGACCTCGTGAAACACCGCCTCCATTTCGGCGCGCGACTTCAGGAAGAACTGGTCGCTCTCGTAGCGCATACGCTTCTCGTCCGCGACCTTGGCCGCGGTCTGGATGCAGAGAAGGGCATCGTGCGGAGAGGCATCCGTGGCGTTCACATAATGAACATCGTTGCTGCAGACGACCTTGAGTTTGAACTCATCCGCCAGTTTGAGCAGGGGGGCAATGATCTTGAGCTGCAGATCAAGACCATGGTTCATGATCTCGATGAAGAAGCGTTCGCGGCCGAAGATATCGACAAATTGAGCCGTGCGTTCACGCGCCTCGTCGAACCGGTCCTGCAGAAGCAGTTGCGGGATCATGCCTTGCAGGCATCCGGAGAATCCGATCAGTCCGTCGGCATGAGAAGCCAGCGTCTCAAGGTCTGTTCTCGGTTTGTAGTAGAACCCTTTCAGATTCGCGTCCGAGATGATTTTCAACAGATTGCGGTAGCCCTCGAAATTCCGGGACAGGAGTCCCATATGGAAATACTTGCCCTGGCCGCGTTCAGGCCGATCGAGCCGGGATCCGGCGGCGAGGTAGACCTCGCAACCCACCAGGGGCTTCAGGTCCGCGGCGGTGGCGGCGTTGTAGAAATTGATCGCCCCGAAAAGATTTCCATGATCGGTCATGGCGAGGGACTTCATGCCGAGTTCCCGGGCCCGTGTGATCAAACGGTCGATCCGGCAGGCACCATCCAGCAGGCTGTAATCGGTGTGAACGTGAAGATGGACGAATTCGGTGTCTTTGCCTGCCACCCGACCACCTCAAATCCGGACAATGGGTCTTTCAATCGAAATCCTGATCACTGAATCTTCAGTGATGACGATCAGGGACTTACAGGGAAAGAATTTGAGGGCACTCACCGGGCCTGATCGGTCGTCTTCGCCTGGAGACTGATCGTCTCCAATTGATCATCGTCCCCATGAGCCCTCAAAGGTCCGTATAATATTGGAATTGAACCCGGGGCCCTTACGTTGATTCGTCTTGGATTGGTTTTCATTCACCTCTCCCAGGCCGGCCCTCCGGTCTCCAATGCTCTCTTTTCATATGAATCCAGTAAATAGAATCACCTTCATCGGGTGCGCGCTGACCGCATGTACGCTGCTTTCAAACCCACTCGTCGCTCAATTGGACCCCGAAGCCATTTCCTGGATCCCGAAAGTCACCACACCGCCTCTTATCGATGGCGAAATCGACCAGATCTGGCACGCCCGGGCCCCGTTTCAGATCGCCAAGGTCATTGATGGCACGGTTGAGAACGAAGCCGACCTTTCGGCGGAGTGGTACGGGCTCTACGACGACGACAACTTCTACTTCCTGATCGATATCCACGATCAGTTCCTCGAATCGGAAGCGGGCTCTGATATCTGGCGGAACGACCGGATCGAAGCCTATTTCAACATGGACAACGTGAAGCCGGGTGGCAGTGGTCACAGCGGCGACAATTCCCAATACGGTTTTCATTGGAACAAACCCGACGAAGAGTTCGTCAACAACAGCACCTGGACCGGCGTCGAATGGGCCTACACGACGACCTCCTACGGCTATATCACGGAGATAAAGATCCCATTCACCACGCTGACCGAACTGAACGCCGTGCAAGGCTTCAGCTTCGGCTTCGATATCGCGATCAACGACAATGACGGATTCCCCGTCTATGATTCGGTCACCTATTGGTGGAACAGTATATCGGAATCGGAATGGGGCAATATTGACGGAGCCGGTACGGTCGGGCTGGGCGAACCCTTTGACGGAAATTATCCTCCGGTGGTGAGTTCGATGGATACTCAGATCGCATTTGAGGGAACGGCTTCTTTGATCGAAGTCTCCGCATCCGACGCAAATCTCTCCGACACCCTGACCTTGAGTGCAACGGATCTGCCCTCCTTCGTCACCCTTCAGGACAATGGCGACGGCACGGCAACTCTCACCGTCGACGGGCAGGTTGGAGACGCGAATATTTACCGCTTCACGGTAACGGCAAGCGACGGCTCCAGGGACGGGTCGACGGAAATCACCTTGATCCTGAAGGACCCCGATGTCCTGACTCAAACTCCGAAGTTCGAGGCGATCAGTGACTTCGAAATCGACCAGGGCGGCAAACAGACTGTCGATGTCACTGCAATCGATCTCGACAGTTTGACGGTTGACATCACGGCCACCGAGCTTCCCGAATTCGCGACTTTTTCAACCGATGGCGACCGGACGGCCACCTTGGAGTTCAATCCTGGCTATTCGGTGACCCCTCAAGAGTATGCGGTGACCCTGCAGGTCGAAGATCCTGACTCAAATGTGGGCACGATCACTTTCAAAGTGAATGTCCTGTGGTCCGAGAAGTTGACCGTTTTTTACTGCGATCCGGTTGCCGGAGACATGATGAACGACGGGAGTTCGGAGAGCCCCTGGAGCACCCTGCAGGCCGTCTTTGAAGCGGGCAAACTGTTCGTGCCGGGAGATGTGATTCACTTGCGCACCGGCTATCACGGTGAACCCGTGGTCAGCGGCGCCAATGACGGCATTGTCACGATCAAGCCGGAGCCCGGGGCCACCCCCATGCTGTCTTCGCTGGAACTTGATGCCTCTTCCAGCCACTGGGATGTAAGCGGACTTGAGATCAGCCGTTCCCATGCCGCGGAGTTTTCCAGAAAGACAATGGTGGTCATCGGCGGCAGCCACAACGTCGTGTCGAACTGTGAGATTTTTACCGTTCCCGACATCTCAGAGTGGACCTTGGATGACTGGCTGACCAAGCCGTCGAATGGAGTCCATTTCAGCGGAGCCGCTCATTCGCGACTGGAGGGTTCCACCATTTTGAATATCTCGTTTGGGATTTCAGTGGACGGTTCAAGTTCGTTCTGTGTGGTGCGCGGAAATCGCGTTCAGAACTTCAGCGGGGATGGCATGCGCGGCACCGGCAATGATCTGGTATTTGAATACAATTACGTCGCGGACAACTACAACATCGATGCCAATCACGACGATGGTTTCCAGTCGTGGTCCAGTGGAGAAGGGGGGATTGGTTCGGGTGTGGTCTACCGGCTCACCTTGAGGGGCAATACCATTGTCGAAACCACGGATCCGGACCGACCCTTCCGGGGTTCACTCCAGGGGGTCGGTTGTTTTGACGGTATGTTCGAGGACTGGGTCGTGGAAAACAATGTGGTCATCGTCAATCACTGGCATGGGATCTCACTCTACGGGGCGACCAATTGCAGAATCATCAACAATACGGTGGTCGACCAGGACATGAACGCCGAACCGGGGCCCACCTGGATTACGATCCAGCCGCACAAGAAATATTCCTCGGCCACCACCCCGGAGGACAAGGCCTATTATCTTGGGAGCGGGAACCTCTTGCGGAACAACCTGACCACGAAGATATCGGGGTCCACCAGTTCGGGCGAGGTTGACAACAACCGGGAGATTGTTGCCGCGGAATTCGATGACACCTTTATCGGATACCCCTTTAATCTCCGCCTCAGGGCGGGGAGTCCCGCCATCGATGCCGGCACCAACACCGGCGCTGCGAAGCTGGACGCTGATGGAAACATCCGGCCGTTGGATGGAGATGGTGACTCCGACGCCACCGTTGATTGGGGTGCCTACGAATATGGATCCGGCAGTCAGGGCGAATTGGATCTGGTCGAAGTTGCAGGCCGGCACTATTTGCAGATGACGCTCGACAAGAGCGCATTGGATGACGGCGCCTGGTATGGGGTTCAGGTTTCGTCCGACCTGACAATCTGGAATCCGGATCCGGTTGTGCCGGGTGAAAGCAGTGCTTTTGAGATCGTGGAGAACAGTGCGGATCGGCTCATCATTCGCGACAAGACACCGACTGGCCCGAACTCGCCCCGCTTTATGCGCGCCGCCCTGAAGAATCCGGAGTGAGAGTGTCTGGTATTCCGGCATGGGTGAAATGTGGGCACAGGGGATTCGGTTCCGGGTATCGGCCCACCCTGGTACGTGTGATCGCTTCGGTTTCAGACGAGACCGACTCCGAATCAGGGGCCTGCCTCAAGCCTGGTGTCAGAGAATTTTCGTCACGCAGGTTTTCTGACGCCACATCGTGATTCAGATGACGAATAAGGACCGCACAAGGGGAGAAATCCTGATTCCGTGGCTGATCCTCACGCTGAGTGGTTTTGTGATGATCGGGCTGACGATCCATCTGTCCGGAAGTCATTTCCTGAGCCTGCTGAGCAGCGACCACCTCTACCCGCACCTGTTTGTGAAGGACTGGTTGGAGGGAGAATACCCGGTGGATGCCTGGAAGTTTGGTTCAGCGACATTTCTCTTCCCCGACTATCCGATCTATGGGGCGCTCCTGGTCGCGCTGGGCGATTCGGGTATTACGTTCCCGGTCTTCGCCGTGATCAATATGGCTCTGTTGGGCGCTGCCTTTGGTTTTGCATTTCTGCGGTTGGGCGGCATTGAGGGACCGATCGCATTCGCTGCGGGATACGGTTTGCTCGGCCTTGTCCTGGCGATGCAGTTTCTGCCGCTTCACGAGTTGGGCCTCTATTGGCTTCTTCTTCCCGGATTTCATGGGAGCACCGTGGTCGTTGGTCTCGGCCTATGTGTCGTTCTGATCGACGGTTATTGCCGCAACCATCTGCTTGGCACCGGGGGAAAGGCGCTGGTGGTTGCCGTCGGGATCCTTGGGGTGTATTCAAGCGTGCTTCTGTTCACGCAATTCCTGGCACCTTGGGCGTTGACCATGGTCGTCCTCAATTCATCTGGTGATGAGGACCGCAGCAGGACCGTTCGGCAGCAGATTCGCCTCGTGTTGGCTGTTTTGGCCGGAGCGCTCCTTCTTCGATCTGCTTTGATGGCATTGAATATCTGGGAGTATGGGGTTTTGTTCCGACATTTTCCGTATCCGGGGGCGGTCTGGGCCTGCTTCGTCGATTTTATCTCGGAACTCAGAGGAGAGACGGGCCGGCGATTATGGGGTTTTCTGGGGCTTTATCTGCTCTTGATTCCGATCACTTGGGTAGGGTTGGGTGCGGGGCGTCGGTGTCTGCCGTCATCCGGTTGGCAGGTATTGGGGGTATTTGTAGTCTTCAGTGTTTTGTCCGGCATTCTCCTGCCCATCGTGTCACTCTACTGGAATGGATTTGTGACCAGCCGGTATTTTCTGAATCTCCTGGTGCTTCCGCCGTTGGCCCTCGGGGTCTGGGGTTTGGCACACGAAGGGGTTCGGTCCCGGTTCAAGCGTTGGCCAAGTTTGATCGCTGCGATCTTGGGAGCGGTGGCGGTAATGGGAGTTCTGTCGCTCAATCCTCTTTCGGCTGAACGTTTCCGTTTCAACTATCCGGATCGAGTGGCGGAGTTTGACCGGATGGTTGCGGAAAACGGATTATCTCTCGGTCTGAGCAACTATTGGTACAGTCACCTTTACAACGAACTCGGAAACGGGACCGCATTCCTGAATCACGTGCGCGATGACGGGAAACCGTTTTTCTGGTGCAATAATGTTTATTGGTATTTCGGACCGCGGCCCACCGAAGCACAGGCGCCCCTGGTCTTTCCCGATTACGACTTTGTCCTGATGAACGGACTGGATGAAGCGTCCATTCGCGCGCACTACGGCGACCCGATGGAAGTCATGAAAGGCATGTTCAACACGATCTTTATCTACCGGGACGGTAACAATGGGATCCGTGAAACGATAGCGCCGGAAGTTGCCGCCTGGTTGGACGGAAAAATGTTGGAGGTGTCTGCGGATTGAAGTGGCATGATCCTCTTTGGGACGGTCGAGATCGACGTGAGATGGAGCAGGTGGTCTTGACGATTGGCTGAGTGCTGGGACCAGATATCAAAGGGTGGCGTGTTGACCGGCGGAGCGTGTGAAGTCATCCATGATTCCGGAATCGGCATCATGATCAGAATCGTACGGTCTCCCGGGGTTTGTTTGACCTTGCTGCTTATGATTTCGTATGACCCCAACCTCACCTCTCTGCCACCCGACTATGCATCCCAGAATCTCATTATCGGCCCTCTCCCTGATCGCAGTCGTAATTCTGGGGGGCTTCTCGGCAATCGGGCAGGTTTCGAATGGAGGGGGCGATATGGACCTAAGCACCCGGCCGGGGACCAAGGGCAAACCAACCACCGTTCATATCTACTGCGTTCTCACGGATATTCGTGATATTGTCGATGTGCATCAGTCGGTAGAGGCATCAATCGGGTTTTTCCTTTCATGGAATGACCCTCGACTGGCTCATTCCGGTGATGGATCCATCCACCGTTTATTGAGCACGATTTGGGATCCGGGCATCGTCGTCCTGAATGGGAACGAAATGGAGGTGGAAGACGATCGTCGGGTCGAGGTGCGACCTGACGGCACCGTCATCCTCGAGCAGTTTCTACGCGATTCGTTCTTCCAGACTTTCGATCTCCGGCCCTTTCCGTTCGATCGGCAGGAGTTGGAAATCCAATTCCTCAGCATCGGTCATGTGCCGGATGATCTCGTCATCGTGCCACATCCTGATTGGCCGTCTCGAGTCAGCCCGACTTTTTCAGTACAGGATTGGAAGATTACAGGATGGAGAACCGAAACCGGGATCTACCGATTGGCCGAAGATGCCCCGGGTCGTTCCACCTTCAAACTGATCGTTGAAGCCGAGCGCGGCAGGCCCTATTTCATCTTCAAGGTCATTCTGCCAATGATTCTGATCATGGGGATGTCCTGGTTGGTCTACTGGATCCACCCTTCGAAGGTCGACGCCCAGATCGGAGTGGGTGCGACCTCCATGCTCACCCTGATTGCTTTCCGATTTACGGTCGACCGACTCCTGCCGGAGATCTCCTACATGACCCGTCTGGACCTCTTCATCCTGTTCTCAATGGTGTTGGTTTTTGCCAACCTGACGGAGTCGGTAGCCACCGCACATCTCTATAGTTCTGGACGTGAAGGCATTGCGATCAGGATCGATGCATACGGGCGTTGGCTCTACCTGGTTGTACTGACGGCGGTAATTTTCTTCACTCTGATGATCTGATATTGAGCCGATTGACACGCGAAAGGGCTGCAAAAATGATTTGACCTTCGACTACAGACTGATCGAAGGTAGCCGTTTTCCCAGTTTCCTATGTCTATTGAGATCCGAATCCGCAAGAGTGAGCCCGTGGAGCGAGCTATTCGACGCCTGAAGAAGAAGCTCGACCGTGAGGGCGTTATCCGCGACGTCCGCGCCAAGCGCTACTATGAGAAGCCAAGCGAAGTCCGCCGTCGCAAGGTCAAGGTGATGGCATTCTCAAATATGCTCCGCCAGCGTTACGACAGCTGATCACTCACCAACGGCCGGCTCTTGACGCCGCAGACAATTTTCGAAGGTCTTTCTGTCAGCCGATGACGGAAAGACCTTTTTCTTTGCCCCGATAATGCCTCCACTTTCGCTTTCGACCTGCTGGAACTCAGCCCGCCACAGCGACGGCTACGAGATGGTCAGGGAGATCATCGACCTGGGGTTTGGGCGGATCGAATTGAGTCACGGCATTCGCCTGACCCTGGTGGCCGGGATTCTCAGGGCGGTGGAGGAGGGCCTGGTTGAGATCTCGTCCGTACACAATTTCTGTCCCCTGCCTCCGGGCGTGGTAGGCGCCGCGCCCAATCTGTACGAACCTTCAGATCCCCAGCTGTCGGAAGTGCGGCAATGGTACCGCAACACCTGCAGGACGATCGAGTTCGCCCACCAGGTCGGGGCGAAGATCATGGTCTCTCACCTGGGTTCCGTCCGGTTCCCGTTGCTCAACCCCGTAACCCGGGCCAGGCGCCGGATGGAGAAAGGAAAGCTCCCGGCCAACGACATCGCGGCCATGATCAGGCTTTGGCAACATGTGCTGTCCAAGGTGCAGAAACGGGCCCCCGCCTTTTGGGGTCGTGTGAAAACAAATATCGAACCGGTGGCCGAGGTTGCGAGAAGACACGGGGTGCGGGTCGGGTGCGAAAACCGCGAAGGCATGGAGGAACTCCCCCTGGACGCCTCGATCGGTGAGCTCTTCGCCGACCAGGATGAGTCGGGTCCCCTGCGTTATTGGCATGACGTCGGACATGCCCAATTGAAGCAGCAGATGGGCGTGGCTGATCATGAGGCGATGCTCGAGGCGAACCGCCGATGGTTGACCGGTTTTCACCTGCACGATGTGCGGGATGGACGCGACCATTCGGTTCCGGGTACGGGCACGATCGATTTTTCCATGGTCAGACGGTTCATCGGACCCGATCATACCCTCGTCCTCGAACTGTCCCCCCGCCTGAGTGTCGAGGAAGTCCTCGAATCGAAGGGGTATATGGAGAAGCTGTTGGCCGGATAGCAGGGCGTGACCGCCCGGCTGCGCTGCGCCGTGACATGCCGGGCGCGCCGTTATTCTGTCATCTTCTGATTGAGGATCTCTCCAATCCACTTGCGATGGGGTCCGGAGAGGGTCAGCCGGTCGAGTTGCTTCATGGAGACCCACTTGCAGTCGTTGCTGCGGGCTTTGGTTTTCTGGGTCTTGGTCAGTGAATCAGGGAAGTGAATGACCTCGGTGATCCGATAATGGGTGATGCTGCGGTTGCGGGTGATTGACCGGCCATTGATCAATGTCCCGGGGGTGAAGCCCACCTGATCAGCGGTCGGTAGTTCGTGGAGTCTGGCCATGCGCTGCGATTTATCGGGCCTGCGATGCATGAGGATCCTGCCCCGTTGAGTAATCCAGATGCGGTTCAGGGTCTGCGCAACGGTTTTTGCGCGCTGGATCCTGGGCAGTTCCTCGGCGAATCCCTCCGATCCCGCACGGCAGTGCTCCCGGACGGGGCAGATCGTGCAGAGGGGCTTCTTTCTCATGCATAGGGTTGCGCCGAGTTCCATCATGGCCTGGTTGTGCGTGCCCGGATTGTCATCTTCCATGAGCGCACCGGCCAGGGGCGTGAAATGTCGGGCAGCTTCAGTGCCGCTCTTGAAGACCGCTTCCTCACCAACGATCCTGGACAGGATGCGAACGACATTTCCGTCAACACACGCAACGGCCCGGCCGCAGGCAATGCTGGCTATGGCAGCGGCGGTGTAGGGACCGATTCCGGGGAGTTTTTCCCAGCCTGCCGCGGTGCGGGGCGGCGGTGTCACCGTCAGGGATTTGGCCAGAGCGTGAAGATATTGGGCTCGCCTGTAGTAGCCAAGCCCTTCCCAGTGCTTCAGGATCGATTCCTCAGAAGCCGTGGCCACCGAATGAAAGTCGGGGTATGAAGTCATCCAACGCTCGAAGTAGGGGATGACGGTCGAGATCTGTGTCTGTTGGCACATGAACTCCGAGACGACGGTTCGGTACAGACTCGTCTCCTCCCGCCAGGGCAACAACCTTCGCTCGGCCTTGTACCACCTGTTCAGGCATCTCTGAAAGTTGTGGATGACGGTGCGGGAGTTTGTGTTCAGTCGAATTTTCATGGACAGGACATGGATGAAGAAATGCAGACTTCGGAACATTCCAATTCAAATATTGGTGCCAATCCTCAATTCATTTGATCTAACTGCCTGAATGAGACGAAAGGCCGCCGAAATTGACGACGGACCCAAAAAACAGACGCTCTACACGATCAAGCTCGACTCCGCCAAACTTGACCGGGTCAGGGATATCTGCGACGGGCGGATGTGGGAACCCTACGATGTCGCCTATGCGCGATTCGCATTCAAGGGTCCCAAGGTGAATATCGTTGGCTACGAGAGCGGAAAACTCGTGGTCCAGGGCAAGGAAACCGAGGATTTCATTCTCAATACCCTGGAACCGGAAGTGACGGGTGAAGCGGTTTTCGGGTATGATGAAGTTCTGCACCCTGACTGGTACGAAGCGCACGCCGGCCTTGATGAGAGCGGGAAGGGCGATTTCTTTGGCCCGGTGGTTTCAGCCTGTGTCATTGCCGGACCCGATGAGATTCGGGAGTGGACCAAGGCCGGAATCCGTGACAGCAAGACGATCACGGATCGAAAAATCCTCGATCTGGACAGGCTTATCCGGGACACAAGGAAGGCGGTGGTCAAGACGGTCTTCTGCGGCATGCATCGCTACAACGATCTGATGGGCAAACCCCGCGCCAATCTGAACAAGCTGCTGGCCTGGCAGCATGCCAAGGCGCTCGAGCAGGCCCTGGGGGCGAGGAAGGTGCCGTGGGGCATGCTGGATCAGTTCAGCAGGAAAGATCTGGTTTCAGGTTACTTTTCGACGCCTGAGTTTGAATTGCGCATGCGCACCAAGGCAGAAGACGATCCGGTCGTGGCCGCCGCGTCGGTGGTGGCCCGGGCCGAATTCGTGCGCCAGATGGGGCGCCTGTCGGTGCAATTAGGAGAGAAGCTGGTCAAGGGCGCCGGACCGAAGGTTGTGGAGCAGGCGGCCTCGATCGTGGAAAAACTGGGCGCGCCCGCATTGCGCGATTTTGGCAAACTGCATTTCCGAACGGCCTACGAAGTCGTTTCGGCGGCAGGAAAATTGGACGATCTCCCTCTGCCCAAGCCAAAGGAGCGGGTTCCGTTCAGACGCTGAGCCCGACCTGGAGCAGAAAATGATGAAAAAACGGCTTCGCGGTTTCGATCTCCGGCAGATTGACGGCAGGTTCGGACTGATCGGCGTGGACGAAGCCGGCCGGGGCGCCCTTGCGGGCCCCGTGGTGGCGGGTGCCGTGCTGGCCGATGAGAGTTTCCTACGCAGTGACTGGAGCCGTCGCCAGGCGGGGAATATCAACGACTCGAAGCAATTGACCGAGGAGCGACGCGAGCATTTTTATGAGCGCATGTCGTGGTTGATGTCCGAGCACCGGATCATCTTCGCCAGCGGCACCGGTTCGGTGGCGGAGATCGAGGAGCACAATATCCTCGGCGCGACCTGCCTGGCCATGCGCCGGGCCATCCAGAACGCCCTCCAGATCGGGCAGATTCGCCCGCATCCGCCCGATCCGCTTTTTGACGGTCCAAATCCGGTGCCACTGCAGCCCGGCGAGGGTATCTCTGACTGGAAGATTCTGGTCGACGGAAGACCGGTCCGCAGTCTCGGATTCAAGCATCGGGCGTTTGTGGGTGGCGATGCGCGATCCATGGTGATTGCGATGGCGTCGATCGTGGCCAAAGTAACACGCGATCATCTGATGCAGTCGCTTGAGAAGGAGGTTCCAGGTTATGGATTCGGTCGGCATAAAGGATATGGGACCGAGATGCATCGCCAGGCGCTGCTTGAACTCGGGCCCTCGAGAATGCACCGGAAACTCTTCATCCGCAGCACCATGGCCGAAGCAGAAACCGAAGGACAGGAAGCGTTCGAGTTCTTTGATTCGTGAAAGGGGTCAGGCCGTTGTTTGTATACGAATCAGATTCGTATACAAACAACGGCCTGACCCCTTGGTTCTCCTTGCCCTGCGGAGGGTTCCTGTCGATAGAAGGTTCCGTGCACGAAGAGAGCCTGTCTGAATCCCTGAATAAACTGCTCGCCACTGAAGGCGGGCATGCCATCAGTCTGGGCGAAATCCTCGATCGTGTGGGACCCAAGGGATTTGGGCTCCTTCTGATGGTGCTTTCACTGCCGAGCGCACTGCCGATTCCGGCGGCTGGCTACAGTACGCCGTTCGGTGTTATTTTTGTTTTTCTCGGTGTCCAGATGCTCACCGGTCGCCGCGAACCCTGGCTTCCGGGTTGGGCCCGCCGATTGACTTTCAAGGCGAGTCTGGCCGAGAAGATGATCCAAGGCGCGGCCAAGGCTTTTTCCTTTCTGGAGCATCTGGTCAAACCGCGGCTCGAATGGGTGGCCGGCAGATCCGGCATGGCAATCATGAGTCTCCTCGTCATGACCATGGCCTGTTTGATGATCCTGCCCATTCCCCTGACCAATACCGCTCCGGCCGGGGTCATTTTTCTGATCGGGGTCAGTATCTGTGAGCGCGATGGTCTCTTTGCGATCGCGGCCACGGCTCTCGGCGTGGTGGCCGTGGCCTTTTATGCCTTTGTGATCTATATCGCAATCACCGCGGGCGTGGAGGGGGTCGAGCACCTCAAGGACTGGATCAAAGACATACTGCCCGGGTAGAGTCATCCCGGTTCGGGGCCGCCGGACGCGCCGAGCGATGCAGTTGACGCGGATACCCGATACAATTTCAAAGCTTCCTTGTGGTTGCCCCTTGAGCATTCCAGTGCCAGAACTGACTCCATCCATGAGTGCCCCATCCCGGAAATTCATCCTGGCTCTCGACCAGGGAACCACGAGTTCACGCAGCATCCTCTTTGACCACACCGGGAAGATCCACGCGAGTGCCTCAAGGGAGTTCGAGCAGCACTTCCCGAAACCCGGTTGGGTGGAACATGACCCCATGGATATCTGGTCGACCCAGATAGCGACCGCAGAAGAGGTCCTGAACAAGTCTGGATTGACCTCGACCGATCTCGCTGCGATCGGCATCACCAACCAGAGGGAAACGACTTTTGTCTGGGAACGTGCAACCGGCACTCCAATTTATCCGGCGATCGTCTGGCAGGACCGACGGACGGCCGTGCTCTGTCAGCGGCTGTGGCGTGAAGGGGCCGACCCCGTGGTGACCGAAAAGACCGGTCTCCGGCTGGATCCCTATTTTTCGGCCACCAAGGTTCATTGGATCCTTGAAAACGTCGAGGGTGCCCGGAGCAGAGCGGAGGCCGGGGAACTGGCATTCGGGACGGTTGACTCCTGGTTGATCTGGCAGCTGACCGAGGGGCGCTTGCATGCCACTGACCCCAGCAATGCCTCCCGGACCCTGTTGTTCAACCTGGCCCGGGGTGACTGGGACGATGAGCTGTTGGAACTCTTCGATATTCCGCGATCCATGATGCCTGAGATCAGAGATTCCAGCGGCACGCTCGGTGAGGGTTCGGGGAATGCCTTACTGGCCGGCGTGCCGATTGCCGGAGTCGCCGGGGATCAACAGGCCGCGCTTTTCGGTCAGGCCTGTTTCAAGCCTGGAATGGCCAAGAATACCTATGGAACAGGCTGTTTCCTTCTGATGCAGACCGGCGAGGAACGCCTTACTTCAACCAACAATCTGCTCACGACGGTCGCGTGGCGAATCGGCGGAGAGACAGAATACGCTCTGGAGGGTTCGATTTTCGTGGCCGGAGCCCTCATTCAGTGGCTCAGGGATGAGTTGGGGGTGATTGAGAGCGCATCCGAGTGCGACCGGTTGGCCGCCGAAGTGGGGGACTCCGGAGGGGTTGTGATCGTCCCGGCCTTCACCGGTCTTGGCGCACCCTATTGGGACCCCCATGCGCGGGGTACTATTCAGGGGATTACCCGTGGAACCACCCGGGCCCACCTCTGTCGCGCCGCTCTTGAGGCCATCGCTTATCAGACGGCCGATCTGGTTGCGTGCATGGAACGGGATTCCGGGCGATCAATCTCTGAAATGCGGGTGGACGGTGGTGTCGCCCGCAGTGATCTGATGCTCCAGTTTCAGAGTGATCTGCTGGGCATCTCCGTCGTCCGTCCGACGAGCATAGAGACGACAGCTCTGGGTGCCGCCTATCTGGCCGGGCTCGGGGTCGGTTTCTGGGAGAATCGCGAAGCGATCACCGAGCGCTGGTCGACCGATGCAGCCTTTTCACCCCGTGTGGAAACGTCCCGAAAAGACCTTGGTCAGATGCGGTGGAAACGCGCGGTGGAGCGGTCTCTCGAATGGGCCGAGGGGGACGATTGACCTCTACCGTTCCCAGACTGCCGATTCGATCGTTCCGAAAAGATACAGGCGTTGGGCGGATCGGTGCCATCCATTCCGTCGCATCATTTCATGCATCGGCGGGAGACACCTCGCCCTGATGCCTGTACGCCACCTGAAAAACCTGAACAACAGGCCCTGGTAAGTCCGGGCAAACATCGCCGGCCATCGATCTTCGGGTTGGACGAAATCGGTCCAGAGCCACAGACAGCCGGGGCGGGCGGACGGTCCCAGTCTCCGGATCAGTCGATCGGCGTCCTTGCCGGTAAAGCAGTCGAGGAAGAAAAGGGTCACCATCGCATCGAAGGCGCCGGTCTCCCAGATGGTCTCGAGAGCGTCCCGGCATTGCCAGTCGATATTGTAGTTATGTTCCGGGTACGTCGCTTCAATCCGCCCTCGCGCCCGATCAGTCATGCCCCGGCTGGCGTCGATGCAGGTGATCCGGGCTTGGCCGTTCACGCACAGCAGGGACTCGAGGAATCGCCCGTCGCCTTCGCCCAGGATGAGGATCGTTTCAAGGCCGGCCAATCGGTTGACAAAAGCGACACGCGCCTGCTGAAGGCGGGGGCCGAATGCAAGGTGTTCGAGCAGGGCGTAATGCCGGGCCAGGGAGCAGAATGTAGGTTGAGTCCGGGGCATTAATGGGCACTGCGGTCAGTTCAGATTACACGAGAAGAACGAGCCACGGAGTCATCAGGGCGATGTCGGCCATCGATCGCAGGTTGGCCAGGTTCCAGCGACTTTGGGTGAGATCCAGGAGCAGCAGCAGCAGCGAACTGAGCCCGGCCGCCAGCCAGACCAGTCGGAACTCGCTCGCGTACAGTCCGGTCGCTGCGAACGCCGAGATCCCGACCGAAAGCGCAAGGAGCATCCGGGTGAATCCCATGCTGGAAGGGATCCGGTCGGCCATCGACCCGAATCCCTGCCCGAGATCGGCTTCGGACTCCCACTCGCCGATCAGGGCGCAGTTCGCAAAAAACAGCAGGGCGATCGCGGCCAGGGCGGGAATGGGAATTCCTGCCGACGGAAGAAACAGGAGCATGCCCGAGACGAGAATCAGGGCCGTGGCGATCTCCTTGGGTACGGACCGACGCAACCACCGAGGGCCGAGGTGAATGGCACCAAAATAGACCAGGACAACGGCCAGCAGGACCGAGCCCCTTCGGAGAAGTTCCGGAGGCAGGCGGTTGACCGCATAGATGACGGTCACGATCAGGACAATGCTCCAGATGATTCCGATTGTTGTCCGGTTGGCCAGGACGTAGCGGTGTCGAAAGGAATTGGTGTCCGCTTTCTTCAGTCTCCATCCATCGAACCACCGGTCCGCCATATAGGCCAGCCAGACGGAGAAGCCGAGGACGGTCCCTTCGGAAAGAGGCCTGACGGCATGCCCCTCGGAGGCCAGGAGCCAAAGCCATCCCACGCAGACCAGGGGTGCGTCCACAGCGGCGGCCGAAACCCAGGCCAGTGGCCACGGAGACGGTTTGGATGGCTCACCCTTCGCCGGGTGCGACACAAGAGGTTCCCTGATGACGGTTTCGGGTGGCACTTCTTCAGGTTGGGGCTAGTGGAGTTTCCAATAAGTTTTTTCACTTCTGCCACAGCGAAATCGATGCGCCACCAAGGCGGCGCGGCCAAGCATGGGCCGTAGGCCCCTGTTGGTCGCGCGAACGC
>Ga0164313_10000166_pt1 | contig 46168 bp, 42 predicted proteins | sample GuaBasSedimGuay4_FD_113735 | JGI IMG/M metagenome (GOLD analysis project Ga0164313, IMG submission 113735) | Subseafloor sediment microbial communities from Guaymas Basin, Gulf of California, Mexico - Guay4, Core 4569-4, 0-3 cm | ecosystem: Environmental > Aquatic > Marine > Hydrothermal vents...
AAACGAGCGTCTCCCAGCTCTGTCCGTCATCGCGCGAGAGCTCGATCGTAAGCGGGCTGGGGTCGGCGGCGAACCAGGTGATGTCGTAGTCGCTGCCGATGATGGCCGGTAGTGGAGGGTCGGGGCAGCGGATCTCCAGGCGCGGGCTGGCCGGGCCGTTGAGCACGACCTGACCTGTTACCTGGTGGGGTGCGCCGCCAAATCCGTTGCCGTCCAGTGTCCAGTTGAAAGCCAGTGGCCCGGTCAGTGATGTGTCGAAGGCCAGGGACAGCCCGCCGAGCGCTGTCTGGCCGGCCGGGACCGACCCGAAGCCGCCGTCGAGGTTCAGCCAGTGTACGGTCGAGGTCGGGGGATCGAATCCCAGGTAGGTGAGCACCAGCCCGGACTCGCCGACCAGGTTCTGGCCCGAGACCACCGACACACCGGCCGGTAATTCGAGTGTCGCGCCCGTCAGGAACTCGACACCCGTCGAGCCGTTGAGGATGCCCACGGCCATGTCGTGGATTTCAGCCGGAATGTAATCGATGCGGTCCAGCAGGAACTGCGAGCCTGCAATCGAGCGTTGCGCCACGACTGGTGGGGGATCTGTCGCGCGCGCGGTCCACTGCAGCGTCGAGCTGGCCGGCCCATTATTTACGAGCTCGATGTACAGGTCGCGCGTCTGGCCGGTTGCCATCGTCAACAGCGTCCAGTTGTCACTGAGCGTTACAACGGGATCCGGCGAGACCGGCGGAATCTCCTCGACGTCGGCAAAGAACCATTCCGCCGGGCCGCCCTTGTCGCCGTTGGCTACGACCAGGTAGAGCTCGTCGATGCGGTCGGCGTCGGTCATCAGGACCATACTGGTGTCCTGGGAGGTCGCGTAGAGGTCCTCCTCGATGCGCACGCCGTCGTTGCGCAGCGTCAGTGCCACGACGCGCAATTGCACGCCCGCGGGCTGGCGCAGGCGTACCTGCACATCCTCGTCGCCCAGACTGAATCCGTCGACGCGGTAGAGCTTGGCGGCGAGGTGATCGACCGATGAGCCGAAGCTCGCGGGCAATGACGAACGCGTTTCCGAGAGCGTGGCATCGGGATAGGACGCGGCTTCCGGATAGCCGTTCGTGGGCTGGGCCAGCGATCCAGTCTGAAGATTGAACAGGGCGAAGTCCGTAAACAAGGTCTCCAGGGGCGCGAGGTTGGACGTCAGCACCGCGTCGTAGCTGTCGATCACTTGCTCGCCCGGCATGGCACGCCTGCGCTCCCAGTACTGGCGTATGCCATCCACGCCCAGGCGGGCCTCGATCCAGTGTTCGAAAATGCACTCCGGGTAGGAAGCCGATCCGCCGTCGTCGAGCGGCAACCAGGGACTGGAGATGGGGCTGTTGCTCGAGAGGAAGCGGTAGTAGTCGTTCACCTGGTCGTAGACCTGGTCTTCCATCCACACCGCATCGAGCTCGATCCAGAGGCCGGTTTCACTCCACGCACTCGTGGCGAATTGTCCGGCGTGCCGCAGTTCGTGTGCCGCGCTGACGCGCAGGGCGCCGATCGCACTGCCGTCGGGGTCTTCGTTTGCAGGCAGGCCGTCGTAGTTGTTGCGCAGGATGATGCGTGTGCCGCCCGGTGAGCCGGGGCTGAGTTCCGTGGTGCCGTAGCTGCCGATCGAACGCAGCAGGACTTCGTACGGCACTCCGCCGGTGTCGGGCGGATCGAACCCAAGTTGGTCGACCTGGGTTGTCCACGAGAACTCGAGCGCCACTCCCACCTGGTCGACGAAGTCGGGGATGCCGTTGGCTGGCGTGGTGTCGGTGGTGCTGACCGAGTCCGCACCCGTGGTCAGGTAGTCGATCGCGAAGTGGCCGGCGCTGGAGAGGTAAATGTTCGACGCGCGGCGCGCTGGCTGGGCGAAATCAGTCCACTGATCCAGTTGCTGGATTTGGGCAGCAGAAAGGCCCGAGTCGGTCTTGCGCGCGGAACGGATCAGCGTGGTCGCGCAGCGCAGGGGCACGTGCTCGGGATCAACGTCAGGCACGGCGCCCGATGCTGGCTCAAAGACAGCACGCAGGGCTTGCATCAGCGCGTCGCTGCGCGTGATGCGGCCATCCGCGAGCTCCACTGCGAGTCGCGTGTGCAGGGGGTGGGCCGGATCCAGGAACTCCGCGGCGGTGCTGCCGGATGGCAGGCACAGGAGCAAGGCCAGCAGGCTGACCGTTGCCGCGAAACAAAGGCCCGGCCGATGGTGTCGGGTTCGCTGAGCCATCGGGCCGAATGTCTCCGGACGAAAAGGGGCGCGGGGGAAGCCCCCGCTACCGGTTCCCGATAATAGCACGATCGCGCCCGGACCCGCCCGTGGCGACTTTACGGCGAGTTCACGGTTCAAACGGTCCCGCCCCGGCCCAAGCCTGCGTAGGCAGGTCAAACACCCCGTCCCGGGCGGCGGGGAAAGGCCTTCTCGAACCCGGAGGACGACGAATGTCCACGCAGAAGAATTCCCGGATCACGGACTGGGCGTTGCGCCTGATCCCGGCCGCAATCCTGGCGATGGCTATTCCCGCCAAATTCATCGCCGACCCCGGTGCCGTAGCAATCTTTTCGCAGCTCGAGGCCGAACCTTTCGGGCGGGTGGCCACGGGGATTTTCGAGAGCCTGGCGGTGATCCTCCTCCTGGTCCCGCGCACCACGATCTACGGTGCTCTGCTGGCCGCGGGCCTGATGAGCGGGGCCATTCTGGCCCACCTGACTGTCCTCGGCCTGGCGCTGCAGGGTGATCCTTCAATGTTCATCATGGCCGTGACGGCCTTTGCCACGTCGGTCAGCCTGGCCTGGCGTCGACGCCTGGAGATTCCTCTCGTGAGCCAGTTCGTGCGACCGGATCCGGCCAGCGTGGCCTGATCGCAGCCGGCGGGGCTTGACCCCGCCGGGCCTGCGCCCGAACTTTTGCGGGTATCTTTCTTTCTACCCGCCGGAGATCTCGCGTGACTGACCCCTTCCTTCCGCACCTCGTTCGCCCGACGCGCCGCCGCTTCGGGCGAATACTGTTGCTGTGCGCAGTTCTGTTGGCAGCATGTTCGTCCGCCGACGATCCGGACAAAATCGTCGATCCCGGCCCCGGCCCCGATCCCGATCCGCTGCCCGAGTTCGATTTCGACACCGTGGTCTTCCGTGTCTCCACACTTGAGGCGCCCGGCCGCGAACGCGTGCGCTGGATCGGGACCACCGACGGCCCACTGCCCGACTCGCCGGAGCCGACGCGCTGGCCGTGGATCGGCTACGGGCGTGCCTTCCGCGTGCAGTGGCGCGCATCAAGCGCGGACCTGCCGATCATCGCGACGCGCTACAGGGTGAGCCAGTCCGACTTCGGTCCGTGGTTGCCCTTCGATGCTGGCAAGGGTGTGTGGGGCCAGGATGACAACTACGTATTCGAGAACATGAGCACGGCAGAACAGCTCGACGGGCAATCCTGCGAGGAGGGACCCGATTGCGCCGGCCTGCTGCGCTTCCCCAGCGGTCGCCACCGTATGCAGGTGCGCGCCCTCACCGAGGGTCGGCGCGAGCTGGACCTGGAACTGGGTCGCCTGGAATTCGAGGTCAATTACCCGCCGGTAGCCGAGGTCGTGCACGATGCGTCCATCGCTCCGGATGACCCCGCGGCGTCACCGGTCGCCAGCTGGTTCCTGCGCGACGGGTCGGAGCACCACGTTGCCGTTGCCGACGGTGATACCGTGCCTTCGGGTGCGACACTCAGGCTGCGCGTGCGCGGATTTGATCGCCTGCCCGGTAATACCGACACCGATTCTTTCTGCTGCGACCTGCTCGAGGATGCATCGGGTACCGAGATGCGTTACCAGGGATCGACGACGTTCTACAGGGAGGACGTGCGCGGTGTTCGCGATTCCCTGTTCACGCTCTTTGGATCCGTCGCGTCGGACTCGACCTACATCCTGCCGCTCGGGCCATTCGACTACCAGGCCATGTTCAGGGCGGTGGATGAACACGGGCGTCGCGGTGCGAGTGTCGGCTTCTCGATCGTGGCGGGCTATTCACCGTTGGCGCCCGCTTCGTCGTTGCTACAGGGCAGCGGAGTCCTGCTTCATCCCGAGCGCGACGCCGCTGCCGGCGAGACCGCCTTTGCCCGCGGCGAGCGTGAGAATCTGGCTTGGGATTCGGAACTCCACATATGGACGCAGGGGCAGGGCACGCTGACGCTCTCCGGAACATGGTTCGAAATCCCACTGCTCTTGCGCGGCGAGCCCGATCCGAGGGTCGCCGAAGTGAGTAACCAGAGATCGCCGGATGCCTCTCCGCAGTCGGAGGGGTACAGCGATCACGTTCGCTCCTTTGCCTACGAACTCGTGCACCAGTCCGATTCCGGGAATGACATCGCCGAGGGCCCGGGTGACCGACCCGAGCGCTACCTGGACGCCGACGACTTCGGCACGCTGGACCTGGAAGGCGAAGACGCCTGGCGTGTATTCGTGCCCGACCTCGTATTCGAGAGTCCTGAGCTCTTCAGCCCGGGCACCTGCCCGAGCGAAGACTTCTGCGCCATCGGTGACTGGTTGCGCGCGCGCCTGGGTGAATTCGAGTTCAGGTTGCGCAGCAAGACCACAGGCCTTTCATCGGTGTTCCATCAGGAATCACCACAGCCTGCACGCGATCTGCTGATCAATCTGTCCAGCTACGGCAGGGTTTCACCCCCGACAATCGGGACGGTCTCCGTGCACCTGGCCCTTACTGATGATCTGGGGAATCTGAGCGGGACATGGCCCCCCGCTCCTTGATCAGGGCCCCGCGCTCGCGCGAGTTCCAGTAGCGCAGTGCGTCACCGTGCTCGTGGCCTTCGAGCAGTCGCCGAATGAAGGCTGCGCGCGTGCGTGGCGGGAGCGGTGCTGCCCAGTAACCGTACTCGCGTTCACCACGACTGCGCCCATGCAGTCTGATGTAGGCGAGCTCGATGAACTCATCATGGCTGAGTGCGTCGCCCTCATCGATGAGACTGGTGTAGGGCGCGTGGGCGTCGTGGAAAGGCACGAAGGGTGATTCAAAAAAGTGGAGTTCGCTGATCTCCAGATCAGGGGCGCCTTCGTGACGCCGCCGGAACTCGCGCGAGTCGAAGATCCAGCGCAGAGTAAACTCGCGATGCATCCTGCGTAGTTGCTGCGCGGTAGCATCGGCGAACTCAGGTGCGGGAGCATCGCCGGTGACAAGCGCAACCACGCGGCCGATCCACGCAGCAAGATCCTCTTCGCCCTTCCACGCGGCCTGCTCCTGAATCTGCCTCGTCTCCTCGTCGAGCTGCGTGAGCGGGCGAACTGTTCTTCCTTGAGTGCATAGCTGGCGCCCACGCGCATGTGTGCGGTCAAGTCATCAGGCAGCGTCTGCGTGATCACGGTCGCGGTCAGCCCCATCGACAGCGCCAGTGGCAGCAGGGCGCTGCCACGCCGCCAGGCCATCCCCCACACGAACATGCCCGCAGCCGTGACCATAATGGCAAAGGGGTTCGGCCAGTGGGCGAGTGCGAAGAGCAGTGTCGAGCCGGTCACGCGCCGGCCGCTACTCACGCCGTCACGCGCCCATTGCGTCCAGGGCAGCACGAGCGCGGCGGCCAGTTGTGCCAGCGCGAAGATCGGATAGGTGGCCAACGATATCGGCGTGTCGCCATCTGCTGCGCCGCGCGTCAGACCCCAGATAACAACGGCCAGCGTGGGAAGCAGGACCCAGCGGGCGGCGATGCCCCAGCCCGCGCGCGAAAGCTCGCGCCCACCCCATTCGGGCCAGCGTCTGGCCAGGACCGCGATCACCAGCCCGAGCAGCAAGGCAAGCGCCGGCAGGTCGGCGCCGGCAATCTGCCGCTGGCTGCCGACGGACCAGTTCAGGGCGGCCGCGCCCGGAAAGATCAACCATAGCAGGATACGGGTCCGGCATTGCCAGGGTGCCTGGTGGCGTGCCACCTCGCGGCGCAATGCGACGAGCAGCGAACCCGCCAGGACGGCCATCAGGGGGATCCAGAGCGCAGCCGGAGCGCCCACGAGAACTGCCGAAGGGCCGAATCGCAACCCGCCCACGAGCAGGATGCAAAGGGCGTTTGCGAGGATCAGGGAAGTCATCAGGCGTACGTCCGGCTGGGGATCCGGGCAGCCTAGCGGCCCGTCGCTCGCTTGGCCAGTGTGGCCGTGTTGGCCAGTTGCCGCGGGCGCAGCGCGCGGCTACTCTCACCATTCGAGTGTCTTACCCCGTCGAGAGGTCCCGCCTTGTCCGAGCAGCCCGAACGCGTAGAGCGCGCCGTAGTGCCTGCCCTGGAAGAAATCCTCGGTGTGGCCTTCCCGGTCCTCGATGACGGGTTCGTACGGGTCGTGGATTACATGGGCAACGATTCCTCGATCGTGCAGGCGGCCCGGGTTTCCTACGGCAAGGGTACGCGCAAAACATCCGAGGACCGCGGCCTGATTCGCTACCTGTTGCGGCACCGGCACACCACGCCATTCGAGATGTGCGAGATCAAGTTGCATGTGCGGGTGCCGATGGATTGCTGGCGCCAGTGGATCCGCCACCGCACGGCCAACGTGAACGAATACAGCACGCGTTATTCCATCGCTATCGACAAGGCTCAGGGCACGCGTCCGGACCAATGGCGACGTCAGGCTGCCAGCAACAAGCAGGGCTCCGACGGCTTTGCCGACCAGGAAGCCGGCCAGCGCCTGACCGAACGCGAGCAGGAACTGCAGTCACTGGCGCGCGAGATCTACAACGAACGCCTGGAGCAGGGCATCGCGCGCGAACAGGCACGCAAGGATCTGCCACTGGCCACTTATACAGAGGCCTACTGGAAGGTCGACCTGCACAACCTGCTGCACTTCCTGGCCCTGCGCATGGACCCGCACGCGCAGCAGGAAATCCGCGCCTATGCCACCCTGATCGGCGAGCAAGTGGTGGCCAAGTGGTTGCCGCTGGCCTGGGAGGCGTTCCAGGACTACCGCATGGGCGGTTTCTTCCTGACCCGCATCGACCGCGAGGTCTTTGAGTTGGTGACGCGGGGCGAGCAGGAGGCCGCGGTACGCAAGGCAGAGGAGCTGGGTATCCTCAGCCGGGGCAAGGACGGCCTCAAACGCAATCGAGAACGCAGCGAACTGGAATCCAAGCTCAGCGCATTTGGTCTGCCTGTACCGTGGGCCGACCAGGAGTAGAACACCCGACCGGGCCCGGCAGACGCCGGGCCCTCTTTCGTTCCGGAGGATGACCATGGCCAGCAAGCAGATCCGCGCGACGAAGATGCGCGTGGAACGCGATTCAATGGGCGAGATGAAGGTCCCGTCCGATGCCCTCTGGGGGGCGAGCACACAGCGCGCGCGGGAGAACTTCCCGGTCAGCGGCCGCACTGTTCCGGTCGAAGTAGTGCGTTCCTTCGGCCTGCTCAAGGCGGCCTGCGCCAAGGCCAACATGGAGCTCGGCAAGCTGCCCCGCACCAAGGGCAATGCCATCGTAAAGGTGTCGAAGGAACTCGCTCGTGGTGATCACGATGCACAGTTCGTGGTCGACGTGTTCCAGACCGGCTCTGGCACCTCGACGAACATGAACGCCAACGAGGTCATCTCCAATCGCTGTTCCCAGGTCGCGGGCACGCCGATCGGGAGCAAGAAGCCGGTCCATCCCAACGATCACGTGAACATGGGCCAGAGCTCCAACGACACCTTCCCGACCGCGATGCATGTCGCGGCCGCGGTGGCGATCCAGGATGAGCTGCGTCCGGCCATGGTGCGCCTGTACGAGGAACTCGGCAAGAAGGCGAAGCAGTGGGACAAGATCCCCAAGATCGGCCGGACGCATCTGATGGATGCTACGCCGATCCGCATGGGACAGGTCTTTGGCGGCTACGCACAGCAGGCGAAGTTCGCGGTCGAACGTTGCGACATTGCCCTCAAGGCACTCGCTGAGCTGGCCATTGGCGGTACGGCTGTCGGTACGGGAATCAACACCCACCCGCGTTTTGGCAAGATGGTCGCAGCCGAACTGGCCGCGCTCACGGGCGTGAAGTTCCGCGAAGCGCGCAACCACCCCGAGGCCCAGGCCGCCAAGGATGGCTACGTGCAGGTCAGCGGTGAACTCAAGACCATCGCCGTAAGCATGAGCAAGATCGCCAACGACATACGGTGGATGGGCAGCGGCCCGCGCTGCGGCATCTTCGAACTGAGCTTGCCGGCCACGCAGCCGGGATCGTCGATCATGCCGGGCAAGGTGAACCCGGTGATCTGCGAGTCAGTGATCCAGGTCGCCGCGCGCGTGGTGGGTAATGACACGGCGATTACTTACGGCGGCTTCGGTGGTGTGGGCTCGATCCTCGAGCTCAATGTGGCCATGCCGATGATGGCCGATGCCCTGATGGACAGCATCCGCCTGCTCGCCAACTCGACACAGATGTTCTGTGATCGCCTGCTGGCGGACTTGCAGGTGAACGAGGAAATCGCCACCGGTCTGATCAGCGGTTCGCTGATGATGGTCACCAGCCTGGCGCCGGTGATCGGCTACGACAAGGCGGCCGCCGTAGCCAAGCAGGCCTTCGCCGAAGGCAAGACGATCCGCGAGCTGGTGCTGGAGCAGGGGCTGGTACCCGAGAAGCAGCTCGACAAGCTGCTCGATCCCGTGCGCATGACGCGCCCGGGCAAGGACTGAGTCCGGCCGCGTCCGACCAGTGCAGCAGTAAAGGGAGAACGGGCGCGACTGGGCTGTCGCGCCCGTTCTCATACCCGGTACAAACCTGACGGTCAGGCCAGGGCCGGGTTCAGCGTGTAGGTCCCTGTCCAGGCATCCTCGGCGAGGATGTGCCCTTGCATGGCTGCCAGGGTTTCATCCCGCCCGAAGTCGCCTTTTACCGGAAGGGCCGCGCAGTCCAGGGCGAACAGGGTGAATATGTAGTGGTGCAGCCGTTCGTCATTCCACGGCGGGCCCGGCCCGTCGTAGCCGTTGTAGCTGCCACCCATCACCGTGTCGCCTGCGAACCAACCCGTGTAGTCGTTGCGTCCGCGCCGCCCGTGGGCGGTCTGGCCGCCTGGCTTGCCCCGCGGCGTGACCGAGTCACTGTCGGCACCGGCCTTGATCTCTCCGAGATCGGGGTCGATGTCCACGAGCACCCAGTGCGTGAAGTCCACCCGCGGGAGGTTGGCCCGAACTGAGCGGCCCTCCTGGTTCACGTCATCCCCCACAGATGGAACGTCGGGATCGTGGCAGACGAGCGCAAGGCTCTCAGTGCCGGGCGGGAGATCGCTCCACACGACATGCGGATTGAGGTTCTGGCCGAGGGCGACGTGTTGTTTTTCATCGATGATGCCGAAGGCATGGGCATGCGGTATTGCATCGCCGTCACCGAATGACGGAATGTGCAGTTTCATCGGACCCTCCCGTGCGGGCTGGAGACCTGGATATCGAATACCCGGAGCCCGATTCGGTCAAGGGCCCGATGCTGGCCGGGTGGTCCGTTCAGCCGCGGCGGCCACCGATCAGGCCCAGGCGCCAGGCCCAGTACAGAAGCGTGAGGATCGACGCCGCGGCCGCCGCCACATAGGTCAGCGCCGCCGCATTGAGCACGGCCTTCGCACCGCCGATTTCATCCTGCGCGAGGATGTGCTGCTCCTCGAGTGTGCGGATGGCGCGGCGACTGGCGTCGAACTCCACGGGCAACGTGATCAGCGTGAAGACGGTGGTGGCGGCGAAGAGGACCACGCCGGCCAGAGCGAGGTTCGAGCCCATTGCTGTCTGTGCGCCGCCCATGAACATGGCACCGATCAGCAGCAGCCACGAGATGTTCGAGCCGAATCCTGCGACGGGCACCCAGGCCGACCTGAAGCGCAATGGCGCATAGCCGCGTGCGTGCTGGATCGCATGGCCGACCTCGTGTGCAGCCACACCAGCGGCGGCCAGCGAACGGGCGCCAAACACCGGTTCACTCAGGCGCAGTGTCTTGTTGCGCGGATCGTAGTGGTCGCTGAGGCGACCACCGATCGCCTCGATCTTCACGTCGTGGATCTGGTTGGCGCGCAGGATTGCCGCAGCAACATCGGCGCCCGTCATACCACGCCGCATCGGCACCTTGCTGTATTTGTTGAAGGCCCGACGCGTGGCGGTACTGGCCAGTCCGCTGATCAGAACAATGGCGCCGATCATCAGCCAGTAGACAGGGTCAAAGAACATCGGACCATCCTTCTGAGGGCTCGCTGCGGGCACGCTCCGTGTGTCTGGAGTCGGGGCCCTGAATGGGTACGCGGGTCGGCTTGCTGGCGCAAGATTCGCCCGGCGCGGCCGAAGCTGCTAGGGTAAGGCTCTCTCCAGCCTGGAATCAGGGATGACCGCCGAACGCTACCTCACGCTGAAGGCCAAGCTCGATGCCTTCGAGACCTGGCCGCACGAGTACACCTTCAAGTTCATCGTACCCGCAGAACGGCGCGAAGATCTCGAGGCCCTCTTCACTGGCCACGAGTACACGCTGCGGCCCTCGCGCACGGGCAAGTACTTCAGCCTGACCTGCCTGCGCGAGATGCCCGACAGCGATGCGGTGATACAGATCTATGAACGCGTCTCGGAGATCGAGGGTTCCTTCGCGCTGTAGGATTCACGCGGCCGGCCACCCTGCAATGCCGGACGCAGGGCCAGGCACCCGAGCGCTGCGATCAGGCCGATGACTCCGGTCGAGGCCCACAACGTGAGTGGCCCGTGGGCCTCATAAACTGCGGTTCCGGCCCACGGTGCGACGATGAACGCCGCGCCAAAGGTGACCATGTACAGGCCCATGTAGCCGCCCGTACTCGATCCAGGCGCCCTGTTGCTCACGATCACCGTCGAGATCGGCAGGATCAGCATCTCGCCAACGGTCCAGACTCCCGTGGCCACGATCGCTATGGCCAGCGGTGGGCCCAGCGGCAGCAGCGCCAGCCCGGCACCAACCAGTAGTGCACCGATGGCCGCGATGCGCAGGGGCTCGTACTTCTCGAGCCGCCTCAACAGGATCATTTCGAAGACCACGATCAGCCCCGCATTGAGGGCAATGATCGACCCGACCCCGCTTTCGGCCAGACCGTAGGAGTCGCGCAGATGCAGCGGCATGACGGTGAAGATCTGGAAGAACGACACCGCGACCATGAAGATCACCAGCATGAACAGCAGGAAGGGACCGTCGCGCAGCGGCGCCATCGAGGCCACCACGGTGTCTTCGTCACTTCCGGAATCCGTACGTGGCGCGCCGGGCATTGTCAGGAGCAGGACCACGGCTGCGCCGAAGCAGGTTGCTGCGTCGACCATGAACAGCAGGTCGTAATTATATGCGGCCAGCCAGCCACCGGTGGCGGGACCAATGGCCATGCCCGCATTGGCTGCCAGGCGCATCAGGGCGAAGCTGCGCGTGCGTAGTTCGGGTGGGCTGCAGCGCGTAACCGCGACCATCATGGCCGGGCGGAAGGCGTCGCCGACCAGCCCCACCAGGAAGAACAGAAGACCCAGCATCGGCACCGACTGCACGCCGATCAGGGACAGCATCAGTCCGCCGGTCAGTAGCAGCGTAATCTGCTGCACACGTATGGGGTCGATGCGGTCGCTGAGCCATCCGCCCAGTGCCGAACCGCATACCGAACCCAGGCCGAAGAGCGCCACCAGTCGGCCCGCGTCCGACGTCGTCATCGAGATCTGTCGCGTGAGATAGAGCGAGAGGAAGGGTAGCACCATCGTGCCGGCGCGATTCACGAGCAGTGCGAGTGACAGCCACCAGATCTCGCGTGGCAGACCCTCGAAGGCGTCGATGTAGGTGCGCGCCACCCTGCGTGGCAGCAGGTGCATCAGGATTCCCGCAGGCGGTGATGTGCAATCAGTGCCAGCGCACAGCCGATCAGGAAGAAGAGGGTCATCTCGACCTCGTCATCGGTCTGGAAGACCTGGACCAGGCCGCCCACGGCGAGTGTCACGGTGGCCGAGGCTGCACCGAGAATGATCCAGCGCCGCGGTTGGTCACGATCGCGAATCAGCACAAAGAGCGTTCCGCCGATCAGTGCCAGGGCAAAGAACATTGCTGGCAGCCCGGCGTTGACCGCGTGCATCAGGTAGTCGTTGTGCGAGTGCGCGCGCGAGTCATAGAAGCCCTCGACCTCGTGCACGCTGAGCATCTCGCCGAAGTTTCCTACGCCGAATCCGGTCAGCGGGCGTTCCTCGATTGCCGCTACTGAGCTCTTCCACAAGTTCAGTCGGGTTTCCTCTGTCGTCAGGTTCATGGCCTCGACAAAACGCAAGCGCAGCGAGGGCGTGGCGAGTACTGCCGTGCTGATCAGTACGAGCATCACGCCGAGCACGAGCTTGCGGCGGTGCGGCAGGAAGAGTCCCAGGAAGATCACGCCGACGAATGCAGCCAGCTGCGCACTGCGGGCATAGCTCCACAACAGCCCGAAGCTGAGCAACACGAACACGCAGATAGCGAAGGCGCGTGTGCGTCCGTGCGCCTGGCCGGAGAAGATCCACGCAGCGGCGAGGATCCACAGGATGGCCACGTGTCCGCCGTAGGTCAGGTGGTGGCCAAAGAACCCCACGGCCATGAAGCGGTTACCCTGCGAACCGCTGCTGCCGTCCTCGAAGAGCAGGTCACCGGTGAAGTGCTGGTAGATCCCGTAGGCGGCAACCAGTGCGCCTGCAGCAAGCCAGACGCGGATGGCGCGGTCGATGAGCCGGGGGTGGCGGTAGAAGAGCGCGGGTACGCAGAGGATCAGCAGCTTGAGCCAGACCTCGTTCCCGAACACCGGCCACTTGCTCTGCCACGGTGCGGCGGTGGCCGTTGCCACGGCCATCCAGGCGATGAAGGCGGCGAGCGGCCAGAGGATCGGGCGCGGCAGCGTTGCGCGCGCGTCGCGACTGAAGGCCAGCACGACGACTCCACAGATGAGGATCACGCCCGAGAACACCGAGCCCAGCCCCAGTGACACAGGAGCTACGATTACCCAGATCAGGATCAGGGCCGTGAGCAGGCGTTCAGTCAGGCGGGCATTGATCAAGGGGGTCCTCCCGAAGGTGCGACCGGGCCATGCTATAGGAGGCTTCGCGGGCGGGCTACCCCCGTGCGATCTCAGTCGAATGCGCTGCTCTGGCCGCTTCCCTCGCGCACTACCTGCGGTACTTCGCCGGTCATGTCGACCACCGTGGTGAGGTCCATGCTGCAGGGGCCGCCATCGAGGATCAGGTCGATCCCGTGCCCGGCGCGCCGCTCGATCTCGTCCGCCTCGGTCAGGGCATAGTCGTCGCCCGGCATGCGCAGCGTGGTGGTGAGCATGGGTTCGGCCAGTTCGTGCAGCAGTGCGAGCGCGATCGGTGAATCCGGGACGCGCAGGCCGATGGTCTTTTTCTTCGGGTGCTGCAGGCGACGTGGTACTTCGCGCGCCGCCGCCAGGATGAAGGTCCAGGGCCCCGGTGTGTGCGCTTTCAGCAGCCGGTAGGAGGGCGTGTCGTAGCGGGCGTAAGCTCCGGACCCGGCCAGGTCCGAGAAGACCAGCGTGAACTGGTGTTTTTCATCCAGGCGACGCAGGCGGATGATGCGGGCGAGCGCACTCTTCTCACCAATCGCCGCGCCCAGGGCCCAGGTGGTGTCCGTGGGGTAGGCGATCACCGCACCGCGTCGCAACTGCTCGACCACGCGCAGGATATGACGTCGTTGTGGCGTCTCGGGGTGGATCTCGAGCAGTTCGGCCAACTAGTTCTCGCCTTCGGGCAGGCGCCACCAGCGATCGAGGTCCTCGTAGGGGCTCAGGAAGTTGGGGTTCGCGTCGCGGATCTCACGCCGCAGTCCGACCAGCGGACTCTTGGCGTAGAGCATCGTCATGGGCTGGTCTGCGTAGAGAATTTCCTGCACCTTGCGCCACAGGCGTGCCGCTGTGTCGCGCGAAGTAGCGGCCCGCGCCTGGACCATCAGCTCGTCCACCTCGGGGTTGGAATAACCGCCCCAGTTGTAACCGCCGCCGGTCCCGAAGGTGTTGGACAGGTCGGGTGAAAGGCGGCCGGAGACCTGCCCCATGTAGATATCGAAGTCGCCTTCCTGTACCTGGCCCAGCACGGTCGAGAGCTCCATCATGCGCGGTCGGACCTCGATGCCCACGTCGCGCAGATTGCTCTGGATTACCAGAACGCCGTTCTCGCGCACCGGGTCGCCCGTGCGCGTCTTGATCTCGATACGCAACCGTTCACCGTCGCGGTCGACGTATCCATCGTCGTCGCTGTCTGTCCAGCCGGCCTCGGCCAGCAAGGCGCGGGCCCGGTCGGTGTCGCGTTGGTGTGGTTCGAGCCCGTCGTGATAGGCCCAGGCCACGATTGGCGTGATCGGGTTGGCGATGGCCTGCCCGTAACCGAAGAGCAATCCCTCGATGAAGGCGCGGCGGTCGATGGCCAGGCTGATCGCGTTGCGCACGCGGGCGTCGTCGAGGGCAGGGCGTGCCAGGTTATAGACCATGTAGCCCATGAAGCGCGGGCCCATGTCGATCAGCCGGATGTCCGGATTGTCGCGCATGCGGGCGATGTCCTTCTGCGGGACCGACTCGATCATGTCGGCTTCACCGATCTCCAGTTGCAGCATGCGTGTTGATTCTTCGGGCACCACCTTGAACACCACGCGTTCGAGCATGGCCGGCTGGCCGTAGTACTCGGGGTTGGGTTCGAGTACGAGGCGATCGTTGGTGCGCCATTCGGTGACCTGGTAGGGACCGAGGCAGACCGGTTGCCGGTTGATCGGCCACTGCTCGATTTTCGACGGGTCGAGCGAGGCAACGATATGCGCGGGCAGGATCGAGAAGGCGGCCGAGTTGAAGAGGTTCTCCAGCGAGCGCTCGGTGAAGCGGAAGACCACGGTCGTGTCGTCGGGGGCCTGCACGAATTCGATTTGCGCGAAGTTCGAACGCCAGGGCGTGGGCACCTCTTCGTTCATAAACAGTTCCCAGGTGGCAACCACGTCGGCGCCCACGAAGGGCTGGCCATCATTCCATCGCACATCGTCACGCAGGTGGTAGCGCAGTTCGAGGCCGTCGTCTGACCAGGTCCAGCGTCTGGCAAGACTGGGTTCGAACTCGAGTTGCTCGTTCATGCGGATCAGGCCGTCGTTGATCTCCCCCAGGATTGAGCCCGAGAGGGAAGTGCGGCGCAGCAGTGCATTCAGTGTCCCGGGATCGGAGTCGACGGCGATGGTGAGCGTGCCGCCAGACACCGGGTCAATGTTGACCGGTTCCTCGACGCTCTTGCCCGTGTCGGTCGAGCAGGCCGCAATGCCAGCCAGCATCAGGGCGAGGATCAGTGCGCGCATCAGGTCTCCGTCGGCATAAGGTCATTCGACAGAAGGTCATTTGACATATGGTCCGTCGACATATGGTCACCGGCTTGCCGGCCAGCTCGCCCGCCGCTGCGGGAAAGGACAAGTCTAGAATGTCCGTTGCCGGGCGCCCAGCCCGCAATACCTGATCGCTTGCCCGGGCCCGGCGGATTGGGCATGATACCGGCCGATTCTGCCCCGGGGGAATTCCATGATGGAGGAGTCCGCGTGACCACGCCCGATGTTGTCCTGACGATCCCCCTGCTCCTGCGCTCGGCCCTTGGCGGCCTGCTCATGGGCCTGGCGAACCTGGTGCCCGGAATTTCCGGCGGCACGATGCTGCTGGCCTCCGGGGTCTACACGCATTTCATCGACTCGGTGGCGCGAATCACACGCTTGCGCCTCGCCGTGGCCCCCGTCGTGCTGCTGGCGGTGGTCGTGGGATCGGCCCTGATGGCCGTGCTCCTGTTGGCCGGGGCGGTGAAGGACCTCGTGGTGCACCAGCGCTGGGTCATGTACAGCCTCTTCATTGGCCTCACGCTCGGTGGCCTGCCGGTGGTGCTGCGTATGACGCGCCCCCTGGATCGCGCGGCACGTGTCGGCGCGGCGGTCGGCTTCGTGATGATGGCTGCGTTGGCGCTGGCCCAGACTTCCGGCAGTGGCGCCCAGGGCGATTCGGCATCCGTCATCCTGCTCTTCGTGGCCGGGCTGGCCGGTGCCTCGGCGATGATCCTGCCTGGCGTGAGCGGCGGCTACCTGCTGCTCGTGATGGGTGCCTACGTGCCCATCCTGAGCGGCATCGACCAGTTCAAAGAGGCCTTGTCCGCCGGCGACAGCGCCATGCTGGTGCAGGTGGGACTGCGTGTGATCCTGCCGGTGGGGATCGGGGTCGTGGTCGGCGTGGCGGCGGTGAGCAACCTGCTTCGACTGGCCCTGCGTCGCTATGAGAAGTTCACCCTGGGCGTGTTGATCGGTCTCTTGCTCGGGGCGGTTGTCGGTCTGTGGCCCTTCCGCGAGCCGGTGCGTCCGGTGCCGGGCGACGTGATCAAGGGGCAGGTTCTCGACACCGAATCGATCGCCGCACTGGAGGTCGAGGACTGGCCGGCGCAGACCTTCAGCCCATCGGCGGCACAAGTCGGGCTGAGCGTATTCTGTATCGGGATTGGCCTGGCCGTGACGACACTCGTCGACCGGGTGGGTCGTAGTTCGGGAGCCGGTTCAGGCAGCTGAGATGGCCAGCGCCTTCTCCAGGACGTCGTCTTCCTGCACCACGGCGATTCTATCTGGTATCCGTATGAAGAAGGCCACCGGGTAACCGGCGGCCTTCTTCAATACAGCCTTGTGCCTGGGCAGGTCGCACTCCAACGGATCGGACGCGGTGCCCGACGCGCCGGTGGTCCGGCCTACATCCGCTTGGCGTAGAACTCGAGCACGAGGTTCTCGTCGATCGGGAAGAGCAACGAGTCCTTGGCAGGTGCGCTCTCCATGGATGCGACCATCGCGCCGGTGTCGCAGACGAGCCATGCCGGGCGCTCGTGCGCCGGGTGCTTCCAGCTCTCCTCGACGGGCGGGAAGCTCTTGGCCTTGGGGCTCACGCTGATCTTCTCGCCGATCTTCACGCGATAGCTGGCGCGGTCCATCTTGCGACCGTCGATCGTGACGTGACCATGGTTCACGAGCTGGCGTGCGCCGGGGATCGTGGCCGCGAAGCCGGCCCGGAAGACGACATTGTCCAGCCGGCTCTCGAGCATCTCGAGCAGCTTGGTGCCGGTGTCGCCGGAGCGGCGCGCTTCCTTCATCAGCTTGCGCATGTGGCGTTCGTGGACGCCGTAGTTGAAGCGCAGCTTCTGCTTCTCGACGAGCTGCTTCTTGTACTCGGAGTCCTTGCCACGGCGACGGGTCTGGCCGTGCTGTCCAGGCGGGTAGGGTCGCTTGGCGGTGGACTTGCGCGAAAGGCCCGGCAGATCGAGGCCGAGGCCACGCATTTTCTTCAGGCGTGGGCCAGTGAAACGGGACATGGTGCGTGTCCTCCTGGTTCGTGTTTTGGTCAGGCGAAGACCGCAGTCGAGCGGTGGCATCACCCCCGGCCCGGGCAAATCTGCTGCACTACAGCAGGCACCGGGCACGGATTCGGTCGCCGGGAAATCCCCGGACGAGCCGACAATTCTAGGCAAAACAGGGATTTCGGCAAGACAGGGCGCAGCTCAGAGCTTGTCGACCAGACGGTCGAAGGTCTTGCGATCCAGCAGGTGGCGGGCGCCGCAACGGGGGCAGAGGGCCTCGACGACAGGCTCGCCGGCGAAGAATTCATCGGCCTGGCTGGCGAACATCCGGGTCAGGGTGCCGGCTACCTTCTCCGGGCTGCAGCCGCAGTGCAGTTTGAAGACGCGCTCGTCGAGGCGCTCCGCGGCCTGTTTGAGGTCGTCCACATCGGCCGCCTCGAGGCCGGCGAGCCAGTCCGGGTCGGCCTCCGGCAGGCCCAGGACCATCGAGAAGCGGGTGGCATCATGCTCGATGAACCTGGCTGCCCCCTGCTCGGAGCTGGCGAAGAACTGCTCGAAAATGCCAAACAGGTCGAGCCCCGAAACGCGCAGTACTGAACGCTGAAGTTCTTTCTGCGGATGTGCGCGCTGCACGAAGAGCCTGCTGAATCCACTCTCCTGTACACCCTCGGAGTAGTAGCGTCCGGTCAGTGTCTGCGCCGCGCCACCACCGGCGACGAAGAGATTGGCCGGGGGTTGATGCAGGTTCAGCGTAAAGGCCGTGGTTTCTTCGGGTACGCGGAAAGAGAGTTGCAGTGCGGCGCCGGCCAGTCCCTGGTGCATCAGGACCTCGCCCAGCCCGTCGACCGAGAGTTCCCATCGCTGGGCGTGCTCCTGCCAGCCCCTGATGAGTGCCGCGAAATTCCCGGTCGCGAGCATCGCGTGTTGCGCAGGCAACACGAACCTGTCGACGGTGACAGTTGCGGTGGCCATCTCAGGCCCCGGTGGAGGCGGCGAGTTCCTCGACCGTGGGGCAGGTGCAGACCAGGTTGCGGTCTCCGAAGGCATTGTCGACGCGGCCGACCGTGGCAAAGAACTTGTGTTCGCGCAGCCATGGCGCGGCGAAGGCTGCCTCTTCGCGCGTGTAGCTGTGCGTCCATTCGGAGGCGCTGACTTCCTCGAGCGTATGCGGGGCGTTGCGCAACAGGTTGTCCTCGCGGTCAGCGCTTCCATCCTCGATGGCCGCGATCTCCTCGCGCATCATGATCATGGCATCGCAGAAACGGTCGAGCTCGGCGCGTGACTCCGACTCGGTGGGCTCTACCATCAACGTGCCGGCAACCGGCCAGCTCATGGTGGGCGCGTGGAAGCCGAAGTCCATCAGGCGTTTGGCGAAGTCATCCACGCTGACACCGGCCGACTTCTGGAAGCCGCGCACGTCGAGGATGAACTCGTGCGCCACGCGGCCGCCACGGCCGGTGTAGAGGATGTCGTAATGCTCGCTGAGCCGATGGGCCATGTAGTTCGCATTCAGGATCGCGACCGAGGTGGCCTGCCGCAGGCCTTCCTCGCCCATCATGCGCAGGTAGAGCCAGCTAATCGGCAGGATCGACGCGCTGCCCCAGGGCGCTGCCGACACGGGCAGGATGGCCTGCGCGCCGCCGCAATCCTGCACCACCGGGTGACCGGGCAGGTAGGGGGCGAGTTCCTCGGTGGCGGCAATGGGTCCCATGCCCGGACCGCCGCCGCCGTGCGGGATGCAGAAGGTCTTGTGCAGATTCAGGTGGCAGACATCAGCGCCCATGTCGCCGGGCCGCGTGAGCCCGACCTGCGCATTCATGTTCGCGCCGTCCATGTACACCAGGCCGCCGTGGTCGTGCACGATCTGGCAGACCTCGCGTATGGTTTCCTCGAACACGCCGTGCGTGGACGGGTAGGTGATCATCAGTGCGGCCAGGTCATCGGCGTGCGCGGCTGCCTCTTCGCGCAGGTTCTCGACATCGATGTTGCCGGATTCGTCGCACTTGATCGCTACGACTTTCATGCCCGCCATCACGGCGCTGGCCGGATTGGTGCCGTGTGCGCTGACCGGAATCAGGCAGGCCTTGCGCGCGCCTTCGCCACGATCGCGGTGCCGCGCGCGAATGACCATCAAGCCGGCGTATTCGCCCTGTGCGCCGGCGTTGGGCTGCAGCGAGACCGCCGCGAAACCCGTGATTTCGGCCAGGGCGGCCTCCAGGCGGTCAAAGAGCTCCTTGTATCCCTCGCGCTGGCTGGCCGGGGCAAAGGGATGGACCTGGGCAAACTCCGCCCAGCTGAGCGGCATCATCTCCGTCGATGCGTTGAGCTTCATCGTGCAGCTGCCGAGCGGGATCATCGAGTTGACCAGCGAGAGGTCGCGCGACTGCAGTCGGTGCAGGTAGCGCAGCATCTCGTGCTCGGAGTGGAAACGGTGGAAGACCTCGTGCGTGAGGAAGTCCGTCGTGCGCGCCAGTCCGGGTGCGAAGTCCGCGTCAGCGTCGGTGTGCAGATCGTCGAGGTTGGCCGTGGCGGTCTGGTCGACGAGGAAGATCGAGAGCAGGGTCTGCAGCTCGCTGATCGTCGTGGCCTCATCGAGCGAGACGCCGAAGCTGCCATCATCGAAGGCGCGCAGGTTGATGCGGGCCTCGGCACAACGCGCCTGGACTTCGTCCGTGGATAGCCCCACCGGACGCAGACGGATCGTGTCGAAGACCGGGCCGTCTTCGACATCGTGTCCGAGTTGCCCGATGCCGCGGCGCAGCGCTTCGGCCATGCGGTGCACGCGCTGTGCGATGGCGCGCAGGCCATCGGGGCCGTGCCAGGCGGCGTACATCCCGGCCATGATGGCCAGCAGTACCTGCGCCGTGCAGATGTTGCTGGTGGCCTTGTCGCGGCGGATGTGCTGCTCGCGTGTCTGCATGGACAGGCGCAGCGCGGTCTTGCCTGCCTTGTCGCGTGATACGCCGATGATGCGGCCGGGAATCAGGCGCTTGTACCCGTCGCGAGCGGCCATGTATGCGGCGTGCGGCCCGCCCATACCCATCGGGATGCCGAAGCGCTGGGTGCTGCCGACGACGATGTCCGCGCCCCAGCTGCCCGGTGCTTCCAACAGCGTGAGGGCCAGAGGGTCGGCGGCGCAGATGACTTCGATTCCCTGCTCGTGCGCGGCTGCGGCCAGCGCCCGGTTGTCCAGGATGCGTCCGTCGCTGGTCGGGTACTGCAGCAGCAGACCGAAGTATTCGCCGTTTGCGAAGTCGGCTGTGGCGACATTGCAGACCTCGACCTCGATACCCGTCGGCTCGGCCCGTCCCTGCACCACGGCAATGGTCTGCGGGTGGCAGTCGGCCGATACCATGAAACGGTTACGCTTGCGTTTGCCCATCGCGAAGGCCATGGCCATGGCCTCGGCGGCGGCCGTGCCTTCGTCCAGCAACGAGCTGTTGGTCAGCGGCAGGCAGGTGAGGTCGGTGACCATGGTCTGGAAATTCAGCAGGGCCTCGAGACGGCCCTGGGAGATCTCGGGCTGATAGGGGGTGTACTGCGTGTACCAGCCCGGGTTCTCGAGGATGTTGCGCTGGATTACCGCCGGCGTGAGGGTGCCGTGGTAGCCCATGCCAATGAAACTGCGGCAGAGTTCGTTCTGATCCGCGATGCGCCGCAATTCCTCCAGCGCCTCACTCTCGGAGAGCGCGTCGCCGAGGTCGAGTGCGCGGGCCAGGCGGATCGAGGCGGGGATCGTCGTGTCGACGAGTTCCTGCAGCGACTTCAGGCCGAGTGTGTCGAGCATCGCCTGGCGCTGGGCCTGATCGGGCCCGAGATGGCGGTCGACGAACTGGTCGGTCATGCGCAGCGGGTCCACTGCGGAAGCGGTCACGGCCTTGTCCATTTCAGGGTCCTCACTCGGTGTGCATGGCGGTCCGGCGGGCGCGAACGGACCTGTGAGGCGCTCAATCTAGCACCGCGTCCCGGGCGGCGCACTCCGTTCAGAGCCAGGGGCTCAGTAGCAGCCGCAGGCCGAGCAGACCGAGGGCGATCTGGAAGGCGACGCGAAACTGCTTCCCCCCGAGCCGGGCCAGAATCCGGGTGCCGAGCCAGGTTCCCACGAGCGACGCAATGACCATCGGGACGAGCAACGAGGCGTGCTCGCGATACACGAAGCCGACAGACAGAAAGGCCGGGATCTTGGCCACGTGGCCAATGGTCTGGATCGCGGCCTTGGTGGCCACGACCTGTTCCTTGCTCAGGTCATCGCGCAGGAAGAATGCGCTGACCCAGGGGCCGGTCACGCCTACCAGCACGGTAAGCAGTCCGCCCCCGAATCCGGCCAGGGCGAAGATGGTACGCGGTACGATCAGGCGCTTGGGCTTGAAACGGTTCCAGAGGATCGAGGTCAGCACGAAGGCGCCGAGCGTGGGTCGGAACCAGTCGAAGGTCTCTCCGCTCCAGAACCAGCGGATGGCCACCCACACGCCGATCAGTTGCAGCGGTACGTACAGGGCCAGGATCTTCCATTCGATGTGGCGCCAGAGCAGCAGCCCGCGCGAGGAGTTGCTGCAGACCTGGATGATCCCGTGCAGTGGAACCACCGCGCGGGCGGGCAACAGCGTAGCCATCACTGCGGCGAGAATCGTGCCGCCGCCCATGCCCACCGCTCCGCTGATCGTCGTCGACAGCAGGGTGACCAGGATCAGTGTGAGGCTGGTATCCATGCTCAGCCGCTCACGCGGAAGACCGTCGCATCGCTACCGTAGTTGCCCACCGCCTCGTTGGCCGCGTTGATGCGCAGCTCGAAGATGCGCGTCTGCTCCTCGGCCACCACAGGCACTTCGATGCTGCCGCTGAAGGTGTTCGTGCGGTCGGTGATCTCGAGCACGGTGCTGGCCACCGGCTCGCCGTTCTCGAGCAGAATGGCGGTGACTTTGTAATCGACTGCGGGCCACAGGGAGTCAGCTTCGATCGGGCAGGTGCAGAGCAACTTCACGCCGGCCTCGATGGTGATCGTCTCGCCGCTGCTCAGGCCATCCTCGGGGTCGGGCTCCTGCAGGTTGACGATCAGGCCCTGCAGCGTGAGGACCACGCCGTTGCCTTCCACGTGTTGCCCTGGCAGCAGGAGCAGTTCGCGGCTTGCCGAGTACGCCGAGTTCGCGAAACCCTGCGGTCCGCGCGCCTCGACCAGCACGCGTGTGGGCTGGTCCAGGTCCAGCGTGGTCGTCCAGCCGGCCGCGCCCTCGGTGTCAAAGCGCTGGTCACCACGTTGCCACGGCTCGCGGATGATGCGGTCGGTGTCGCCAGTGCCCCCGGTCTGTTGGCCGCTGGCGAGGATTGCACCGCTGGCCGCGTCGCGGATGGTGATCGCACATCCGCCGGCCACATCGCCGATCAGCTTGGCGTCGTTGGCCAGGACGCGCACGGTGACGCGGGTTTCTTCGGCCAGCGCGTCAGTTGCGAGCATGCCTGGCAGGACGAACAGGCAGAGCAGGGTCAGCGTCTTCATCGCAGGGCCTCGTAGTCTTCTTCACGAAAGCCCACGAACACGCGCTCGCCGGTGTCCAGGAGCGGTCGCTTGATCAGCTTACCGTCGTTGGCCAGGGCCTCGAGCATCTGTGCGTTACTCATCGTCGCCAGCTTGTCCTTGAATCCACCTTGCCGGTAGCTCTGTCCCGACGTGTTGAAGAAGGCCTTGAGTTCGCGACCACTGCGCTCGTGGTAGTCCTTCAGCCGGTTCTTCGATGGTGGGTCCTGGACGATATCGATCGCCTTGACCTCGATGCTGTGTTCCTGCAGCCAGCGCGACGCCTTCCTGCAGGTGCCACACTTGGGGTAGTGGTAGAAGTCCATGCTTGTCGTCCTCGTGCCGGGGTGAGCGCGCAACCTTGCAACGGGCCGCCGTCCAGATCAACCCCCGCCACGCCGGCGCTTGATCGCTTCGCGCAGCAAGTACTCCATTTGAGAGTTGAGGCTGCGCATTTCCTGTCCAGCCCAGCGCCGCAGTTCTTCGTGCAACTCCGGTGACAGGCGCAGCAGCACCTTCTTGCGGGCCGCCCCACGCAGGGGCGGCCCGAGCCCGTCCGGTTTGCCACGGTCGGCCGACATCGCGATCAGTTGTAGAGAGTGCCGGTGTTGATGATCGGCTGCGCATCCTGCTGACCACAGAGGACCACGAGCAGGTTGCCCACGAGCGTGGCCTTGCGTTCGTCGTCGAGCTCGACCATTCCGCGCTGTTCGAGTTGCGTGAGCGCATCCTCGACCATACCCACCGCGCCCTCGACGATCTTGCGCCGTGCCCCGATCAGCGCCGAGGCCTGCTGGCGCTGCAGCATCGACGAGGCAATCTCCGGCGCGTAGGCGAGGTGGCTGATCCTGGCCTCGATGACTTTGATGCCGGCCCGGTCCAGCCGCTCCTGCAGTTCGGTCTCGAGTTCGGTCGCCACCTGCTCGCTGTCGCCACGCAAGGTGATCTTTTCCCCTTCGCCCTCGGAGTCGTCATAGGGGTGCACGCTGGCGAGGCGACGCACCGCGGTCTCGATCTGGACGTCGGTGTAGGTCCGGTAGTCCTCGACCGCGAAGAGCGCCTGCGCGGTGTCATGCACGCGGTAGACGACCACCGCAGCGATCTCGATCGGATTGCCGGCCAGGTCGTTGACCTTGATCGTGTTGCTGGAGATGTTCACGGCCTTCAGCGAAACCTTGTGGCGAGCCGCGAAGGGATGCGTCCAGAAGAAGCCGGACTCGCGGATGGTGCCACGGTAGTTACCGAAGAGAACCAGCGCGCGGCCTTCGTTGGGCCCGACCACGACCAGGCCACGGATCACCAGTGGCGTGGCCAGTGCACCCAGCACCAGGGCGACACCGAGCGCGCCGGGGACTTCGTTCTCGCGTACGGCAGTCACGAATACCGCAGCGATGATGGCGAGCATCACGATGATGAAGATGGTGAGGATCAGACCGCCGGACGCGGGCTGCAGCTTGATCTCACGCAGGGAGGTGGAGTTGGTCATGGGACACCTCTTGGTGTGTGGGTCATGTCGGACCCGAGAAGTGATATCACATTGATATCGGTATGGCCAGCTTACGGCAGGCATGGACGGGGGGTTTCACGGGGTATGAAATGGGCATGAAATGGGCACGAGAAAGCCGCCGGAGGGCTCTCCGGCGGCTTGAATCGCTAAACAGGGCTTGTTTTTACTCGAAGCGGACGATCTCCAGGTCATCCCAGGCGATCCAGGCGGTCACCTCACCCCGGTCGTCCAGGACCAGGATCCCGTCGTGCGAGTCGCTCACGTCCTGGCTGTCCTCGAGCTCGATTTCCTCGCCGCCGCGCAGCGTGATGACCGCCGAGTCGTGGCCGTAGGGCTCCACCGAAGTGATGCGCTCGAAGGGGATGTCGAACTCGACGTCGCGGTAGCGGCCATTCAGGGCTTCCCAGCTCTCGCTCTCATCGAGGTCGTAGACCAGCTGGCCGCTGTGTTCGATGTCGCGGGCCTCGACGGCGGTGCCGCGCAGGAACTTGTGGTTGTCGTAGTCGTCGTAGCCGCGGCCCGATCCCGGCGCCTCGCGGAACTCCAGCCGGTCGAAGGAATCCCAGCCCACGGTGATCTTTCCGTAGCGCTCGTCCTCGACCATGATGCCGCGGTTGTCGTCGTTGACGTCGTTGCTGCCACGCAGGCGCAGCTTCCGGCCGTCTTCGAGAATCACGATGCTGGAACTGGAACCGCGCGGCTCGATGCTGCTGATGCGGCCCATCTCGATCGACATGTCGCCGTCCTCGCTCTCGCCGTCGAGCAGGTCGGTGGCCATGCACTCTTCCTTGTCCCACATGATGTAGCCCTCGAAGTCGCCGATCTCGGTTTCTACCAGGCCGTAGAGGCGTCGGGCAGGTGCATGCAAGCCCGATGGCGCGGCCGAGAACTCTATCGTCTCGATGCGATCCCACTTGAGGTCGATCTCGCCCAGGCTCTCGTCGAGGACGTGGATCTTGCCGCCGACATCGTCGCTGTAGCCGGCCACGTCATAGACTTCGCCCGAGCGCATGGTCAGCTCGGCCTCATCATTGCCGGTTACGCGGATCGTGCTGATGTCGCCGAAGCGCGCGCTGAACACGCGCGACGAGTAGCCGTCGTCCTCCCACGCGATCTTCCACTTGAAGACCTTCACCTCGCCGTGCCGGTTGCGGGGCTCGTCGCCCTCTTCCTCGAGGTAGTCAATCGCGAGGTCCGCAAAGGGCATCTCTTTCTTCATCGAATGGAAGATGTCATCCCAGAAGGCCTCCTGCCGACCCCAGCGAAGGAAGCCCCGGTATTCGGTGCCGCTCTCGGTGATCACCGTGCCGTGGATGAAGCCGGCATTGTCCGCCACGGCGGGACCGGCCAGGAGCAGCGCAAAGGCTGCGAGCAGGGTGGTGGTTCTCAGGCTCATCTTGATCTCCTCGGATCGACGGGCTGTTGCCCGTACCCATGCGGGTTCAGTGGATACCTGCCAGCGCCTCGAAGGGCAACTCGCCATATCCGGAGTTGGGGTCTTCCTCGTGCCCGAGCACGAGGCGTTCGCTGGATTCAGGGCTTCCTTCGCCGGATCCGGCCCCCGTGCGGGAGGCCTCGGGGTGCACTTCCTCGAGCACCTCGAAGAGCTTCTGCTGGAAGCGCAGGTCGGCCTGCAGGACCTCGACGACGAGCTGCACGAAGCGCTGCTCGGTCATCTCGCCCTCGTTGGCGGCCAGTCGCACGGTCAACGGGCTGTCTCCCGGGTCGGGCAGATTGTCGACGTTCGACAAGCGCGGTCCCAGGAGCAGGAAGGCCAGAAGGGCAGCCGCGGCGGCGGGGGCCGACAGCCACAGAAAACGGGAGCGAGGCCGGGTCGCGCGCAACGGTCGGGCGGCGGTCAACGGTCTGGCGGCCGGGCGGATGACCGGATCCAGAGCACGGTCGACCGCGCGCAGGTTCTGCCACTGCTCGCGGCAGGACTCGTCTTCGGCCATTGCATCGAGGAGTTCGATCGTCGCGGTCGCGTCGAGTTCGCCGTCGAGGGCAACCGAGGACTGAATCTCCCAACTCTTCTCACTCATCTTTGCCCTCCCTGCCTGCCGAAGCCCAGGGCCTCGAGTTCGGATGTGAGCCGCTTGCGGGCCCTGAATACGCTGATTTTAACCTTCGACGCGCTCCAGCCGGTGTGCTCCTGGATCTCGGCGTAGGAACGCTCCTCCAGCACTGCCCACCTGAATGCCCGCGCCTGATCTTCGGGCAGCTGCGCGAGTATGCGTTCAACATGCTCGCTGAGCTCCCGCTCCTGCACCGCGGCATCGCATTGCGTGGATGCCGGCGGCGCGATTTCCTCGAGGCTGGCGTTCTCGCCCAGCTCGCTCTCGCTGCTCACCAGGTCCGGGCGCCGGCGATGGTTGAGCATCAGGCGCTGTGCGATCTGGTAGAGGTAGGCGCGGATACTGCCCCGGTCGCGCAGCGAGTCTTCAGCCCGCATGGCGCGTATGAAACTCTCCTGCGTGAGATCCTCGGCCAGTTCCGCCGAGCGCAACCGGCGGCGGAGGAAGTTCCTCAGCCCCGGGGCGTGCTCGGTGTAGGCATCCGGCCAGAAACTCACGTCGACTCCGGCTGATCCGTCCGCCGCTGCACCCCGTGTGGGTGGCCTCGCCCCTTCAGACACCTGTCAGGGCTGGCGGTTACAGGGAATTGCGTCGGGTCTACGCCGTGGGCAGGCTGACAGTTGCGTGCGTGGCCCACGAGGGTCCCAGGGCCTGCTTTCAGGCCTTTGCGGCGGCGGTAATCAGGTGTGTGGCCAGCAGGAAGGTCAGGATATTGGTGCCGCTCACCGCATCGCTTCCTATCATCCGCTGCGGCGCTACCCCGGCGCCACGGACCTGGAGGCCGACCTGATGATACCCAGCCTGATGACAACCAGTATGACACCCAGTCTTCTGCTCTTCCCGGTGATCGGTGCGATCATCGGGGCGGTAACCAACCAGATTGCAATCAAGATGCTGTTCAGGCCCTACGCGCCAGTCCGCGTGTTCGGCTGGCGGTTGTGGTTCACGCCTGGCGTGATCCCGGCCCAGCGCCACGTGATCGCAAGTAACATCGCCACGACCTTCGAAGAGCAACTGCTCGGTGCCGGCGAGATCCATGCAGCGCTCACGGGACCGCGGGCTACCGGACTGGTCGAGGCCAAGGTCGACGAGCTGTTGATGTCGCTCGGCCCGCTGGCCATGATGGCCGAGGGTTTCAAGCCGCTGATCGTGAAGAAAGTCCTGGGTGGCGTGGAGGAGATGGCGCTGGACCTCGTGACGCCCGGTGGTGAACTGGACATCCACCAGAAGATCGAAGAGAAGATCAACGCCATGGACGTCGCGCGGTTGGAGGAACTGATCCTCGGGTTCTCGCGCAAGCAGTTCCAGCACATCACCTTCTTCGGTGGTGTGCTGGGCTTCCTGATCGGCGTGGCGCAGGCTGCGCTGGTGCACTTCGGGCGTTTCTAGCGCGTCGCGACCCTCCGTACTATCCCGTCCGTACCGCGTCTTCGGGCTGCACTCCTTCGTCGAGCATCTCGTAGTCCAGCGTGGAACCGCGCACGCTGTGCGGCACGATGTAGACGCCGAGCATCAGCACGGTAGCGATGACCATTGCTGCGCGCGCCCGGCCTGCGATGCGGCCGCTGCGGCCGACGAGTCCGGCGGCGAAGGCCCAGCCGGCCCACATCACGAGAGTCTTGGTGTCGGTGAGATCCTCGCCCACGGGCCAGCCGGTCCAGTAGGCGCCGAAGGCATACTTCTGGACGATCGGACCCAGGAACAGTCCTCCGACTGTCAGGCAGAAGAGCGTGACCCAGACCATGCGGCGGCCGGCCCCTGCTTCGAACAACGCGGCCAGCCCGGCCCGCAACCCGCATAGCATCGACACGAACATCATCAGGATGTGCGGGATGAGAACCAGGGCCGGCACCGGGTCCTTGAAGCGGATCACGACGAAGCGCGTGCTGTCGGCCGGGATGCGCGACTGTTGATCGGCGGAGTCCAGCGTAAGGAAATAGTCGAGCTTTCCTGCCGCGGGCTGCTGCGGAAGGGCAGCGGCCCAGTTTTCATCGGTCAGCGACATCGCCTCGCGACTGAAGGTGTCGCTTGTGCCATGGCGGCGGTAGTGAAGTGTCGCGGCTTTGATCGCCGGCTCATGCCCGATCTGGACGATTGCGTCGCGGTCGCTGTTTTCGCTGCGGATCAGGTCGTAGTCCACCTGCCTGCCGCTGAACTCGATTGATCCGCCGAGCGGATGCGAAGGCCCGGTCATCCGTTGCCAGGACGCGGCGGCAAGAACGCAGACGAATGCGATGACCCAGAGCGCCACGCTGCGGCGTCGGCTGTGCGTCAGGGGACTGTTCCCGGTCATGGGGTGGACTCCGTGGTCAGGGGCTGGACGTATCGGCTGCGCCGGAAGCGCGCGGATACTAGTACGTTCCCCGCGTGGGCAAGAACAGGATCTGGCGAGAGTTGCCCGCGATCACGATGTCGATGCAGTCGCATCAGGCGCACGCCAGACCAAGGTGGCCTGGAATCTAGAGACACGGCGATGCCACGGCGCGCCGCGTTGGACGCTACAACCGACGACCCGGAGCCGCGTGATTCCGGCCGACGCCGGGCGGGCCCTGGAGGACCTCCGGTACGGTCGCTTTGACGGTGCGGCGGTGGTGGTGCCCCGAGCGGCCGGGGTCGTCCGGCCGATTCGTCCGTTGCCTGCGAAAGTCGGGCTCTGTTGAGCGATTGAGTTCCGATGCGGAAGTCTGGAGCGCGCTGGGCGCCGCCTGCCCCACATCACAGAATCACACCCTCAGACTCACGAGTTTGCGCCTCGGCGCCGCACGGACCTCTTTATCCTTATGACCGACGTTCTCCCGGAGGCTTCCATGGAATCTGATCCGCGGCGCAACTCTGCCCTGCTCAAGCTTGATCTCTACTGTCGCGGCGCGCGTGTCGACGACTCATGTCACGTCGAGGACGCCGGCGGCCGTCCGATCCTGCGCACGCGCGCGGGGCTGGGCAGCGGGCTCGAGGCGATCCTGCCCGGTGGCGAGTGGACGAACATCCCCGTGGCCGAGCCTTTCGCGGCCGAGTCGCCCTACCTGGTGCGGCACGAGAACGGGAAGTTCCTGCTGAGCCTGGACCAGCAGGACATCTGCGAGATCCAGCTCTCGCCACGTCCGGGCTGGTATGAAGCGATGACCAGTACGGGCAAGAAGATGTCCCGCGTCGGCACACTGCAGGGGACCTACCTCGGCATCTACCCGGGAAAGGTCTGCGAGTACTGGACGCGCGACGTGAAGGACAACTGCAAGTTCTGCAGCGTGGGCCTGAACCTCGGCCATGACGACGCCGACGAAAAGAACGTCGAAGAGGTGATCGAGGTCGTGCGGCGCGCGCGGCTGGAGAGTGGCATCACCTATGTTGACTTCAATACCGGTCACTACGAGGGAGAGACATACCTCGACCTGCTCGAGCCCTACATCGTGGCGATCAAGGAGCAGACCGGACTGCTCGTCGGTGTACAGACACCACCGCACGCCGACCTGAAGCGCTATGACGCGCTCAAGAAGATGGGCGTGAACCGGGTCTCGTTCTGCTTCGAGATCTTCGATCAGGAGCGCTTCGTCGACGTGTGCCCGGGCAAGCACACGCAGTACGGGCTGGATCGCTACCTGCAGGCGATCGAATACTGTGCCTCGCTGGGGTCTGGCGATATCGCGAGCTTTGAGCCCTGGGTGACCAACGGTGAAATTATCGTGGGGCTCGAGCCGGCGGAGTCGAGCATCGCGGCGATCGACTGGATCACTGAGAAAGGCGCGGTTCCGACGGTCTGTGTGTTCCGGCCGCTGATCAGTACGGACTATGCGGATGTGGCGCCCCCGGCTACCGAGGAGGTGGCCCCGGTCTTCGCGCGGCTCTGGGAGAAGTGTATGGAGCACCGTCTGCCGATCGGTGTGGCCCCGAATATCAACGTGTCCCTGGTCATGCTTCCGGAGGAATGTGAGGCATTATCGGATCGTTCGGGGAGCTACAAGATGCACAGACTCAAGCTGGCGGGTATGCGAAAGGTGTTCGCCGCGGGCTTCTTGAGGAAATTGAAACACAAAGAGCGGTCCTATCCGGAGTATGCTCTTAAGGTCGATGCGTAAACGCTGAACCCACGTGTCGACGCTTGTACGAGAAGGGGGAGGGCCTTGTGCCCTCCCCCTCGTCATTTCCCCTCGCCATCAGGGAAGGCCTCAGATCGAGAACCAGTAGGTCAGTTTCGCCATGAAGGTGTTCGTTGGTTCGTTATCGAACAGCAGCCCGCGTGAGAATCCAGGATTGAACTGTTCGGGATCCGCTGCCTCCGAGCGTTGCTCCCATTGGCCCCGCGCATGTGTCCAGACCAAAAAGATCGTCGATCCGGGCTGGTACTCCCAGCGGTAGACGAAGTTCGCGTTCAGCGATGCGAAGCGGAAGTCGGCATCGGATGAGACGAAGGCGGGGTCGGTATAGGCCTGCAGGTCGCGCGAGTCAGCCTCGGCCAGGGCCCGCGCGTTGTTGTAGGTGCCAGTCGTAAGGAAGGGCTGCAGGTAGACCTCGAGCGACTGCGAGCGCGTGAAGAGCAAGTTGCTGCGCAGCGTGACGTCGATCGTGTCGTTGTCGAGCTCGCCAAAGACATGGCTCACGCCGCCCACCTCGGGCACGCCCGCCGTGGCCGCGTAATTGCCCATCCACTGAGCGTCACTGAAAGTCCTGCGGAAGCCGAGGTCGACTGAGTGATTCATGCGCATGTTCTGTACCCAGCGCGCACCGATCGAGGCGCGGCCACTCCAGCTGCCAAATTCGCTGACGTGGCCCTCGAGGTTGAGTTCGCCGATCAGGCTCTTTCGCCAGTCGGTGTTCATGCCCCACCAGAAGCCATCGGCGCGGCCGCTACGCATGAGTGGTCCGCGGATCCCGTTGAATGTGCGCGTCGTGTACTTGGAAGTGCCGGGGAAGTCATGCCACCAGCCAAACCACATCGACCAGCGGTTGCGGTTCTGGCCCCAGCCGTTGATGTTCCCGCCGGCGCTCTGCTGGTTCCAGGAGTCGTAGCTCCACAGGGCCGAGCCCGGGCTGGAAGGGTCTTCGAATTCGCGCCCGGCAAAGAGCCAGCTCTTGTGCAGGTTGAAGTTGAGGTTGCCGTTGGTCAGGTAGGAGCCCTCGTCCGGGTCCAGGCGGCGTTGCACCCAGAGTCCTGACGAGTACTCATCGGCTGCAAAGAGCAGGCCGATGTCGTTGGGATCCAGGCGGTCGCTTTCCCAGCGGCCGCGCAGCTGGCCGCGCCACTTGCCGCCGTACTTGCCTGCGCGCAGGCTGCCACCACTACCTACGTCCAGGTCTTCATCGGACCCGGGAACTGAAGCAACTGGTGCGTTCTGGATCATCGTTGTAACAGCGCTGCCGCTGACGCCCCAGATACGATCCTTGAAATTCATTTCGAAGTCTGCGCCGGTCGAGTAGGCGTCGCGCGAGAGCCTCGGGTCGTCGTTGGGGGTCTCGCGCAGTCTGGCCTCGCGCAGGACCACGGTCTGCATAAGGTTGAAGCGGTGATTGCCGTCAGCATACTCACGCCCGAAACGGCCAACCCCGTAGTAGGTCTGCTGGCCGGCCGACCGGAAGGGGTTGTGCGCCTGGCCGGGATGGGTTTCGTCCGTTGCGGCCACGAGCGCCGCCACGTTGAAGTTGCCCGCTGTCTTTCCGGTCAACTTGCCCGCGGCGCGGATGCGCGTGGTTTCGCTGCCGGTGCCGATGCGACGTGAATAGAAGAGGTTGAAGTCCGGGTGTTCGAAGGCTTGCGCCCCCTCCACGAAGAAGGGCCGCTTCTCGGCATAGAAGGTCTCGAACGGGCCCAGGTTCAGCACTGCGGGGTCGGCCTCTACCTGTCCGAAATCGGGCTGGAAGGTGGCGTTGAGCGAGAGATTCGCCGTCACGCCGTACTTCAGGTCGCCGCCGAAGTTCGCGTAGTTATCGGGCTCGTCGGTGGGGCCGGCCACGCTGGGGTCGGTGCTGCGGGCCACGGTGTAGGGCAACAGTTCCAGCTGGCGCGGTGCGGGAACCCCGCGCAGGTTTCGCAGCTCCCCGAAGCGACTCACGAAGCCCGAAGCGTTGCGGTCCCACGAGGCCCAGCCCGTGTCTTCGCCGCGACCGTGCATGTAGCGATACACCTGCAGGCCCCAGGTCATGCTCTCCTGCGGGCGATAGCGCATCGCAGAGAAGGGGATGCGGATCTCCGCGTACCAGCCCTGGTCGTCGCGTGAGGTCTCTGCGCTCCAGACGGCATTCCAGTCCTTGTCGCGGTTGCCATCATTGAAAACGTAGTAGTCCTCCTGCACGCCGTCCGGGTTGACCCTGAAGTTGTATCCGGTGGTGTAGTCGTGGAAGGGGTCCACGTAGACCGACACCATGTCGGTGTTCTCCATCTGGTCGCGGCGACAGAGGATGCTGTTCGTATTTGCGACGTCGCGTTCAAAGCAGGCAATTCCGAAGTAGACTGCGTCATCGTCGTAGGCCACGCGGAAGACGGTTTCCTCGCTGGCCACGCGTCCGCGGTCGGGATCCATCTCGAGGAAGCCCCAGCCCGATGGCAGGTCGCGCCAGATTTCGTCGTCGAGGCGCCCGTCGAGTTCTATGGCGCCGTCTTCTGCGCGCACCGCGTTCAGCCAGGGGCTTTCCTGTGCTTTGGCCGTGGCCGGGTAGCGCGACGTATCTTCGGAGTCAGGTTTGAAAGATGAGTGCGCGTGCGCGAAGGTCGGGAAGATGAGCAGGGCTGCAACGAGAATCAGGATTGATACAGGGCGACAGGACATCGGCTTGGCCTCACCGGATTGTGTTCCTGGTCATTGCCCACGCCCGGGGGAAGCAGGGGGTTGCGATCTGGCGGGTCGCATCGGGTTGGATACGTCAACCCCCCCAAGGGGTTGCAATGTGTGACTGACTTTGTTCGTTTTTGTGGAGGCTCTGGGTTGGCGTTGTGGTCGAACGATACGTTTGCGGGCTGCGATGCACTTCTGGAGTCCGGGTTTACAGTTTGGGTTTGTAATCCGGGTTTACATCGTGGTCACATGTTGCGGTGATCGTTGGCCGCGTTGCCGAAAAGGTGTGCGCGCAGGGAAGGGGCGTCACGGGCGACGAACGAAGCGCCGGCTCTGCGCAGGGTCGATGCGGAGTGGTGGCCCCAGTCCACACCGATCCCGGTGACCCCGGCGTTGCGGGCGGCCTCGATGTCGAAGCTCGTGTCGCCAATCATCACTGATTCGTCTGCACTGCTGCCCGTCTCTTCCAGGGCCCGCACGATCATACCGGGATGTGGCTTGCTCGGCGCATCGTCGGCGCTCTGCAGCGTGGCGAAGTGGTCGAGGAGCTCGTGTGCTTGCAGGAAGCGGAGCAACCCGCGCCGCGACTTGCCGGTGGCTACACCGAGCAACACCCCGTCACTGTGCAAAGCGTCCAGGAGATCGCGCATGCCGTCGAAGAGCGGGTCGGCCCCGCGCTCCTCGCGCAGGCGGGTGAAGTGACCACGATAGGAGCCCAGGACCTCCCGGGCGCGTGAGGCAGATAAATCGGGCGCCACTGCTGCAAGGAACTCGTCAATCGAGAGCCCGATCTGGGCCACGATCTGCTCGCGGCCGGGCCTGGCCAGCCCGTGCTCGCCGAAGGCCGCGGCCACGGCGTCGACGATCGAGGCCTCGCTGTCGGCAAGCGTGCCGTCGCAGTCGAATATGGCGAGTCTGGGTTTCATGTGGCTCCTGATTCGTCGGCGGGGGACCACTTTACGCAAAGGTCGTAGCGCCGAAGCGGCCAGTCCGACCGCCTGGTGGGGTGCCGCCGACCGAAAAATCCTGCCCGGACTGCACTTTCCGGTTGTTCCCGCGAGTGAATTGGCTTACATCCGCCCAAGTCCGCGGCCCGGGCTCCAAAGGGAATCCGGCCGCCGCGTATTCATCCGGCCTGCGCCGGAACCGTCGCGCCCCCTGCGGGCGCTCCCCGTCTGATCAAGGCTTTGCCTGGAGCAAGGAGCTCAACATGGCCAAGAAGGCTGCAAAGAAGAAGTCCACGACCCGCAAGAAGAAGACGACCGCGAAGAAGAAGAAGGCCGCCGGCCGCAAGAAGGCGCCGCAGATGGAGATGCTGCTCGTAGGCAGCAAGGCCAAGGCCGCGCTCAAGGCCCACGGCGTGAACGTCGGTGGCGATGCGCTCGAGAACCTGAACCTCGTGGTCCACTGGTACATTGACCAGGCCGTGAAGCGGGCCCAGGCCAATGGCCGCAAGACCGTCCGCAGCCACGATTTCATGGCTGGCTAGGCCCCTCTCGGCCACAGACCGGATACGGTAACGGCCGGACCCCCCGGGGTCCGGCCGTTCTGCGTTTGCTCCCGCGCCGCTGCTGATCTGTGATCCGGGCGCGGGAATCGTACCGGGAACGGTTGTCGTAAGGGGGGTGCGACCCTAGACTTCCCGCTGCGGACGCGCCAGAATACGCCTTCGGTTCGGGCCTCCCCTGGCCCCTGGTGTCTCCCTTGATAACGGTTGTTTTCGCGCGCCCGTGCCGGGCGTGCAGCCATGCAATCCAGCGAGGAACCAAGTCAATGACGGAGCGCGTCGTCAAACAGTTGGAAAGCGTCACCATTCGATTCGCCGGTGACTCCGGCGACGGGATGCAGCTGACTGGAAGCCGGTTTACCGATACTGCCGCCGTCATCGGAAACGATGTCGCGACCTTCCCGGATTTTCCTGCAGAGATCCGTGCACCAGCCGGGTCACTGCCAGGGGTCAGCGGTTTCCAGGTGCAATTCAGTTCGCGCGACATCCACACACCGGGCGATCGTCCCGATGTGCTGGTCGCGATGAATCCGGCCGCCCTCAAGGTCAACCTGAAAGAGCTTCCGAGAAACGGGACGCTGCTGGTGAATGAAGATGCGTTCACAGCGGCGAACCTCAAGCTCGCAAAATACACAGAGAACCCGCTCGAGGATTCGACGCTCGAGGGCTACCGCGTCTTCAAGATCCCGATGAGTTCGATGACGGTGGCTGCGGTCGCGGAGGTCGGGCTCGGCCGCAAGGCTGCAGAGCGTTGCAAGAATTTCTTCGCGCTCGGTCTGCTCTACTTCCTCTACCAGCGTCAGCTCGATGAAACGAGCGACTGGATCAAGGACAAGTTTGCCAAGGCGCCCGACCTGGCGCAGGCCAACATCCTGGCCATGAAGGCCGGCCACAACTTCGCCGACACGCTCGAGGCTTTCCAGGAAGTCTACCAGATCGACAAGGCCCCGCTTACGCCAGGTACATACCGCTCGGTCAACGGTAACCTCGCCACGGCCTACGGCCTGGTCGTTGCCGCGCACAAGACGGGCCAGCAGCTCTTCTACGGCAGCTACCCGATCACGCCGGCCAGCGACATCCTGCACGAGCTTTCGCGCTTGCGGGCCTACAACGTGAAGACCTTCCAGGCCGAGGACGAGATCGCGGCCATGGGTTCGACAGTCGGTGCGGCCTATGCAGGTGCGATTGCCGTCACCGGCACCAGTGGCCCGGGCGTTGCCCTCAAGACCGAGGCCATCGGTCTGGCCGTAATCACCGAGCTGCCGATGGTCATCGTGAACGTGCAGCGCGGCGGGCCGAGCACGGGGCTGCCGACCAAGACCGAGCAGGCCGACCTGTTCCAGGCCATCATGGGCCGCAATGGCGAGTGCCCGTTGCCAGTGCTGGCCGCGCGCAGTCCGGCCGATTGCTTCGAGGTCGCCATCGAGGCCGTGCGCATTGCGGTGCGCTACATGACGCCGGTCATGGTGCTCACCGACGGTTTCGTGGCCAACGGCGCCGAGCCCTGGCGAATCCCCGACATCGAGTCGATTGACCCGATCGAGGTGAAGTTCACACAGCCCGAAGACGTGGGTGAAGAGGGTTTCTTGCCCTACGAGCGCGACCCGGAAACACTCGGTCGCCATTGGGCCATCCCCGGCACGCCAGAACTCATGCACCGCATCGGCGGGCTCGAGAAGGACCACCTCACCGGCGAAGTGAACTACGTACCGGAAAACCACTTCGAGATGATCAAGACGCGCGCCGAGAAGGTGGACCGCGTCGCGCAGGATTACCCGGCCCTGAAAGTCGACGGCCCCGAAGAGGGACCGCTGCTGATCCTGGGCTGGGGCAGTACGCACGGCTCGATCGTGAGCGCCTGTGAGCGGCTCAGGACGGACGGTCACCCGGTGGCCAACCTCAACCTGCGTCACCTCAACCCGCTGCCGCGCGACCTTGGCGATGTTCTTGCGCGCTACGAGAAGGTCCTGATACCCGAGCTCAACCTCGGTCAGCTCGCCTTCATCCTGCGCTCGCATTACCTGCGCGATTTCCATTCCCTGCCCAAGGTGATGGGCCAGCCGTTCAAGCTCGACGAGATCATGGCCCGGGCCGAGGAGCTCCTCGGTGCGGTCAAGACCGCCTGACACCCCGAAGGACCAATCGATGAGCACGCAGAAGACCGAGACTGCGCCCAAACTCACCCGGAAGGACTTCTCGTCCGACCAGGAAGTGCGCTGGTGCCCGGGTTGCGGGGACTACGCAATTCTCGCCCAGATCCAGAAGACCATGCCGTCACTGGACATCGCGCGCGAGAACATGGTCTTTGTGAGCGGAATCGGCTGCTCCAGCCGCTTCCCCTACTACATGGAGACCTACGGGTTCCATTCGATCCACGGGCGGGCCATGACCCTGGCCTCGGGCATACGTGTGGTGAACCCGGATCTGCACACGTGGGTGATCACCGGTGATGGCGACGGCCTTTCAATCGGCGGCAACCACTTCCTGCACACGCTGCGGCGTAACTTCGACATCAACGTGGTGTTGTTCAACAACCGCATCTACGGGCTGACCAAGGGGCAGTACTCGCCCACTTCCGAGCAGGGCAAGGTCACCAAGTCGTCGCCCGACGGCGCCATCGACCACCCGATCAACCCGGTCAGGGCCGCGATCGCGGCCGAGGCCACTTTCGTGGGCCGCGCTTTCGACACCGATACCAAGCATCTGCCGGGCATGATCGAGCGCATGGCACGACACAGCGGCATCGGTTTCCTGGAGGTCTTGCAGAACTGCAACATCTTCAATGACAAGGCCTTCGACGACTTCACCGACCGCAAGGTGCGCGAGGAACGCATGGTCTACCTCGACCCGGGCCAGCCGCTGATCTTCGGTAAGGAGAGAAACCGCGGCATCCGTCTGGACGGGCTTAAGCCCGAGGTGGTCACGATCGGTGAGAAGGGAGTCTCAGAGAGCGACCTGCTGGTCTGGGATGCCACCGACCCGACCCTGGCCTACCTGATCAGCAACCTGGACTACCCCGACTTCCCCGTGCCGATGGGCACCTTCCTGGAGATCAGCCGTCCGACCTACGAGGACACGCTGGCCGAGCAGATCGCCGCTGCTCGCAAGCGGACGGGCGGCGATGGTGACATACAGAAGCTGATCTCGGGCACGAACACCTGGACGATCGACTGAACGGGTGCCGGCCAGGCCGCTACGATATAGACTGCGGTGCGATCGTGAATATGCGGTCGCACCGCTTTTTTTGTCCCTGAGACCCGGAGGGCACGCATGAGCTCACCGCTGGAGCAGATGCTGGCCGAGGCCGCCTCACTTGTGAGCTGGCTCGCGAGCGATGAGCAATCGAAGTCCACGATCGAGGCCATGGCCGCGGAGATGGCCTCGGTGCTGCACGCCGGGGGGCGCCTGATCAGCTGTGGCAATGGCGGTTCGCTTTGCGATGCAATGCACTTCGCGGAGGAACTGAGCGGCCGCTACCGTGACGATCGTCCGGCGCTCTCGGCCATGGCCCTGGGTGATGCCGGGCACATGAGCTGCGTGGCTAATGACTACGGATTCGATGGCGTCTTCGCGCGAGGGGTGCAGGCGCAGGGGCGCGCGGGCGATATCCTGCTTGCCTTCAGCACCTCCGGCAAGAGCGCGAATGTGCTGCAGGCGATGCGCGCGGCACGCGAGGGCCAGATGCGCGTCTTCGGCCTGCTGGGCAAGGGGGGCGGCCCGGCGCTCGAACTCTGCGACCGTAGCCTGGTGGTGCCGGCAACGGACACGGCCCGCATCCAGGAGATCCACATCAAGGTGGTTCACGCCTTGATCGAGCTGATCGAGCGCGAGCTGTACCCGCAGAATTACGGCGCCTGAGAGCCCGCTGCTGACCGCCAGGCCGGCAGTATGCGGCCCGTGCAAATTCGCTGGAACCGCGGCCGACCGGCCTGCGTCAGGGGCAGCATGAACGACGATCTCGAACTTATCGTCCAGCGCTGCCGCGAGGGTGACGAACTGGCCTGGGAGGCGCTGGTGCGGCGCTTTCAGGGCCGGGTCTTTGGCCTGGCCCTGCACTACCTGCGTTCGCGCGAGGAAGCGCGTGACGCTGCGCAGGAAGTCTTCATCCGCGTCTGGCGCGGCCTGCCCACATTCCAGCAGGATGCTTCCTTCCTGCCCTGGCTGCTCAGGATCACCCGTACGACCTCGATCGACCACCTGCGCCGGCGCAAGGCACGTCCCCCGGCCCAGGATCTGCTCGTAGAAGACATGCACGATCTGGGTGACCCGGCACCGCGCCCGGACGAACTGTTCGAGACCCAGTCGCGACGTTCTCTGGTGCATCGTGCGCTGCAGCAGATCGGCGACATGCATCGCGAGATCCTGCAATTGCAGGAGATCCAGGAACTTCCACTGAACGAGGTCGCGCGCATCCTGCAGATCCCCGAGGGCACGGCCAAGTCACGCGCCAGCCGAGCGCGCGCGGAACTGGCGCGCAGCGTGGTGCGTCTGCAGGGTCAGGGGGAGCTGTGATGATGGACTGCACGAGAATGCACGAACTGCTCGACGCCTACCTCGGCGCCTCGCTGGGCGCGTCCGATCAGGCCGCCGTCCAGCAGCACCTCGGCCAGTGCGCGGAGTGCGCTGACGTCGTGACTTTCATGCAATCGGACATACAATCGGGCCAGAGCTGGGACGCGGAACGGGACGACCAGGTCGTCGGGCCGGTCCTGGCTGCAACTACGGGGCGCAGCTGCTCCAGGGTGCAGGAAGTCCTGGCCGGCGACCCGTTGGCCGACGATTCCGATCTCCTGCGGGCACGTGCCCACCTGCCCGGCTGCGCAGGTTGTCGGCAGGTTTCGGCGGTCCTGGATGAGTTGCCCAATCTGCTGCCCAGCTTCGCGAGCGTCGATCCCGGCCCGGACTTCACAGCCGACGTCCTGCTGGCGACGATCGAGCGTCCCTCGCTGTGGTCGGTCTTCACGACGCGCATGCGCGATCATCTCAGCCGCTGGCAGAGGCGTCCCGAGTTCGCGCAGGAACTGTCCTACGCAATTACGCTCCTGCTCATCGTGGCCTGTACGCTGCCCGGTTCACCGCTGCGTGAGGTTCCGAGGCACGCCTTGTCACTGGTACACGTGAGCGACGCTGCGACGGTGCAGGAGAATGGCGGAACCGTTGGCACCCAGCTGCGTCAAGGTTTGAGCGCACGAGGTGTGCGGGTCTCCGATGGCATGGACCGGCTGGGGACACACTTCATGGGTGCCGGCCGGGGTCTCGTCGACGGGGACCTCAGGGCGATGGGGGAGAACGCCGGTCAGTTCGGCTGTGATCTCCGACGGTTGTGGAAGGGCGTACAGTCGCCCGCCGTCGACCCTGAATCGGTTTGCGGGTGACCGCGCTAACCGCTGCAAGATCAGCTGCAAGGCCAGCTGCAAGATCAGCAAGGAAGGAAAGCAGAGATGTACGAGAACCAAGAATCAGAGACCGCTGGACAGGGGCCCGCGCCCCCGAACGAGCCAGGTGGGTTTGGCGCGCACGATTCGCGTGACTTCACCCGGAACGATCCGCGTGACTTCACCAAGCGTGCGACGGTGGAGCGCAAGAACCCGCTCGTGGCCTGCCTGCTCTCGTGCATGCCCGGACTCGGGCAGGTCTATGTGGGCTACTACCAGCGCGGCTTCGTGCACATCGGTGTCGTGGCGAGCGTGATCTTCCTGCTCAATCAGAGGGAGTTCTCTAATTTGCAGCCGTTGCTGGGTGTGTTCATTGCCTTCTTCTGGATCTACAACATGATCGACGCAGCGCGTTGTGCGACCGCAGTCAACCGCGGCGCCGAGGCCGGCATGCAACCGGAACTGCCGCAATTGCCTGCGGCGATCAGCGGTGGAGGCAGCGTATTCGCCGGCGCGATCATGGTGGGTCTGGGCATTCTTCTGCTGGGCCACACGATCTTCGATTTCAGCATGGCGTGGCTGGCGGAGTGGTGGCCACTCTTCCTGATCATCCTCGGCTTGCGCATGATTTTCGCCGCGCGCGGACGTGGCCAATCCTGACTTGAGCGAGCTGGTCAGCTGAATTACAATATCGGTGCGGGTCGACTCTCAGGGTCGACCCGTTCCTCATTCCCCCTCATCGCAAGACGGATCCGCCCCGCCGGGGCGAGAGGAGTCACCATGCAGCCCGCCTCCGGCCGGCGCCCCACGCTGCTCGATCTGCATCCGCCGCACACAGACTTCCGCACGGAAGTGATCGAGGGACTCGGTGCCCGGTCGCGCCGGCTGTCCCCCATGTATTTCTACGACGAGGCCGGATCGCAGCTCTTCGACCAGATCTGCGAACTCCCTGAGTACTACCCCACGCGTACCGAGATTGCGATCCTCGAGGACTCGATGCCGGAGATCGTGCAGGCACTCGGTCCCGACGTCCTGCTCGTGGAGTTCGGCAGCGGCAGCAGTCGCAAGATCCGCGAGCTGCTGGACCATCTGCCCTCACCCGCGGCCTACGTCCCGGTCGACATTTCCAGGTCGCATCTGATGGAGGCGGCAGAGGCCATCGCCCGCGATTACCCGGGCCTGGAAGTGCTGCCGGTCTGCGCCGACTTCACCGAGCCGATCGACCTGCCGCGTCCGGCTCGATCACCGCGTCGACGCATCGTGTTCTTTCCCGGTTCGACGGTCGGCAACTTCGAGCCCGCGGCGGCGCGGCACCTGCTGGAATCAGTCAGGCAGGATTGTGGTCCGGGCGGTGGACTGTTGATCGGTGTGGATCTGCGTAAGGATCCGGAAGTGCTGCGTGCCGCCTACGACGACGCAGCTGGTGTGACGGCGGCCTTCAATCTCAACCTGTTGCGCCGGATCAATCGCGAGCTCGGTGCGGACTTCGTGCTCGACAACTTCGCGCACGAGATCCGCTGGGACGAGCAGGCCGGGCGCATAGAGATGCACCTGCGCTCGCTTGTGGACCAGACCGTCCAGCTCGGTGAGCACCGCTGGCAGCTCAGCGCTGGTGAGACGATCCACACCGAGAACTCACACAAGTGGTCGATCGAGGGTTTCGCAGCGCTCGCCGCGTCCGCAGGTCTTGAGTCTGATCGCGTGTGGACCGATTCGGCCAGGCTGTTCAGCGTGCACCTGTACAGGGTGGCGGACTGAGCTCGCCAGCGCCTGCGCCAATGCCTGCCCTGGTCAGGTCTCGCGCTTGCCCGATGGTACCTCCAGCTTGGCCGAGATGAAGTGCTGGTGCGAGAGCAGCAGGCCGCGTCCGATCCGACGGACTTCTTCGATCTCATCGAAGCTGGCGCGGCCATCACCGGCGGCAACAGTGAACACCGCAGCCAGGAATCGCTTGCGCTCTTCCTCGGTGGTGCTGCGCTGGAACTCGCGCAGCAGCAGGTGCAGGTCCAGGCCGACGGCCGTCTCGTCCAGTACCAGCTCGGTGGCCAGTCGTGCAGCAGCCGGCCCCAGTTTCCACTGCCGGGTCATCGCCGCCTCCAGGGCCTCTTGTTCGCCGCGAGCGATCGCGCCGTCCAGGCGTACCACATGCGCCAGGATCGCTGCCCCGGTGCAGATGCGATGCAGGTCGTCGTCATCCGGCCAGTCCTCGTCCTCGGGCCAGTGCTTTGCCAGGCGTGACTTGAGGGACTGTTCCCAGGCAGATTCTGATTCCTGCTGTTTGTGCAGCAGGCCGGCATGCCTTCCGAGGCCGCCAGAGAATGCTCCTGCAAGGCGCGACAGCAGGCTGCCGCTTTCCACCTCGCCCGATGATGTGCTCTCGAGCGAAGCGGAGATTTCGTCCAGGGCCCGGGACTCCTCGCTGCCGGCCTCGAGTCGCTCGCGCATGTGCGCGATTGCGCGGGCGGCGCGGTGGCGGTTGTCCGCGTCATGTAGTGCGGCAGAGAGGTCGCTGATCAGCCGTGCACGATGCTCGGCTTCGATGGGCCGGTCCAGGTCGGCGTGCAGCGCGCGCCAGGTGTCCGGCGACAGACCATCCAGGCTCAGGAGCAGGTCCTCGAGCGCCTCACGTTCGCGCGCATCGAGCTGGCCGTCAGCCCAGGCCGCGGCCAGCAGGGCGCGCCCGAGCAGGAGATCGAAATCGGTGTTCACGGATGGCCTTTCAGCGAGGAGATGCGCCCCAAGATGGAGCAGAGCCGGGCTGGATGCGAGCAGATTTGCTGGCCGGATCAGCGCTCCGGGCCGGCTGTTGCGCGGCCGGGCGACAGGCGTCCTTGACCGCGTCGTCGCCGCCGGGCAGGATCGACGGCCCCGCAGCCTCCACCCGCGCGAATCGAAGCAGCTGCCGTGTCCGTCCGTGTGATTTCCCTGATCGCCGCCGCCCTGGCCCTGGTGTCTTGCCAGCAGCAGGGTGACGCGGTGTCGGCCGGACGCCTGCGTATCCGCCAGGGCCTGGAGGTGCATCAGGTGCCGACGGCCGAGCTCGGGCCCAACGGTGGTTCCGGCTTGCTGACCCTGTTCTACTTCCAGCCAGAATACTTCGAGTTGCGCCTGCTCACTGCCGCCGGGCAGGGGCCGGCACGGCCGGCGGACGAATGGCTCGAGGACTTCGGCCTGCTCGCCGTGATCAACGCATCGATGTACCTGCCCAACCAGCGCAGTACCGGTTTCATGGTCGATCATGAGCACTCCAACAACCCGGCGGTGAACCCCAGGTTCGGCGGCTTCCTGGCATTCGGCTCATCCGACTCGACGGTTGGCCCGTGGCATTTCGCGGGCAGCGACTGCGAGGGATTCTCCCTGCAGGAACTGCGCGAACGCTACCCGGTCGTCGTGCAGAACTACCGGCTCCTGGACTGCGTGGGAGAGGTCTTTGAGTGGTCGGACGACCGCTCCTACTCGTCGGCGGCGATCGGCCTGGACAAGCGCGGCTGGCTGGTCTTCGCGCACAGCGGAACGACCTGCAAACCGCAGGAGTTCGCTCGCTGGCTGGCCCTGCCGCGCTTTGGCATTACCGCCGCCCATTTCGTCGAGGGCGGGCCGGAGGCATCGCTGATGCTGCGGCATGGAGCGCAGGAGTTCCGGGTGACGGGCTCATGGCCGGGTGTGCGGGGTTCCGGCTTCCGCGATGTGCCGAATGTGCTCGGTGTGGTTCCGCGTGGGGAGAAGGTCCGATGAGGCTCTGGCCACTGGGTCTGATTCTGCTCGCTTCGTGTACGCAATCCGAGCCGCTCATCGATCTCGCGGAAGGCCCACCCAACGTCATCATCATCGCACTGGACACCTTCCGGGCCGACCACGTCGGGGTGCTCGGCAGCGACACGGCGAAGACGCCGGCGCTGGATCGCTTCGCGGCGGAGTCGATTCTCTTCACCGACTGTGCAGCGGCCAGTACCTGGACGCTTCCTTCTTTTGCATCTCTCTACACCGGGCGTCTGCCGTCCGAGCACGGTACGATCGGTGGTTCGCAGCACCGGCTCGGCGATGACGAAATCACGCTGGCCGAACGGCTGAAGGCCAATGGCTACCACAACACAGCCTTCATTGCGGTGGACTACCTGGGCAAGGAGTTCGGCCTGGACCGGGGCTTTGATCGTTTCCTGGACTACTCGAATTTTCCGGTCAACGAACGCCTCAAGAAGTACCAGCGCCGCGTGCACGACGTGTTCAGGGCGCCACCGCGCGAGCCCTGGTTCCTGCTGGTCCACTACTTCGATGCACACGATCCCTACGAGCCGCCGTTGCCCTTTGCGCGCATGTACTACGAAGGCGACGAGCGGGCCGAGCCCGAGGACCCGGCGCGCAACATCGACGTGATCTACGATGGGCCCAACCGCGTGCGTCAGGATCCGCGCACACGCTACCGGTGGCTGGAGGGTGTGCGGGACCTGCGTTTTCCCGTTCGCCAGTACGCGGCCGGCGTGAGTTATGTCGACCACCACGTGGGGGTTGCGCTCGATTCACTGCGCAGCAGCGGACTGCTCGACGAGTCGATCGTAATCGTGCTGGCCGATCACGGTGAGCACCTCACCGAACACGACATCTACTTCACGCACCGCTTGCCCTATGCGGAGACCCTGCAGGTTCCGCTGATGATCCGGTTGCCCGGCGCAGTTCACGGCGGGACACGTGTGCACTCGCCGGTCAGTCTCATCGACCTGTTGCCCACGCTTCTGGAGCTGCTGGACCTTGACCCGGCGGCCAGCGTGAGCGGGCAGAGCCTGACCGCTGTGATGCGCGGTGAGGAGCCAGAGAATCGCCTGCTCTACGCCGAGTACGGCGCCCTGGAGGACTGGAATGCGCGGTCGGTCTGGGATGCCCGCTGGCGCTACACAGAGATCGTCGACGACGGGGTACGGGGCGTGGAACTCTTCGACCGGCGCGCCGACCCGCGCGAGCAGCGCAACCTGGCCACAGAGCGCACGGACCTGACCCGGTTCTACGCGGCGGCACTGGATGCCCGATTCGGGGCCCAGCGCCCGCTCCTGCTCGACCCCTCGGTCGTGCCGCAGCAGGAACTCGATCCCGCTGTAAAGGCGCGTCTGCAGGCTCTGGGCTACGTGGACGTCGGCGGCCAGTAGGGGCCTTGCGAGGGTGGGATGGCCCGCCTATCCTGCAATCCCTACTCATCAGTCAACTTTTCCTGTTGCCTTGTTCTGGCGGAGGTCCCGATGCCTTACGATCCCATGCTTGTTGCGCCCATGCGCGAGGAACTCACGCGTCTGGGTGTGCAGGAACTGCTCACCGCCACGGAAGTCGACGACTGGTTCGCCCAGAAGAGTGGCTCCGCGCTGTTGATCATCAATTCGGTCTGCGGATGCGCAGCCGGGCAGGCACGGCCGGCAATCGCGCCGGCGCTCGAGCACCCGGTCCACCCCGATCGCGTGGCCACGGTCTTTGCCGGACAGGACACCGAGGCCACCGCGCGAGCGCGCGAGCAGTTCGGGGACTTCCCGCCCAGCAGCCCTTCGATGATCCTCTTCCAGGACGGCGAGCTCGTTCACTTCGTGCCCCGCCACCGCATCGAATCGCGTTCGGCCGAGGAAATCGCCACCGAGCTGACCGGTGCTTTCGAGAAGTACCAGGCTGCGAGCGAGGCCTGAGCGTGGGCACCTTCCACCAGGACAAGGGCGAGCTGCACGGGATCACCGTACTGGTGACCACCGCAGGCCCGGAGTCATGGATCGGGCGCTGTGACACCATGATGGGCGAGCACGTGGTCCTGCTCGGAGCCGACCGGCACCATGCCGATCAGGACGAGGCTTCGCTGGACGAATGGGTCGGCAAGGCGTCGATGGTGGGTTTTTTCCCACGTCACGAGCGCGTCCTCCTGCCGCACGCGCAGGTCGCGGCCGTGCGCCCGTTGCACGAACTCTGATCCGCCACACAGCAGGCCACACAGAAGGCCAGACAGTGGAATCAAGAAGGCGCCGCCCCCGTGAGGGAGCGGCGCCTTTTCATTGGTGCGCCCGGCAGGGCGCACGCACTAGGAGGTGGAAGTCCTCTACAGACCCGACAGGGGGAACTGTTAGCTGATCGGCAAGGGCGTCCATCGTGAGGTGGGGTCTGAAGGAAGCCG